>Ga0207706_10004480_pt1 | contig 13126 bp, 10 predicted proteins | sample KBSC53metaG_FD_184318 | JGI IMG/M metagenome (GOLD analysis project Ga0207706, IMG submission 184318) | Corn rhizosphere microbial communities from Kellogg Biological Station, Michigan, USA - KBS C5-3 metaG (SPAdes) (version 2) | ecosystem: Host-associated > Plants > Roots > Rhizosphere > Soil ... | reverse complement strand
TGCTGGAATCGCTCACTGGTAATGGATCCGAAACCGGGTACGTTCGCGCCGGCAGCTTGAAACTGTGCAAAGGGTGAGACTAGGTGGTGATCGTCGAAATAATAGTAGAAGCTTAGGTTCTGTTTATCGTTGATCCGATGATCAAGTCTCACAGTGAACTGGTCGCCGCGGTCAGGCTGTACAGGTATTGTCTGGATAATGTTGCTTCCGCCCGCAGGAGTCGGGACAAACTGAAGCAGGTCTACAGCAGTGGCATCCATACACTCCAACGGAATCTGGTTGTTCGGAAAGATGTCGGAGAAGTTGGCACCATCCTGGATCAAGCCTCCACCGATATCGGTCACAGCTTGCTGACAACCGGGGCGCTGCCCGATTCCACCTCCATTTTGTAATGCGTATGCGCTGCTCAAGACCCCTGAAAATTGAGACTCGGCGGAGAAATCGGCAACTATGTGGCCGTTCACCATATGCGATGGATCAGGCCGCTCCGCCGCGGTTGGGACGGTCACGGCTGGAGAAGGGATACCCTGCCGAATCCGACGTCCTTCGTAAGAAGTGAAAAAGAAAGTCCGGTCCTTCTTTATCGGCCCGCCGAAGGTGCCGCCGAACTGGTTTTGATTGAATTGCGGCTTATCACAGGGAATCCCCTGAAGCGCCGTGAAGCAATATGCGTTCGCGTTAAGCTTCGTATTTCGGAAAAATTCATATACATTCCCGTGATAACTATTGGTTCCAGACTTTGTCACGACGTTGACTACCGAACCAGAGTTACGGCCATATTCGGCGTCGAATGTATTGGTCAGAACACGGAACTCCTCGATGCTGTCCGGCGATGGCTGCACGGTAGGTAGGTTCACGAATTGGTCATTCGCATCGCCGCCGTTGACACTGAAATTATTGGAACGTCCACGCCCGCCATTTACCGACACCGCCCCAGCTCTGTCGTTACCATAGACGACGGAGTTGGCGGAACCTACGGTAGACATGACCCCGGGCTGCAGTTGCAGAAACTGATAAGTGTCGCGGGCATTGAGCGGCAGCTGCGTTACCGAGCGATCATTCACAACCGCACCCAATTGGGTGCTCGTGGTATCCACCAGCGGCGCTTCCGAGGTGACCTCCACCGTTTCCTGCGCGCCGCCAGGTTGCATGGTCATATTCAGCGTGACGACGCCGTTGACCTCTACCGTCACGGCTTTTCTTAGATTTTTCTTGAACCCAGTCTGCTCGAACTGTAGGTCGTAGATGGCGGGCGGAATTTCGACGAACGCGTAGTCACCACCGTCATTGGTGTCGGCAGTTCGAGACACGCCGGTGGCTTCGTTGGTGGCGGTCACCTTCACGTGCGCAAGCACCGCGCCTGTAGGATCTGTCACCCGGCCCAGGATTCGGCCGCCTGTACTTTGTGCGAGAGCGGATGCGCAGAACACCAGGCAGAGCAGCACAACGAGCCAACGGGTCGGCCATGGGGAAGTCGACGGGAGCATGTACCCCTCCAGTTTTGGGTGGAAAACCGTAATCACTTGTTGCTTGCGCGCAAGACAAACCTTGCTATAATCGCGCAAGGTTAGAGAACACCCGCTCGACTGTCAAGCAAAATCTGCTTCTTCCGGGATCAAGGATGGGTCGCGAGAATTCTGTTTCGGATAAGAACCACAACGATACCCAACCGCTTCTCAAGATCGGCGACGTCGCGCGTCTGGTCGGCGTTTCTCCCTCAGTCATACGCTCGTGGGAGAGCCTGGGGCTGACTCGTCCTCAGCGCACTGCAAGCAAGTATCGCCTTTATTCCGCGGAAGACGTAAGCCTGCTGAAGCGCGCTCGCTACTTGCGCCGAGTGCGCGGCTTGAACGCACATGCCATTGTTGAACTGATGAAGCGAGAAGGTGTGCTTGCGGGGCCTCAGGATGGCACCGCAGGAGCTTTGGGTGGGCATCTCAGGAAGTTACGCAGTCGCAAGGGATTTTCGCTGGCTCAAGTGGCTCGCGCTGTCGGCATTTCGGTGGGCTTTCTCAGCGCGCTTGAGCGTTCGCGTATGACGGCATCAGTTGGTACCCTTCGCAAACTGACTCGCTTTTACAAAACTAATATCCTCGATTTCTTCGATGCCGCAGAATCGGGCTCACCTCTCGTGAGTCCAGCCAAGAGAAAGGTGCTCCATGCGGGTGAAGGGGTCACTATGGAACTCCTGGCTTGGGGGAATACCGTTATGGAGCCGCACTTGTTCCGCATCGCGCCAGACGCGGGTAGCGGCGAATCTTACAGTCACGAAGGCGAAGAATTCCTCCATGTCTTGCAGGGCGAGCTTGAGATCGCGCTGAACGGTCAGCAATATCATCTTCAGCAGGGCGACAGTTTCTATTTCGAAAGCGCAACACCGCATCAATGGAAAAACCCGGGCAAGAAAGAAACACGGGTGATTTGGATTAACACACCGCCAACATTCTGAAGCTTTAGAAATGGAGAACCAATTGAGACTGAGCTTCAAAAGTTGTCTGTCGCTCCTCGCTGCCGTTTCTTTTTTGTATGCCATGGCTGCAAGTGGCCAGACGCAAACACCCGCAGACCTGGTGATTACGAACGCGCGAATCTACACGGTGAATTCAAAGCAGCCATGGGCGGAAGCTATTGCAATCCGAGGCGACAAGATCGTTGTCGTCGGCAGTGCGAAGGATGTTGAAGCATTTCGCGGACCCGGCACTAAGAAGATCGATGGAAAAGGGCATCTCGTTCTTCCCGGTTTTACCGACTGTCACATCCACTTCATCGACGGCTCACTCGGGCTGTTACGGGTGGATCTAAACGGGGCCGGTTCTGTGGCCGAAATTCAAAAGCGGGTAAAAGCGTATGCGGATTCACATCCCAAAGAGCCGTGGATTCTCGGCATGGGCTGGACATATCCGACCTTTGCGCCCTCGGGTTTGCCGGACAAGAGAGTCCTTGATGAAGTTGTTCCCGACCGTCCTGTACACCTGATCGCATTCGACGGCCATAGTTCCTGGGCCAATAGCAAGGCGCTGGAGTTGGCGGGCATCACGCGGGAGACTGCAGATCCGCCGAACGGAAAGATCGTTCGCGATGACAAGGGCGAGGCTACGGGCGCTCTGAAGGAGGCGGCGGGAGATCTGGTCGCCAAAGCTGCGCCACAACCTTCTCGTGAAGAACGCCTCACCGCTTTGCGGAAGGGAATGCATGAGGCGAACCGGGTAGGACTCACTCGCGTGCACAGCGCCGGTCAAGACTTCGAATACCTCGACCTTTATAACGAGCTTCGAAACAAGGGCGACATGACAGTCCGCTTTTACGTCGCCTATTTTCTCGATCCGCCCGAACTCACTCCGGCTGAGCTGGAAAAAATTGAGCAAGCGCGTCGCACTTATCATGACGACTGGATCTCCGGCGGCGTCGTGAAAACAATGCTGGATGGCGTCGTCGAAGCACATACTGCGGCAATGCTCACGCCGTATAGCGACGATCCCAGTCAGAGCGGGAAACTATTTTGGGATCCGGCGAAATACACACAGGCCGTCACCGAACTCGACCGTCGCGGTTTGCAGATTTTCACCCACGCCATAGGAACCAAAGCAGTGCGCCTCGCACTGGATGCTTATCAAAATGCCGCAACCCAGAACCACACCACCGATAGCCGGGATCGTGTTGAGCATATCGAAACGATTACCGCGGAGGACATTCCCCGTTTTGGTAAACAAGGGGTGATCGCGAGCATGCAACCGCTACACGCGTATCCGGATGATGACACGCTCAAGATTTGGGCACGGAATGCTGGTCCGGATCGCGCTTCGCGAGCCTGGCCCTGGCATAGCATCAAACAAAATGGAGGAGTATTGGCCTTCGGCAGCGACTGGCCGGTCGTTACCTTGAACCCTTGGCCAGGCGTGCAGAATGCGGTGACTCGTCAGACTACAGAAGGCAATCCACCGGGTGGGTGGCTGCCGGGCGAACGCGTCAGCCTGGCCGACGCGATCAAAGCCTACACGTTAGATGCCGCCTTTGCCGGACATCGCGAAACGACAGAAGGCTCTCTCGAACCAGGCAAGCTGGCAGACTTGATCGTCCTCTCACAGGACCTTTTTAAGATCGAGCCTTCGAATATCGTCAAGACCGAAGTCCTGCTCACGATGGTTGGCGGCAAGGTGGTGTACGAATCACCTGCGTGGAAGACGGCGGCAGCAGCCGGAGGAGAGGCGAAATGAAGCGTGTGCTTCTTCTCGTCTGGATCCTGTGCGCGCTTTTAGCATTGGTTTCATGCGGCAAAAAGAAGCCAACTCTCAACCTGCTCGTCTGGGAGGGCTACGCCGATCCATCTTTCGTGAAGGGATTCGAGGATCAGTATCATTGCAGAGTTTCGGCTTCGTATATGGGAACAAGTGACGAATTGGTCGCGAAATTGCGCGGAGGTAGTGCTGGCAACTATGACGTTATCTCGCCCTCGAGCGACGTCGCGACGAGCATCGCAGCCAACGGGTTAGCCGTAGCGCTAGATCTGAGCAAACTACCTACGTACACGCAGCTTTCACCTCAGCTCACATCGCTTCCATTGGTGAAAGACAAGGGGAACACATACGGTGTCCCGTTCATGTGGGGACCCAATCCACTTCTGTACGACACAACGGCTTTTGCAAAAGCACCCGAGTCCTGGAACGTTATGTGGGACCCGAAGCTACGCGGCAAGATCTCGGTATGGGACGATCTCTCCACTGTCTATATGGCAGCGCAAGTGCTCGGCTACGACAATCCACCCAGCCAGTTGTACAACCTCACTGATGAACAGCTCGAGGCGGTGAAAAAAAAGCTTCTGGAATTGAAGCCTAACATCCGCAAGATGTGGTCAACCGGCGGCGAGCTTACGAACTTGTTCCAGAACCACGAAGTGACGACAGCGATGGGCTGGCCGCTGATGACCAACCAGCTTAAAAAAGACCGCTTTCCCATCGGCGAAACCATTCCAAAGGAAAATACGACAGGCTGGATCGATCATTTGATGATTACCTCTGGGAGCGAGAACAAAGAACTGGCATACAAATTTCTCGAATACATGGTCCAAGCCAAGACCCAAAAGATGGTAAGCGACGTAACGCACTACACGCCGGCAAATCCGCAGGCTTCGCAGTTTATGAGCGCCGATGAGCGGAGTAGTCTTCACCTTGACGACGTCGACAACTATCAGAAGCACATCTATTTTTGGCAAAACGTGCCGCGCCGCGCGAAGTACAACGAGATTTGGAACGAGGTGAAGGCCGCTCAGTAACGCGTCCGTTTTCTTTCAAGGCTGTAACAGCTGAACCGTGACCACCGTGCCTCAAACCGACATCGCCCCTGATTCCGCAAAGGAGTCTGCGACGGCGCTACTCGAAGTTCGTAATGTTGTAAAGCGCTTCGGCGCCAACATCGTTCTTCGCGATATCTCTCTGGACGTTGCTGAAGGCGAGTTTCTAACGATCCTGGGCGAGAGTGGTTCGGGCAAGACAACGCTCCTGCGGGTCATCGCCGGGTTTGAAACCGCAGACTCCGGCGAACTGTGGATGAGCCGCGAGCGTCTCGACAATCTACCTCCTTATCTTCGTCGCGTGAACACCGTTTTCCAGCAATATGCTCTCTTCCCCCATCTCACCGTGCAAGAGAACGTGGGTTATGGGCTGCGCGCGGCCAAGATTGCCGCGCCAGAAGTGAAATCGAGGGTTGATGAGGCACTTGCTATGGTTAAGATGAGCGCGTTTGCTGCTTCAAAGCCCTCGAAAATTAGCGGGGGGCAGCAACAGCGGGTTGCGCTTGCGCGCGCGCTCGTCAATCGACCGCGATTGCTGCTGCTGGATGAACCGCTCTCTGCTCTCGACGCAAACCTTCGGCGCCAGATGCAACTCGAATTGAAATCTCTCCAGCGGGGAGTCGGGATCTCATTCCTCTTCGTCACTCATGACCAGGAAGAAGCTATGGTGATGTCTGACCGAGTCGCTCTGCTGCGAAGTGGACAGCTGGAACAGATCGCTTCACCGCGAGAGATTTACAGTCGTCCCGCCACTTCTTACGCCGCGCAATTTATCGGTCATACCAACCTCCTGCGTGTTGAGGTGAGGAACGGCGTCGCGCGTTACAAGTCACTATCGTGGCCAGTACAGCTTTCCGATGGTCCTGCGCTTTTCTCCCTCCGGCCTGAGTGCGTCCACATCGCGAATGACAGTTTCATTGCCAGTGGCAACGTTGTGTCGTTTCGTGCTCGAATTCGCAATCGAGCTTTCCATGGAGCGACCGAGCTTTTGCAGGTCGAGTGCGGGGATGGATCGTTGTTCTCCGTCAGAGTCGGGGCCTCTGACCTTGGTCAGGGCGAGTTAAAGTTCCAGTTTTCTTCTGAGGATGCTGTGCCGGTTCGTGATTCGCAGGAGAAGGTTTGATGTTCTCCCACGCTTATCGTGCTGCTATCACCATTCCGCCGCTGGCATGGGTCGCGCTCTTTCTTCTCACTCCTTACGCACTGATGTTTTGTTACAGTTTCTGGTCAGTCTCTCCCGATCAAAACGTCATTCATCAATGGAGTCTCGCGAACTACAGCGAGCTGGCGGGAAAATCCGTCTATCATGAGACGCTTCTTCGTTCCATGTGGATCGCGGCGCGGGTCACGTTCTTTGCCTTGGCTCTAGCTTATCCCTTGGCTTACTACCTGTCCTTCCGCGCAGGCACACGCAAAGAACTTTTCTATCAACTCGTCATTATTCCTCTTTGGGTCAGTTACCTGGTGCGAGCTTATGCGTGGAAGACGATCCTGGGCAGCGACGGGGTGTTGAATACTCTTCTGCAGTACGTTCATGTCACCAAGCATCCGCTGGAGTTTCTGCTCTATTCGCCGTTTGCGGTTGTACTGACACTCACCCACATCTACACGCCGTTCGCTTTCCTACCCATATATGCCTCGTTGGAACACATACCGCGCAACCTGATCGAAGCATCTCAGGATCTGGGTGCTTCGCCCGCACAAACCTTCTGGCGAGTGATTCTTCCTCTGTCGATTCCCGGGGTACTGGCCGGCGCAACCTTCGCTTTCGTGCTCAGCCTTGGTGATTTCCTTGCCCCTGTTCTTCTTGGAGGGCCAAGCGGAATCATGATTTCCAATATTGTGGTGAGCCTCTTCGGTGCGGCATATAACTGGCCCCTGGGAGCGGCGATTTCACTTTGTATGCTCCTGCTGGTTGTCTCGCTTTTGTTCCTGGCGGAACGACTGGAGAAGAAGTGGAGCTTCTCCTAGATGCCACCGCGTCGAATCAGGACGGATTCGCGCTGGTTGACTTTCCACGCCTTCTTTGTTTTTGCATTTCTGTATCTACCAATCTTGGTTCTCATTGTTTACTCATTTAACGGACAGGGCGTTGGTGGCTTTCCCCCGCGTAACCTCACCCTCGATTGGTATCGCACGCTGTTCGCGGACGGCGCTATATGGGATTCTGTGCTTAACAGCTTGCTTGTGGCTTTCGCAGCGATGCTGATCTCATTAGCACTCGGAATCCCGGCAGCCCTTGCACTCGATCGCGCGCAATTCCCGGGTAAAGCTCTGTTTCGCCGCCTGGTACTTCTGCCTCTGATCCTTCCGGGAATCATCACGGGGTTGTCCCTGCTGATGTTATTCCGGCAAGCGGACATGAAGCTGAGTTTGGCAACTATCGTACTCGGACACGGCACAGCCCTGATCTCGGTAGCGACCACGGAGGTCTTCGCAGGGTTGCAGAAACTTGATCGCGCCCAAGAGGAGGCCTCCCTCGATCTCGGCGCCACCTACTGGCAAACCTTCTGGCGAATCACCGTTCCAAATCTAAGGCTCTCGATCATAGGCGCCGCTCTTCTCATCTTCACTCTGTCAATGGATGAGATTGCAGTCAGCTTTTTCCTGATCGGCCGCGACAACACACTGCCGCTTGAGATCTGGGGACGTTTGCGCCGCGGCATCACGCCTGAAATCAACGCGATCTCTACCATCATTTTTTTGTTCTCAATAATTGCAATCGTCCTATGGTATCGACTGAGAACTCGAACTGACGGGCGGACCGAGATTGCGGCTGAATTAGTTGAGTCAAAGGCCTAAGGAACCTGAGCATGAGTGCGAATCGAAGAGACTTCATCAAATTCGTGGTTGCGGGCGCTGTTGCGGCGGGATGCCCAGTTGACTCGCACCTCCTTGCAGCTACGTCCGAGAGCAAGCCCATTGTCGACGGGGAGAACAATACGATCTGCCATCAGGTTCGTGATGGCAAAGTTTTCTCTCGTCCGCCGGTCTCTGCTCATCACGACGCGGTCATTGTAGGTGGCGGAATGAGCGGCCTCACCTCCGCGTATCTTCTTCAGAATCGCGACTTCCTTTTGCTTGAGAAAGAACCTCATTGGGGCGGCAATGCCTACCCGATGGCATATGAAGGCCAGGTCTATGCCACTGGAGCGGCATTTATCTGGAAAGATGAGAACGCTTTTCCATTAGCCCAGGAGCTTGGTTTGGAACCACTGCCGGTTGACAATTGGGACGGCACTATCATCAAAGGTGAGTTCATCCCCGATACTTGGGGCGAAGGCCTCAATCATCTTCCTTATCCTGCCAGCGTGCGTCAAAGCTTTGCAAAATTCAAGCGCGAGATGCTCGCCATTGATATCAGAGCGCGGGCTAACGAACTTTTTGGTGTGTCACTAGCGACTTTTCTCACAGGCTATGCTCCCGAACTTAAGCAGTGGTGGGACGGCTACGGGCCTTCCAACTGGGGTGCAACGAGCGAAGACAGCGCTGCCCTGCTTGCCATCGCCGAAATGCAGAGTTTTGCCGGAAAAGATCGGCGTGACCTCCGCCACACGTGGCCTGGCGGTATCGGTGCTCTCAGTAAACGATTGGCGGAAATTTTGAAGGCAAGATTCGCAGATCGCATGTTCAGCAATGCCACGGTCGTGGCGGTGTCTCCGCAGAAGAGCGAAGTGCACCTCACCTACTTCGAAGGTGGCGCCTTGAAAACGGTCGCAGCCAAAACAGTCATTATGGCCACGCCTAAGTTCATCACCCGCAGGATTGTGGAGGGCATACCCGGGGCGCAGTCCGAAGCCATGCATCAGATTCACTACATCCCATATGCCGTCGTGAATCTTATCTTCGACAAGCAGGTCTTCAACAAGGGCTATGATAACTGGTGTCCAGGCAACAGATTCACAGATTTCATTGTTGCCGACTGGGTGATTCGTAAGCAACCCGGCTACCAGCCCAAATACAACATCCTGACCTGCTACACACCGATGGCCGAGGATGACCGCGGCTATCTCCTGACGGAACCCAGTGCGCGCAAGATTGCACACAACGTTCTGCAGGATTTTCAGAAGCTTTTCGCCGGATCAGACATTGATCCGCTGGAAGTTCATATTTATCGTCGCGGACATCCGATGTACAAATCGACTCCGAAGCTCTTCACCGAGGTTCAACCAATCGTCCGCCATCCCATGGAGCGCGTGTTTTTCGCAAACACCGACTCGCAGGGTCCCGAATCCAGCACTTCCGAGGCGATCGTTGCAGCGCGCCGTGTGGTGAAGGAAGTGGAACATCGGCTGGCGGGAAAACCTGGCCTACCCAAAGAGAGCGCCGCCGTGGCAGGATAGTCGAGGAAGCAGCGTCGCTCTCCATTTTGCGTTTTTCCCTATCAAGGGGATTGTTTACCTCTTCCTGTACTCTGTTCCGAGTGGGTGAGATCTCAGTGAAGCTTCGAGTTGTAACTCTGTCATTGATCATCTTCGGGCTTTGTGGTGTCTCCTTCAGTCAGGCGAAGCCGAAGAAACAGCTGCTGGTCATTGGAGAACAGAAAGGTTATAGGCATCAAGCCGTGTCCCACGCCATGGCAACTATTGAACGTATGGGTGAAGAGACAGGTTTGTGGGAGACGACGATCCGCACCGACACGGAAGTCTTGACCAAGAGGAAGCTTGAATTCAATGCCAAGAACCTGAACGATTTCGATGCAGTACTTTTCTTCACTTCTGGTGAGTTGGAGATGAACGCGCAGCAGAAGTCCGATCTCTTGTCGTTCGTGCATGACGACGGAAAAGGATTCATTGGCGTGCATAGTGCGACGATCACATTCACCGAATGGCCTGAATACGGGAAGATGATCGGCGGTTACTTCGACGAACACCCTTGGGGAACGTTCGAGGCGCCCATCATCGTGGAAGATCCCGCTTTCCCCGGGATGCGCCAGTGGCCGCCGTCGTTCGTGTTACGCGATGAGATCTACCAGCTTAAAGACTACTCACGCGACCAGCTACGGGTCCTGATGAGGCTGGATCCCAGCAAACTCGACTTGACCAACCCGCATGTACATCGCACGGATCGCGACTTCGCCGTAACCTGGGCAAAGATGTACGGCAAAGGGCGCGTGTACTATTCGAGTCTAGGGCACTTGAAGGAGAGCTGGGACAATCCTCAAATACAGCAAATGTTTACTGAGGCTATAAAGTGGGCAACGGGACTTTTGGACGCGGATGTCACGCCACGACCATACCCCGCCAAGTGAACTCCGACTCAATCCTACAAGCACATCGAAGTTAGCCTGCTCCATGGCAGCTGATTACCTCCTTGTAAGGCTCGCCCTCATAGTAAAGTGGTATGAGGGACAATAAAAACCTTTCTGGGCTGCACAAGAAAGAGGGCCATTTGAGTTCGGGTATCCGTAACATCGCCATTATCGCGCACGTTGATCACGGCAAAACGACGCTCGTCGACGCCATGCTTCGCCAGAGCGGCACTTTCCGCGCCAATGAACAAGTTGTGGAGCGCGTGATGGATTCCAATGAGCTGGAGCGCGAGCGCGGCATCACGATTCTTGCCAAAAACACGGCGATTTTTTATCACGACATAAAGATCAATATCGTAGATACGCCGGGCCACAGTGATTTTGGCGGCGAGGTGGAACGTGCGCTGAAAATGGTGGACGGAGTCATGCTCCTGGTGGATGCCAGTGAAGGACCACTGCCGCAAACCCGCTACGTGCTCAGCAAAGCGCTTGAGGCGAAGCTCCCACCCATTGTGGTCATCAACAAGATTGACCGCTCGGATGCCCGTCCTCAGGAAGTTTTAAATGAGATCTATGATCTCTTCATTGACCTGGACGCGCACGAAGATCAACTGGAGTTCCCCGTACTCTACACCAATGCAAAGACGGGGACGGCATCTACCGACATCAAAGGTGGTGGCGAGAGCCTTCAACCCTTATTCGAGGCGATCGTCAAAACAATTCCAGTTCCCAGGGGAGAGCTGACAGGACCGCTGCAAATCCTGGTTGCCAACCTCGACTACAGCGATTATCTCGGTCGGCTCGCTATTGCGCGTGTCTTTAACGGCCGCATGTACACGGGCGAAGACGTAGCCATTGCCAAGCTCGACGGTTCCTTTCAGAAGACGAAGATCACCAAACTGTTCTCTTTCAGCGGGCTTAAGCGCACCGATATCAGCGAAACCGAGCTTGGCGACATCGTTGCCGTTGCGGGCGTGGAAGGAATTACCATCGGCGAAACGATTACCGACGCTGAGAATCCTGCACCTCTACCGCACATCATCATCGATGAGCCCACCATTGCCATGCAGTTCACGGTTAACACCTCACCGTTCTCCGGACGGGAAGGAACCTATGTCACGTCGCGTAATCTACGAGAGCGGCTGGACAAGGAACTCTTGACCAATGTCTCCATTCGCGTGGAGGAGACGGGCTCGACGGATGCATTCAAAGTGATGGGGCGCGGCGAACTCCAGCTGTCCATCCTTATAGAGATGATGCGTCGTGAAGGTTATGAGCTGATGGTTGGCAAGCCCGAGATCGTGACGCGCCGCATCGATGGGAAACTAATGGAGCCAGTGGAGCGCCTTACCGTCGACGTCCCGGAGGAATTCGTCGGGGTTGTCATGGAGCAACTGGGGACGCGCAAAGCTGAAGTCGTCAACATGCATAATCACGGTTATGGTCGGGTACGCATGGAATTTCGCGTTCCCAGCCGCGGGTTAATTGGACTGCGCAGCCAACTTCTAACCGATACGCGGGGCACAATTGTGATGAACTCGCTTTTCGACGGATACACCGAGTGGCAAGGGGAGATTCCCCACCGTCTCACGGGGGCCTTGGTGGCTGATAGACCGGGTGTAACGACTTCTTATGCGTTGTACAACCTGCAAGAACGTGGAGTGCTTTTTGTGGGACCCGGCGTCGATGTTTATGAAGGCATGATCATCGGGGAAAATGCTAAGGACACGGACTTGGACGTAAACGTGGTCCGGGAGAAGAAGCTCACCAACATGCGCGCCTCCACAGCAGACGAAGCCATTCGTCTCGTGCCCTTTCGGCAGTTGAACCTGGAGCAAGCAATCGAATTCATTGCCGACGACGAGTTCGTAGAAGTCACCCCGAAGTCGCTGCGCTTACGTAAGAAGGTGCTGCAAGCAAAACCGTAAATTTTATAAGTCCCGCAATGGCACCTCCAATCCAGATGGCAAATAAAGCTTTTACAGGCACGTTAAAAAGAATCCCAAAACCAAGTGCGGCCCAGCCACACCAGAATGCTTTAAAGAATATATCTATCCAATCTGTCATACGCCAAGGTTGTATATGATTAAAGTAGTCGATAAACCAAAGGCAATAGCAAGAGCATGAAGTAAAGCGTTCATTCCTCTTATCATTCCGTTGAGAATATTTCCATCAATCAGATCAGTAAAGCAATTTATGAGAGGAACACCCGGTATCAGAAATAAAACGCAGGTCGAAAAAGCATTCTCAAGTGCAATGGTTAAACCCGCCATTCGAAATGTGGCAGTAAAAAGAGATGCAACAACTGCTGCAACGTAAGTGCAGATATAAGGGTTAAGGGAATGTTTTATTAATTGCTGTTTTACAAACAAACCAGAAAAAGTTGCACCAAAAGTGATAAGCATTTCAAGGCGGTTTCCACCAAACGTGTAACAAAACGCAGCACCTGCAAGACTTACAAAACAAAGGACAATAATACGTGGATAATGGATTGAAACATTAAGCTTGTAAAACTCACTCCTTAATTTTTCAACAGATAATTTTTCTTTTGTAGTGGCCCAACTTAATCTGCTAATACCCGATATGAT
>Ga0207706_10004479_pt1 | contig 13126 bp, 12 predicted proteins | sample KBSC53metaG_FD_184318 | JGI IMG/M metagenome (GOLD analysis project Ga0207706, IMG submission 184318) | Corn rhizosphere microbial communities from Kellogg Biological Station, Michigan, USA - KBS C5-3 metaG (SPAdes) (version 2) | ecosystem: Host-associated > Plants > Roots > Rhizosphere > Soil ... | reverse complement strand
GACGCTCCCCAGCCACATCACCTCGGCGTTCACCTGCTCCTGCGGCGCCTCGGCGACGAGCGACAGCCACGCGCCGTCGCTGTGCCCGAACAGCCGTCCGCGCTCGCCGTAGCGCGCCTCGTAGTACGGGAACTCGCGCCACGAGCGCTCCCCCGCCGCCACGCTCGCCGCCACCTCGCGCGCGTCGCTGGTGACCGGGTAGCTCCCCGCCGCCGGGTTGATCAGTCCAGCGCCGATTTCAGGCATGGTGGGTTCGTACGTTCAGCGCGATCGTTGGGTCCAACGAAGCTTCCGCGGCAAGATACACTCGCTCGTACGCAGACGCAGGTTGGACAAACATAGGCACCCGCGAATTGTCTGCCCGGGCGCTAAAGCCATCCGTAAGGTCCGAACGTATCTTGCGGAAGCCGCGGATGCGAGTTCACGATTAGCGACGTACCTGAACCCAGCGAGTGATGCCAGACCCCGAGACGTTTGCGTAACCCACCCATCACCGAAGCAATCATCGACTTCGGGTAGAACTCGGTGTCGGCTTCGAGGTCGCCCGGCTACGGGATGCGGCTGCGCTCCTTTCCGATACGTACGTACTGGAGGGCGAGCAGCACCTGTTCGTCCGCACCTTCCCGTCGACGGGCGATCCGGAAAATCTTGCGTATGAGGGCGGAACCACTCTGACAGGCTACACATTCCGGGCGACGGATGAGCGCTGCATAGCCCAGTTCACCGTGGAGGGTTTGACGGTGAGTCAATTGAGGGGCTACACACGATGGGAAGATCTCGCCGTTGAAGCAGAAAGGGTTTGGGATATCTATGCGCGGCTCGCGTCGCCGAAAACTGTGCTTCGCGTCGGTACCCGCTATCTGAACCGCATACGAATCCCGCTGCCGATCGAGGATTTCGAGGAGTATTTCACTACGTTGCCACGAGTACCGACGGGTGCGCCGGAGGTGGTGAGGAATCTTCTTGTCCAAATGCTGCTCCACAGCGAGGAGCCGCCGTTCTCGGTGAGCATTACGCAGTTCCTCGAAGAGAGCGGTGAAGATTCCGGGCGGATGATTCTTGACCTCGACGCGTTCTCCAGGGAAACATACAGCCCGAACGAACGTCGAATGTGGGATGCCCTCGCGGGGCGTCGTGATCTGAAGAATCGCGTCTTCTTTGGCAGTGTGACCGAGAAAACCCTGGGATTGCCCGAATGATCACCGCGCTTCTGCAGTACCCGGGCAGTGGGTATGAGACTGCCGCAGGGTCCAAGGGTTTCAGTGCCGAGGCCGCCATCATCGGTGAGCAGATCGACGGCCTCAGGGAGGCGCGCAGCCGAGCGGTCACGCTGGATCCAAGCGACCGTGAAACCATGAGGCGAATGATCGAGATCGCCGTGGACTGCGCCAGGGACGACTGGGATGGTGAAGGGGGAGCGGCGCTATCAACGGCGTCATTCCTGAGCGCGAGGAGGTTCCTCGAAGCGTTGCCGTCCGATCTCCAGATGCCGGAGGTCTCGGTGGACCCTGCCGGGGAAATGGTGTTCGAGTGGACCAGCGCACCCGGGCGTGTATTCTCGATTTCGTTCGGTGCCGGGGGGAAGCTGACGTACGCGGGATTGTTCGGTCCGAGTACCACCCACGGCGTGGAATACATCAACTATGGGCTTCCTCGGGAACTGGTTGCGAAAATTCAGCGCGCATCCGCAGCGCGTTGAGGTTCCCGGGAGAGTGGAAGAGTCCGAGCTGCTCGCGCGGTTCCTCCCCGACTCAAAAATGTTCAGTAGCAACGGCGTCCGAGCCACCGCCTTCATGCCGCGGAAAGGGTCGGTGTCGGACTTTCGCATTACCGGGATGAATGAAGCTCAGATCAGAGGGATCGGAACCACGGTCTTGCCTGTGAAGCCGCCCAAGGCGCGCGGAGATCGTCGCCGAACGCGTCTTCGCTACCGGACTTCAGCTCGGCCCCGACAACACGCCCGAGTTCCACGCAAACATCACCGGTTGGCCTCCCGACAGCGCGAAGAACGAGCAGAAGCTCCTCGCCCTGCAGCTTGCCTCCGCGTCCGTTCTGAAGCCGCACGACTGACTCACTCCGCCATCGCCAGCAGCGCCGCCGTGTGCAGCGCCTTGCGGCCGCCGCAGAAGTCCGCGATCTGGTGGCGGCAGCTGAAGCCGGGGGCGACGACGAGATCGTCCGCGGCGGTCTGGCGGACGGCGGGGAAGAGGACGCGCTCGCCGCACGCCTGGCTCACCTCGTAGTGCCCCTTCTCGTAGCCGAACGAGCCGGCCATCCCGCAGCACCCGCTGTCCAGCACGGTGAACTCCAGCCCCTCCACCCGCGACAGCACCTCGGTGGTGGGCCCCATCCCCACCAGCGCCTTCTGGTGGCAGTGGCCGTGGACGATCGCCTTGCGCTCCAGACGGCCGGGGCTCCAGTCGGGTAGCGACGCCAGGAACTCCTCGAGGGTCACCGCCGCGGTCGCCAGCTTCGCCGCCCGGCCGTCGCGGACCAGGTCGGGGAGCTCGTCGCGCAGGGTGAGGATGCAGCTCGGCTCGACGCCGACGATCCAGGCGCCGCGCTCCACGTCCGGCAGCAGCGTCTCCAGCAGCTCCTGCTGCAGGTCGCGCGCGTGCTCCAGCAGGCCCTTGGAGACGGCCGCGCGGCCGCAGCACACCTGCGTCCTGGGGAGACGGACCTCGTAGCCGGCGTCCGACAGCACCTTGGCGGCGGCGTGCAGGGGGCCGGGCTCGAAGTAGTTGTGGAAGGTGTCGTCGAACAGGATCACCGTCGCCTTGCCGCCGACGATCGAGCGCTTGCGCCTGGAGAAGACGCGGCGGAACGGCTCCTTTGCGAGCGGCGGCATCTGGCGGCGCGGGTCCATCCCGGTGGCGGCCTGCATCACGCGGCCCATCACCCGCTGGCCGAGATTCGCCACGCGCGGCGCGAGGCTTCCCATCTTCGCCAGGTCGTGCACGCGGCCGAAGAAGAGCGCCTTGCGGTCCACGCCGTGCGCGCGGTGGTGCTGGGCCAGGAACTCGGCCTTGTAGCGCGCCATGTCCACCCCCACCGGGCACTCCGTCTTGCACGCCTTGCAGGCCAGACAGAGGTCTAGCGCCTCGAGCACCTCGTGGCTCTTCATCCCCGGCAGGGCGCCGCGCATGGCCTCGCGCAGCGAGTTGGCGCGGCCGCGGGTGCTGTGCATCTCCTCCTGCGTGACCATGTAGCTCGGGCACATGGTCCCCGCGTCGAGCTTGCGGCAGACGGCCATCCCGTTGCACTTCTCCACCGCCACGTCCCACCCGCCCTCGTCGTAGCGGAAGAAGGTCTCCGCCGGCGGCCGGGCCGCGTAGTCCTCGCCGAAGCGCAGGTTGTCGCTCATGCGCTGGTACGGCGGGGCGATCTTGCCGCCGGGGTTCATCCGCCCGTCCGGGTCGAAGACGGCCTTCACCCGCGCGTGCAGCTCGATCAGCTCCGGGCCGAACATCTTCGGGAGGAACTCGGAGCGCGCCAGCCCGTCGCCGTGCTCGCCACTGAGCGATCCCCCGAACTCCACCACCAGGCCGGCGATGTCGTGGGCGATGCGCTGCATCCGCTCGCGGTCGTCGCCCTTCTTCAGATTGAGATCGACCCGGATGTGCAGGCAGCCCTGTCCGGCGTGCCCGAAGAAGCCGGTCGTGGTCCCGTGCCGCTGCACGATCTCCTCGAAGCGCCGGGTGTACGCACCCAGCTTCTCGGGCGGGCACCCGGTGTCCTCCACGAACTCCTGCGGCTTGATGTCCTTGGACGGCGTGGTCAGGTAGAGGAGCCCCGTGGCCGCCTGCCGCAGCGCCCACGCCGCGTTCTGCTCGCGCTCGGTGAGGTAGACGCCCGCCACGGGGTTGCCGGGAAGGCGCGGCGCCCGCGCGGCGAAGTCCTCCGCCAGGCCTCGGACTTCATCCGCCGAATCGCCCGAGAACTCGCAAAAGAGCACGCCCAGCGCGTCCGGCGCCGCCATCGCCGCCGTCGAGCGGAAGGCGAAGAGCTCGCGGGCGCCCTTCAGCACCCGGCTGTCCACGATCTCCAGCGCGGTCAGCCCACGCTCGGGGAGGATCGAGGGCACCGCGTCGAAAGAGGTGAAGCGCTCGCGGAATGAGAGGAGGACCAGCGACCGCGCCGGGGGGATGGGAACGAGGCCGACCTCCGCCTCCACGACGGTGGCGAGCGTCCCCTCGCTGCCGACGATCAGGCGCGCCAGGTTCAGCTCCTCGTCCTCGAGCATCGCGTCGAAGTTGTAGCCGCTCACCCGACGCGGGATCCTGGGATAGCGCCGCAGGATCTCCGCGCGCTTCGGCTCCAGCAGCGCCATCACCTGCCGGGCCAGCTCGCCCTCCGCCCCCGGCGCGCCGGCCAGCGCGTCGCGGCGGAGAGCGGAAAAGTGCGCGCAGCGTCCGTCCGACAATACACAGTCCAGCGAGTGCACGTGGTCGCCCGTCTTGCCGTAGACCAGGGAACGGGCGCCGCACGAGTTGTTGCCGATCATCCCGCCCAGCGCGCACTGCCGGATCGTCGCGGGGTCGGGCCCGAACTGCAGGCCGTACGGCGCCGCCGCGCGCTGCAGGCGGTCCAGGCGGAGGCCGGGCTGCACCTTCGCCCGCTTCGCGTCGGGGTCGATGGAGAGGACCCGGTTCATCCGCTTGGTGAAGTCCAGCACCAGCGCGGTGCCCACCGTCTGCCCGGCCAGCGCCGTCCCCCCGCCGCGGGGAAGGACGGGGACGCCGTGCTCCGCCGCCAGCGATACCGCCGCCACCACGTCGTCCGCGTCCTGGGGGACCACCACGCCGACCGGGAGAAACTGGTAGAGCGAGGCGTCCGTACTGTAGAGGAGCCGCGAGTGCGCGTCGAAGCGCACCTCGCCGCGCACCTTCTGGCGCAGGGCGCGCTCCAGGCGCGCGGCGCGGGGGTCGGGGTGAACGACGGGGAGCATGCGTTCCGGCGCGCGGGTGGCGGCCGCCCAGAAAGTTCGTGCGTTCCGCGGGCGGCGGGGCTACATTCGGTCGTGACGGACCGCCGCGCCCCGATGGTGACTGGCCGGCCGGCGGACGCGTCAACATACGAGTGCCCCGGCCGGCGGCAATTCCCGCGCCCCGTGCCGGGAGTGGGGGAACCTGCCCGGCGGGCGGGTTTAGAAGGGGAGCAGGGCCGCGAGATTCCGCAGCTCCGTCCACAAGTCGTTCCACCCAAAGGAGATCCACGCCCATGCACGTCTACATCCGCGAAGAGCCCGTCGAGCTCGTGATGCGCGAGGTGGACGCCGAGGGACTGGTGCCCACGGACGCGGAGCTGGTGCCCATGGCGTTCTACGTCGACGGCAACCAGCGCCCCTCGTTCCGCGCCATGCTCCCCTCGGAGACCCTGAACCTGCTGCGCCGCACGCTGAATGAGCCGGTGCAGCTGGGCCTGCTGGCCGAGGAGCCCGAAGACCCGTCGGCCGAGGTGAAGGCGATGGTGGGGATCTCCATCCCCGTGCACTCGCTCCCCGACGGGATGGTGCCCGAGGAGACGGAGGAGGAGGACGACGACGAGCCGTGGAAGAGCAGCGCCAACTACGACGGCTGGCGCGGCGGCGGCGGCGACGAGGACGAAGACGGCGACCGCACGGTGCTGCTGGCCTTCGCGCCGCTGATCCGCATCAGCCGCCGCCGCCCCGACGACTTCGGCGAGGAACTGGTGGACCTGCTGGAGAGCGCCATCAGCGGCGCCACCCTCCCCTCGCTCGAGGCGCGCGTGAACAAGATGCTGGGGTTGTGACGGCGGACCTCTTCCGCTCGTCATAGCCAAAAGAAGGGGCCACGGACGGCCCCGGCCGGAGATGAGGCGATCTCCGCGGGCCCCGGCGCACCGCGCCGGGGCCCTGTGTATGAAGGAGCCGGGACTCTACCGGTTAGAGCCCCGCCGCCGCCCGGATTCGGCCCTTGCGGTTCAAGTGCGTGTGGTGCAACGGGTTGGCCGCGGCACGGTGGTTGCCCCAGGATGTCTCCTCTCTCCGGCGCCCCGCAGTGCCCGTCCTCCCCTTCACGCCCATCCCATTCTCCCCGGAACGTTGCCCATGAACAACAACCAGCGGCCCCAGGAGAACACCCTGAGCCCCGAGCTCATGGCGCGTGCCCGCGAGGGGATGGAGAGCGTGCTGGCGCGCTCGGCGGTGGACATGGAGTTCCGGCGAGAGCTGCTGCAGTCGCCGCGGCAGGCGCTCAGCCGCCACTTTGGACGGCCGATCCCCGAGACGTTCAACGTGGTGTTCATCGAGAACCAGGCCGACGTGACCATCGTCCTTCCCGACCCGGTGGGCGGGTGGGAGCTGGACGACCGCGCCCTGGAGGTGGTGAACGGGGGCAGCGCCCGGCTCGACGTGCTGGCCGGGGTGATCTTCGGACCCCCGCAGTCGTAGCGTTCCCGGCGCCCGCCCCGCGGGCCCGGCAGGGGCGGCAGGGGGATGGCGCGCGCACCGCTCCCCCTGCCGCCGCCTCTTTCTCCCGCCCGTCCCGTCCGTCTCCTTCCGCCGCTCCCGGCCTTTCTCGTCCTCTCCCTGGTTCCGCGGATGACCACCCGCTCCCCCGTGCCGCGCCACCGCGTCCGTCGACCGCGCCTGGACCTGGGCGAGATCGTGGCGCGCGCGCGCACGCCGTGGGAGCGGCTGGCCGTCGGCGCGGCGGCCGCCGAGACGGTGGACGTGGAGGCCGCGGCCGCGTGGCTCTCCCGGTGGCGCGCGCACGTGGCGGGCGGTGACGCGGAGACCTTCGCGCGGCGGCTGGCGTGGGACGGCGTGGACGAGCGGGCGATGGAGGCCGTGCTGGGCGGCGTGCGGGTGGACGCCGGCGCGCGGCCGCCCGCGTGGGCGCGCGTGGTGGCGCGGGCGTCGTCCGCGGCGCGGAGGATGGCGCGGAGCCCCGCTCCCGCGGGGGACGCGGAGGAGAACCCGTACGCCGCGCTGGCGGCGCCGTTCGTGGCGGTGGCGCGCGCCAGGCTGGCACGCTCGCCGCACCGCGCGCGGATGGCCGCGGCGGCGCACGCGGAATGCGAGCGCACGCTGCTGCTGCGGCTGGCCGGCTGGCTGGAGCGCGCCGCCCACGCCGCGTTCACCGCCCAGCGCGGCGAGCGACCCGGTCTGGCGTGGGACGCCTGGGTCCGCGAGACGCTGGGCGACGGGTTCGCCGCCTTCTTCGCGCGCTACCCGGTGCTGGCGCGGCTGCTGGGGCAGGGCGTGGCCGACTGGGTGGCCGCCGCCGCCGAGCTGCTCGCGCGCCTGGCCGCCGACGCGGGCGAGATCGGCGCGGTGCTGGGCGGGGGCGGCGATCCCGGCGTGGTGGTGGAGGCGGTCACCGGCGCGTCGGACCCGCACGCCGGCGGGCGCACGGTGGCCCTGCTGCGCTTCGAGAGCGGGGTGCGCGCCGTGTACAAGCCGCGGCCGCTGGACGCGGAAGCGATCTTCGCGCGGGTGGCCGCGTGGCTGAACGGGGTGTGCCCCGGGCCCGCGCTGCGCCCGCTCCGCGTGCTGCCGCGCGGCGGCTACGGGTGGACCGCGTTCGTCGAAGCGGGGCCGTGCGGTGGATCCGACGAGGTGGAGCGCCACCGCGAGCGCGCCGGGCGGCTGCTGGCGCTGGCGTACCTGCTGGGCGCGCGCGACCTGCACGCCGAGAACCTGCTGGCCGCCGGCGAGCACCCCGTGCTGATCGACCTGGAAGTACTGCTCCACCCGCGGCGGGCCGGCGGCGCGCCCGAAGACCCCGCGGGCGCCGGCGGACGCCCCCACGAGTCGGTGCTCGCGACCAGCCTCCTCCCGCGGCTGCACACGCGCCCCGACGGCGGCGCGCGCTGCACGGGGGGGCTGGTGCCCACGCGGGTGGCGCCGGGGCACACCAACGTCCCCGTGCTGGACGGCGCCCCCGCCCCCGGCGACCCCACCGCGGCGGTGGAGCGCGGCTTTCGCGACGCGTGCCGGGCGGTGATGGAGCACCGCGGCGCGCTGCTGGCCCCCGGCGGGCCGCTGGCGGACGCCGGCCGCGTGCGCACGCGCGTGGTGCTGCGCGCCACCACGCTCTACACCGCGCTGCTGCAGCGCTCGCTCACCCCGCGGCTGCTGGAAGACGCGGCCGCGCGTGCCGTGGAGCTCGACGTGCTGGCCCGCCCGCTGCTGCGCGGCGCCACGCCGCCCCCCGTGTGGCCCGCCGTCCCCGCCGAGACGCGGGCGGTGGAGCGGATGGACGTGCCGGTGTTCCACGTGCCGGCCCGTGGAACGGCGCTGGAGGCCGGCGGCCGGCGGATCGGGGGGTTCGCGGCGGAGAGTGGGGTGGCGCGGATGGAGGCCCGCATCCGCGCGCTCGACGCCGCGCAGGTGCAGCGGCAGGCGCACTGCATCCGCGTGTCGTTCGCCGCCCACGGGCTGCGGCGCGAGTGGGCCGCGGCCGCCGTGGCGGAGGACGCGGCCGGCGCGTCGCTGGGGGCCGCCCGCGAGATCGGGCGGTGGGTGGAGCGGCTGGCCGTCACCCGCGGCGGGGCCCCCGCGTGGGCGGCCGAGGGGCCGGCGGGGGTGGAGCTGGCCGCCGCGGGCCTGGCGCACGGCACCGCGGGGATCGGGCTGTTCTGCGCCGCGCACGCCGCGGTCACGGGGGACGGCACGCTCCGCGCCCTGGCGCACCGCACGCTGGAGCCCCTGGCCCGGCGCGTGGACGACCCCGCGGCGCTGGCGGAGGCGGGCGTCGAGGGAACCGGCGTGGAGGGCGGGACGGCCGGCGTGCTCTACGCGCTGCTGCGGGCCGGCGTGCTGCTGGGCGATGCGCGGCTGGTGGACGCCGCGGTGCGCGCCGGCCGCGCGATGCTTCCCGCCACCCTGCCCTCCGGCGCGGAACGGGAGCTTCCCGGCACGCTGCTGGTGCTGCTCGGGCTGCACCGCGCCTCGGGGGACGAGCAGATCCTGGCGCAGGCGCTGGAGTTCGGGCGCGTGGTGGTCAAACGCCTGGACGAGGAAGGTGCGGGCCCTGCCGAAGCTCCGCTCGCGGCGCTCGCGCTCGCACGCCTGCACGCGGCCGCGCCGGCACCGCCGTTGCGCGCCGCCGCCGCGCGGGCGCTGGAGGGGACGCCTGCCGCCGATGCGGTGCGGGCCGGGTGGGCGGCCGCCGTGGCCTGGTGCGAAGCCGCGCGCCTGCTGGGGCGACCGCATCGTGTGGAGACGCTGGTCCAGGCGGCGCTCGCGGGCGCCGGCGCGGGCACCGCGCTCGCGCAGGGGGCCATGGGCCGCGCGGAGCTCCTCCTGCACGCCGGGCTGGCGCTGGGGAACGCCGGATCGGTGGAGGAGGCGAGACGCGCCGGGCGGGACGAAGCGGTGGGCGCGGTGCGGCGGGGCACCTTCCTGGCCGGCACCGCGGAGTGCGCCCTTGCCCCCGGGCTGCTGGACGGGATCGCCGGCATCGGATACCAGCACCTGCGTCTCCATCACCCGCGCCTGCTCCCCTCTCTCCTGCTGCTGGACTGATCGATCCGATGTCATCCGATCTACCAGATCCGCTGGATGCTTCGCGGTACCAGGGTCTGCTGGAAGGCACTTCAGCCGGATCTGGTCCGAGCAGGACGCAGCGCCGCCGCCGGGATTGGCCAGGTGTGCGCTCCGGCGATGGAGCGCGGGCTCTATCGCATGGAGCGCGGATTCGGCCCGGCGGCGGCAGGCGGCGTGGGGAGAAGAGCGCAAGTCGAAGCGCGCCAGAGGATTGCGTGAATCGGAGCGGATGGTATCGAGGTTGCCTTGCAACGGGCCATCCCACCCGGCCGCCGGCCGCAGCGCATCACCCCGCTTTCCTCCCCGTGAGACCCCCATGAGCGAGAAGAACGAGACCACCGAGCCCCAGGTCCGCCCCGAGCAGCCCGAACTGGACGACACCCAGCTCGAGGAAGTGGCCGGCGGCGTGAACTGCACCTTCTCGGAGTGCGACGACACCTTCGGCTTCGTCTGCGGCGACCAGCCGATCGGCATCGGGTTCTGACCCGGTCCACCCTCCCAGTCCCCACCCACGCCAGGAGAACGACCCATGTCGCAGGAAACGCCCAAGGAGCCCACCAAGGCGCCCGAGCTGAAGGACGAGTCGCTGGAGGAAGTGGCCGGCGGCATCTACATCCACGACACCATCCTGCCCTACGACCCGGGTGGCTGCTTCCCGCCCCCGATCATCGACGACGGCGGGCTGACCACCTTCTGAGGCCGCGTCCGCACCAGCGGCTCGCGCCGGGCAGCGGGGACTATCCCCGCGGCCCGGCGCTGCTGCGTTCCACCCCCACCCCCACGCGCCCATGCTTTCGCTCGCCGACACGCTGGACGTGCTGAAGGGCCCGCTGGCCCCGGCGCTGGCGCCCGCCAACGCCTATGCCGCCACGCGCGCCGCGGCGGCGCGGCTTCCCGCCGGGCTCACCAGCTGGGCGTACCTGGAGTGCCGGTTGGGCGGCGCCCCCGCGCCGCCGGACCTGATCGTGGAGGTACGCGAGCGCCAGCGCGGGGTGCTGGCCGGGGGCGGCCCGGGGCCCGCGCTTCCCGCGGCGCTGGCCGGCGACCCGGTGTGGGAACGCGTGGCGGCGCTGGCCCGGCGCTGGGCCGACCCGCGCTCGGCGCTGCACCGCGCCCTGTACTGCCTGTGGCTGGAGTTCGACGTGAGCGCCCATGCGCCGGGGGCCCTGCCGCTGCCGGGCGTGTTCGCGGGGTTCACCCCCGAGGCCGCCACCCGCGGCACCCCCGAAGCGTGCGCGCGGCTGGCCGCCGAGGCGGTGGAGGTGCTCACCGGCGCCGCGCTGGGCGCCGCGCGCGCCCGGCTGCTGCTGCGGATGCACCGCGCGCTCCCCCCGGGCGCGTCGATGTACTACGCCGGCGTGCTCCTGCCCCGCGGCACCGAGGTGATGCGGCTGTGCCCGGGCGACATCGCCGCGCGCGACCTCCCGGCCTACCTGGCCCGGGTGGGGTGGCCGGGCGACCTGCCGCGGCTGCGCGACACGCTGCGCGAGTTCGCCCGCGCGCGCCGCGGCGCCCTGGCGGCCGACGCCGCGCTGCTGCACCTGGACGCCACCGACGAGGTGCTCCCCCGCCTGGGGATGGAGTACGTCTTCGACCGGCGGCCGCAGGTGCGCGGCGCGCTGGCCGAGCGCGCGTTCCTGGCGCTGCTGGTGCGGCGGGGTCTGTGCACGCCGGCCGAGGCGGCGGCGCTGGAGGCGTTCCCCGGCTGCGGCATCGAGCGGCTCCCGCAGCACCTGTGGCGCAGCATGGTGGTGCGCCGGGTGAACCACATCAAGCTGGTGATGGACGGCGACGCGGTGCAGGCCAAGGCGTACCTGGTGGTGCACCACCGCTACTGGAGCCCCCGCACCGGCGCCGCCAGCAACGCCGAGCTGATGGCCGGGTGAGCGGTGCGGGGGTGCGGAGGTGCGGAGGTGCGGAGGTGCGGCTCGTCTGCCGCGATCCTCCGCCCCGCCATTCCCCCGCAGCTGCTCGATCCGAAGCAAACGCAAGGAGCCCCGTGGACAGTCCGCGGGCTCCTTATGCGTTGTCGTCATACTACATCCGGTCGATTGCTCAACGAAAAGCAGACAGGGGGCTCACGCAGAGTCAGCAGAGAACAACAGCTTTTTTCTGCTGACTCCGCCGACTCCGCGTGAGATATGCTTTTCCAGATCGTCGTTGACGGGCGATGGGAGCGGGATAGAGCGCCGACTCCATCCGCGGAGCCTCGCCCGGCGGCGGCGCGGAGCGGGGCGGGGGTCAGCCGAAGCGGCCCAGGCGCTGCATGGCGGCGATGATGGCCTGCGCGGCAAGGACCAGGATCCCCAGGTAGCCGCCCATCAGCGCCACCAGCCGCAGCACGGTGCCGCCGCGGCCCAGCTCGTACACGCGGCGCAGCGCCAGGTACAGGTACACGAACAGCGCCAGCTGCAGCGCCGAGTCCACCAGCATCCCCGCGCGCGCGAGCGCCACCTGCCGCCGCGCCAGCGCCGCGAACACCCCCGCCTCGAGCAGCGTGTGCGCCGAAAGGAGGAGGAACGCCAGCGCGAAGAAGTGCAGCGCGAACACCAGGTGCGCCACGAAGAAGCGCCGCCCGAACAGCACGCCCAGCAGCAGCGCGAAGAGCGGGAGGATGAAGAACATCAGCCGCGGCAGCAGGGCGATGAACGCCCGCGCCTGCGGACCCGTGCCGGCGGTGAAGAAGAAGAACGACGCGTCGCGCGACACCGCCAGCACCAGGAAGTACACCACGCTGGCGGTCAGGTACAGGCGGAAGGGCGGCACGTGCCGCACCCGCCGCCCCGCGATCCACTCGCGCGTGAGCGCGCCCGGGCGCGCCGCCAGCATCCACAGGGTGCGGAAGAAGCGCCGGTCGATCGAGAACACCTCCTCGAACGCCTCCACCGCGAACGGGCCGGGCGGCACCGCCACCGGCCCGTCCTTCTGTCCGCAGACGTGGCAGTACTGGCCGTGCAGCGGCGCCTGGCAGTTGAGGCAGCGCTCGTGGCGGTCCGCCCGCAACGGGTCGTCGTGCGCCGGCGAGGGGTGCGGCGGGGGATCGGCGGGGCGCGGGGGCGCGGCGGGGTTCATCTCCATGCGCACCAATGGATAACCGCGCGCCCGCGCCGGGGCAAACCGGCGCGGCGACGTGGCGTGCCCACCCGGGCCGGCGGCGTCGGTGGAGCGGGCGCTCTCCCGGTAGAGCCGTGGCCCTATCGCCTAGAGACCCGGTTCGGCAAACCGGGGTGCGAGGCGGTGGGTAAAAACGGCTAAGTGGCTGAATTCCAAAGACTTGGGGGCATGCCACGAAGGGGCACGGTTCCTGACTTATTCCGGGACCGTCCGGCACGGTGAACGTGCCCAGCAGGTGTCCGATGCCCAACCCCCCAACTCACCCCAAGGAGACCGTACCATGATCGAACAGTACCTGGACCAGCGTGCCAAGCTCGACCGCCAGGTGGTGGAGCGCGCGATGACCGACGCCGACTTCCGCAGCAGCCTGGTGGCCGACCCCCGCGCGGCGCTGGAGGCCACCTACGGCATCACCGTGCCGGCCGACGCCGACGTCCGCGTGTTCGAAGAGGGCGGCAACGGGCACTACTTCGTCCTCCCCCCGCTGCAGTCGATCGG
>Ga0207706_10004478_pt1 | contig 13126 bp, 15 predicted proteins | sample KBSC53metaG_FD_184318 | JGI IMG/M metagenome (GOLD analysis project Ga0207706, IMG submission 184318) | Corn rhizosphere microbial communities from Kellogg Biological Station, Michigan, USA - KBS C5-3 metaG (SPAdes) (version 2) | ecosystem: Host-associated > Plants > Roots > Rhizosphere > Soil ... | reverse complement strand
CCAGGTGTGCGAGTGGTCGCTGTCGTGGAACTTGAACAGCAGCGCGTCGTCGCGGCGCATGTTCGAGAAGTACCACCAACGCATCTGCGGGTTGTGGCTGAAAATCGTTGCGGCGATCATCTTGTCCTCGCCCTCGACCGGAGCGGTCAGCGCGTCGCCGGCGGGGAATTCGTCGACGATGAACAGGGTGTTCGACTTCTCCTCGCCGCCGAAGCTGGTGCGCCCGTCGCACAGCGCCAGCGGCACGTCCTGCGGCGGCGGCGAGAAGGTGCGCCAGAAGCTGGTGACGAGGAAGCGCTTGAAGCCGGGGCCGTCGGGGAAGTGCTTCTGGTAAGTCGCCTGCGCCATCATCCGCGCCGTCTGGGTGTTGGTGTCGACATGGGCCTCGCCGGCCGGGGGCTGGATGCCGCCGGCGTGAGTGTAGCCCTCGACCTTCTCCTGCCGGCGCTCGCTGAGGTCGGCGCTGGTGCGGATCATCCACCCGCGGGCGATGACCTTGTCGGCGCCGGTCAGCGCGGCGACGTGGCGCTCGACCTCGCGCTCGTAGGTCATGTCGACTTCGGCCTTGTCGTGGAAATCGCGCACGCCGCTCGGCAGGCGGGCGATCATGAAGCCGTGGGTGTCGAGGTCGAAGTGGTCGCGGATCGGCATGCCGTCGCGGATCGTCATCTCGTGGTCGGAGTAAGTCCCGGTGTTGATCTCCGCGCCCTGGCTGACATAGCGGCGGGTGACGAAATCGCCCGGGTCGACGAAGCGGATCCTGGCCCGCACGGTGCGCGCGGCGTCTTCGATGTCGGTGGCGGCGGCGGTGGCCATCGGGCTCTCTCCAGATTCTATCGTTCGTTACGATTGTGCCACGGGGCACTGGCGCGGGGCAAGCCCGCTCGCTATCACTTCGGACAAACACAACAAGGGAGACGGGACATGGGGGCCCAGAGTTCAGCACTGCCGCCGACGATCGACGACACGGCCATCTGGGACGCTTGGCTGAGCCAGTTCCGCCTGCCGATCCTCAACGCCAACCTGGAGGTCGGCACCTTCCAGTCGCTGAGCGACGGGGCCTACGCCACCGAGGCGCTGGCCGAGAAGCTCGGCGTCGATGCCCGCGCCCTCGCCATGCACCTCGCCGCGCTGAGCGCCGACGGGTTCGTCGAGAAGCGGCTCGGGCAATGGCGCGCAACGCACCTCGCCCGCACCTGGCTGCACCCCGAAGCGACCGGATACTGGGGCCACTTCCTGGGCAGCATCGACCGCAACGAGCACTTGCGCGGCCGCCTCGTCGAATCGCTCAGGACGGGCAAGCGGCCGAGCGAGGGAGTCGACCAGCGCCCGGTCGGCTGGGAGCAGGGCACGATGGCGCCGGAAGTGGCCGAAAACATCTGCCGCTTCATGCACGCCCACAGCCAGGCCCCGGCGCTGGGCGCCGCGCGGCAGCCGGTGTTCGGCGAGCTCAAGTGCCTGATGGACGTCGGCTGCGGCTCGGGCGTCTACGGGATCGAGATCGCCCGCGCCCACCCGGGCCTCAAGGTCGTGCTGATGGATCTCAAGGAAGTCGCCCACGAGGCCGGCAAGTACGTCGAGCGCTACGGCGTCGGCGGCCAGGTCAGCACCGCCGGGGTCAATATGTTCACCGAGGATTGGCCGGAAGGGCCCGACGGGCACTTCTTCTCCAACGTCTTCCACGACTGGTCCGACGAGACGAACCGCGATCTCGCCCGCCGCAGCTTCGAGGCGCTGCCCTCCGGCGGGCGAATCTTCCTCAACGAGATCCTCATGGACGACGACTACACCGGGCCCTTCCAGGCCGCCGCGTTCAGCCTGCTGATGCTGGTCGGCACGCTCGGCAAGCAATACTCGCTCGCCGAGTTCCGCGAGATCCTCGAAAGCGCCGGGTTCACCCAGGTCGAGGCCCAGCGTACCGGCGGCGGCTACTATTCGCTGGTCAGCGCGCGCAAGCCCTAGCGCGCACGCGATTCGCCCCTCGCAGCCCTCCCTCAGCGCCGGGCTCAGCCGGCGTTCGAGCTGTGAACCTCGCCTTCCGCCCGCCCGGCGAGGCGCGGATCGTCGGCCTTCATCCTGAACGCCTTGAGCGTGACCCGGCCGTTTTCCGGCACTTCGCCGAGAACAATCGTGTCGTCGTCCTCCATCGGCCCGAGGTCGACCTCCCCGTCCGGCAGGATGACGATCGCCCGATTGCGCACCCAGACGACGACCTGCATCATCTGCGCCGCGGCAGTGCGCCCCCATTGCCTGATCTGCGAATGGAAAGGTTCCTCGCGCCAGGCATTCGGCCGGTCCGGATCGACGTGGATCGCCAGCCGCCGCCCGTCGAATTCCGAAACCACCACCAGCTTCGATTTCGCCGGGCGCCAGGCCTCGGAAAGCGCCGGCGAGGTCAGGTAGGCGCAGTGGAACGCGGCGCATTCAGCCGGATGCTGCCCGTGGATCGAACAGCCCGCGCCGACCGTGCAATGGCCGCACCACTCGCCCGCGGGCTTGTCCAGCGCCACGATCCGCATGACCTTGCAGCACAACGTGCAAGTCCCGCAGCCGCGGCCGGGAACGATCGGCGCCACCGCCATCAGAAAAACCCTCGACTTGCGACGCTCACGACAACTCCTTTGACGATGCCCGTCACCTACAGGCTTCGACCGTGCCCCGACAAGGCGCCGCTGAAACCGAGCGCATCGCCGCCGACCATGATGACGCCGGACACAACTCCATGGGAACTCTCGGCGAAGCTTGCCGTTCGGCAGGAAAGGAGCCGTAAATGAGCAACGACTGCCCGCGCGACGAGGAATTGAAACGACAATTCCGGGAAGCGCTCGCGGGCCGCCTTTCCGTATTCCTTCAGCCAGACCGCGAACAGCACGCCGAAACCGCCTTGTAAGATTCACGAGACGCGTTCGTCACGCGCGTAGGGGCCGTCTCCCGGGAGGCGGCCCCGTTTCCTAGTCCATCCACTGCACGTCGGCGCCGAGCGCGACGAAGTTGTCGATGAAATTCGGATGCGCACGGCGAATGGGGTCGGCATCGAGGATTGTCGATTCGCCTTCGATCGAACTGGCCACCATCAGCAGCGCGATCGCCACGCGGATGATATAGGGGCTCGTCACAGTCGCTGGAGCGAGCTCCTCACCGCCGAAAGTGATCAGACGGTGCGGGTCGCACAGCAGCGTGTGGCCGCCGAACAGGCTCAGCTCGGTGTGCCAGGTCAGCCCGCCTTCATAGACCTTGTTCCAGAACATCGTCTGGCCGTCGGCTTTTACGCCCAGCGCTATGAAGATCGGCAGCAGGTCAGCCGGGATATACGGCCACGGTGCCGCCTCGACCTTGGTGATCAGGTGCGAGGTGAAGTTCTCGCGCACCTTCAGGCGTTCGGGCGCGGACAGGCGCGACCAGCCGCCACTGTGCTCGACATCGGCGCCGAACTTGCCAAATGTGCGGTCGATGAGGTCGAAATGCTCGGGGCAACCGTTGCGCACCGAAATGTCGCCGCCGGTTACCGCCGACAGGGCCAGAAACGTCGCGATCTCGTGGAAATCGTCGTTGAAGGTGTAATCCGCCCCGCCAAGCCTGGTGCCGCCCTCAACCGACACCATCGACGTGCCCTTGCCGATGATCGTCGCACCGCAAAGCTGCAGGAAGTCGCACATTTCCTGCACGTGCGGCTCGCAAGCGGCGTTGACGATCTGCGACGTGCCCTTGACGGTCATCGCGCTGAGAATGAAGTTCTCGGTCGTCGTCACCGAGGCGTATTCGAGCCACATGCGTGCGGCCTGACCCTTGCCGGTGACGCGGAAGACGATCTCGTGGCCGGACTGGCTGACCTCGGCGCCGAACGCGCGAAACACCTCGACATGCGGATCGATCTCTCGCGCTCCGAGCGTGCAGCCCTTGACCTCGTGCTCGAGCCGTGCCTCGCCCAGGCGCACGAGCAGCCCGGGAATCATCATGATCGAAGCGCGCATCGCCTGGGGAAGCGTGGCGCGCGCGCCGGCCGGGATCGTCGAATGGTCGATCGTCAGGACCTTGTCTGCGCGATCCCAGTCTATGGTCGAGCCGAGTTCGCCGAAGAAGCGCACGATGCGCTCGACATCGGTAATCTCGGGCACGTTTCGCAAGCGCACCGGGGCATCGGTCAGCAACGTCGCGCACAGCACTGGAAGCACCGCGTTCTTGTTGGCTGACGGCTCGATTTGACCCGTCAGCGGCCGGCCGCCGCGCACCAGCAGCGAACTCATATCGTCATGTCCCGAATGTCCCTCAGTAACCCATCAACTTGAGAACTTCCTCGCGGCTGCGCTGGTCGCTGCGGAAGATACCCATCACCCGGCTGGTGATCATGGTCACGCCCGGCGTGCGCACCCCGCGCGCGGTCATGCACGCATGGCTCGCGTCGATCACCACCGCGACGCCCCTCGGCCGGAGATTATCCCAGATGCACTGGGCGACTTCCGCGGTAAGCTTTTCCTGGATTTGCAACCGCCGAGCATATCCATGGAGTACCCGCGCGAGCTTCGAAATGCCAACCACGTGATCGGTCGGCAGGTAGGCGATCGCCGCCTTGCCGATGATTGGTGCCATGTGGTGCTCGCAGTGGCTCTGGAACGGAATGTCCTTGAGCAGGACGATCTCGTCGTAGCCGCCGACCTCCTCGAACACCCGGCTCAGGTGAATGGCCGGATCTTCGGTGTAACCGACACAGTATTCCTTCCACGCGCGCGCCACGCGCGAAGGCGTATCGACCAGTCCTTCGCGAGTCGGATCGTCGCCCGCCCAACGGATCAACGTACGGATCGCTTCCTGCACGTCGTCAGGGACCGGCGGCTTGCCGCGCGGATCGTCTTCATCGGGCCCTACCAGGCTGCTCATCGGCGCCGTTCCGTTTCGTCTGCCATCGCGCTCTCGCGCGGCCTAATAGGCTGCCGAAACGGAAAATGCCACGCCTGCCACGAAGCTAGGCTTTTGCATCCTCGAGCAATTCGGGCGTGATATCGGCTGCGGCGCGTTCTGCCCGCTTGCGGCGCTCGAAAACCGCCCGCATGTGTTCCTCATCCTCCTCGGTGAGATAGCGCGCGTAATCGTGGAAGTTCTCGGATTCTTCCTCGTCGATATGGTGAAGGTAGCGATCGCGCAGCGCCCGGAACTTCGTCATCCATGCGCCAGACGACATCGACGTCGCCGCGAGGTCGTTCAGCAGTTCCTGGATTTCCTGGTGCTCGGCAACCGCGTGGCGAGTTTCCTCGGTCGTCTCGGGCTTGCGCATCATCGTTGAATAGAGCGCCTGTTCCTCCGCCGCGGCGTGACTTTTCACTTCCTTGTTCAGGCGTTCGAAAAGCTCGGCTCGCTCGGCGCTTTCGCCTTGGGTCTCGCCCAGCGCGTCCAGCAGATCGCGATGGAGCTCATGATCCATGATCAATCGCCCAAAGATGTCGAGGTTGGAAGTCATTCCTTGCTCCTGCGCACCCATTCGAGACCTGAACAGGCGAATCGCCGCGTTGTTCCGCGAGCAGGCGTTGGCGGACCGCGGACAAGGCCCCATATCGGGGGGCATGGTAAGGTTCCCAAATACCTATCCCGGCACCGAAGACATGGAAGCCATGGCCCGCGCCGCGCTTGCTGCGCTGCCCCAGCGTTTCCGCGCACATCTGGGCGATGTCGTGGTGCGGATCGAAGAGTTCGCCAGCCGGGAACAGCTCGCTTCGGTTGGTCTGGAGGACCGGTGGGACCTCAGCGGCCTGTACGAGGGGCGCCCCCTGTCCGAACGTTCGGTCTGGGACTCGGGCGACATGCCCGTGATCGTCACGCTGTTTCGCCAACCCCTGGTGCAGGAATGGCGGACAACCGGTGTGCGTCTCGACGAGCTCGTCGCCCATGTCGTGGTTCACGAAATCGGTCACCACTTCGGCTTCACCGACGAGACGATGCACAGGCTGGAAGACGGCGAGGACTTCTAGGGAGCTTGGCGCGCCCGGAAGGATTGCTCCGCACCTGCGGTGCTCCGCCATCTGCGCGCCTGCGGCGCTCCGATTCCGAAGTCCGCCTCCCTCCTGGACCCGCAAACGCACAAGGCCGCCCCCGCTGGGGACGGCCTTGCGTATTGGCGCGCCCGGAAGGATTCGAACCTCCGGCCCCCAGATTCGTAGTCTGGTGCTCTATCCAGCTGAGCTACGGGCGCTTGGAGGGCGCCACATAGGGGGGCGTCCCAAGCTTGGCAATCCCTTCGAGCAGCGTCCGGTCGATGTCGGGCAAAGGCAGCGCCGCGGCCTCGTCCGGCGTGAACCAATCCCACGCCTGCCCCTCGCGCGACTGAGGTTCGCCAGCCCATTGCCGGCATTCGTAAAGAATCAGGACAATCGCCGGTCTTCCCTTGTTCGCGACTTCTTCAGCGAAACCGGCAGGGGTCATGGCCTGCTCGTCGACCGTCAGCCCCAGCTCCTCGCCGATCTCCCGACGCAGCGCAAAGCGCGGATTTTCGCGGCTTTCCACCTTTCCGCCCGGGAACTCCCATTGTCCGGCGTGCGGCTTGTCAGGCAGTGCCCGCTGCAGCAGCAGGCGCCCGTCTCCATCGCGAAGGAGAGCGGCGACCACCAACAGTCTTGTCGGAATCTTTTCCAAGTTGCCCCCACCATTGAACGATTTCTTAACGCTGAGGTGTCAGAGCAATTCACTGGCACCATGATCGGGGGATCGGAAGCCATGAAATTGTTGACGATCTTTCGAGAAATGGCGGCCGACGTTCGCGGCGCAACCGCGATCGAATACGGCCTGATCCTGGCGATGGTGTTCCTCGCCATGGTCGGGGCCATGCAGGCGTTCGGCGTCGAAGTCACCAAGATGTTCGACAACGTTTCGACGACATCCGTGTCGGCGATGCAAGGTGCCGGCGGCTGAGCCGTCACTACGGGGAAACCCAAGCAAGTCGAGTTAGGGAATTTTCAACACATCCCTTCTAATTCCCGAAACTGCTTGATCCAACAAGACAGGGGGGTCGAGCCGGGTACCGAAGACTGAACCAGGAGACTAACCATGAAGTTTTTCCAGAACCTGCTTCGTGATGAAGCTGGCGCCACCGCCATCGAATACGGTCTCATCGCCGCTCTGATCGCCGTTGCCGCGATCACCGCGATGCAGGGCCTTGGCCAGCAGCTCTCGACGACCTTCAACAAGGTCACCACCGAGATGGCCGCTACGAACGGCTAATCGTTCGCGCTCCCATTGGGGCGAGACAACAAGGGGCGGCAGGGCAACCTGCCGCCCCTTTTGCTATTCCAGGCCCCGTCACGCCCTTTTGCCGCGCGTCCGGCGGCGGTCTCCGATGCCGAGGAAACGATCTTCGCGCAGGCGCCGCAACTGCTTGGCGCTCTTGCCTGACAACGCGTCGAGCTCCTCGGCCAAGGCATCGCCAAGCGCCTTGGCGGCCGCGGCCCGATCGCGATGCGCGCCGCCGACGGGTTCCTTGACAATACGGTCGATCACCCCGAGTTCGGCAAGGTCCTGCGCGGTGACTTTCATCGCTTCCGCCGCCTGAGGAGCTTTCTCGGCGGTTCGCCAGAGAATCGATGCACATCCTTCGGGCGAGATGACCGAATATACTGCGTGCTCGAGCATAAGGACTCGCTCGGCGCTCGCCAGGGCCACCGCGCCGCCGGAGCCGCCCTCGCCTACTATCGTCGCCACCATCGGCGTTGGCAGAGCCAGGCATGCTTCGGTCGAGCGGGCTATGGCTTCTGCCTGGCCACGTTCCTCGGCCTCGATCCCCGGGAAGGCGCCTGAGGTGTCGACCAGGGTCACCACGGGCAAACCGAATCGTCCGGCCATATCCATCAGCCGGATCGCCTTGCGGTAGCCCTCCGGCTTGCCCATGCCGAAATTGTGCTTGATGCGGCTTTGGGTGTCGTTGCCCTTTTCGTGGCCGATCAGCATGACCTTGCGCCCGCGAAAGCCGGCAAAACCGCCGATGATCGCCTCGTCTTCGCCAAACAAACGGTCTCCACCCAGCGGCACGAACTCGTCGAACATCAGTTCGACGTAGTCGGTGAAGTGCGGTCGCATGGGATGACGGGCAACTTGCGTCTTTTGCCACGGCGTTAGCGCGGCGTAGGTGCTGGCAAGAAGATCGGCGCTCTTGGCTTCGAGCCGCTTGAGTTCTGCCGAAATGTCGACTTCGCCACCATCGGAAGCCGCCCTGAGCTCGGCGATGCGCGCTTCGAGCGCCGCGACGGGCTTCTCGAATTCGAGATAGGAAATCATCGCGCGGCGCTAGTCCGCCAAGCGCCTTTCGGCAAGGGGATGGCGCTCATTCACAAGTGCAACTAGGCGCGCGGCGTCGACGTGGGTATAGATTTGCGTGGTGGCGATGTCGGCGTGGCCGAGCAGCGTCTGCAGCACGCGCAAGTCCGCACCACCTTCGAGCAGATGGGTGGCGAAAGCGTGGCGCAGGACATGCGGGCCGAGCCTGGCCGGATCGAGCTCCGCTCGTGCTGCCAAGTCCTTGAGAAGCTGGAACAGGCGCACGCGGGTGAGGTGCTTGCCTCGTGACGGGAACAGGAACTTTCCGCCCGCCGGCCGAACTTCAAGCCAACGCGATAGCGCCTGGCGCGCCCGGCCGGAGACCGGGACCATCCGTTGTTGTCCGCCCTTGCCCGTGATCGTCAGGAACGGGGCGTCGCGCGGCACCGCGACGAGCGGGAGCGAGACCAGCTCGGTGGCGCGCAATCCCGAGCCGTAAAGCAGCTCCAACAGCGCCAGCAGCCGTAAGGTGGCCGGTCGGTCGCTGTCCGCCTCGAGTTCGGCGCGGGCGAACAGGGCTTCGACATCGGCGTGCGAAAGGATCTTTGGCAGCGGACGCCGCGTCGCCGGCCGCGGGAGGGCCGGTGAGGGATCGTCCTCGCGCAGTCCCTCGTCGAGCAGGAAGCCGTAGAACTGTCGCAACGCCGAGGCCTTGCGCGCGACCGTGGAAGGAGCGAGGTCGGCCCAGCGGTTGCCGAGCTTCGCCAGACTTTCTCGCGACGCGGTCGCCAGCTCCCCGAGATGCTCCTCGGCGCCTTCGAGGTCGCGCCGGTAGGCCACTAGCGTGTTCGTTGCCGCCCCGCGTTCGGCGGCGAGCATGGCGAGGAAGGCGTCGATCGCCGCGCTGATCGGATCAGCCCCGCGCGACCGCTTCGGCGGCGATCATCCGGGCTTCGGCATTGAGCCCGGCCTGGTCGAGCGCGCGAACGATGTGGAACAGGTGCCGCGCCGTCATCTTGTCCCAGCCGCTGCCTTGCATGCCGAGGCCGGCTAGCAATGAGACCAGCGCGGGGTTGCGATATTGGCCGGCAAGATCGATCGCCTGGCTCCAGCGCGAAGCATGCTCGAAGTTGACGCCGAGCCGGCCGGAGAGAGTATTGACATCTCCCTGCTCGAGCCGCCCGAGGCCGGCGAGCCCGGCAAGCAGGAAACGCGACTTGCGCTGTTCTGCGCTGTTGTCGTCGCCGATGAAGCTGTCCACCGCACTGCCCGGAACCTGGCCCTGCGCGGTCGGCTGAGCCACCGCCAGCAGCGCCCAGGCCAGGCTGCCTTCGTCGACGACACGGCCCCACGGCATCGCATTGCGGTCAAGACCGGCGGCAAGCATGGAGACGATGATCTGCGCCGCGTCGTCCGCCAGGCTCTTGTCGACGGGAAGCCGCGCCGCGGCATAGGCCGTGAGAACCTGGCGTCCGTAGTCGGGCGTGCCGCCCCACAGCGACTGCATAGCCGACAGGCGCGACTGTGGGTCGTTGGCGACGTAGGCTTCGCGAAGCTGTCCCGCCTTGTCCTTGTCGCTGTCGTCCGTATCGGCATCCGCCCAAAGCTGCGAATAGAGATCGACCATCGCGGCTGATGACAGCACCCCGTCGCGCGCGGCGCGATCGGCGGCGGCGACGCGCTGGACGAGCGGGGCGGCGGGATAGAACACGTCGCTGCGGAACATGGCCGAACCGGCGTCGCCGCGCAGTCGGTCAGGCAGCTCGATGCCGAGCGCGCGGGTCAACGCCAGGCGCCACAAGGTCATCTCGTTGACGTCGTTCCACTCGATCGTCACCGCCTGCCGGCCTTCGCCCGCCGCACCGGCGTAGCGCTGCGCGAGAAGCACATCGATTCGCGGGGCAGTGCCGCGTGAACGAGCGCGGTCGAGTTCTTGCTCCGCGCGACGCGATTCGCCGCCAAACGCGGCGCAGATCGAACGCGTCATCTGCCATTCGGGCGTATCGAGCAGATCGCCCTTCAACTGCGCGACCGGGCAGATTCCGACGATATCGCCCGTCTGGAGATAGGCGTTGAACGCCGCCGCCGCGAGCGCCGGATCGTAATTTGCCGAATCGACATCCTGCACAAGGGCGCGAGCCGCCGCCCCTTCTCCGATCCGGTCGAGCACGGTTGCACGCAGCGCCGCGAATTGAACCGGGTCCATGCCCTGCGGTGCGTCGAGGCGGCTGGCGAGCGCCCGGCGCAGCAGGATATGACCCCAGCGCGAGACGAGCGGCCCCTTGGTTCCTGCGAGAGCCGCATGAATGAGCGACGCGGGCTGTCCGGCCAGGGCCCGGCTGGGGAATCCGCCCTCGGCAAGTCCGATCACGCCGACCTTCTCGAGCGAGCGCTGCGCCCCTGGTGGGATGTCGTACTTCGGCTTGAGCCCGAACAGCTCGTCGAGCTCGTCCGGATCCATCTTCTCGAGCTGGGCGACCGGCGGAAGGTTGCTCGGCAAAGCGGCCTCGGGCGCTCCCGGAACCGCAGGCGCGCCAGGCAGGACCTGCACGGATGGACCGGAGGACGCCGAGGGCGCCGGAGCGACGGTCGCGCGCGGAGTCGGCGTAGGCGTGGGGTTGTCGAAGCCGGGCGGCAGCAAGGACTGCGGCGCCGCCAACGCCAGCGTCGAGCTGACCGCCAGCACGGCCCCGGCAAACCACCACTGGCGCTTCATCGCGCGCCCTTCGGCAGCGAGACCGGTTGTTCGATCATGCGCTGCTGTTCCCGTCCGCCGTCGATCCACGCGAAGGCGATCACGGCGACGACGGCGATGGCGATCAGTGTCAAGATACGTTTGCGTCCCATCCGGCAATCCTTGCACCGCCGCCTAGCGTAACTATAGCGCTGGCGGCAATGACCATCGACGCGCCGAGCCTGACCGACGCCGAAATCCGCAAGCTGGTCGAACGGCTCGACCGGCCGGTGGTGCTCGTCGGCATGATGGGTGTCGGCAAGAGCACCGTCGGACGCAAGCTCGCCGCGCTGCTGCACCTCAACTTTTCCGACGCCGACGATGAAATCGAGGAAGCCGCGCAGATGTCCATCAGCGAGATCTTCGAACGCTTCGACGAGAGCTACTTCCGCGATGGGGAACGGCGCGTCATCGCCCGGCTGATCGATGCCGGCCCGGCGGTGATTGCCACCGGCGGCGGCGCGTTCGCGCAGGAAGAGACGCGCCAGCTTATCCTCGAACGCGGCATCGCCGTGTGGCTCGACGCCGATGTCGATACGCTGGTCGACCGGGTCCAGCGCAAGGACACCCGCCCGCTGCTGCGCGGCGGCGATCCGCGCGAGATCGTCACCCGCCTCAAATCCGAGCGCGAGCCCGCTTATGCCGAGGCACCCATTCATGTGCCGAGCGGAGGCGGCCCGCATGGCGACACGGTGGCGCGGATCGTGCAGGAGCTCGACCAATGGCTGTGATTCCTGTCGAACTGGCCGGGCGTTCCTACGAGGTGCGGGTCGGTAGCGGACTTCTCCAGGACCTCTCCGCGCAGTGCGGCGCGCTGTTGCGCAAGGAGCGCGTGCCGGTGGTCACCGACGCGAATGTCGCGCGGCACTGGCGCGAGCCGGTCGAAACCGCCCTGCTGGCCGCCGGCAAGGTGCCGCGCTGGCTGGTGCTCGATCCCGGCGAAAGCGCCAAGAGCTGGACCGGTATTGCCCACCTGACCGACTGGCTGCTGGCCGAGGAAGTGGAACGCGGTGACCACGTCATCGCCCTCGGCGGCGGAGTGATCGGCGACCTCACCGGATTCGCCGCCGCGATCCTCAAGCGCGGCTGCGGGTTCATCCAGTTGCCGACCACGCTGCTCGCCCAGGTCGACAGCTCGGTCGGCGGCAAGACGGCGATCAACGCCGGCGCCGGCAAGAACCTGATCGGCGCGTTCCACCAGCCCTCGCTGGTGCTCGCCGACCTCGACACGCTGGGCACCCTCCCCGCGCGCGAGATGCGCGCCGGGTACGCCGAAGTGATCAAGTACGGCATTCTCGGCGACGCGGCCTTCTTCGAATGGTGCGAGCGCAACGGCGCCGGGGTTCTGGCCGGCGACCGCGCCTTGCAGGAATACGCCGTGACCGAAAGCGTCAAGGCCAAGGCCCGCATCGTCGCCGAGGACGAGCGCGAGACAACCGGTGCCCGCGCACTCCTCAACCTCGGCCACACCTTCGGCCATGCCCTCGAGGCCGAGACCGGGTTCTCAGACCGCCTGCTCCACGGCGAGGCCGTGGCCTTGGGCATGGCGCTGGCGGCGCGCTATTCGGCCCGGCGCGGGTACATTTCCGACGAGCATGCCGAGCGCGTGACTGCAGCGCTCGACGCCGCCGGGCTGCCAAGCGAGCTCGCCGCGCTCGGTCTCGAGGCGGACGGCCGGAAGCTCGCCGGGCACATGCTGCACGACAAGAAGATGGATGCGGGCACCCTGCCCTTCGTGCTCCTCGCGGCGATCGGCCAGGCCTTCCTCGACAAGGCGGTGGCGCTCGACGACGTCGCGGCGTTCCTCGACGAGGAACTGCGGGCGCATTGATCCTCCCCGGCACGGGGAGGTGGCAGCGCGAAGCGCTGACGGAGGGGATTTTCCGCCGAGCGCCGCGCGTGCGGCGAATCCCCTCCACCATCCTTCGGATGGTTCCCCTCCCCGTCCCGGGGAGGAATTCACGCGAGACTCATCCGCGCCCGGGCGTTATGCGGTTGCAAAAGCAACTACAGAGGATCGCCGAATGACCGTAGCCGAAGCCGAGCCGGAACAGCTCGATGTCCTGACCGACCGCAACGACCGCGCGTTCATCGGACACCCCAAGGGCCTCGGCTATCTCGCCCTCGTCGAGGGCTGCGAACGCTTCAGCTACTACT
>Ga0207706_10004477_pt1 | contig 13126 bp, 15 predicted proteins | sample KBSC53metaG_FD_184318 | JGI IMG/M metagenome (GOLD analysis project Ga0207706, IMG submission 184318) | Corn rhizosphere microbial communities from Kellogg Biological Station, Michigan, USA - KBS C5-3 metaG (SPAdes) (version 2) | ecosystem: Host-associated > Plants > Roots > Rhizosphere > Soil ... | reverse complement strand
GTTGCGCGTGCTGCAGGAACGCGAAGTGGTGCGGCTGGGCGGCCGCAAGCCGATCCCGATCGACGTGCGCCTGATCGCCGCGACCAACGTCGATCTCGCGGAGGCCGTGCGGGCAGGGCGCTTCCGCGAAGACCTGTTCTACCGCTTGCAGGTCGTGACGCTGCCTTTGAAGCCGCTGCGCGAGCGCGCCGGCGACATCCTGCCGCTGACCCGGCACTTCCTGCAGATGTACGCGCAGCGGCTGCACGTGGCCGACCCCGTCGTCACGCCGGAAGCGGACCAGGCGCTGCTGGCCTATCCGTGGCCCGGCAACATCCGCGAACTGGAAAACGTCATCCATCGCGCGCTGCTCGTGTGCCAGCAGGGCGTGATCACGGCGGCGGACCTGCACCTGCCCAGCTGGCACACGCAGAGCGCGGCTGCGGCCCCGGTGTCCGTGCCGGAGGCACCGCAGGCGTTCGTCCAACATGCGGCGGCACCGGAGATGCCGCGGCCGCACGCGCCCGCCGTCGGGGGCACGTATGCGGAACTGCGCCAGGCCTGGCAGTTGCTGCTCCATTCGGACCGCACGATCGAGTTCGAGAACATGGTGCTGCAGCTGGCCGAGGATGCGTGGCGCCACAACCTGTGCAACCAGGTGCGCACGGCGAAGCAGCTGAACATCAGCAGGAACATCCTGCGCACGTACCTGAAAAAATCCGAACTGTTGTGACGCCGCCAGGGTCGGCGGAGCAGGGCGCCCGGCCTGGCCGCGCGCCCTGTTCGCGTTCGTGCGTCGTCCGCGCTGGATATGAAAAAACCGGATAAACAAGGGCAAAAGTATTCGTTTGGTTTTCGATCCGCTGTGCTTAACCTGTGACTTCCAGAACCCGCCCTTGAAAGAGAGAAACAATATGCTGTTAAAAAAACTGATCCAGGCCACCGTGGCTGTCGCACTGATCGCCCCGACCGTGCATGCCGCCGACATCACTCTCCTGAACGTGTCGTATGACCCGACGCGCGAGCTGTACCAGGACGTCGGCAAGGCCTTCGCCGCCAAGTACAAGGCCCAGACCGGCGACAACATCACCTTCAAGGCGTCGCACGGTGGTTCGGGCAAGCAGGCCCGCTCCGTGATCGACGGCCTGCAGGCGGACGTCGTCACCCTGGCCCTCGCATGGGACATCGACGAGATCGCCGAGCGCGGCCTGATCGCCAAGGATTGGCAGAAGCGCCTGCAGCACAACAGCTCGCCGTACAACTCGACCATCGTGTTCCTGGTCCGCAAGGGCAACCCGAAAGGCATCCATGACTGGAACGACCTGATCAAGCCGGGCGTGCAAGTCATCACCCCGAACCCGAAGACGTCCGGCGGCGCGCGCTGGAACTATCTGGCGGCCTGGGGCAACGCCCTGAAACAGCCGGGCGGCAATGAAGCGAAAGCGCGCGACTACGTGGCGAAGCTGTTCAAGAACGTGCCGGTGCTGGATTCCGGCGCCCGCGGCGCGACGACGACCTTCGTCGAACGCGGCATCGGCGACGTGCTGATCGCCTGGGAAAACGAGGCCCACCTGTCGGTCAAGGAGCTCGGCCCGGACAAGTTCGAGATCGTCACGCCGAGCCTGTCGATCCTCGCCGAGCCGCCGGTCAGCGTGGTCGACAAGGTGGTCGACAAGCGGGCTACGCGCAAGGTGGCCCAGGCTTACCTCGAGTACCTCTATTCGCCTGAGGGCCAGGAGATCGCGGCGCGCAACTTCTACCGGCCGCGCGATCCGGCGGTCGCTGCGAAGTATGCGAAGCAGTTCGCTCCCGTCAAGCTGGTGACCGTCGACGCCGAATTCGGCGGCTGGCGCACGGCGCAGAAGACCCACTTCGACGACGGCGGCGTGTTCGACCAGATCTACGCGCCGAGCGCGAAGTGACAGCGCACGGACGACTCGCATGGATGCCTTGTTGATCGCCGCCAGCCCCTCTGCCCGCTCGCGCTCGGCCGCCCTGCTCGACGGTGCGGCTGGCGCGCTCGAGCAGGCCGGTGTCGCGGTGCGCCGTCTGGTGCTGAACCAACTGCCGGCCGAGCCGCTGCTGCGCGCACGTGCCACCGAGGCGCCGCTGCGCGACGCGCTCGAACAGGTGGCACGAGCGGGTGCGGTGGTGCTGGCCACGCCGATCTACAAGGCGGCGTACAGCGGCCTGCTGAAGGCCTTCCTCGATCTGCTGCCGCAAGACGGCCTGCACGGCAAGTGGATCTGGCCGCTCGCGACGGGCGGCAGCCCGGCGCACACCCTTGCGCTCGATCATTCGCTGCGGCCGGTGCTCGACAACCTCGGTGCGCACCAGGTCGTGCCGTCGGTCTACGCGCTCGAATCGCAGATCGTGCTGAACGACGGCGCCGGCACCGCACACTTCGACGCCGACGTGAAACGCCGGCTCGACATCGGCGCGGCGCGCCTCGCGAACGCGCTCGAATCGCAGGCGCACCTGCGCCGGCGCGATGAACGAATGCGACTCAGCGTCGTTCGATGTAGCGCCTGAGCGCGGGTGCCCGCCACCGTTCGCGCTGAGACTCCCACCGTTCGGGCTGAGCTTGTCGAAGCCTGTTCTGAGCCTGTCGAAGGGCCCTTCGAAGCTCAGGGCGAACGGGTTGGCTACTTCCACAGCTTGTCTCCTCCCCCCGCGTCGGGTGGGTTCGGTCCGCGCGTGCCGCAGCACGCGGCACGCGCGGACCTCTTTGATCGAAACGAATCACGAGGGACTGATCCATGACTGCCAAGCCCACGATCGCGCGCCGCCCCTGGCTGCGCACCGCCCTGCTCCTCGGAGCTGCTGCCGGCACGTTGTTGCTCGGTGCGCACGGCCATGCGCAGCCGGAGCGCTCCGAACTGCGCATCGGCTTTCAGAAGGGCGCGAGCCTGTTCGTCCTGCAGAAGGCGCAAGGCACGCTCGAGAAGCGCTTCGCCCCGCTGAACGTCGGCGTCAAGTGGGTCGAGTTCCCGGCCGGGCCCCAGTTGCTCGAGGGGCTGAACGTCGGCTCGGTCGACGTCGGCTTCGTCGGTGAAGCGCCGCCGATCTTCGCGCAGGCGGCCGGCGCGAACTTCGTCTACGTCGGCCACGACCCCGCGGCCCCCGAGGCCGAAGCGCTCGTCGTCCCGAAAGACTCGCCGGTGAAGACGGTCGCCGACCTGAAGGGCAGGAAGATCGCGCTGAACAAGGGCTCCAACGTGCACTACCTGCTGGTGCGCGCCCTCGAGCGGGCCGGGCTGAAGTACAGCGACGTGCAGCCGGTGTTCCTGGCGCCGGCCGACGCACGTGCCGCGTTCGAGAAGGGCTCGGTCGATGCGTGGGTGATCTGGGATCCGTTCCTCGCCGCGGTCGAGAAGCAAAGCGGCGCGCGCATCGTCGTCGACGGCCGCGACGGTGTCGCGAACAACTACCAGTTCTACCTGGCCGAGCGCGCCTATGCGCAGAAGCGGCCCGACGTGATCAAGGCGCTGTTCGACGACTCCGTCGAGCAGGGGCGCTGGCTGAAGGCGAACCTCAAGCAGGCCGCGGCGATCATCGCGCCGCTGCAGGGGCTGGAGCCGGCCGTCGCGGAGCTCGCGCTGCAACGCTACCAGTTCAACGTGGCGCCGCTCAGTGCATCGGTCGCGGCCGATCAGCAGAAGGTCGCCGACACCTTCCACGAGCTCAAGCTGATTCCGAAGCCGGTGCGCATTGCCGATGCGTTGCCCGGCAACGCGCTGAAGACCGCGAGCGGCAACTGACGACGGCGAGGACTGCACGATGACCCGTCTCGACTCACGCCGGCGTCGTTTGCTGCAGCTCGGCGCGGCTGCCGGCGCGCTCGGCGTCGCCGGCGACGTGCGGCTGATCCCCAAGCCGGTCAACGTCGCCGACATCGTCTGGCATCCCTCGAAGGCCAACGCCACATGAAGATCTTCTGGTTCATTCCCACCCATGGCGACTCGCGCTACCTCGGCAGCAGCAAGGGCGCGCGCCATGCCGACTTCGCCTACTTCAAGCAGGTTGCGATCGCCGCCGACAGCCTGGGCTACGAAGGCGTGCTGCTGCCGACCGGCCGCTCGTGCGAGGACTCCTGGGTGCTCGCGGCCAGCCTGATCGACGCGACCCGCCGCCTCAAGTTCCTGATCGCGCTGCGCCCGGGCCTCGTGCAGCCGGCGCAGTCGGCGCGCATGGCCGCCACCTTCGACCGCCTCTCGGGCGGTCGCCTGCTCGTGAACCTGGTGACCGGCGGCGACCGCGAAGAGCTCGAAGGCGATGGCTTGTTCCTGCCGCACGAGCAGCGCTACGAGCAGTCGACCGAGTTCCTGACCATCTGGCGCGAGGTGCTGGCGCGCAGCCACGCCGGCGAGAGCTTCGACTTCGACGGCAAGCACCTGCAGGTCAAGGGCAGCAGGCTGTTCTACCCGCCGGTCAATCAACCGCATCCGCCGATCTTCTTCGGCGGTTCGTCCGAAGAAGCCCACGAGCTCGCCGCGCAGCAGCTCGACACCTACCTGACCTGGGGCGAGCCGCCCGCGGCCGTGGCGGCGAAGGTCGCCGACATCCGCCAGCGTGCCGCGAAATACGGCCGCTCGCTCGAGTTCGGCATCCGCCTGCACGTGATCGTGCGCGAGACCGAAGACGAAGCATGGCGCGCTGCAGCCGAGCTCGTCTCGCAGCTCGACGACGAGATCATCGCGACCGCGCAGAAGAAGTTCGCGCAGATGGATTCGGTCGGCCAGCGCCGCATGGCGGAGCTGAACAAGGGCGCGCTGAACAAGGGCAACGTGCGCGACGGGCTCGAAGTGGCGCCGAACCTGTGGGCCGGTGTCGGCCTGGTGCGCGGCGGCGCGGGCACCGCACTGGTCGGCAATCCGCAGCAGGTTGCGCAGCGCATCGAGGAGTACGCGGCGCTCGGGCTCGAGTACTTCATCCTGTCCGGTTATCCGCATCTGGAAGAGGCGCATCGCTTCGCCGAGCTGGTGTTCCCGCTGCTGCCGCTGAACCTGCGCGAGCGTCTGAGCGGCCAGCTGTTGACCGGGCCGTTCGGCGAGGTCGTCGCGAACCACTATCTGCCGCGCGACACGCGCGCGGCAGCCTGATCATGTCCAGCGACCTCGACCAGGACGCCGCCGCCCGCCGCGCCGGGCCGCCCCAAGCAGGGCCCGACCCTCTCGGGGGGTCGCGCGCCGTACCCGGCGAGCGGGGCGCTGTCGTCCGCAGTGTCGATCACGTGCAGCTGCCGGTGCCGATCGGCGGCTCGAAGCAGGCGCGGGTCTTCTACGAAGTGCTGCTCGGCCTGCGCGAGCTGCGTGACCCCGCGCACGACCGCCCCGGCTCGCTGCACTACGCGCTCGGCTGGGGCCGGCTCGACCTGCGCGAGGGCATGTACAGCGGCGTTGCACCGCAGGCGCACCTCGCGCTGCGTGTCGACGGGCTGGCTGCGATCACGCAGCGGCTGCGCCGCGCCGGTGTCGTCGTCGACGAGGCGCCGCTGTTCGATGCCGGCCGCATCTACGTCGTCGATCCGTTCGGCAACCGCCTCGAGCTGATCGAGCCCGCCGCCCGCCACGATCTCGAGACACGCCATGTCAGCGACGTCCGCATCGCGATCTGAACGCCGCGCGCGCTGGCGCGACCGGATCGTGCCGACGCTGTTGCCGGTGCTGATCCTCGTGCTGTGGGAACTCGCCTCGCGCTTCGGTTGGCTGTCGAACCGCGTGCTGCCCGAGCCGTGGGCGGTCGTGAAGGCGTTCTGGACGCTCGCGCTGTCGGGCGAGATGTGGCAGCACGTCGCGACCAGCACCTGGCGCGCGCTGAGCGGCTTCGCGCTCGGCGGCAGCCTCGCGCTCGGGCTCGGCCTCCTGACCGGCTCGTTGCGCAGCGCCGAGACGCTGCTCGACTCGACGCTGCAGATGCTGCGCAACATCCCCCCGCTGGCGTTGATCCCGCTCGTGATCCTGTGGTTCGGGATCGACGAATCGGCCAAGCTGTTTCTCGTGTCGCTCGGCGTGTTCTTCCCGATCTACATCAACACCTTTCACGGCATCCGCTCGGTCGACAAGGGGCTGATCGAGATGGCCCGCAGCTACGGGCTCACGGGCTGGCCGCTGTACCGCCACGTGATCCTGCCCGGCGCGCTGCCGGCCATCCTCGTCGGCGTGCGCTTCTCGCTCGGCTTCATGTGGGTGATCCTGATCGTCGCCGAGACGATCTCGGCACAGGCCGGCATCGGCTACATGACGATGAACGCGCGCGAGTTCCTGCAGACCGATGTGGTGCTGGTCGGCATCCTGCTCTATGCGCTGCTCGGCAAGCTCGCCGATCTGCTCTCCAAGGGGTTGGAGCGCTGGTGGCTGCGCTGGCACCCCGGCTACCAGAGCGCAGCGAACGCTGCCTGAGACGGATGAGGACGCGCACGATGATGTCGTACGAACTGGAACTCGAAGTCGCCGCGCTCGGCGGCCTGACCTCGGTGCGCGCTGCGCCGCTCGCCAAGGCGCCGATGCGCGTCGAGCCGCAGCGTCCCGGCAGCGGAGCCGCGATCCAGGCCGAAGGCTTGTCCAAGACCTACGGCGAGCGCGGTGTGCTGCGCGATGTGAACCTGCAGATCGCGCCGGGCGAATTCGTCGCGATCGTCGGCCGCAGCGGCTGCGGCAAGAGCACGCTGCTGCGGCTGATCGCCGGCCTCGAACGCGCGGACGGCGGAACGATCCGCTTCGACGGCGGCACGCGCGCGGCCCATTCGAACGAGATCCGCCTGATGTTCCAGGACGCTCGGCTGCTGCCGTGGAAGCGCGTGCTCGACAACGTCGCGCTCGGACTGGATCCCTCCCTGGGCGATGTGCGCGAGCGTGCGCGCGACGCGCTTGCTCAGGTCGGTCTGGCCGACCGCGCCGGCGATTGGCCGGCGGTGCTCTCGGGCGGGCAACGCCAGCGTGTCGCGCTGGCCCGCGCGCTGGTGCACGCGCCGCGCCTGCTGCTGCTCGACGAACCGCTGGGCGCGCTCGACGCGCTGACGCGCATCGAGATGCAGCGCCTGATCGAAAGCCTCTGGCAGCGGCATCAGTTCACTGCGCTGCTGGTGACGCACGATGTCGGCGAGGCGGTCGCGCTTGCCGACCGGGTGCTGCTGATCGAGTCGCAACAGATTGCGCTCGACGAACGCATCGAACTTGCACGGCCGCGCTCGCACGTCCAGGTCGGCTTCGCGCGCCAGGAACAGCGCATCCTCGATCGAGTGCTCAGTCAACCCGCTGCGCGCGGCGCGGGGCGCGAAGCAATCGATGCCGGCAGCGTGCTCGCTGTACCGGCGCTGCGCTGGGCCATCTGAATTTCAACCCCATCACCTTTTCATCCAGGAGAAAGCCATGAGCATCACCGCCATCAACGCCCGCAACCAGTTCCGCGGCAAGGTCAAGGAGGTCATCGAAGGGCCGGTCGTCAGCGAGGTCGACGTCGAGACGCCGTCGGGGCTGATCGTCACGTCGGTCATCACGACGCGTTCGGTCAAGGAACTCGGGCTCGCGCCGGGCCGCGACGTGATCGCGCTCGTGAAGGCTACCGAGGTCTCGCTCGCGACACTCTGAGTCGATCGCGATGAGCGCAACCGTCAAGACAGCGCCGGTGCGTGTGCTGATCGTGCCCGGATTGCACGACAGCGGCCCGACCCACTGGCAGACCCAGCTCGAGCACGCGAGCCGCGGCGCAGTCCGGGTCCGTCAACACGACTGGGCGGTGCCCGAGCTCCAGCGCTGGGCTGAACGCATCGGCGAGACGCTCGCGCGCCAGCCGCGCGGGCCGTGGGTGGCGGTGGCGCACAGCTTCGGCTGCCTGGCGCTTGCGCGCTGGCTGCAGTGCAACGCGCAGGCCGGGCGTGAGCGCGAGGACAGCGGCGGCATTCGTTCAGCGTTGCTGGTTGCACCGGCCGACCCGCTGAAGTTCGGCGTCGGCGATGCGCTGCCGTGTGCGCCGCTGCCGGTACCGAGCACGCTCGTCGCGAGCCGCAGCGACCCATGGATGCCGTTCGGTTCGGCCGTCAACTGGTCGCGTATTTGGGGCAGCCAGCTCGTCGACCTCGGCAATGCCGGCCACATCAACGTCGCGTCGGGGCACGGCCCCTGGCCGCTCGCGAAGCAGCTGGTGGAGCGGCAGATCCAGCAGCTGCACCGGCAGCACCGCATCGAACGTGCACATCCGCTCGAGCTGTCGTTCGCGGTCTGACGGGCGCGCTCAGTCGAGCGTCTGCCGGTAGCGCAGCAGCGCGAGCGTGCCAGCCGCGAGAACGAAGGCGAGCATCGGCCAGACTTCGGGGGCGACCTGCGCGGCGTCGTTGCCCTTGAGCATCACGCCGCGCACGATGCGCAGGAAGTGGGTCAGCGGCAGCAGCTCGCCGAGCCATTGCGCCCACTGCGGCATGCCGCGAAACGGGAACATGAAGCCCGACAGCAGCATCGACGGCAGGAAGAAGAAGAAGGTCATCTGCATCGCCTGCAGCTGGTTGCGCGCGAGCGTCGAGAACGTGAAGCCGACCGCCAGGTTGGCGATCATGAACAGGCCGATGGTCGCCATCAGCAGCGTGAAGCTGCCGAGCATCGGCACCTCGAACAGCAGCCAGGCGGCGCCCAGGATGACGCCGAGCTGCACGTAGCCGGTCACCACGTACGGCAGGATCTTGCCGAGCATCACCTCGATCGGCCGGACCGGCGTTGCGAGCAGGTTTTCCATCGTGCCGCGTTCGCGCTCGCGCGTCATCGCCAGGCTGGTCAGCATCACCATCGTCATCGTCAGGATCGTGCCGATCAGTCCCGGAACGATGTTGTAGCGGGTGAGCCCTTCGGGGTTGTAGCGCCGGTGGATCCGGATCTCGTACGGGGGCTCCTTGCCGCGCAGCGGGGCGAGCGCGCCGTCGAGGTCGTGCGCGAGCGCCTGGTCGGCGATCTGCGCGAGGGCGGCGATCGCGTTACCCGAGGCCGACGGGTCGGTCGCGTCGACCGCCACCAGGATCGCCGGGCGCTCCCCGCGAACGACGCGGCGCGTGAAGTCGGTCGGGATCGCGACCATGAACTGCGCCTCGCCGGACTCGAGCAGCGCTTCGCCGGCCGCTTCGCTGCTGCCCGCGTGAACGATGCGGAAGTAGCCGGTGTTCTGCAGCGCGGCACTCACGCTGCGTGCCATCGGCCCGGTGTCGGCCGCGATCAGCGCCGTCGGCAGGCCTTTCGGATCGGTGTTGATCGCGTAGCCGAACAGCACGAGCTGCAGCACCGGCACGCCGATCGCCATCGCGAACGTGAGCCGGTCGCGCAGCATCTGCTGCAGCTCCTTCACGAACACCGCCCAGGTGCGCTGCACGGAGAACTTCTTCATGCGCTGCGCCTCGACGTCTTCTGCGCACGCTTGGGGTCGCTCGATGCGAAGTTGTCCTGCGCCGTCGCGATCAGGCTGATGAACACGTCCTCGAGATTCGCATCGGTGCGTGCCCAGCGCAGACCGGGCCGGTCGCGATAGGGTGCGATCGCACGTTCGATCTGCGCCGCGTCGCGCCCGGCGACATGCAGCGAGCTGCCGAACGCGGCGACGCTGAGCACGCCCTCGGCCGCCTTCAGCGGCTCGACCAGCGTGGCGACATCGGCCCCCTGCACGGCCCACACGACGAGCCCGGCCTCTTCGATGATCTGTGCCTCGGTGCCGCGCGCGAGCGTCTTGCCGTAGGCGATGTAGCACAGCTCGTGGCAGCGCTCGGCCTCGTCCATGTAGTGGGTCGAGACGAGCACCGTGATGCCCTGCGCCGCGAGGCTGTGGATCTCGTCCCAGAAGTCGCGCCGCGCCTTCGGGTCGACGCCCGCGGTCGGCTCGTCCAGCAGCAGCAGGCGCGGCTCGTGCATCAGGCAGGCGGCCAGCGCGAGCCGCTGTTTCCATCCGCCCGACAGCGCGCCGGCGAGCTGGTGCTGGCGTTCGGCAAGGCCGAGGCGTTCGAGCGTGCGATCGACCGCGCCGCGCCGATCGGCGATCTCGTACAGGCGGGCGACGAAGTCGAGGTTCTGGCGAATCGACAGGTCTTCGTACAGCCCGAACTTCTGCGTCATGTAGCCGACCTGGCGGCGGATCTCGTTGGCCTGCGTGCGCAGGTCGAAGCCGAGGCAGCTGCCTTCGCCGGCGTCGGGCGTCAACAGCCCGCACAGCATCCGGATCGTCGTCGTCTTGCCGCTGCCGTTCGGGCCGAGGAAGCCGCAGATGCGGCCGCTGCGTACCTGCAGCGATACGTCGTCGACGACCGCACGGCCGCTGTAGCGCTTGGTGAGGCCGCGCACGTCGATCGCCGGCGCTGCCGCCGTCCCGTGCCCGGCGCCCTGGACCGATGCTGCGCTCATGGTGCGCTGCCGGCGGTGCGGCGGACGTCGATCGGCTGCCCGGGCCGCAGCCGTACCGCATCCTTCGGATCGGGCCGCGCCTCGACCATGAACACCAGCCGCGCGCGCTGCGAATTCGAGTAGATCACCGGCGGCGTGTACTCGGCCTGCGTGGAGATGAAGCTGATGCGTGCGGCGACGGGCGCGCTGCAGCCGTCGCACGCAACGCTGACGCTCTGCCCGATCGCGATCGCGCCGAGCTCGCTCTCGGGCACGAAGAAGCGCACTTTCGTCGCGCCGGGCGGCAGCAGCGAAACGACCGGCTGCCCGGCGCCGACCCACTCGCCGGCGCGAAAGAAGGTGTCGGCCACGCGCGCGTCGGCCGGCGCGCTCTGGCGCTTTTGCTGTTCACGCCAGCGCGCCTGGTCGAGCGCGTAGCGGGCCGCGTCGGTGCTGGCCGCGGCGGCGCTGCGTTCATCGCTGCGTGCCGGCAGCTGCGCGACCCGCAGCGATGCCTCGAGCTCGGCCACCCGCGCGCGCGCCTGGCGCGCCGCAGCGCGCACATCGTCGAGCCGCGACGCCGAGACGAAGCCCTGGGTCACGAGTGCCTCCTGGCGCGTCAGCTCGGCGCCGGCCTGCGCGGCCTGGGCGCGCGCCTGCGTGATCTGCGCCAGCACCACCGCGATCTCCTGCTCGCGCTTGCCCTTCGCGAGGTCGGCCGCCTGCGCGCCGGCGCCGCTGGCGCGTGCCGCGGCCTCTTCGCGCGCGGCGCGCTCGGCCTCGTCGTCCAGCGCGAACAGCGGCGCACCGCGCTTGACCTCGTCGCCGCGCTGCACCGCGAGCGTGGTCAATGCGCCGGCGATCGGCGACGCGACATAGACGTAGTCGCCTTCGACGTAGCCGGCCCAGGCAGGGTCGGCCTTCGGGCTGCAGGCGACGAGCGCCACCGCGGCGGCGAACAGCGCGACTGCGCTTGTACGATGCGACAGGATCGATCTCATGCGCGGCCTCCTCGTCTGGCCGGTCGTTCCCGGCGCGACTCGATGCCGATCGCCCCCAGCGCGAGCCCGACCCGCTCGGCGATCGCCGCATCGCTCAGAACCTGTGACTCGAACGCGCCGCGCAGCTTCTTCAGCTCCGGCGCCGCCTCGAACACCTCGGCCGCGAACACGATCGGCATCAGCACCGAACCCATCATGAACATGAAGCGCTGCAGCGGCGGGATCGTGCACAGGCTGCCTTCGCGCTCGGCCTGCTCGAGCAGGCCGCTCAGCACGCCGATGTGACGCGGCGCGTTGCGCCGGAAGAAATCGAGCGCGACCTGTTCGCCGCTCAGCGCGTCGGTCCAGACACGGGCCAGCACGCGCCGGTTCTCGCGCGCGTGCCGCGCGATCGTCACCAGTGCGTGTTCGAGGCGCGGCAGCGCCGGGCCGTCGTTATGCACCTCGTTGCTCAGCGCCGCGAACATCTCTTCATAGAGTTGCTGCAACAGCGTTTCGAGGAACACCGCCTTCGTCTTGAAGTGGTAGTGAAACATCGCCTGGTTGACGCCGGCGTGCTCGGTCAGCGCGCGCACCGAGAGCCGCGCGCAGCCGGCCGACGGAAACAGCGCGCGGCCGCTCGCGAGCAACACCTGGTCGATCTGGCGGGAGGGGCGGGGCATGGGCCATTATTAGTCGCATGACTAATAATGGGCAAGCACCGCGTCGCGGCCTCGGCAACCGCTTGTTAGAGTGCGCCTCTTTGCTTCACGGAGAACAAGATGTCCGAGTCCGTTCAGAAGGTCGCCATCGTCACCGCGGGCGGCAGCGGCATGGGCGCCCATGCGGCACGCACGCTGGCTCGCGATGGTTTCAAGCTCGCGATCCTGTCGTCGTCCGGCAAGGGCGAGGCGCTCGCCGACGAGCTCGGCGGCTTTGGCGTGACCGGGTCGAATCAGTCGCTCGAGGACGTGGCCCGGCTCGTCGACCAGACGATGCAGCGCTGGGGCCGCATCGATGCGCTCGTCAACAGCGCCGGCCACGGCCCGCGCGGCCCGGTGTTCGATCTGTCGGACGACGACTGGCAGCGCGGCATGGAGGTCTACTTCCTGAGCGCCGTGCGGCCGACCCGGCTGGTCGCGCCGATCATGCAGAGGCAGCGCGCCGGCTCGATCATCAACATCTCGAGCTTCGCGGCGTTCGAGCCCGATGCCGCGTTCCCGACCTCGGCGGTGTTTCGCGCCGGGCTCGCGTCGTTCGTCAAGCTCGCGGCCGACAAGGTCGCCGCCGACAACGTGCGCATCAACAACGTGCTGCCGGGTTTCATCGACAGCCTGCCGGAGAAGGAAGGCGTCGCGCAGCGCGTGCCGATGAAGCGCTACGGCAGGATGGAAGAAATCTCGGAGCTGATCGCGTTCCTCGCGTCAGACAAGGCGGGCTACATCACGGGGCAGAACCTCCGCGTCGACGGCGGGATCACGCGGTCGGTGTAGGTGACCGTGGGTGCTGCGCGCGCACTTCGACGGGCTCAGTGCGAACGCAGGCGCGCGATGTCCCCGACCGTTCGGGCTGAGCTTGTCGAAGCCCTCGCCCTGTAGCTGACGGCCTGTGACAGCTCAGATCTTCACGAGCGCCTGCTGCAGATCGGCGCGCAGATCAGCGATGTCCTCCACGCCGACCGACAGCCGCACCAGCGAGTCGCCGATGCCGAGCGTCTTGCGCGTCTCGGCCGGGATCGTCGCGTGGGTCATGATGGCCGGGTGCTCGATCAGGCTCTCGACGCCGCCGAGGCTCTCGGCCAGCGCGAAGATCTGAACC
>Ga0207706_10004476_pt1 | contig 13127 bp, 13 predicted proteins | sample KBSC53metaG_FD_184318 | JGI IMG/M metagenome (GOLD analysis project Ga0207706, IMG submission 184318) | Corn rhizosphere microbial communities from Kellogg Biological Station, Michigan, USA - KBS C5-3 metaG (SPAdes) (version 2) | ecosystem: Host-associated > Plants > Roots > Rhizosphere > Soil ... | reverse complement strand
ACCCGCTCGCCGCCGTTTTGCCACCCGAATGCCCGCTGTGCACCGTGCCGGAGCCGCCGCTGCCCGCCTCGTGCTCGAGCACGACCGCCGAGAGGGGCGCGCCGGCGCTCTTGTTGCCGCCGGCGCTGCTCGGTACGACCTCGCTCCGGATCAAGAGCGCTCCCCCGGTCAGCATCAGCACGAGCGGGATCAGTGCCACAGAGGGCATGCCCGCCAGCCCCCGCAAAATGCGGAAGGGCAGTACGCCGCGCTTGGGGTTGCGCTCGCTCGCCACGATCCCTGCATCGGAGCCGGACGGTTGGGAACGGGCAGCGTCCGGTGTGAAAGCGGTATGAGCGCCCCGAGCGTCACTGCATCGAGGGACGGAACGCGCGTCAGGCGGCGAGTTCTTGCGACGAGCGCCCGAGCTCGGAGAGCGAAAGCGGCAGCTCGACCCGAACGGTCGTGCCGACGTCGACGGCGCTCTCGACCCGGATTCGCCCGCCGTGGCGCTCGACGATCGTCTTGGCGATCGCCAGGCCGAGCCCGCTGCCGGGGATGGCGTTCGCGGCGGCCCGCGAGCTGCGGAAGAAGCGTTCGAAGAGGTGGCGCTGCTCCTCTTCGGCCAGCCCCAGCCCGGTGTCGCTCACCTCGACGATCGCGACGCCACCGTCGGCCTTGAGCGAGACCTCCACGCGGCCGCCGGCGGGCGTGAACTTGAGCGCGTTCGAGACGAGGTTGTCGAGCACCTGCGCGAGTCGTGCAGGGTCGCCTTGGAACTCCACCGGAAGCTGCTGCGTGTTGGCCGTCAGCTCGATCTGCTTGGCGCCGGCCGTTGGCAGCGAGGCCTCGACGCAGTCGGCCACGAGCGCCTCGAGGTCGACCGGCTGCAGCTCGAAGCTGAGCTTGCCGGCATCGACCTGCGCGAGGAAGAGCAGGTCGCTGACCAGGTCGAGCAGGCGCTCGGAGTTCCGGTCGACGATCGCGACGTAGCGCAGCTGATCCTCGTCGAGCTTGCCGTCGTCGCGCAGCATTTCGAGATAGCCGCGGATCGAGGTCAGCGGGGTGCGCAGCTCGTGCGAGACCAGCGAGATGAACTCGTCCTTCAGCTTGTCGAGCTCACGCAGGCGGTCGTTCTGGGCCGCGAGCAGCTGCCGGGCGGACTCGGCCTCGGCGCGCGCGGCCTGCTCGGCTTCGAGCAGGAGCTCGCGCTCGGTCGCATCCTCCCGCAGGCGGCGGTTGCGCGCCTCGAGCTGCCGGGTGACCCGGTGCAGGATCGGGAAGAGCGAGATGTAGAGAACCAGCAGGGCCAGCGTCAGGATCAGCGCCAGCCGCCCGCGGGCGTCGCCGGTGCTGACCGCGACCGCGCGGTAGTCCTGGTCGAGCTCGACCGCGCCGATCGCCCGTGCGTGGCCTTTCAGCCGCACCGGCACCTCGACGCGCAGCACCTTCAGGTTCTTCTGGCCCCGCCAGGTCTGGGTGTACGCCACGCGGCGTGCGACCGAGCCCTCGAGCACGCTCTGCAGCGCGGCGGGGTTCTGCACCTTCGTCCCGATCAGGATGTGGTTGGCCGCATACGTGATCGTCCCGTGCGGGTTGACGAGCCGGCCGCCGACGACGCCGGGGATCATGATGCTCCGCCGGAAGAGCTGGTCGAGCGTGCGCCGGCGCCCAGAAGGGACCGGGCCGGCGAAGTCGGCCGGCTGAAGGTGTGACGTCAGGTTGGCCGCGACGACGGCACGGCTCTGGCTCTCGACCGTCCGCTGAGCGCGGTTGGCTACCTCCTGGTTGACGAGCCAGGCGATCGCGAGGCCGGCCGCGAGCATGACTGCGCCCGCGTACAGCGCGAAGCGCAGCACCAGCCGGGGCTGGTGCTCCTCGGCCTCCGGCGACGCCGGAGGCGTATTGGAGACAGGGGAATCAACCATCGTGCTCGCCGTCGGAGGAATCGGCAGCGGGTTGCCCCAGCCGTACGGTTTTCTGCGTTTCAATCATGCTCGTGCCTGCGTAAATCCCCCGTCCGGGTGAGCAATCTCGCTCGATTCGGGGCTACGGGCCCGCCCGCGGCCCGGGCAAACGGGCACAATCCGGGAGATGGCGACCACCGAGGACAAGCGCGAGCTCGGCGGGGACGACGAGTGGAAGCGCGAGCTGTACGAGGCGGCGCCCGAGCGGCAGGGCGAGCTCTTCAGCACGATCTCGGGGCTCGAGAACGAGCCGCTCTACACGCCTGAGCGCGTCGAGCTCGACTACGACCGCGATCTCGGCTACCCGGGCGCTTATCCCTTCACGCGCGGGGTGTACCCGTCGATGTACCGCGGCCGCCTGTGGACGATGCGCCAGTTCGCCGGCTTCGGCACTGCAGCGGAGACGAACGAGCGCTTCCGCTACCTGCTCGAGCACGGGCAGACCGGCCTCTCGACCGCCTTCGACATGCCGACGCTGATGGGCTACGACTCCGACCACGCCCGCTCGCTCGGCGAGGTCGGGCGCGAGGGCGTCGCGGTCGACTCGCTCGCGGACGCGGAGACGCTCTTCCACGGGATCCCGCTCGGCGAGGTCTCGACGTCGATGACGATCAACGGCCCCGCGGCGATGCTGCTCGCGTTCTACATCTGCGTCGCGGAGCAGCAGGGCGTCGAGCGCGCCGAGCTGCGCGGGACGATCCAGACGGACATCCTCAAGGAGTACATCGCGCAGAAGGAATGGATCTTCCCGCCGCAGCCTTCGATGCGGCTCGTGACGGACATGGTCGAGTTCTGCGCGCGCGAGCTGCCCCTCTGGCACCCGATCTCGATCTCCGGCTACCACATCCGCGAGGCCGGCTCGAACGCCGTCCAGGAGCTCGCCTTCACGCTCGCCAACGGCTTCGCCTACGTCGACGCGGCGATCGCGCGCGGCCTCGGCGTGGACGAGTTCGCGCCGCGCCTCTCGTTCTTCTTCAACGCGCATCTCGACTTCTTCGAGGAGATCGCGAAGTACCGCGCCGCCCGGCGGATCTGGGCGCGCGAGCTGCGGGACAGGTACGGCGCGAAGAACCCGCGCTCCTGGCTGATGCGCTTCCACACGCAGACCGCCGGTGTCTCGCTGACCGCCCAGCAGCCGGAGGTGAACATCGTCCGCACCGCCCTCGAGGCGCTCGCGGCGGTGCTCGGCGGGACGCAGTCGCTGCACACGAACTCCTTCGACGAGGCGCTCGCGCTGCCGACCGAGGACGCGGTCCGCATCGCCTTGCGCACGCAGCAGGTGATCGCGCACGAGACCGGCGTCGTGAACACGATCGACCCGCTCGGCGGCTCCTACTACCTCGAGGAGCTGACCAACCGGCTCGAGGCCGAGGCCTACGACTACTTCTCCCGGATCGAGAAGCTCGGCGGCGTGATCCCGGCGATCGAGGAGAACTTCCAGCAGCGCGAGATCGCCGAGGCGTCGTTCCGCTACCAGGCCGAGGTCGAGTCGAAGCAGCGGGTCGTGGTGGGCGTCAATCGCTACCAGCTCGAGCAGGAGGCCGAGATCGAGCTGCTGCGCGTCGACCCCGCGCTCGAGCAGCAGCAGATCGAGCGCGTCCAGGGCGTCCGCGCACGGCGCGACTCCGCGGCGGCCGAGCGCTCGCTCGCGGCGTTGAAGGAGGCCTCGCTGCGAGAGGACGCGAACCTGATGCCGCTACTGATCGAGGCCTCGCGCGCGTACGTGACCATGGGGGAGATGTGCGACGCCCTCCGCGAGACCTGGGGCACGTGGCGCGAGACCCCGGTGTTCTAACTTCGGGCTATTCTGAGCGTCGTACAGCTTTGACCCCGATGAACTCAGTAGCGACGACTTTCAGCTCACCGCGGTTCCAGCGCTACCTGCTCTGGTTCGGCGTGGCCGTGCTCGCCGTCGGGGCCGCCGCTCTCGTGTTCACGCTGATCGGCGGGAGCGACAAGACGCGCGTCAACCCCGACAAGAACTTCCACCCGACGCTGCCGGCCAAGGCCACCCCGCTGCGCAACGAGCAGGGCGTGCTGATCAAGACGTACGCGCAGCTCGACTCACAGATCCGCTCGGCCGTGTCGACCTTCATCGGCACCGCCGTCGCGCGCGAGCACGTCGACCAGTCCTGGAACGTCGTCGCCCCCTCCCTGAAGTCCGGTTTCACCGAGGCGCAGTGGAAGAAGGCGGACTCCCTGCCGGTCGTCCCGTACCCCGGCGTGGACATGAAGCACGTTCAGTACTACCTCGACTACGCCTCGACGAAGGAGATCCTCGTCGAGGTCGGCCTCGCCGGGAAGCCCGGCGTGAGCACGCGGCCGGTCAGCTTCCAGCTCGGCCTCGTCCCCGGCGGGCACGGCCATTGGCTGGTCGACTACTGGATGCCGCGCTGGACGCCGCCGGTCCCGCAGGGCGGCTAGTAGCTACCTAGATCTCGATCTCGAGCCCGTCGTGCGCGAGCTCGAAGCCTTCCGCGAGCGGCCGCTCGAACGGCCGGTGCGTCAGCAACAGCCGCTTCGCCCGGGCTGACTCGAAGGCCGCGATCGCCTCTTCGGCGGCCAGGTGCCCGCGCGTGCCGCCCTCCGGGTTCGGCGCGAGCAGCGTTGCCTCGCAGACGAAGAGATCGGCCTCGTGGGCGATCTCGGCGAGCGCGTCGCTCGGGCCCGAGTCGCCGGAGTAGCCGACGATGGTTCCATTCGCCGACGCGCGGAAGCCGAACGCGAGCAGCTGGTAGTGCAGCACGCGATGAGCCGTGACCTCGAAGCCGGCCGCCGTGAACGGCTCGCCGTCGGCGTACTCGTTCAGCCGGAAGGCCTCCTCGAACATCTCGGGCTGGCCGAGCCGGCCGCCGATCGAGCAGAGCAGCTCGCGCCCGTCCGGCGGCACCCAGAGCTCCGGCTGCTCGACTCCCTCGCCGGGGCCGAGCGTCGAGCCCCAGACCCACGGCACGAGATCGCCCCAGTGGTCGAGGTGCCAGTGCGTGATCGCGATCGCGTCGACTTTCGGCCACGCCTCGCGCTCGCGTAGCTTCGCCAGCACGCCCGGGCCGCAGTCGAGCAGCAGCCGTCCGGGGCCCTCGAGCAGGTAGCCGGACTGCGCGCCGCCAGGGTTCGGCCAGGCCGGGGAGCAACCGACGACGGTGAGTTTCACGCTCATATACTCGTGGAGATGTCCAGCAAGATTCGTGTCGTGATAGCGAAACCCGGTCTCGACGGGCACGACCGGGGGGCAAAGATCATCGCACGCGCGCTACGTGACGCGGGGATGGAAGTCATCTACACGGGTCTGCACCAGACGCCGGAGCAGATCGTCGAGACCGCGATCCAGGAGGACGCCGACGCGGTCGGCATCTCGATCCTCTCCGGAGCGCACATGACGCTCGTCCCGCGGATCCTCGAAGGACTGCGCGAGAACGGCGCCGAGGACGTGCTCGTCGTGCTCGGCGGGACGATCCCGGCCGAGGACGCCGAGGAGCTGCAGCGCCAGGGCGTGGCGGCCGTCTTCACGCCGGGCGCGCCCACGGCCGAGATCGTCGAGTTTCTGCGCGGGAAGGTTCCGGCATAACCGTTCTCGTCGAGCGCGACGGGGCGATCGCGACCGTCACGGTCGACCGGCCCGAGGCGATGAACGCGCTCGACCGCCCGACGCTCGAGGAGCTCTGCGAGCGGCTCCAGGAGCTCGCCCGCCACGCCGAGGTCGGCGTGGTCGTGCTGACCGGCTCGGGCGAGAAGGCGTTCGTCGCGGGCGCCGACATCAAGTACATGAGCGGGCTCACGGTCGAGGAGGCGACGGCCTGGGGGGAGCTCGGCCACCGGGTCACGCAGCTGCTGGAGACCATGCGGCAGCCGACGATCGCCGCGATCCACGGCTTCGCGCTGGGCGGCGGCTGCGAGCTCGCGCTTGCCTGCGACCTGCGCTACGCGTCTTCGGGTGCGAAGCTCGGCCAGCCCGAGATCAACCTCGGGATCATCCCCGGCTGGGGCGGCACCCAGCGGCTGGCGCGCGCCTGCGGGATCGGCGTGGCGAAGGAACTGATCTTCACCGGCCGGCTCGTCGATGCCGACGAGGCGCTGCGCATCGGCCTGGTCAACGCCGTGCACGACCCGGTGCGGGAGAAGGCGCGCGAGGTGGCCGAGCTGCTCGCCACCAAGAGCCCGGTTGCGCTCGCTGCGGCCAAGCGGTCGACGAACCACGTGCTCCAGGGCCGTCACGCCGAGAACCTTCAGCGCGAGGCCGAGGAATTCGGTGAGCTGTTCGCGAGCAAGGACGCCAAGGAAGGCATGACCGCGTTCGTGGAAAAGCGCGAGCCGAAGTTCACCGGGCGCTAGCCGAGAGTCGGTTCGCGGACGCTGCCTGGCTACTAGCTAGGAGCCGACCAGCGAGACCAGTGAGGCGCTGAGCGAGAGATCGTCGCCGCGCTGGGCCTTCAGCGTTGTCGGTGCTGCTGCCGTCCAGATCTCGACCTTCTGTTTCGGCTTCGCCGACGAAAGATCGACCGGCGTTCCCGACGCGCCGAAGCTCGGGACAAGCTGAACCCTGGCGTCGACGGGGACCGAGACGAGCAGCTTGCGCTTCAGCTGCGCTTGGTGCTGGCGCATCGGCCAGGCGCTGACTGTGGCAAGGCGGAGCTGCACGCTCTCGTCGGTGACCGAGACGATCGTCCCCCGCAGCTCGAGCGTGAACGGCATCCCGCGCGGCGCGGAGAAGAGCAGGTGCGTCGCCCGCTGCAGCCACGGATAGGCGTCGACCGCCTTGCCGCGTCCCGGGTGGAGCTCGAAGTGCAGGTGCGGGTGGATCCCGTTCGCGTCGCCCGAGTCGCCGACGTACCCGACGGGCTGGCCGGCGACCACCTTCGCGCCGTCCTTCAAGCCCTTGGCATACGCGGTCCCGGCGACGCACTTGCCGCGGTTGTCGTTCTTCGCGGTCAGGTCGTTGTTGAGGTGGATGTAGTAGTAGTCCGTGCCGCTCGCGCCGTGGAGATAGAGCATGCAGCCGGCGCTCGCGGAGGTCTTCCAGAACTCGACCTTGCCCGCCTCGGCGGCGAGGGCGAGGCTCCGCTTGGCGGCCACGATGTCGATCCCCTGGTGAACCCCGCCGGGCCGCGGGTCGCCGAAGTCGTCGGCGTAGGTCACGGTGCCGAGCACGGGGAAGACGATCTTCTGGGGCACGGCGGCGCCCGCTCCGCCCGCGAGGGTCAGAAGCGCGAGAGCGAGAACGAGGGTTCCTCGGGCTGTCGTCCGGTGGCTGATCATGGGCTCCGGTCGTGCTCGAAGGGCCGGAGGCTAGCAGAGGCCTCGGTAGAGTCCCGCCCGCGATGAAGATCGCCGTCTGCGCCAAATACGTTCCGGAGGCGACCGCGACGCGGCGGATCGACCCTTCGACCAAGCGGCTCGACCGCTCCGGCGAAGGGGTGCTGAACCCGTTCGACGCGAACGCCGTCGAGGAGGCGCTGAAGCTGAAGGAGGCCACAGGCGACGGCGAGGTGGTGATCGTCTCCGTCGGCCCGGAGAAGGCGCTCGAGGCGATGCGCCGCGCGCTCGCGATGGGCGCCGACCGCGTCGTGCTCGTCTCCGACGAGGCCGTCGCCGGCTCGGATCTCGTCGCCACCAGCCGCGTGCTCGCGGCGGCGCTCGAGCGAGAGAGTGCCGACCTCGTGCTCTTCGGCCAGCAGGCCAACGACGGCGACGGCGCCGTGCTCTGGGCCGCGGTCGCCGACCGGCTGCAACAGCCGCTGATCTCGCAGGTGGCCGAGCTCTCGCACGAGGACGGGAAGGTGCGCGGCAAGCGCCAGACCGAGTTCGGCTACGACGTGATCGAGGCGCCGCTGCCGGCCGTGGTCGCCGTGTCGGATGCGATCAACGTCCCGCGCTACCCGGCCCTGAAGGGGATCATGGGCGCGAAGAAGAAGCCCCAGGAGACGCTCTCGCTCGCCGACATCGGCGTCCCGGCCGAGGAGGCGGGCGAGGCCGGCTCGCGTACGACCGTCGAGGCGCTGAACGACCCGCCGTCCCGCGGCGACATCCAGAAGATCGAAGACGACGGCTCGGCCGCGGAGAAGATCGTCGAGTTCCTGGCGGAGAAGAAGGCTGTATGAAGTTCCTGGTCTTCCTCGAGCACCACGAGGGCAAGCTCCAGAAGGACTCGCTGGGCGTGCTCGGCAAGGCCGCCGCGCTCGGCGAGGCCGAGGCCGTGCTGCTCGGCTCGGAGCTCGAGGGCCTCGCCGCAGACGCCGGCCGCTTCGGCGCGCAACGGGTGTACGTGATGGACGACGTGCTGCTGGCCAAGCCGCTTCCGCAGCCGCGCGTGGACGCGCTCGAGACGCTCGTCGGCGAGGGCGGCTTCGATGCCGTCCTGTTCGGGGCGAGCGTGCTCTCGGCCGACGTCGCCGCCGGGCTGGCGGCTCGCCTCGACGCGGGCCTCAACTACGACCTCACGGATCTCGCGGTCGAAGGCGGCGAGCTCGTCGGCAAGCGCCCGGCGCTCGGCGACTCCGTCTACGTCGACGTCGGCTGGCGCTCGGAGCCACGGCTCGCGCTCGTCCGTTCCGGCACGTTCGAGCCGCAGGAGAGCGGCGGCAGCGCGGAGGTCGAGAAGCTCGAGTCGCGGCTGCAGGATTTCTCGCTGGCGGCGACGATGGTCGAGCAGGCCCACGAGGAGAGCGAGGGCCCGTCGATCGAAGACGCCGACGTGATCGTCGCCGGCGGCCGCGGCCTCGGCGGGCCGGAGGGCTTCGCGGCGGTCGAGGAGCTGGCCAAGGCGCTCGGCGGTGCGGTCGCGGCCACGCGCGCGGTAGTCGACGCCGGCTGGTACCCGTACTCGGCCCAGGTCGGCCAGACCGGCAAGACGGTCTCGCCGAAGCTCTACCTCGCGGTCGGCATCTCCGGCGCGATCCAGCACAAGGTCGGGATGCAGAGCTCTGGCCTGATCGTCGCGATCAACAAGGACCCGAACGCGCCGATCTTCGAGTACGCCGACCTCGGCGTGGTCGGCGACCTGAACGAGATCCTGCCGAAGCTGACCGAGCTCGTCCGCGCCCGCAGGGCAGCTTGAAGCCCTCCGACTACCCACCGCCGTTCGACCCGAGCGAGTTCCTCGCCGCGCCGGGCGAGGCGGAGATCGAGGTCGGCGTCCTGATCGTCGGCGCAGGCCCGGCCGGGCTCGCCTGCGCGATCCGCCTCGGGCAGCTGCTCGAGGGCGCGCCCGAGCTGGCCGACCGGCTCGGCGACGTCCCGGTCGCGGTGCTCGAGAAGGGACGGCAGCCGGGCTCGCACCTGCTTTCGGGGGCGGTCGTCAACCCGCGCTCGCTGCGCAAGCTCTTCGACGGGCGCTACCAGACCCGCGACCTCCCCTTCTACGGGCGCGTCGAGCACGAGTCGGTCTACTTCCTGACCCCGCAGCGCCACCTACGGATCCCGACGCCGCCGACGATGAAGAACGGCGGCAACTACGTCGCCTCGCTCGCGCAGCTCGGCCGTTGGCTCGCCGAGCGCGCCGAGGAGGGCGGCGCCACGATCCTCCCGGAGACCTCGGGCCACGCCCTGCTCGTCGGCGACGGCCGGGTCCGCGGCGTCCGCACCGGCGACCGCGGCCGCGGCAGGGACGGCCAGGAGCTCGGCAACTTCGAGCCCGGCTCAGATGTTCACGCGCGCGTGACGGTGCTGGCCGAGGGAACCCAGGGCCACCTGACCGGCGTCGCGCTCGACCGCTTCGGCCTCCAGGGCGACAACCCGCAGGTCTGGGCGCTCGGGGTGAAGGAGGTCTGGAAGATCGCCCGCCCGCTCGACCGCGTGATCCACACGCTCGGCTGGCCGCTGCGGGCCGCGAAGCGCTACCGCGAGTTCGGCGGCTCCTTCGTCTACCCGATGGGCGAGGACATGCTCACTGTCGGGCTGGTGGTCGGGCTCGACTACCGCGACTCCGAGCTGTCGGTGCACGACTTGCTGCAGCAGCTGAAGATGCACCCGCTGCTGCAGGAGCTGCTGCTCGGCGGCGAGCGTGTGGCGTGGGGCGCGAAGACGATCCCCGAGGGCGGCTTCCTCTCGCTGCCGAAGCGCCTGCACGCACCGGGCCTGCTGATCTGCGGCGATGGCGCGGGGCTCGTCAACGTGCCGGCGCTGAAGGGCATCCACTACGCCGTCGAGTCGGGCCGGCTTGCCGCAGAGGCGGCGTTCTCCGCGCTTCAGCGCGGCGAGACCCCGGGCCGGCGCGGCGCCCTGGCCGGCTACGACCGGGCCCTGCAGGAGAGCTTCGTCTGGCGCGACCTCAAGCAGGTGCGCAACATGCGGCCGGCGTTCGGCCGCGGACTCGTGCTCGGCGGCGCGCTCGCCGGGGCGATGACCGCGACCCGGGGCGCGTTTCCGCCCGGAGACGCCCGGATGGAGGCCGACGCCGACCAGGAGCTGATCCGCAGCGACCGCGCCAAGAGCTACCCGGCAGCGGACGGCAAGCTCACCTTCGACAAGCTCTCGTCCGTCTTCCTCTCCGGGAACGCGACGCGCGACGACGCCCCGAACCACATCCGCGTGCAGCGGGAGGTGCCCAAGGAGATCGCCGAGCTGTGGACGCGGATGTGCCCGGCGGCGGTCTACGAGGTGGCCGAGAACGGCGTCGAGGTGACGGCGTCGAACTGCGTCCAGTGCGGCGCGATCACCGCCAAGGGCGGCCGCCTGACCCCGCCCGAAGGCGGCGCCGGCCCTGACTACAAGCTGACGTGATGGTCGAGCTCGCGGACGTCGAGGCGGCGCGCGAGGCGATCGCCGGGCGGCTGCACCGAACGCCGACGTTCTCCTCGGCCACGCTCTCGGAGCGAACGGGCGCTCGCGTCTGGCTCAAGGCCGAGCTGTTCCAGCGCACCGGCTCCTTCAAGCCGCGCGGCGTGCTGACGAACCTCGCCGCGCTCACGCCGGAGGAGCGCGAGCGCGGCGTGATCGGGATCTCGGCCGGGAACCACGCGCAGGCACTTGCGTGGGGCGCGAGCGCCGAGGGCCTCGACGCGCTGCTCGTGATGTGGCAGGGCGCGAGCGAGGCGAAGATCGCAGCGACGCGCGGCTACGGCGCCGAGGTCGACCTCGAGTCCGCCGATCCGACCGAGGCCTTCGCGCGGCTCGACGACCTGATCGAGCAGACGGGCCGCACCCCGGTGCATCCGTTCGACCACCCGCGCACGATCGCGGGCCAGGGGACCGTCGGGCTCGAGCTGGTCGAGGAGGTCCCGGACGTGGACGTGGTCATCGTCCCGGTCGGGGGCGGCGGGCTGATCTCGGGGATCGCGACCGCCGTACGGGGGCTCAAACCCGAGGCGCGCGTGATCGGCGTCGAGCCCGACCTCTCGCCGGCGATGTACGAGGCGCTCGCCGCCGGCGAGCCGGTGCCGGTCGCTCCGGCCTCGATCGCAGACGGCCTCGCCGCGCCGTTCGCCGGCACGATCGGCCTCGAGATCGTCCGCGAGCGCGTCGAGCGCATCGTGCTCGTCAGCGAGGCCGAGATCGAGGAGGCGATGCGCTTTCTGTACACGCGCGCGAAGCTCGCCTGCGAGGCGGCCGGGGCGGCTTCGACCGCGGCGCTCCTGGCCGGAAAGATCGACGTCGAGCCGGGCGAGAACGTGGTCGCGGTGGTCTCGGGCGGCAACGTGGCCACCGACACGGCCGTTGCTATCCTGAGCGGACGATGAAGCCCGAGATCCATCCCGAGTACGTCCTCGCCACTGTTCACTGCGCCTGCGGGAACGAGTTCCAGACGCGCTCGACCAAGCCCGAGCTGCACGTCGAGGTGTGCTCGAACTGCCACCCGTTCTACACGGGCAAGCAGAAGCTGATGGACTCCGGCGGTCGCGTCGAGCGCTTCCAGCGGCGCCTCGAAAAGGCCGGCCGCAAGGCCTAAGAACAGATGAGCGCCCCCATCGGCGGGCAGGCCGTCCTCGAGGGCGTGATGATGCGCGGCCCTTCGAACTGGGCTGTCGCCGTCCGCAAGCCGAACGGCCAGATCGCCGAGGTCTGCCGCCCGATCGAGTCCGTGATGAAACGGCACTGGGTCTTCCGGCTGCCGATCGTTCGCGGCGTGATCGCGCTCGGCGAGTCGCTCGCGATCGGTTTCCGGGCACTCTCGATCTCCGCTAACTACGCGGCTGCCGAGGAAGGCGAAGAGGCCGAGACCGAGCTCTCCCGCGGCGCGATCGTGTTCGCCTTCCTGATCGCGATCGGCTTCGCGATCTCGGTCTTCAAGGTCGGCCCTGCGCTGCTGGCCGACCTGCTGCCGATCTCGAACGGCACGTGGTTCGTCGTCGTCGAAGGCCTGATCCGCGTCTCGGTCTTCGTCGCCTACCTGATCCTGATCTCGCTGCTGCCCGACCTGCGCCGCGTCTTCCAGTACCACGCGGCCGAGCACAAGGCGATCAACGCCTACGAGGCCGGCGAGGAGCTGACGCCGCAGACGGTGCAGCGCTACAGCCTGATCCACCCACGGTGCGGAACGGCCTTCCTGCTCTGGGTGATGGTGATCGCGATCTTCGTCTTTGCCTTCTTCGGGCGGCCCGCGTTCTACTGGCTGATCGCGACGCGGATCCTGCTCCTGCCGCTGATCGCGGGGATCGCCTACGAGCTGATCCGCTTCGCCGGCAAGCACACCGACAACCGCGTCGTGATGACCCTGCTGGCGCCGGGCCTCTGGCTGCAGCGGTTGACAACCCGCGAGCCCACGCTCGACCAGCTCGAGGTCTCGATCCGCGCCCTGCGCGAGGTGCTCGCGCTGGAAAAGGGCGACACCGTCGGCGCCGAGCGCGTCGAAGTGATGGCCTGAGCGCAACTACGCTTCCGCGATGGCGGATTTCCACGAACTGGTCGACGAGCTGGAGCGCTCGTATCGCGAGGCGCAGGAGCGTCTGAGCGACCCCGCCGTCTACAACGACCACCGCGAGGCCGCGGAGGTGGGCCGCCGCGTGAAGGAGCTCGAAGGCCCCGCGAAACTGGCGCGGCAGTGGCGCGAGGTCAGCGAAGACCTCGAGGCTGCGCGCAACGACGGCGACTTGAAGGAGATGGTGCCCGACCTCGAGGAGCAGCTGGCGACGCTCGAGGAGGAGCTGAAGCTCGCGCTCGTCGAGACCGACCCGGCCGACCGCAAGGACGTGATCGTCGAGATCCGCCAGGGCGTCGGCGGCGACGAGGCGGCCCTCTGGGCGGCGG
>Ga0207706_10004474_pt1 | contig 13129 bp, 11 predicted proteins | sample KBSC53metaG_FD_184318 | JGI IMG/M metagenome (GOLD analysis project Ga0207706, IMG submission 184318) | Corn rhizosphere microbial communities from Kellogg Biological Station, Michigan, USA - KBS C5-3 metaG (SPAdes) (version 2) | ecosystem: Host-associated > Plants > Roots > Rhizosphere > Soil ... | reverse complement strand
AAGCTCTTCGACTAGGCAAGTCTTCCGGGGCCGCCTCGCTCCTTGCGGGGCGGCTCCGGAATGAGCAGCGCTCCGGTCAGCGCGACGATCACGGCGCCCATCATGTACCAGCCCGGAGCGACCGGGTTGCCGGTCCAACGAAGGAGCAGCGTCTCGAACAGCTGCGTCGTGCCGCCGAAGATCGCGATGGCGAGCGCGTAGACGATACCCGTCGCGCCGGCCCTGATGCGCGCCGGAAGTGCCTGGACGAACAGCAACACTGCCGGCGACGAGCCGAGGATGTGAAGTGACGTCAGGATTGCGGTCGCGGCCAGCAAGGCGGTCGCGGTCCGTGCCTCGTTAAGAAAATGGAACACCGGCACGATCGAGGCGATCAGCAACAGCCACGGAACGACCAGCACCCGTTTGGGACCAAAGCGGTCGGCCAGCCAACCACCTGTCAAATCCCCGACGACGCCGATCACACCGAGAACGACGGTGGCCGCGAATGCCGTCGGCACCGGCATGTGCAAGGTCGATTGCGCATAGGTCGTGAGGTATTCGAGCGTGTAGTTGCTGATCGTCCCCCCGGCGATGACGAACAGCCCGGCGATCGCGAGCAATAGGATCGGGCGACGGCTCTTCACTGGCTCCTGCTCGGAACGAGGCGGCAGCGTTTCCGCCAGGGTCTGGCGCAGCCGGAGCCCGAACGGAACGATCACCGCCCCGATCAAAAGAGCGAGGCGCCAACCCCAGGCTTCGAGCTCGGACGGCGTCAGCACCGAGGCCAAAGCGAATCCGACCAGCCCCGCGACCATCACGGCCAGGTCGGCCGAGGCGAAGTTCAGCGAGATGTAGAACCCGCGCCGGTGACGCGGGGCAGCCTCCATCAGATAGGCGATGTTCGGGCCCACCTCGCCGCCCAGAGCGAAGCCTTGCAAAAGCCGGAAGAAGACGGCGAGCATCGGCGCGGCCATCCCGATCGCGGCATAGGACGGCGTCAGCGCGAGCCCGGTCATCGCACCGCCCATCATCGTGAAGGACAGGATCATCGCCGGCTTGCGGCCTCGGCGGTCGGCCATTCTGCCGATGATCAGGCCGCCGAGCGGCCGGGTGAGGAACCCGACCCCGAATGTCGCCAAGGACAGCAGCAACTTGCTCGAAGCGTCTCCTGGGAACAGCGCGCGTCCGATCTGCGTCGCGAAGAAGGCGTAGGTGACGAAGTCGTAGAATTCGAGTGCGTTGCCTAACGTAACCGCAGCGATCTGGATTCCGGTCAGCCTTGGCCGGTCGCCGTTCGCGTCAGGCACCTACCCCTCCCCCAGACTCGATTGCCAAGCGTAGCGAACTGACGCACCGTGCGCGCTGTCAACTCTGGGGGGAAGAGTTCGAATGCACAACTACAGCCCAATTCTCGCGCCGGTCGTGGCGCTGGTCGCGTGGACGCTCGTCGTCATGTTCTGGATGCTGATTTCGCGCGGCGGCGAGTTCCGCCGGATGGGGATCACGCCGACATCCATTCCGGACGGTGCCCGGGGCGTCGATCTCGATGGCAAGGCCGACCCCCACGCCCAATGGAAATCACATAATTACAATCATTTGATGGAACAGCCGACGATCTTCTATGCGATCGCGCTGACTCTCGCCTTCATGGATTTCGGCGGAGGCATCAACTACTGGCTGGCCTGGAGTTATGTCGGCCTGCGCATCGTCCACAGCCTCATCCAGTGCACCGTCAACGTCGTGCGTTATCGGCTCGCGGTGTTCGCCCTCGCCTCGCTTTGCCTGATCGGACTCACGACGCATGCCGGCCTGCGCATCCTGCACGATTGCGGGATCATCGGCTGAAGCAGGCGGCCAGCTCGACATGGGTTGACCAGCGGAACTGCCCGACGGGCGTCACCCAATCGAGCTCGTAGCCGGCACCGACGAGCGTGGCGGCGTCGCGAGCGAAGGTTGCCGGGTTGCAGCTGACGTAGGCAACCCGGCTCACGGCTGACCTGGAGAGCGCCGAGACCTGCTCCGCAGCGCCTGCCCGGGGCGGGTCAAGGATCACTGCACCGAAGGACTTGAGCTCCTTGGCATCCAGTGGCCGGCGATAGAGATCCCGATGCTCGACGCTCATGGCCGGCGCTGCCCGTCTGAGCGCTGCGGCGGCATCGCGCGATGCCTCGGCCGCATAATGAGCGCGCGCTGCCAGCGCGAAGGTGCCGAGGCCGGCGAACAGGTCGCCGACCGTGCCTGATCCCGCCACCGCTTCCAGCACGCAGGTGACAAGTTCGGCCTCCCCCTCCTCGGTTGCCTGGAGGAAGGCACCGGGTGGAAATGCCACCGGCACGCCTGACAAGGCGACGCTGGCGGGCTGCGGCTCGAACAGTGCTTCCGGCCCCAACCCCCGGTCCACGCTGAGGCGCGCCAGGTCATGTTTCATCGCAAATGACGTCAGTAGCTCGATCTCGGCGAGCCTCCCTGCGGGAATGCCCTTGAACAGGACGTCCGGCCCTCGATCGATGAGAGTCAGCTGGATTTCCGCGGCCCGCTTCGGGTGGAGCATTTCGGCGATCAGCTCGCGCAAGGGCTCGATCAGCGCGAATAGTTCAGGACGCAGGATATGGCATTCCCGCATGTCGATGATGCGATGCGATTGCTCGGCGTTGAAGCCAAGGAGCACGCGTTGCCCGACCTTGAGCGCCTTCAGCGTCGCCCGACGCCGGCTTTTCGGCGGCGACAGATGGGGATCGCGGATGACGGTCTCCAGTGCATGCTGCGCAAGCGCCGTTTCGACCCGCGATACGAGATAGCCGCGATAGGCCTCGTCGTCTGCATGCTGGAGCTGGCAGCCACCGCACTCCGGGAAGTGGCGGCACGGCGGTGCCTGATGATGCGGCCCGAAGGCCAGCGCGCCATCGTCGAGAACCGCGTCGCCGGGCACGCCAAAGGGTACGTGGCGGCCGCTTGACGTCACGCCGTCGCCGCGCGCCGCGATGCGGATGATCGGCTCGTTCATCATAGAAGCGCGATTGCTCGCGGAACGGCCTCCGTTAGGTCGTCGGCGATCAGCTGACGGCCCGCGATGTCGGCCGCGCGTCCGTGCAGCCATACGCCGGCGCAAGCCGCCTCGAATGCCGCCAGGCCGCGGGCGCGCATCGCGGCAATCAACCCGGCAAGGACGTCGCCCGTGCCCGCGCTCGCCAGCCAGGGATGCGCCGAAGATGAGAACCCGATCCTGCCGTCGGGCGACGCAACCAGCGTGTCCGGGCCTTTGTACACGACCACTGCTCCGGACCGGCGAGCCGCCTCCAGCGCACGCTCGGGCTTTGTGCCCGGAATCTCGCCGAACAGCTTGCGGAACTCGCCTTCATGTGGGGTGACGATCGCGTCCTGGCCCTCCAGCCGCTCCGGCTCGCCGAGATGCGTGATGGCGTCGGCGTCGATCACCTTGGGCGCTTTAGACGTCAGGGCCAGGGTCAGCACTTGGGGGATATCGCCAAGCCCTGGACCGACGAGGAGGCAACCGATGCGCTCGTCGTTGACCGGCGCGGAGTCCATCTGGACGATCGCCGAGGGCAATCCATCGATCGGCTTCGACGTGCTCACGCGAACATAACCGGCACCTGCACGGGCTGCCGCTTTTGCCGCCAGGGCAATTGCGCCCGGCATCGTGCCGGCGAGTGCATGAACCACTCCGCGATCATATTTGTGGCCGCCCGGTTGCAGCGCAGGGAGTTGCGGCACACCGATCTCACGCCAGTCACCTCTAGCTTCGACGCCGATGTCGGCCAGCACGACGCGACCGCATGTCTGCATTGACGGGAACAGCCGGTGCGCGGGCTTGAGCGCGCCGAACGTGACCGTCAGGTCGAAGCTCGGGACCTCGCCCAGTTCCGCTGCGCCGTCGGTTTCGACGCCGCTCGGAAGATCGCATGCCACCTTGACCACGGCCTCGCCGCAGAGCCGCAAAAGCTCTTGGGAAATAGCGTTTTCGAGGCCGCGCTTAAGCCCTGTCCCGAACAAAGCGTCGACAAGCAGCGGCGCGGGAGCGGTCTCGCTGGAGAGCGTCTCGACTTGACCCTGCCACTGGGCCCGCGCCCATTTCGCGGCGTCGCTCTTCGGCTCGCTCAGCGCCGCGATCCGCACCGGCACGCCACGCTCGGCAAGGTGCCGGGCGGCGACATAGCCATCACCGCCATTGTTTCCGGGCCCGCACAGCAACAGAGCCGGCATCGGTCCCGTGAAGCGGTAAACGGCTTCGGCAAGCGCCGCCCCTGCCCGCTCCATCAGTTGCTCGACGGTCGTGCCCGCATCCATCGCCGCCTGTTCGGCTGCGCGCATTCCTTCACCAGTGAGGATCGGCCGGCCCTTCATGGGCTCGCCACTAGCGCAGGACGGTTGCGAGACGCCACCACTCGCGCGGCACGGCGTCGGCGGAGGCATCGCGAGCCGCCTCGCTGTCGAACAAGGCGAAGCAGGTCGCGCCGGAGCCGGACATACGGGCGAGCGTCGCCCCAGGCTGTGCCGAGAGCCACGAGAGAATGGCACCGATCTGCGGCACGATCGCCCTGGCAGGTTGCTCGAGATCGTTCCTTCCCTCACGCCAATCGCCAAGCGGCCCGCGATCCACGCCATCCCAGGCCGCAAATACATCGGCCGTCGAAAGCGGCACGCGCGGGTTCACGAGCAGAACCGGCGTACCGGCGAGGTCGGCCAGTGCGACGGCCGCCAGCCGATCGCCGGCCCCTTGCCCACGCAACGGCAGGCTCAGCAAGCATGCCGGAACATCGCTGCCGAGCCTCGGCGCAACCGCTTCGGCATGCTTCGGGTCGATCTGCCACATTGACGTCAGCAGTCGGAGAGCGGCGGCCGCATCCGCCGAGCCACCGCCAATCCCGGATGCGACCGGCAGCTTTTTGTCGAGCGTGAGGGCCGCACCACGCTCGACCCGTGCCGCCTCGGCGAGCGCCTTTGCGGCCCTGATGACCAGATTGTCCTGGGTGCGAGCGAGGTCGGCGGCGAACGGGCCGCTGACGCGCAACGTGATCTCATCCGCCTCTTCGGCGCTCAGCCGATCGCCATCCGTGCAAAATGCGAAGATGGTCTCGATTGCGTGGCGGCCGTCCGGCAGCTTCCCGCGGACGTGCAGGGCAAGGTTGAGCTTGGCCGGGGCGATCTCGCGCGCGACTGGCGTCAAGGAGCGGCGTTGGCCGGAGTGAGGCCGGTCACGATCTTCGCATTGACCCGTGCCGCCATGTCATCCGCAGCCGTGACAAGCGCTGCATTCCAGGCGAAGCGCGCCTCGTAGCGGCGGCCCGACCGGTACAAGGCATCGCCCAGATGCTCCTGGATCTCGGGCTGGTCGGCGTCCTTCTCGGCCGCTTTCTGCAAGGTGCCGATCGCCTCATCGACCTTGCCGCGCTTGAACTGCGCCCAGCCCAGGGAGTCGGTGATCGAGGCGTCGTCGGGCGCAAGCTCGCTCGCCCTGCGGATCATCGCTTCGGCCGAATCCAGATTCTCCCCGCGCTCGAGCTGGGCATAGCCGAGGAAGTTGAGAATGAGTGGCTGGTCGGGCGAAAGCGCTAGTCCCTGCTGCAGGGCCTGGCGCGCCTCGGGCCAGCGGTTCGCGTCCTGCAGCGCGTTGGCGCGAAGAAGGAGCAGCGACCACAGCTCATTCTTGAGGTTCTGGGACTGCGCCAGCGCGATCGCCCGCCCATAGGCATCGGCGGCCGGTCCTGGGCGCTTCATCGCCTGCAGGACGTCGCCGAGCCTGGAGAAATCGCCGGCATCCGCTCCGGGGGCGGCGGCGGCGGCTGCGGCCATGCGATAGGCTTCATCGAACCTTTTCTCATCGCCGAGGATGCGGGTTTGCGCATCGCGGATCTGCGAAATCAGGGCGTCCTTCTGCGGCACGGCGCGTAGGAGCGCGAGCGCTTCCTCGGTCCGGTCCTGCGCCGACAGAAGGAGGGCCAGCAAGGCCGTCGTGCTGCTGCTGTCGGGGTTCACGTAGCGCGCGACCTGGACCAGGCCGATCGGAGGCGCGGATCGCTGCAGGCGCATCAGGTCGCCCGAGAATGCCGTCAGAACTTCGCCCAAAGCCTTTGGCAGGCTGTCGATCGCCTGGCCGCTGGCCTTGCCTTCGGTGATCCGCTGGCGCGCTGCGGCTTCGCCCACCCCCATCCCTTCGAGGATCATGAGGGCACGCGCACGGTCTCCGGCCGCGAAGAAACCGTCGGCGAAGGCCAGCCGAAGCCGGTCCTCACGTGCTCCACCGGCCCCGACGACGCGGCGCACAAGCGGCTCAGCCTCGGCCGTGCGGCGAAACTTGAGCAGGATGAACGCGCGCTCTTCCGGAGCCATCGGAGTTAGCAGGCTTCCTGCTGGGATCTGGTCTAGGGCCGACAGCGCCTGGTCGAGATTGCCGCGATCCGCCGCGCTCCACGCATTGATCAATGGCGCCAGGAAGCTCAGGTCCCCGTTATCGCCACTGACGGCGAGCCACGGAAGCGCCCGTTCGGGATGACCGCGCTTGATCTCTTCGGCGACCAAGAGCAGCCGCGCGTCGCTGAGCAGCCGGGCCGGCGGCACCCGATGCGCGAGGCTCAACGCCAGGTCCATCTGCCCGGCGCCGATGGCTTCGCTGAGCGCCTTCCTTGCGAGGTCCGTCTGCCCCGGTTGAGCTTCGGCAAGCGAAGCGAGCAGCAGCGCCGCGCGCATATGATCGCCGCTCATCGCCGCCGCGCGCGCCTGGATATAGGTGCGCGCGGGATCGGAGACGCTCAGCCGCGCCGAAGCGGAAGTCGAGCCAAGAACGAGCGCCGCAAACGCGGCTCCGGCGAACCACTTACATGTTCGGGTAATTGGGGCCTCCGCCGCCTTCGGGTGTGACCCAGTTGATATTCTGGGTCGGGTCCTTGATGTCGCACGTCTTGCAGTGGACGCAGTTCTGGGCGTTGATCTGGAGCCTGGGTTCGCCACTCTCGCCGTCCACAAATTCGTAAACGCCTGCCGGACAATAACGCTGTTCGGGCCCAGCATATACCGGCAGGTTGATGGCCGTCGGTATATCCGCGTCCTTGAGCGTCAGATGAACCGGCTGGTCTTCTTCGTGATTGGTGTTCGACACGAAGACCGAAGACAGGCGGTCGAAAGTCAGCACCCCATCCGCTTTCGGATAGTCGATAGGCCGCGCATGCTCCTTGCGCTTGAGGCTCTCATTGTCCGGCTTGAGCTTCAGCGTCCAGGGAACGCCGACCCGAAGATAATTCAGCCACAGGTCGAGGCCGGCGTAGAGCGTTCCCAGCATGCCGCCCCAGTGGGCGACCGCCGGCTGCGCGTTCCGGACCATGTTGAGCTCTTTTGCGACCCAGCTCTTGTGCAGCGCCGGTGGATACGCCTCAAGCATGTCACCCGAGCGCTCGGCCGTCAGCGCCTCGAAGGCCGCTTCCGCCGCGATCATCGCGGACTTCATTGCCGTGTGCGTGCCCTTGATTCGCGGAACATTGACGAAGCCGGCGGAGCACCCGATCAGCGCGCCGCCAGGGAATACCAGCTTGGGGATCGCTTGATAGCCGCCCTCATTGATCGCCCGGGCGCCGTAGGACACGCGCCGGCCGCCCTCGATCTCCGCGCGGATCGCCGGATGGGTCTTCCACCGCTGCATTTCCTCGAAGGGCGACAGGTATGGATTGGAATAGTCCAGAGAGAGCACGAACCCCAAAGCGACCTGGCCGTTCTCCTGGTGGTAGAGGAAGCCGCCGCCCCAGGCGTCCGACAACGGCCATCCCTGCGTGTGGATGACTCGTCCGGGCTTATGTTTTTCGTGAGGAACCTCCCACAATTCCTTGATCCCAAGGCCGAAAACCTGCGGGCCGCTTTCCTCGCGCAAGCCGAATAGCTCGGTCAAGCGTTTGGTCAGATGTCCGCGCGCGCCCTCAGCGAAGAACGTATATTTGGCATGCAGCTCCATGCCCGGCTGGTAATCCGCACGGTGGCTCCCATCCCGGGCAATCCCGAGGTCGCCGGTTGCCACGCCTTTGACCGACCCGTCCTCGTTGAACAGGATCTCGGACGCGGGAAAACCGGGAAAGATTTCGACTCCGAGTTCCTCGGCCTGGCCGGCGAGCCACCGGCAGAAATTGCCGAGGCTCAACGTGTAGGTGCCCTTGTTCCGCATGAAAGGCGGAGTCAGCACTTCCGGGAGCCCCCATTTGCCGCTCTTCGTCAGCACCCAGTGATGGTTCTCTGTCACCGGGACAGTCAGCGGCGAACCCTTGTCTCTCCAGTCGGGGATCAGCTCATTGAGCGAAATCGGGTCGATCACCGCGCCGGACAGGATATGCGCACCGACCTCGCTGCCCTTTTCGAGAATGCATACGCTGATGTCGCGGCCGGCCTCGTTCGCGAGCTGCTTGAGGCGGATCGCGGCCGACAGGCCCGCAGGCCCGGCGCCGACGATCACCACATCATAGGCCATGGATTCGCGCTGGCTCATCTTCCTCCCGTCGCGGCCGCTACACAATTCGACTCATCTGCCCTGCCAATTCCTTGACCGTGACGTCAATGGCGCGCGAGGACAGCCGCGTGGGTGGGGAAGTGGATTCGATCGGCGTTGCCGAGGCGCGAAGCGCATTAGCCTGGTGGCTGGAGGCCGGCGTGGATGTCGCCGTCCAAGAGGAGTCGCGCAACTGGCTGAGGCCCGCCCCGCAGCACGCGCCCATGGTCAGCGAGCCCGCGCCCGCCGCGAACGTCAGCCAGCCAAGCCATCAAACGCTCGCCGAATTGCAGGAATGGTTGGCGAGCAGCGCCCAGCTTCCGTTCGCTTCTGCGAGCGCTCGGCGAATCCTTCCACAGGGACCGCAGAACGCAGCGATCCTCCTGCTCGCCGACTCGCCGTCACTCGAGGATTTTGCTGCCGAACAGCCAATCGGCGGCGAGGCGTGGGAGCTTGCCAAGCGCATGCTCGCAGCGATCGGCATCGATGTGGCGGACGCCTACACCGCCTCGCTGTCCTGCTTCCATTCGCCCGGAGTGCGCATGTCGCCCGCCGATCGCGAAACCTGCGCGGAGATTGCGCGGTCCCACATCCGGCTCGCGAGCCCGAAGCGCCTCCTGCTGCTCGGCGATGGTCCGGCGCAGGCGTTGCTGGGCAAGTCCCTTCTCGAGGCGCGCGGCCACGTCCACAAGATCGAGGGCGTCCGGACGGTCGCCACTTGCCACCCGCGGCATCTGATTAAGCGGCCGTTAGATAAGTCCTTGGCATGGAAGGACCTTCTGCTTCTCATGGAGGACGAGTCTTGAAGGCCGGAATCATCGCGTTCGGAAGCCTGATCTCGGGATCGCCTGCGCTCGCGCAAGCCTCCCATGACCCGCTCGCCCCGCTTCCGGTGGTGACGACGACAGCCACGCCGGTGCAAACCGGCCAGCCGGGCGCTATCGCTCCGGCCGCAATCGCCCCGCCGCCCGCAGCGGCTCCCGGACCTGCACGGGCCCAGAACCCGATCATCGCCGCGCCGAGCCCCTCGCAGGCACCGGCCGTCGCTTATGTCCCGCCCGCGTCCACTATCGTCGCTCCGAAGGACTGGCGCGGCGTGTTCGACGCGATCGATTCGGGCAATTGGGCCGCCGCCCAGGCCGGAATTTACTCACTTCCACGAAGCGTGCTCACCCCCGTGGCGAAAGCTGAGCTGTATACGGCAAGGGGCTCGCCGGTCGTCGACCTCGGCTCCCTCCAGGCGTTGATCGCCGAGGCGCCCGAGCTGCCGCAGGCGGATCAGCTCGCTGCGATGGCGGTCAGGCGGGGCGCGCTGACCGCTCCGCTGAGCATCGGCGAAAGGCCGACCTACAATCTCGGTTCTGCGCCGATTCGCTACAAGGCCAAGTCCGTGCAGGGCGAGCCCTACGCCGACCAGCTTCGTTCAATCCTCGACCCCCTGATCAAGGCGGACGATGCCGCCGGCGCGGAAGCCCAGTTGGTGCTCTACGCGCCGCAGCTCTCTGCCGAAGCGCGGGCGGAAGCGGGTCAGCGGGTCGCCTTTGTCTATTACGTCCTCGGCCTCGATCTCGACGCCCGGCGCGTTGCCGACACATGGCGCCCTGGCGCAACCGGGGAATGGGCGAGCCAGGCGGCGTGGATCTCCGGACTTTCCTCGTGGCGACTTGGCGATTGGAACGCCGCTTCGAACGCCTTTCAGCAGGTCGCTCGGCTGGCGCAGCAGCGGGAGCTTCGCGCCGGCGGCTATTATTGGGCCGCGCGCGCGGAGCAGGCCGCGGGCCGGCCGCGCTCGGTCGAGCCGATGCTCAGGGCCGCCGCCTCGACGACCGAGGCGACCGAGAGCTTCTACGGCCTGCTCGCCCGGGAGACGCTGGGCCTGTCGACCGGCCTAAACGGGGACCCGTTCATCGGCAACGACCCGCCCGTCGACAACCTGCCCAACGTGCAGCGCGCCGTGGAGCTCGCGAAGATCGGCGAAGCGTCCCTTGCAGAAGAGCTGCTTCGGCATCAGGCCAAGATCGGCGCGCCGTCGGAGCATCATGCGCTGATCCAGGTCGCCAAGCGGCTCGACTTGCCCGCGGCGCAGCTCTGGCTCGCCAATAACGGGCAATATGGCGCGCGCTCCGATGCTTCCGACCGCTATCCGAACCCGGCGTGGAGGCCGCTCAACGGCTGGCGGGTCGATCCCGCGCTTGCCTTCGGCCATATCGTCCAGGAATCGGCCTTCCGCCGGAGCGCGGTCAGCCAGGCGGGTGCCGTCGGCCTGATGCAGGTGCTTCCGATCACGGCCCAGCAAATGGCGACCAGCCGCGGGGTTCCTTACACCCGCGCGAACCTCACCGATCCGCGCTTCAACCTCGAGTTCGGCCAGAGCTTCATCGAGACGATGCGCGGCTCCTCCGCCACCGCCGGGCAGCTGCCTCGGATCATCGCCTCCTACAACGCCGGGCCGCTGCCGGTCGCGCGCTGGGCAGCGATCAACGACAAGGGTGATCCATTGCTGTGGATCGAGTCCATCCCTTACTGGGAAACGCGCTATTACGTGCCCGCAGTGCTCAGGAACATGTGGGTCTACCAAGGCCTCAACAACGAGCAGACCGTGACGCTCAAGGCCATGGCCCAGCATCGCTGGCCGACGTTCCCCTCGAGCATGACCGCCCTCGCTCACTAGGCGGCGAGCGGCTGGGGTATCCTTATGGTTTAGAAAGACCCCGGCGGCGGCGGGTCGAAATAGTTGATCAAGTCTCTCGTCATCCCGATGATCAGCGATATTGTCCACAGCAGCGCGATCGGGACCACGATCCATTTCTCGACGCCCCACTCGGCGAGGTGGGGAAACAGGCGCTGAAGCAGTTTCGTCCTGCGGAACATCGCACCCCCGCGACCTCGAACGACGCGATTTTATCAGCTGTTAATCGACGACTCAAATCTGCGACTTCGTGTCCTGCCCCGAGCATAATATCGATCCTTGTTCTTGTTATGTTCCAACAGACAGCGTAGATTTTCCGGATGCCAGTCGAGTCGAGCCATGGTCGCGGGGCGACGCGTAATGCCACGCCCACGCGCTTCAATCTCAAGGAGCGAGTGTCCGAGGGTGAATGGCTCGACCAGGTCGAGGCGCTCGATGGCGTGCCGAAGCGGCGAACGACGGTCACGATCGAGCATCCGCGGTCGATCCTGACCAGGAACAGCTCGCCCGACATCGGTTTCGACCGTTCGATCAACGCCTATCGGGGCTGCGAGCATGGCTGCATCTATTGCTTCGCCCGGCCCACGCACGCCTATCACGACCTGTCCCCTGGCATGGACTTCGAATCCAGGCTGTTCGTGAAGCCGAATGCGGCGCAGCTGCTCCATACGGCTCTCTCGCGGCCCGGTTACGAATGCCGACCGATCGCGATGGGCACGAACACCGACCCCTATCAGCCGATCGAGGAGAACTGGCGGATCACGCGGTCGATCGTCGAGCTGCTACTCGAGACGCGCCATCCGTTCACCATCACCACCAAGTCGGATCGCGTCCTTCGCGACATTGACCTTCTGAAACAGGCCGCCGAGCTGCGCATTGCCTCGGTCGCCTTGTCGGTGACGTCACTCGATCCGAAGGTCGCGCGAACGCTCGAACCGCGGGCGCCGCAGCCGCGCAAGCGCCTCGCGGCGGTCAAGGCGCTCAACGACGCCGGAATCCCCTGCTACGTCGCCATCGCTCCCGTCGTCCCGCAAATCACCGATCATGAGCTCGAGCATATCGTCGAGGCCGCCGTCGAGGCCGGGGCGCCGGGCGGCTTCTATCTTCCCGTCCGCCTCCCGCACGAAGTTGCGCCTTTGTTCCGTGCCTGGCTCGACGAACATTATCCGGACCGGGCGGCCAAGGTGATGGCGACCATCCGCTCGCTCCGCGGCGGGCGCGACAACGACCCCGAATTCTTCAGCCGGATGCGCGGCCAGGGGCCATGGGCAGAGCTGCTTCGGACCCGGTTCGACATCGCGGCCAGGAAATTCGGGCTGAAGCAGGCGAAGTTCCCGCTGCGGACCGACATGTTCCGCCCGCCCGAAGGCGATCAAATGCGGCTTCTCTGATCGACCAGGGGTCAGATTTAATCGATTGGCGCGGGTGACTTGGCCTCCGTGCCTCCCTAGGCACCTCACCATGACCCGAACGCTCCTCCCCGCCCTGCTTCTCGCCGCCGCCACGCCCGCGCTTGCGCAACAGTCAATCGCGACGCTCCCACCGCCGGTTCTTGCCGATCCCAAGGCCGCCGCGCTTCGCGATGACGCCTTGGAAAACGACCATTATGCGTGGGACATCACCGAGGGGCTGACGACCGAGGTCGGCCAGCGCCTCGCAGCGACCGGCGCCGAGGCGCGCGCCCGCGACTGGGGCGTGAGACGCCTGAAGGCCATGGGTTTCGCCAACGTCCGAGTCGAGCCTTTCACCATGCCGGTCTGGACTAGGGGCGCCGAAAGCGCCGAAATCGTCTCGCCCTTTCCGCAGAAGCTCGCGATCGCCGCGCTCGGCTACAGTGGCTCGACCGGCCCGGCCGGCGTTACCGGCGAGATCATTTACTTCGACAGCGTGGATGCGCTCCGTGCCGCCCCCGATAGCGCCGTTAGGGGCAAGATCGTCTTCATCGACCATCACATGATGCCTTCCCAGGATGGCTC
>Ga0207706_10004473_pt1 | contig 13129 bp, 7 predicted proteins | sample KBSC53metaG_FD_184318 | JGI IMG/M metagenome (GOLD analysis project Ga0207706, IMG submission 184318) | Corn rhizosphere microbial communities from Kellogg Biological Station, Michigan, USA - KBS C5-3 metaG (SPAdes) (version 2) | ecosystem: Host-associated > Plants > Roots > Rhizosphere > Soil ... | reverse complement strand
GATTTCGCGCTCGACGACGTGCATGCCGTCGCCGTCGTGCTGCGATTTCACGAACGCGTCGCCGCACTAGAGCAGGAGTTGCGGCGACTGCGCGCGATGCTGTGAGCCATCGCTGCGAAGTCTTGACGCGGAACGGGGCAAGCCACTGCGCAGCAGGCTTCGGTGGCGCAAACCGTGTCGTCGAGCGGGTACCCGCAGGAAGCTGTTTGCGGACTCCGAATGCGGCGTTGCGCCTCGGCCGGTGCCAGTCACGCTCGATGTAGCAACAAGCGCGGCGTTGCGCCTCGGCCGCTGCCGGTCCACGCTCGATGTAGCGACGAGTTCGCGCCCGTCAGCCTTCACCTTCCGCGAGCAGCGCTGCATTGCCGCCCGCAGCGGCCGTATTGACCGACAGCGTGCGCTCGACGGCGAAGCGTGGCAGATAGTTCGGTCCACCCGCTTTCGGTCCCGTTCCCGAGAGCCCCTCGCCACCGAACGGCTGCATGCCGACAACAGCGCCGATCATGTTTCGATTGACGTAGATGTTGCCGACGCGCACGCGTGCGACGATGCGGTCGATCGTCGCATCGACCCGGCTGTGGATGCCGAGCGTCAGGCCGTAACCGAAAGCGTTGATCTCATCGATCAACGCGTCGAGTTCGTCGGCGCGCCATGTGACGACGTGCACGACCGGGCCGAACACTTCCTGTGTCAGGCGATCGATCCGGTCCAGCACGACGAGCGTCGGTGCGACGAAGTGGCCGAACGCGCAGGACGGCGGCAGTAAGACGCGATGGCGTACAAGCCCGGCCGCCTGCATGCTTGCGATGTGCGCTTCGAGCGCCGTGTGTGCCGCGGCATCGATCACCGGCCCGACGTCGGTCGTGAGGTCGCACGGATCCCCGATGACAAGCTCGTCCATTGCACCGGCGATCATCTCGATCACGCGCGGCGCTATGTCCTCCTGCAGGCACAGCACGCGCAGCGCGGAGCAGCGCTGGCCCGCGCTGTCGAATGCCGATTGGACGACGTCCGCGACGACCTGCTCGGCCAGGGCCGAGCTGTCGACGATCATCGCGTTCTGTCCGCCCGTCTCGGCGATCAACGGCACGATCGGCGTACGCGCCGCGAGTGCCTGTGCGATCGTGCTGCCGACGGCCGTAGACCCGGTGAATGCGACGCCCGCGATGCGCGGATCCGCGCACAGTTGCGCGCCGATCGATTCGCCGGGACCGGGCACGAGCGCGAGCGCTGCGGCAGGAACGCCCGCTGCGTGCAACGTCCGGATCGCTTCCGACGCGATCAGCACCGTTTGTTCGGCGGGTTTGGCGACGACGGCATTACCCGCGGCCAGCGCGGCGGCAACCTGCCCGGTGAAGATCGCGAGCGGAAAATTCCATGGCGATATGCACGCGAACACCCCACGACCACGCAGCGCGAGCGTGTTCGATTCGCCCGTCGGTGATGGCAATGCGAGCGGCTCGGCGAAACGCTGCCGAGCCTGTGCCGCGTAGTAGCGGCAGAAGTCGGCCGCTTCGCGCACTTCGGCGATCGCGGCCGCGCGCGTCTTGCCCGCTTCGCGAGCGAGCAGCGCCACCCAATCGGCCAGGTCGGCTTCGAGCAGGTCGGCGGCGCGGTCCAAGATCGTCGCACGCTCGTGCGCCGGCTGCGCATCCCAGGTGCGCTGGCCTTCGACGAGCGTTGCCAACGTGCGATCGGCGCTCGACCACTCGGCATCGACAGCCGAACCAATCCTGCGGCGTCGGTCGGCGGGCTCGAGCACTTCGCGTGCGCCTTGCGACGCGGACGAACTCACTTCGACCGGCATCGCCGTCCACTGCCGATCCGCGCTCTGCGCGATGGTTTCGTCGAGCGCTGCCATCGCCGGCTGGTCGGCGAGCGACACGCCGGCAGAATTGTGCCGCTCGGGCGCGAAAATGTCGGCAGGCAACGGAATTCTCGTTGCCGGCGCGAAATCCCACGAGCGGGCGCGCGCCAGCGGATCGCCGACGAGATCCTCGATCGCAACCTGCGGATCGCCGATCCGGTTGACGAACGACGTGTTCGCACCGTTCTCGAGGAGACGGCGCACGAGGTAGGGCAACAGGTCGCGGTGACCGCCGACGGGCGCGTAAACGCGGCACGCGACGGGCGCACCGCCGCCGCTTCCGCGGACGGACCGGTAGAGCGCGTCGCCCATTCCGTGCAGGCGCTGGAACTCGAAGGCGGTCACGCCGAGCGACTGCGCGCGCGCGCTCACCCAGGCGATCGTGTGCGCGTTGTGCGTCGCGAACATCGGGTAGACGCGTTCGCCGGCCTCGAGCAGCGCCCGGGCGCACGCCAGGTAGGACACGTCGGTGTGCGCCTTCTTCGTGAACACCGGATATCCGACAAGGCCCTGCACCTGCGCGCGCTTGATCTCCGTATCCCAGTACGCACCCTTGACGAGGCGCACCGGGATGCGTGTACCCGTCTCGTGTGCGAGTGCTCCGACGAAACTGACGACGCTGCGGGCACGCTTCTGGTACGCCTGCACGGCGAGCCCAAGACCGTCCCAGCCCGCGAGGTCGGGATCGCGCCGAACGCGCGCGAACAACTCGAGCGACAGCTCCAGGCGTTCCGCTTCCTCCGCGTCGATCGTCATGCCGATCTGCTGCAACTTTGCGTCGCGCGCGAGCGAGATCACCGCGGGCACGAGTTCGGCGAGCACGCGGGCGCGCTGCGGATACTCGTACCGCGGATGCAGCGCCGACAGCTTGACCGAGATCGACGGTCGCGCGAACACCGACAGTTCCGATGCGCGCGCCGATGCGCCGATTACGGCGATCGCGTCCCGGTACGACGCGAGATACCGGACGGCGTCGGCCGCGGTGACGGCTGCCTCGCCGAGCATGTCGTACGAATGCCGATACGCTTTCTGCTCAGCCGTGCCGCTGCGTGCAACGGCTTCGTTGATCGTGCGGCCCAGCACGAACTGCTCGGCCATCACCTTCATCGCCTGGCGGACCGCGACGCGCACGACGGGCTCGCCGGCGCGGGCGGCAAAGCGTCCGTACCATGCACGCGGATCACGCGCGTCCTCCCGCTCGATGCGGGTCAGCTTGCCGGTAAGCATCAGCCCCCATGTCGACGCGTTGACGAGCAGCGAGTCGGATGCGCCCAGGTGCCGGTCCCAGTCGCCGCGCGACAGCTTGTCGCGGATCAGCGCATCGGCGGTGGCGGCGTCGGGAATTCGCAGCAATGCTTCGGCGACGCACATCAGCAGCACGCCTTCGGGCGTCGAAAGGTCGTACTGCTGCAGGAACGACTCGATGCCGCCCTGCGACTGCCGTTCGTTGCGAACTGCTTCGACCCACGCGCGGGCCTGTGCGGCGATGGCGCGCGTCTCGGCGTCCGTCTGCGTGAGTTGGGCTGCCAGCGCGACGAGCACTGCGCGCTCGTCGGCAAGAAACGCGGCGCGGATCGCCGCACCTTCCGGCGTGTCGGGCAGCAGTGGAATCGTTTCGTCGGCGGTTTCGATGGGCGGCACCGGTTTTATCCTCGCGGATGATGGACGGCGTGCAGTTGCTTCAATCGCTCGCGCGCCACGTGCGTGTAGATGGTCGTCGTCGTGATGTCGGCGTGACCGAGGAGCAACTGGACGACGCGCAGATCCGCGCCGTGATTGAGCAGGTGAGTGGCGAACGCATGCCGCAACACGTGCGGCGACAGCGATGCGGCCGGAATTCCAGCGCGCACTGCGTAGCGCTTGATCAGTGCCCAGAACGCCTGCCGGGTCAGCGGTCCGCGGCGGCGCGTCAGGAACACTTCGTCGCGCTTCGTCGTCCCCGCAAGCTCGGGCCGCACGTCGGCCAAGTAACGCGAGATCCACGCAACCGCTTCATCGCCCATCGGCACGAGACGCTCCTTGCTCCCCTTGCCGATCACGCGCACGACACCGGCGTCGTGCGCGACCTGCGCGCGCGTGAGGCCGGTCAGCTCGGACACCCGCAGCCCGGTCGCGTAGAGCGTCTCGAGCATGGCGCGATCGCGCACCCCCAGTGCCGTGCGCGTGTCCGGCGCGGCCAGCAGCGCCTCGACCTGCGCCTCCGACAATTGCTTGGGGAGGCGGCGCGGCTTCTTCGGCGCACGCACGCGCAGCGTCGGATCCTCGGTGATCGCGCCGCGATCGAGCTGGAACCGGTAGAACCGCCGCAACGCGGACAGCCTGCGCGCGACCGATGTCGCCTTCGCTTTGGCCTGGAACTGGTCGGCGAGCCACTGATCGAACTGGCTGCGGTCGACCGTCAGCAGCGCGCCGCCTGTCCGGTCTAGCCATGCACTGAAACTCGTCACGTCGCGTCGATAGCTCGCGAGCGACGAAGCGGCCAAGCCGTCCTGCAGCCACAATTGATCGCAGAACGCGTCGATCAGCCTGGACGCGTCGTTGTCCATCGTCACATCTTCATGTGCTGCGGCAGCAGCGTCACGAGTTGCGGAAAGAACCAGATCGCGAGCACCGCCACGCCCATCAGGAAGAACATCGGCAGCGTGTGCCGCGCGATCCACGTGATCTGCCGGCGCGTCATGCCCTGCAGCACGAAAAGGTTGAAGCCGACCGGTGGCGTGATCTGCGCCATCTCGACGACGAGCACGATGAAGATGCCGAACCATAGCAGGTCGATGCCCGCCTTCTCGACGGTGGGCAGGATCACCCCCATCGTCAGCACGACCATCGAGATGCCGTCCAGGAAACAGCCCAGCACGATGTAGAACAGCGCCAGCGCCACGATCAGCGCGAACGGGGTCAATCCAAGCGTTGCGATCCATTCGGCGAGGTCGCGCGGCAGGCCGATGTAACCCATCGCGAGCGTCAGGAACGCGGCGCCCGCGAGGATCAGCGCAATCATGCAGTAGAGCCGCGTCGCGCCAAGCAGGCTCTCCCGAAACGTCGTCCGGTTCAACGACCCCTGCAGCGCTGACAGCACGAGCGAGCCGACAACACCGAACGCCGCGGCTTCGGTAGCGGTCGCGATGCCGGCGTAAATCGAGCCCAGCACGACGACGATCAGCATGACCACCGGGATCAGGTGACGCGACGCATGCAGCTTTTGAGCGAGCCTCGTGCGCTCGGTGACGGCAGGGATCTGGTCGGGATGGATCAGCGCCCACGCGACGATGTAGCCCGAGAACAGCATCGCCAGCAGGATGCCGGGAATGATGCCGGCGATGAACAGCTGCGCGATCGATACGTTCGCGCTGACGCCGTAGACGATCATGATGATCGACGGCGGGATCAGCAGGCCGAGCGTGCCGGCGCCCGCGAGCGAGCCGATCGTGATCGTCTCCGGGTAGCCTCGACGGAGCAACTCGGGCAGCGTCATCTTGCCGATCGTCGCGCACGTAGCGGCCGACGAGCCCGACACGGCGGCGAAGATCGTGCAGCCGATGACGTTCGTATGCAGCAACCGGCCGGGGATGCGTTCGAGCCACGGCGCCAGCCCCTTGAACATGTCTTCGGAGAGCCGCGTTCGAAACAGGATCTCGCCCATCCACACGAAGAGCGGCAGCGCGGTCAGCGTCCACGACGACGCCGTGCCCCAGATCGTCACGGCCATCGCGTCGCCGGCCGGTCGCGACGAGAACAACGTCATGCCGATCCACGCGACGCCTGCGAGTGCAAGGCCGATCCACACGCCGCTGCCGAGCAACGCGAAGAGTGCGACGATGAGCAGCGTCGTCACGACGGCGTCATTCATGGTGCAGGGCTTCCTCGCTCGTTCGCTGGCGGCGTTGGCCGTGCCACTCGAGGACGAGCTCGTCGACGAAGGCGATCAGCAGCACCGTCGTGCCGATGGCCATCGATAGCTCTGGAATCCACAGTGGCGTCGCGTCATTCGCCGTCGACGTGTCGTTGAACTGCCACGACTGGAAGGTCAGGCGGATGCTGTACCACGAGAACGCGGCGGCGAGCACCGTTGCGATGGCGAGCGACACGAGCTCGAGGCCCCGCCGCAGCCTTGGTCCCGCATGCTCGAGCAGCAGCGAGACGCGGATGTGCTCGCCGCGCTTCAGCGTGTGCGCGAGGGCGAGAAACCCGCACGCCGCCATGCAGTAGCCGGCGTAAGCGTCGGTGCCCGCCACGTACCAGTTGAGGAGTCGGCCGACGACGCCTAACGCGACCATCGCCAGCGTGCCGACAAGAAAAAACGCCGCCCCATAAGCGGCGGCGTCGTACAACTTGTCGAGAGCCTTGCGGGCGATCACACGGCGCGCCGGTGTCAAAAAAGGAGTGGCTGGACGTGACGCGCTACTGCAGCGCGCGGTACTGGTCGATGATCTTCTTGCCGTCGGCGCCGGACTTGCGCAGCCATTCGGCCAGCATCAGGTTGCCCACCTTCCGCATGTCGGCCGTAAGCTGCTCGCTCGGCTTGTCGATCGACATTCCTTTCTGCTTCAACTGGTCGACGTACCAGCCGGTCTTTTCCTCCGACAGCTTCCAGCCGCGCGTCTCCGCCTCGGCGGCCGCCTTGAGCAATGCGGCCTGCGTCGGCTTGTCGAGTGCGTCGAACGCGCTGCGATTCGCGATCACGGCGTTCTTCGGCAGCCACGCCTGCGTGTCGTAGAAGTGCTTCAGGTGCTCATAGGTCTTCGAGTCGTAACCGGTCGCACCCGATGACATGTACGAATCGATCACGCCGGTCGCGAGCGCTTGCGACACTTCGGCCGCCTGCACGGTCACTGACTGCGCGCCGACCAGCTCGGCGATCTTCGACGTCGCCGGACTGTACGCGCGCCATTTCAGTCCCTTCATGTCCGCCGCGCTGTTCAGCGTGCGGTTCGTGTAGATGCCCTGCGGCGGCCACGGCACCGCGTAGAGCAGCATCATGCCCTGCTTCGCGAGCTTGTCGTCGAGCGCCTTGCGCTCCGCCTTGTAGAGCTTCATCGACTCGGCGTACGACGTCGCGAGAAACGGAACGCCGTCGACGCCGTAGAGCGGATCCTCGTTCTCGAAATTGACGAGCAGGATCTCGCCGGCCTGCGCCTGGCCGCCCTGCACGGCGCGCTTGATCTCGGGCGCCTTGAACAGCGACGCATTCGGATGCAGCTGCAGCTTCAGCTTGCCGCCCGTTGCCTTGTCGACGTCCACGGCGAACTGCTGCAGGTTCTCCGTGTGGAAATTGTTCGCCGGGTATGCCGTGGGAAGATCCCATTTGGTTTGCGCGGATGCGGGCAGCGCAAACGCCAAGGCGGTCACAATAGCGGCAACAAGACGTTTCATCAGGGTCTCCGGGGCTTGAAGGCGCGAGGGCGGCGCAGTCTCTCGAGGGCGCATATTAAATCATGCAATTCTGGATCGATCGCGGCGGCACCTTCACCGACATCGTCGCACGACGTCCCGACGGGACGCTCGTCACGCACAAGCTGCTGTCCGAAAACCCAGAGCGCTACCGGGACGCCGCCGTCCAGGGAATCCGCGACCTGCTCGGTCTCGCGGCCGATGCGCCGATTCCTCGCGGTGCGATCTCGGCGGTGAAGATGGGCACGACCGTCGCGACGAACGCCCTGCTCGAGCGCACCGGCGAGCGCACGGCGCTGGTCATCACGCGCGGGTTCGCCGATGCGCTGCGCATCGGTTACCAGAACCGGCCGAAGCTGTTCGTACGCAGGATCGAGCTGCCGACGCTGTTGTACGAACGCGTGATCGAGGTCGACGAGCGCATCGGCGCGCACGGGGACGTCGTGCAACCGCTCGATCCGCGCGCGGTCGAGCCGGCGCTGCGCTTGGCGTACGACGCCGGCATTCGCGCGGTGGCGATCGTGCTGATGCACGGCTATCGCTACCCGGAGCACGAACGGGCGCTCGCCGCACTCGCGCGCGCGATCGGCTTCACCCAGGTGTCGGTGTCGCACGAGGTGAGCCCGCTGATGAAGCTGGTGTCGCGCGGCGACACGACCGTCGTCGACGCCTACCTGTCGCCGATCCTGCGCCGCTATGTCGAGCAGGTCGAGCGCGACCTCGGCGCGTCACTGCGTGATCGTCCGGCCGGCCTCGAACCACCGGGCGCCAATCGCGCGGAACCCATCCGGCTGCAGTTCATGCAATCGTCGGGCGGGCTCACCGACGCGCACCGGTTCCAGGGCAAGGACGCGATCCTGTCGGGACCCGCGGGCGGCATCGTCGGTGCCGTCGAAGTGTCGCGGCTCGCCGGCTTCGACCGGATCATCGGGTTCGACATGGGCGGCACGTCGACCGACGTCACGCACTGGGCTGGCGAGTACGAGCGTTCGTTCGTGACCGAAGTCGCCGGCGTGCGACTGCGTGCGCCGATGATGAGTATTCACACGGTCGCGGCCGGCGGCGGCTCGATCTGCGCGTTCGACGGCTCGCGCCTGCGCGTTGGTCCCCAATCCGCCGGTGCGAACCCGGGACCGGCGTCGTATCGCCGCGGCGGGCCGCTGACGGTGACCGATTGCAACGTAATGGTCGGCAAACTCGACCCGTCGCTCTTTCCCAAGGTTTTCGGGCCGCGCGGCGATGCGCCGCTCGACGCGGAAGTCGTTCGCGACAAGTTCGCAGCGCTCGCCGCGCAGGTCTCCACCGGCACCGGCCGCACGCGCACGGCGGAAGAGGTCGCCGACGGATTCCTCGACATCGCCGTCGAGAACATGGCGAACGCGATCAAGCACATCTCCGTGCAGCGCGGTTACGACGTCACCGGCTACACGCTGTGCTCGTTCGGCGGTGCGGGTGGTCAGCATGCGTGCCGCGTCGCCGATGCACTCGGCATGCGCCGGGTGTTCATCCATCCGCTGGCGGGTGTGCTGTCCGCCTACGGCATGGGCCTCGCCGACGTCCGCGCGCTGCGGCAGCGCGCCGTCGAAGCGAGGCTGACGAATGCGGCGCTCGCCGAGTGCAACGAGCCGTTCGCGGCGCTGGAAGACAGTGCGCGACGCGATGTGCTGGACCAGGGGATCGCGGCGACGCGCATCCGCTGCGAGCGCGTGCTGCACTTGAAGTACGACGGGACCGACACGACGCTTCCGATCCCCGCGCAGGACGAAGCCGCCCCCGTAATCGCCGAATTCGAGCGCCGCTACGGACAACAGTACGGCTTCCTGATGCCCGGAAAGCCGCTCGTCATCGAGGCGATCGCCGTCGAAGCAGTCGGCAAGGCGCAGGACGTGCAGGACGAACGGCCCGTTTTCGCCCCGCGTGCCGGCGCGCTCGCGTCACTTCGCACCAATCGGTTCTACGCGAATGGGGCATGGCGTGATGCCGCCGTCTACGCGCGCGAAGCCTTGCGCCCGGGCGATGCGATCGACGGCCCCGCGGTGATTCGCGAGCCGAATGCGACGACGGTGATCGAGCACGGATGGCGCGCGACGCTGACCATGCTCGACCACCTCGTGCTCGAACGCGTGGTGCCGATCGAGCGCGCGCATGCGGTCGGCACCGACGCCGACCCCGTGCTGCTCGAAGTGTTCAACAACCTGTTCATGGCGATCGCCGAGCAGATGGGCGTGACGCTCGCGAATACCTCGTACTCGGTGAACATCAAGGAGCGCCTCGACTTCTCATGCGCGCTGTTCGACACGCAAGGCAACCTGATCGCCAATGCGCCGCACATGCCGGTACATCTCGGGTCGATGGGCGACAGCGTGCGCACGATCATCGACCGGCGCGCCGGCACGATGCAGCCCGGCGACGTGTTCGTGCTCAACGCACCCTACAACGGTGGCACGCACCTGCCCGACGTTACGGTGATCGCCCCGGTGTTTCTCGCCTTGGATCAGGCGAGCGCCCCGAATCCGGCTCGCGAACCGGAGTTCTACGTGGCGGCGCGAGGCCATCACGCCGACATCGGTGGCATCACGCCCGGCTCGATGCCGCCGGACTCGACTCACGTGGACGAGGAAGGCGTGCTGCTCGACAACGTGCAGCTCGTCGCGCACGGCCGTTTCCTGGAGTCCGAGCTGCGGACGACACTCGTTTCGGGTCGTTACCCGGTGCGCAACGTCGAGCAGAACCTCGCCGACCTCCGCGCGCAAGTGGCCGCATGCGCGAAAGGCGCGAGCGAGCTCGCCAAGATGGTCGAGCACTTCGGGCTGTCCGTCGTACGTGCCTACATGCGCCACGTGCAGGACAACGCCGAGGAGGCGGTCCGGCGCGTCGTGGGGGCGCTGTCCGACGGCCGCTTCGCCTACGAGATGGACAGCGGCGCCGTCATCCGCGTCGCGATTACCGTCGATCGTGCCGCACGCTCGGCGACGATCGACTTCACCGGCACGAGCGCGCAGCAGCCGACGAACTTCAATGCGCCGTCGGCCGTGTGCAAGGCGGCGGTGCTGTACGTCTTTCGCACGCTCGTCGACGACGAGATCCCGATGAATGCCGGCTGCCTGAAGCCGCTGACGATCGTCATCCCCGATGGATCGATGCTGAGCCCCCGTTATCCGGCGGCGGTCGTCGCGGGCAATGTCGAAACTTCGCAGACGGTGACCGATGCGCTCTATGGCGCGCTCGGCGTGCTCGCCGCGTCGCAAGGGACGATGAACAACTTCACGTTCGGCAACGCGGCGCACCAGTATTACGAAACGATTTCCGGCGGCGCGGGGGCGGGTCCAGGCTTCGAAGGCGCGAGTGTGGTGCAGACGCACATGACCAATTCGCGACTCACCGATCCGGAAGTGCTGGAATGGCGTTTTCCCGTTCGCCTCGACGCGTTCTCGATCCGGCGCGGCAGCGGCGGAGCGGGACTGCACACGGGCGGCGACGGCGCGACCCGGCGCGTACGTTTCCTCGAGCCAATGACGGCCGTGATGCTGGCCAATCATCGGCGCGTGGCGCCGTTCGGCGTCGCGGGTGGTCATGCCGGTGACGTCGGCCGCAACTGGGTCGAGCGCGTCGACGGCACCCGCGAGGATTACGGCGCGACGTGCCAGGTCGAGATGAACGCCGGCGACGTGTTCGTCATCGAAACGCCGGGCGGCGGCGGCTTCGGCCATCCGGTGCATGACTGATGCCCGGCCTCAGAGCACCGACTATCGACCCGATATCGATGGTCTTCGCGCGATCGCGGTTCTTGCGGTCATCTTCTTCCATCTCCACGAGTCGCTTCTGCCGGGCGGTTTCGTCGGAGTCGACGTTTTCTTCGTCATCTCTGGATTTCTGATCACCCGCAACATCCTCCGCGAGATCGAGTGCGGCGCATTCTCGCTGCTCGAGTTCTACCGGCGTCGCGTGAAGCGCATTGCCCCGGCGATGCTGGTCGTGGTAGCGGTCACGCTGCTGTTCTCGCAACTTCTGATGCTGCCCGAGGATGCGCGTTCCGCTTCCAAGTCGGCGTTCGCGTCCGTGGCTTCGCTGGCGAACGTCTATTTCTGGCTTTTTACGGACAAGAGCTACTTCGCGGTGAGCACCCGCGAGCTGCCGTTTCTCCACCTTTGGTCGCTCGGGGTCGAGGAGCAGTTCTACCTGCTGTGGCCCCTGGCACTCGTGCTGCTTTATCGGCCGTGGGGGGCGCTCCGATTTGCCGCGGGAATGCTCGCCCTTGCGATCGGATCGTTCGCGCTCGCCCAGGCGCTCGTCGCCGATCACCCCGAGTTCACCTATTACATGCTGCCGACGCGGGCCGGTGAATTCGCTCTCGGCGCGCTGGTTGCCATCGCGGTGGTCAAGCGCGCGCAGCCGCGGTGGCCGAGCCCCGCCGTTGCCTGGCTCGCGGCGATCGGCATGACAATGCTCGTCGGCTCGCTGGTGCTGCTGCGCGGACGCATGCCGTTTCCCGGCTGGCTGGCCGTTCCACCTACGCTGGGTACCGCTATGATCATCTATGCCGGCCATTGCGGGACCAGTGCGGTTTCACGCGTCCTTGCGACGAGGAGCCTCGTCTGGATCGGTCTTCTTTCGTACTCGGCCTATTTGTGGCATTGGCCGCTGCTCGCGCTCTATCGCTACGGCTACGGCGAGATCAGGGTCCCGCAAGCGATCGCGCTGTTCACTGTCACGATCGCGTTGGCGTGGCTGTCGTATCGGTTCGTGGAGCTTCCCGCGCGAAGATCTACCGCCACCGCGCTGCGGCTCATTGCGCGGCAGTATGTCGTTCCGGGCGCCGGCATCGCGCTCGTCGCGCTTTGCACGATGTATCCGGTTCCGGTCGGCGCGCTGTCCGCGCATACCGATGCGTACCGCCAGCGCCTGGCGCACCTGCGTGAAGTAACGACCCCCGCGGTCAGCTTCGCTTGGACCTGTCAGCACCAGTGGATGAGATCGAGGGATACGGTGGACCCGCGCTGCGTGCTGGGAGCGCCGGGGTCCGGCGAGCCGCGGGCAATCCTGTGGGGCGATTCCAACGCCGCGCACTACATCGGCATGATCGAGGCGTTCGCGAAGCGGTCCGGATTTCGTTTCCGCAATCTGGAGATACCGTCCTGTCCCCCGCTTCGATCGGACGCGCGGCCGTTCGTCGAACCGCGGCTGCAACGGGCTTGCGCCGACTCGCTCCGGATCGTCGTGCCGGTCGTCGATCGATTCGACGTGGCGATCATGGCGGCATCGTGGTCTTCCTATGCTTTGGTGTCCGAGGACTTCCTGCCGATGGTCTTCGAAACGGCGCGCGGGCTCGCCGCCGCGGGCAAGCTCGTGATCCTGATCGGCAAGGCCCCCGAAATCGACGGATACGATCGTCGCTGCCGCGAGAAGGCGCTGTCGTATCCGTTTCTCGCGTGCCCCGATTACGAAGTTCCGATCCCTCGGCGAGTCAGCGAAGCCAACGCGAAACTGCGCGCCTTCGCACAGACGACGCCGAACGTCCGCTACTTCGACGCCATCGATTACCTGTGCCCGCATGGCACATGCCCCGTGGTCGAACCGACGGGCGAGCCCAGGTATTACGACGAGAACCACCTGACCGCCGCCGCCAGCGCGAAGCTCGGCGCACGGATCATCGCGCAGCAAGGTGTTCCGGCGGCTTTCGCCTCGATCGCTGGATGGGATGCGAGTGAAGCCGCGCGCGCCGCTGCGGTCAGGTAACCGCCACAGCGGGCAGCGGGCACGGTGACTACGTCGGCTGCGCGGCCGGCCGCGGCATCATCAGCGACAGCACGTAATACGTCGCGCCGCCGATCGCGACGCCGAAGAACCATCCGTACACGCTCCACCACGAGG
>Ga0207706_10004470_pt1 | contig 13131 bp, 12 predicted proteins | sample KBSC53metaG_FD_184318 | JGI IMG/M metagenome (GOLD analysis project Ga0207706, IMG submission 184318) | Corn rhizosphere microbial communities from Kellogg Biological Station, Michigan, USA - KBS C5-3 metaG (SPAdes) (version 2) | ecosystem: Host-associated > Plants > Roots > Rhizosphere > Soil ... | reverse complement strand
AGAGCATACGCGAACCGCGGCGCGGCAGAATCGAGAGGTGGCGACGCTCGCCGAGATCCTCCGGTTGCTCCACGACGCGTCCGAGCGCGCTCGGCCCGCCCGCCTCACGGTCGTCGAGTGGAACCACGCGTCGCGAAGCGCTGCCGCCTTCGACCGGTTCATGGTCGAGCGTCACGGCGCCCGGCTCGGCGTCGGCTCGGCGGAGCTCGTGCTCACCGGGGAGGCGAGCGCACCGCCCGACGAGACGCGCCGAACCACGACGCTGGCGTTCGACGGCCCGACGCGGTGGCGTGAGGAGGCGGCCGGTGTGCAGGCGGGGAAGCGCTACCGCGTGCGCGACGGCGAACGGTGGGTCGCGTGGGACGCCGACTGGGGCGCAGTGACGCACGAGACCGAACAGGAGGGCGGGCCGCCGTCGAGCGAGTACGGGCTGCTCCTCGACCCCGTCGCGGTCGTCGCCGCCTACCACCTCGAGCCGGCCGGAGAGGCTGTCGCCGCAGGACGCGACGCCCACCGCGTCCGCGCGGTCCCGCGAAGCGGATCCGACGTCGCGACCACGGTCGTCTTCAAGCTGGGGCCCGGCGGCGACGAGCTCGACCTCGCGGTCGACGTGGAGCGCGGCGCACTGCTCCGTGCGGAGGCCTCCTCGAGCGGCGAGCCCTTCCGCCGCCTCGAGGTGACCGAGATCGCGTTCGGGCCCATACCGCCGGACACGTTCGCGCCGACACTCCCGCCGGGCGTCGTGCCGTCACGCTGGCAGCGGCCGGAGCGCCTGGCGCTCCACGAGCTGCAGGGTGCGGCGCCCTTCTCGGTCTTCGTACCGGCTCGGGTGCCGGACGGCTGGCGGCTCGTCGAGAGTCTCTTCACTGCGTCGCGGGAGCATCCCGCGGTCGAGGCGGAGGTGTCGCTCGTCTACGCGAGCCCTGACGGCGCCTACGGCGTCAGCATGGGCGAGCGCGCAGCGGACGGCGCACGTCGCGATTGGCTGGAGTGGTCGCGCGAGGGCGACGTCGAAGTGGCAGACCTCGGCGAGCACGCCGTCCCGCGCCACCACGCGCGGGTCGTCCGGGACGCGACCGCGATCGAGCTCGCCGGCTCCGACCCTGCCTTGCTCGCGAGCCTCGCCCGGGAGCTCGTCCCCGCGCCGACCGAGCCGCCGCGGCTCGACGGCTGACGCGCGGCGATTACGCGGTCCGGTAGCCCCAGATCCCGCCGAAGCTCTTCCAGCTGCCCTTGTGCCAGCGCTGGAGGACCATCTGCTCGATCGGGAAGTGGTCGCCCGGCCCGGTCTTGAGCCCGATTCCGGGAAGGAGGAACGGGTTCCCGCTGAAGTTCATGCTGCTCGTCACCTTGACGAGGCCGCTCCGCGTGAGGTTCTTCCCGGCCTTGCGGAGCGCCTCGACCGCCGTCCACGCCGCGGCCATCCCGTAGACGTGGTACACGTCGTCCACGTTCGCGGACGCCGCGTAGCGCTTCATGATCGAGCGGTAGAGCTTCATCGCAGCGTCGTTCTTCCACTTCGGGTCGGTCGGATCCTTGAGGAAGACGATCGAGACGGAGCCCTCGACGACCTTGTTCTTCCCACCTTCCGACGCGAGGAGCATGATGTTCGATGCCGAGGCAACGGCGTTCGTCAACGTCAGCTTCGGCTTCCAGTTCAGCCGGTTGGCGAACACGTAGGCCTGGATCGCATGCTTCGGCGTGGCGAAGATCGCCAACGTGCTCGCGCCCGAGGACCGGAGCTTCGCCATCTGCGACTGGACGTCCGGAGCGGTCGCCTCGAATGGCTCAGCGGCGACGACTCGCGCCTTCGACCGCTGCATGCCCTTCTTCAACCCGTTCAGCAGATCCTTCCCGTAGTCGTCGTTCTGGAACAAGACGGCGACCTTCGCGCTCCCCTGCGTGCGGGCGAGGTACTTCCCGAGCACCCAGCCCTCCGCCTGATAGCTGGGCTGGAGGCCGATCGTGTAGGGGTACTTCGCCGACTCGCTCCCGAACGCCGTCGCGCCGGACGCGGCGAAGAGCTGCGGCACCTTGTTGGCGTTCAGGTAGTCGCGGATCGCGAGGTTCTGCTCGGTGCCGAGCGTGTTGAACATGGCGAAGACGCCGTCCTGCTCGACGAGCTTGCGCGTTGCGAGCACCGTCTGCTGAGGGTTGTACTGGTCGTCGACGATCGTGTCGGAGATCTTGCGCCCGTTGACGCCGCCCCGAGCGTTGACGTACTTGAAGTACGCGTCCGCCCCGCGCGCCACCGACGCGTAGGCCGAGGCCACGCCCGAGAGCGGCGACGTGGTGCCGAGGAGGATCGAGGTCGAGGTCACGCCCGGGTCGGCCGACGAGCGGGTCGTACCGGCGAACGCGGCGGTCACGCCGATGGCGAGAGTGAGAACGAGCGCCGTCAGCGCGAACGTGAGCTTCGGTTTCATGCGGGCGATGGTAGCCGCGCGTTGTCAGCGCTTCGTAAGCGTTCTGACGCGTGCGAGCAGGCCCGCGAAACCCATCGGCAGCACGAACATCAACGCGATCAGGACGACCCCGGACACGATCGCGGGCGCGCCGGGCGACTTCGAGACCTCCTGCGACCAGATCGGCAGGAACTGGATGAAGACGGCGCCGGCAATCAGCCCGACCAGCGAGCCGAGGCCACCGACGACCACCCCGACGAGGAGCAGGATCGAGAGCGCGATCGGGAACGTGTCCGGATTGACGAACGTCGTCGCGATCGCGAAGAGCGAGCCGGCGACGCCCGCGTACGCCGCGCTGACGCCGAAGGCGAGCGTCTTGTACTTCGGCAGGCTCACGCCGGAGGACTGGGCCGCGGTCTCGCTGTCGCGCACCGCGCGGAATGCGCGCCCGGTCCGACCGCGGAGGAGCAGCCAGGCGACGACGTAGCCCACGAGCGCGATCGTCCAGCACAGGTAGTAGAGCCAGTCGTTGAACGTGAGCTCCCGGCCGAGCACGGTGACCGGCGTCAGCGAGGCGGTCAGATCGGGAAGCCCGAAGAGGTTGATACCGCTCCCACCTCCGGTGAACCCCTCGAAGCGCTTGATCACAGCGGGCATCGACACGGCGATCGCGAACGTCGCGAGCGCCAGGTAGAGGCCGGAGAGGCGGAGCGCCGGGATCCCGAACAGGAAGCCCACGACCCCGGTCAGGATCCCCGCGATCGGAATCGTCCAGATGTCCTTCACGCCGTGGTCGGCGATGAGGATCGCCGTCGTGTATCCGCCGATCGCCATGAACGCGCCGTGCCCGAGCGAGATCTGGCCGGTGTAGCCCGTCAGCACGTTGAGCCCGATGAGGGCGATCAGGTAGATCGCGACGTAGGCGAGCTGTTGCGCGCGGAAGGTGGAGATGAACGACGGGAGCACGGCCACGAGGAAGGCGAGCGCCACGAACGCGACAACCGGTGCGAGCCACCGGGCGCGACTCATACGCGCTTCACCTCGGTCTTTCCGAAGATCCCCGACGGCTTGACGAGCAGCACGACGAGGATGACGAGCAGCGCACCGGGCAGCCGCAGGTCGGCGCCGACGAAGTCGACGTACGTCCCGAGCAGGTTGAGCCCGACGCCGAGCACGAGGCCTCCGACGACGGCGCCGATCGGGGAGTCGATGCCGCCGAGCACGGCGGCCGCGAAGGCGTAGATCAGGAGCGCCGCCATCAGGTTCGGGTCGAGGAAGACACTCGGCGCTGCGAGCATCCCCGAGATCGCGCCGAGCACGGCCGCGAGGCCCCACCCGAGCGAGAGCATCCACGTGACCCGTACCCCGACGAGCCGGGCCTCGGCCGGGTTGACCGCCGCGGCGCGCATCGCGAGGCCGACCTTCGTGTACTGGAACATCAGCCACAACACGACGACGGTCGCCAAGACGACGCCGATCGTCCCGATGTCCTGGATCGAGATCGCGACCCCGCCGATCTCGATCGTGCGGGTCGGGAAGGGGCTCGGCACGGCGCGTACCTCGCCCGACCAGATCAGCGTCACGAGCCCGTTGATCGCGAGCAGGAGCCCGATCGTCACGATCACGACGCGCAGGACGGAGCCTTTCTCGTTCGGGCGGATCACGCCCTGGTGGATCGCCACGCCGCCGACGAACGAGGCGATCAGCGTGAACGCGAACGCGGGCCAATAGCTCCAGCCGTGGTTCGTCGTCAGTGTCCACGCGATGTAGGTCGAGAGCGTCGCCATCTCGCCCTGCGCGAAGTTGATGACGCCCGTCGCGCGGTGGATGAGGACGAGGGCGAGCGCGAGTGAGGCGTAGATCGACCCCGAGGAGAGGCCCACGACCACCTGCTGCATGAAGTCGGCCATCAGTACCCCAGGTAGCTCCTGCGCACGGACTCGTTCTCCTTGAGCTCGTCACTCGGCCCCGAGACGGCGACCCGGCCGACCTCGAGCACGTACGCGGTCGACGCGGTCTGCAGCGCGATGCGCGCGTCCTGCTCGACGACGAGGACCGTCAGCCCTTCGCGCTCGTTCAGCTCGCGCACGATGCGAAAGATCTCCCGCACGATCATCGGCGCGAGGCCGAGCGACGGCTCGTCGAGCATCAGGAGCCGCGGGCGCGCCATCAGGGCCCGGGCGACGGCGAGCATCTGCTGCTCCCCGCCGGACAACGTCCCAGCCGGCTGCTGCGCGCGGTCCGGGATCCAGGGAAACCACTTCGACACGCGATCGATGTCCGAGTCGAGATTCCGCTCCCTGCGCGTGTAGGCCCCGAGCCGCAGGTTCTCGACGACGGTGAGCTCGGTGAACGTGCCGCGACCCTCCGGGACATGGGCGATGCCCGCGCGCGCGACCGCCTCGGGCCCACCGTGGAGCGGCTTCCCGGCGAACTCGATCGACCCCGAGCGGCGGACCGTGCCCGACACGGCGCGCAGCGTGGTCGTCTTCCCGGCGCCGTTCGCCCCGAGCACGGCGACGACCGAGCCCTCGGGCACCTCGAGCGAGATGCCCCGGAGCGCCTGGACCGGGCCGTAGCGGGCCTCGACCCCGTCGAGGCGGAGCAGCACGCTCGGACTGCTCACTCCTCGACCCCCAGGTAGGCCTCGATCACGGCCGGGTCGGCGCGCACCTCGGCCGGCGCGCCCGACGCGATCTTCCGCCCGAAGCTGAGGACGTTGACGTGGTCGGACACCCGCATGACGAGGCTCATGTGGTGCTCGACGAGCAGGATCGTGAGCGCGCGCTCGTCGCGGAGCCGCAGGATGAAGTCGCCGAGCTCCTCGACCTCCTCGTGGTTGAGGCCGCCGGCCGGCTCGTCGAGGAGCAAGAACGTCGGCTGCGCCATCAGCGCACGGGCGAGCTCGATCCGCTTCAGGGTCCCGTACGGCAGCGCGGCGGCCGGATGGTGGGCGCGGTCGGCGAGGCCGACGATCTCGAGGGCGTCGAGCGCGTCCTGCTCGCCGACCCGTCGCCCGAGCGCATGACCGCCGACGAGGACGTTCTCGAGCACGCTCATCGTCCGGAAGAGGTTGATGTTCTGGAACGTCCGCGCGACGCCCCGGCGCACGATGCCGTGCGGCGGCGTCCGCAGCAGCGTCGTCCCGTCCAGGTCGACCTCGCCGGAATCCGGCGTGTAGAGCCGCGTGATGACGTTGAAGACCGTCGTCTTCCCGGCCCCGTTCGGCCCGATCAGCCCGGACACGACGCCGCGCTCGACCTCGAACGAGACCCCGTCGAGGGCAACGATGCCGCCGAACCGCAACGTGACGTCCCGCACCGACAGCAGCATTGAGCGGGGATCCTAGAGGCTCGTGCGGCCGCGCTACGGCAGCCGCGGCGCGCCGAGCAGCCCGAACCCGGCTGCACCCGCGAGGAGCAGCGCGCCGGCCGCGACGAAGGCGGCCGTCACCTCGCGCGGCCGGTCCTCGCGTCCGACCCGAGACCCGAGGCCGGCGTAGACCTTCTGGAGCGCCGACGCGCTCTCCGCGTCGAACGACTCCGCGCCCGTGTACTCCGCGATGGCGGAGAGCGTCTCGCGGTCGGGCGGCACGGGGATCACCTGCTCGGCGCCCGGCGGCCCCGCGAGGATCGTGCCGCCATCGGTGCCGAGGGCGATGGTGAACACCTGGATCCCGGCGGACTGCGCCCGCTCGGCGCCCTGGCCCGGGCTCAGCAGGCCGCGCGTCTGCGCGCCGTCCGAGAGCAGGAGGATCGATGCGAGCGAGCGTCCTTTCTCGTCCTTGAGCCGGCCACCGGCGCGGCCACCGTCGCCGTTCGTGCCCGCGGCGCTCCGCGCCAGCTCGACGGCGCGCGCGAGGGCGTCCCCGAGCGCCGTGCCGAACCCCGGCCCGAGCACGTCGATCCCCTGCTGGAGCCGCGTGCGGTCGATCGTCGGCGACACGACGACCTGTGCCTCGTCGGAGAACGAGACGACGCCGACGCGGAGGGACTTCGGCGCCCGCTCGAGGAACGAGCGCATCGCGTTCTTGGCAGCCGCGAGCCGGGTGGGCTTCACGTCCGTCGCGCGCATGGAGCCGGACGTGTCGACGACGAGGACGACGCTCGCACGCTCGTTCGGGGACTTGACGGTCATCGTCGGACGCGCGAACGCGACGCAGAGCGCGGCGAGCGACGCGAGCATGAGCGCAGCCGGAACGTGACGGCGCCACGCACGCCGGCGACCTGCGACCGCGGCGAGCACCTCGAGGTTCGTGTAGCGCACCGCGAACTTCGGTGGGCGCCGCTGGAGGAGCCAGTAGCCCGTCGCCGCCAGCGGCACGACGAGCAGCGTGACCAGGAGCGCTGGGTTCTCGAAGCTCATCGCGTGCCTCGCGAGCACAGGGCGTGGAGCTGGAAGTCGACGGGGAGCCCCTGGGGCACGGACGGTGCGACGGCGGCGACCGCCGTCACCGTCCTTCCGGCCACGTTGCTGCGCACGCGCACGGCGTCGAGCAGGGTCCTCCCCGGCTCCGTCCGGCTGCGGAACGCATACGCGTGGCTCGTGCCGAGCAGGCGGGTCCCGGCCGGGCACCTCCCGACGACCCGCACCGAGGCGCCGGACACGAGGCGCCTCGAGACGACGCGCCTGTCGATCGCCGCTGCGGGCACGTACGCCGCAGGATGCCGCAGGGCCGTCTCGCCGCGGGCGCCGCCGCCGGACGTCGGGATGCAGCCGATGAACGGCTGGAACGAGGTCGGCCTCGACGCCCCTCCGGTGTAGACGGCGGTGAAGACGACCGCACGCCCGGTCGTCACGCCGGGCGAGACGGGGGCACCGTTCTCGCCGCGGATGCTCACGTCGATGGCCCGATCGCTCACGCGCGCGTCGACCCCGGCGACGATGTAGCCGCGGAGCGGACAGCGGAGCTCCCAGACGGCGGTCGACGCCTCACCGCGGGGCACGGCGGTGATCGCGACCCAGGGGCCTGTCACCGGGAGGCAGGTCTGCAACCCTCGGCATTCGTCCGCCGCCCATGCCGCCCTGCCGGCGGCGAGGGTCGCGACCGCGGCAACGGCGAGCACCACGGCGACAGCCGCGCGCCGCCTCACAGCGCCCTCCGGAACCAGAGCGACGAGAGCGTTCCGCCGACGAGGAGGAGCACGGCGCCTCCGGCGGCGAACGCGGAGGTGACCTCCACTCGCTTCCGGTCGCGGGCGAGCCGCGTGCCGAGCTCGCGATACACGGACTCGAGGCGCGCGGCATCCGGCGCAGCGGAGAACGTCCCGCCGGTCGTGCTCGCCACCTGGCGCAGGGTCGGGACGTCGGGTGCGACGACGACGCGCTCCTTCAGGCCGCCCGGCCGGGGCACCTCGACCACGGCGTCGCCGGTTCCCAGGGCGACGGTGGAGACGGGCACGCCGAGCCGCCTCGCCCGCTGCGCCGCCGGTCCCGGTCGGACGTCGCCCGACGTCTGGGCCCCGTCGGAGAGGAGCAGCACGGCGGCGGGTGACGGCTGGCCGGCCTTCGGTCGCTCGCGGCTGCCCGGCCGGTCGAGCGCGAGGTCGACGGAGCGGGTGATCGCCGCGCCGATCGCGGTTCCCGTGCCGAGCCGGAGCTCCCGCAGCGCGGAGCGCGCGGCCTCGCGGTCGGTCGTGGGCGGCAACACCGGGTCGGCCGAGGTCGCGAACGAGACGATGCCCACGCTGTAGTTGTCGGGCACCTCGTCGAGGAACGCGAGCGCCGCTTGCTTCGCGGCGTCGAAGCGACTCGGCTGCACGTCCTGCGCGGCCATCGAGCGCGAGGTGTCGATCGCGAGCACGATCGTCGCGTCGTCGCGAGCGACGCTCCGCACGACGTGCGGACGCGCGACGCCGACGATGAGCAGCGCCAGCGAAGCCAGCGCGAGGATCGGCGCGACATACCGCCGCCAGCCCGGCTTCGCCGGCACGAGGTTCGGGACGAGCGCGGGGTTCGCGAAGCGCGCGGCGTCGCGTCGGCGCTTCCGCGCGGAGAGCAGGTAGAGGCCCGCGAGGACCGGGACGGCGACGAGGCCGACGAGGGCGACCGGCCACGCGAAGGTCATCGGCGGTGCCTCCGCAGGAAGACGGCCAGATCCCTGAGCCAGTCGCCGTCGGTCGAGAGGGTCGTGTGGGCCACGCCCGCCCCGGCAAGCTCGCGCGCGACGAGCGCGCGCTCGGCGGCGGCTGCCTCGGCGAAGCGTCGGCGCAGCGTCCCGTCGTTCGTGTCTACCTGGAGCTCGTGCCCGCTCTCGGGGTCGACGAGCCAGACCGTTCCGACGGGCTCGAGCGACTGCTCGCGCGGGTCGCCGATCTCGATCGCGACGACCTGGTGCCTGCCCGCGAGGCGCAACAGCGCCGGCCGCCAGTCACGGGGGCCGCGGAAGTCCGAGACGACGACGACGAGCGCCCGCTGGCGGGCGGCGCCCGCGACGCGCGTGAGCGCCTGCGAGAGCGGCATCCCGGACGTGCCGTCCGGCTCGTATCCGTCCCGGAGCGCGAGCAGCAGCCCGACGAGCCCGGCCCGGCCCTGCGTCGGCGGGAGGACGCGCTCGGCCTCGCCGCCGAAGCCGACGAGCCCGACGCGGTTTCCACGGATGGTTGCGGCGTGACCCACGGCCAGGGTGACGCCCAGCGCGACGTCCGCCTTGCGCCGCGCCGCCGTCCCGAAGCCCATCGACGGCGAGAGGTCGAGCACGATCCACGTGACGAGCACGCGCTCGGCGAGGTGGACGCGCACGTGCGGCTCGGTCGTGCGGGCGGTGACGTTCCAGTCGATCAGCCGGACGTCGTCGCCCGGGACGTAGGGCCTGACCTGGGCGAGCTCGGTCCCGCGGCCGAGCAGGGACGAGCGGTGGTCGCCGGCGAGCAGCCCGTCGACGCGCCGTGCAACCGTCAGCTCGAGCGCCTTGAGCAGCCCCTCCGAGACCGGCCCGGGACCGGGTCGATCAGGTGTCGGCTCTGCGCCGAGTGCGCGGAGGACGCGGATCACGACGAGGGCTCGTCCATGCGGGTCAAGCTGCCGCTGGCCTCCCGAGCTCGAGCCTGGGCTGCGGGACAGCGGCGATGACGGCGTCGAGCACGTCGTCCGCGCTCCGCTCCTCCGCGAGCGCCTGGTACGTGAGGACGAGGCGATGCCGGAACGCGTCCTTGACGAGGGAGCGGATGTCGCCGGGGATCACGTAGTCGCGGCCGTGGACGAGCGCGAGCGCGCGGGCGGCCTGGACGAGCGCGATCGGCCCGCGCGGGCTCGCTCCGTACGCCACCAGCTCCGAGATGCCCTCGAGCCCGAACGTGGCGGGCTCCCGCGTGGCCGCCGCGAGACTGACCGCGTAGCTGACGAGCCCGGGGTCGACGTAGATGTCCTTGACGCCCGCCTGGAGAGCCGCGAGGTCGGAGATCGGCAGGATCTGGCGCACCTCGACCGGGTCCTCGAGCGAGCGATGGACGACGGTCAGCTCCTCGTCGCGGTCGGGGTACCCCACGAGCACCTTGAGCATGAACCGGTCGACCTGCGCCTCCGGGAGGGGGTACGTCCCCTCCGACTCGATCGGGTTCTGCGTCGCCATCACGAGGAACGGGCTCGGAACGACGTGCGTGTCGTGGCCGATCGTGACCTGGTGCTCCTGCATCACCTCGAGCAGCGCCGACTGCACCTTTGCCGGCGCCCGGTTGATCTCGTCGGCGAGGAGGAAGTTGCAGAAGACCGGGCCGAGATCGGTCTCGAAGCCCCCGAGGTCCGGCCGGTAGATCCGCGTCCCGACGAGGTCGGACGGCACGAGATCGGGTGTGAACTGGATGCGGCGGAACGAGCCGCCGAGCACCGCGGCGGTCGTCTTGATCGTCAGCGTCTTGGCGAGCCCCGGCACGCCTTCGATCAGGAGGTGGCCTCCGGCGACGAGGCAGACGAGGACGCGCTCGAGCATCTCGTCCTGGCCGGCGATCACGCGCTTGACCTCGACGAGCGCCTCCTCGAGCAGCGCGCGCGGCTGCTCCGTGTCGCGCTCGGGGGTCGCCGGGACGGTGGGCTCGCTTTCCGGTGCGGACATGTGTGCTCCTCGTGTCGACGTCGGACGCGAGCGGCCGCGGGCGGCGCGCCCGTTGCCCGATGGTAGACCGCGACCCCTACCCCCATGTTGCGGCGCCGTTACGCGCCGTGGCGGACGGTGCATGCCGAAACGCTCTAGCATCGCGCCCGTGGACTTCCGCGACACGCCCGAGGAGGCCCGCTTCCGCGACGAGGTCCGCTCGTGGCTCGACGCGAACCTTCCCGACGAGCTCAGGGGCCACGGCGGTGGCGCCGCCCGCTTCGACGGGCCCGAGGTGCGGGCGTGGAGCCGCGCGCTCTACGACGGCGGCTGGGTCGGCATCTCGTGGCCGGAGGAGTACGGCGGCCGAGGCCTGTCGCCCCGGTTCCAGGCGATCTACCTCGAGGAGGAGGCGAGGGCCGAGGGGCCGCCGCACATCGGGGTGATCGGCCTGGGCATGGCCGGTCCGACGATCATCACGCGAGGCACCGAGGCGCAGAAGGCGCGCTACCTGCAGCCGCTGCTCGCCGCCGAGGAGATCTGGTGCCAGGGCTTCTCGGAGCCCGGGGCGGGCTCGGACCTCGCAGGCGTGCGCACCTCCGCACGGCTCGAGGACGACCGATTCGTCCTCGACGGCCAGAAGGTCTGGTCGTCATACGCGCACATCGCCGACTTCTGCATCCTCCTCGCGCGCTCGGATCCCACCTCTGAGCGCCACGCCGGCCTCACGTACGTGATCGTCGACATGCACGCGCCGGGTGTCGACGTGCGCCCGCTGCGACAGATCACGGGCGAGTCGGAGTTCAACGAGATCTTCCTGAGCGGGGTCGAGGTGCCGCTGGACAATGTGATCGGCGACGTCGGCGGCGGGTGGGACGTTGCGATGACGACGTTGCTGCACGAGCGCGGCACGCTCGGCTTCGCGCTCGTCGCCCGGCTCGAGGTCCAGGTGCAGAAGCTCCTCGCGCTCGCCGTCGACCGGGGAGCGACGCCGACGCAACGCGAGGCGATCGCGCGCGAGTGGATCCACCTGCAGGCGCTCCGTGTGACCGCGTACCGCTCCCTGTCCGCGCTCGAGCGGACGGGCATTCCGGGGCCGGAGGGCTCGATCCTCAAGCTTCAGTGGTCGGAGGCGAACCAGCGGGTGACGAAGCTCGCGCTCGAGCTGCTCGGCGCGGACGCGCAGCTTCTGGCACCGAACGCCCCCTACGGCGGCTACTGGACGACGCAGCAGCTCCGCAGCCGCGGCAACACGATCGAGGCCGGCACGTCGGAGATCCTCCGCAACATCCTCGCCGAGCGCGTGCTCGGCCTGCCGAGGTCGAGGTAGGCGGCGTGGACCTCTCGTTCACGCCGCTGCAGGAGGAGCTCCGCGACCAGGCGCGGCGGTTCCTCGCCGACACGGCCGAGCCGACGTGGGCGCAGCTGGCCGAGCTCGGCTGGACCGGCGCGTCGGTCGCGGAGGAGCACGGCGGCGCGGGTCTCGGCTTCCTCGAGGAGGCGGTGCTCCACGAAGCGGCGGGTGCGGCGCTGCTGCACGCGCCCCTGTGGTCGACCTCCACGCTGCTCCCGTTCCTGCAGGCCGAGGACCAGGCGGCCGTCGCGGCGGGCGAGAGGAGCTGGACGCTCGCGCTGGCGCCGCTCGTCCCGGATCTCGACACCGCCACGCACGTCGCCGTCGTGGGTGGTGACACGGTGTGGGAGCTCGAGGGCGCCGGCCGCGAGGTGCTCGCCACGAGCGACGAGTCGCGGCCGCTCGGGGTCGTGTCGGGCGGCGAGGCGGGACGTGCCCTCTTCCCGTCGGAGCTCCTGCCCGCGCTGCGCGCGCGCTCGCTGACGATCCTCGCGCTCGAGGCGGTGGGGGTCGCAGCCCGCGCGCTCGAGCTCGCCGTCGCCTACGCGACCGAACGCGAGCAGTTCGGGCGTCGGATCGGGACGTACCAGGCGGTGTCCCACCCGCTTGCGAGCTCTCTCGCGGACGCGGAGCTCGCCCGTTCGCTCGCCTGGTGGGCGGCCTGGTGCGTCGCGCACGACGAGCCGGATGCGCCCGTGGCGGCAGCGGCGGCGAAGGCCGACGCGGCCGACGCGGCGGTGCTCGCCTGCGAGCGCGCGATCCAGGTGCTCGGCGGGATCGGCTTCACGTGGGAGCACGTGCTCCACCGCCTCTACAAGCGCGCGCTCTGGATCCAGACCTGGGAGGCGTCCCCGGCCCAGCTGCGCGCCGAGGTGGCCGACCATCTGCTCGATACAGCATGAGAAACGCGACTGCGAAGCGGGCGCCTTCAGGGATGTGCCTCCCCGAAGGCGAGGATCAAGCGGCGAGAATCCGCTTCTGCGGATTCTCGCTTCGCGAGAGGAGATCTCTGTGCAAGGGTTGATGATGGATTACCAGCTGAACGTGCCGGCGATCCTGCGCCGTGCGGACGAGCTCTACCGCGACCGCGAGATCGTCTCCCGCCTGCCCGACAAGAGCTGGCACCGGTACACGTACGGCGACTTCGCGTCGAGGGCAAAGAAGCTTGCGGTGGCCCTGCGGACGCTCGGCCTCGAGGAGGGCGACCGGGTAGGGACGCTCATGTGGAACCACCACGAGCACCTCGAGACCTATGTGGGCGCGCCCGTCGGGGGCTTCGTCACGCACACGCTCAACCTGCGCATCCACCCCGACGACAACACGTACATCGCCTCGCATGCGGG
>Ga0207706_10004468_pt1 | contig 13134 bp, 11 predicted proteins | sample KBSC53metaG_FD_184318 | JGI IMG/M metagenome (GOLD analysis project Ga0207706, IMG submission 184318) | Corn rhizosphere microbial communities from Kellogg Biological Station, Michigan, USA - KBS C5-3 metaG (SPAdes) (version 2) | ecosystem: Host-associated > Plants > Roots > Rhizosphere > Soil ... | reverse complement strand
TCCGGTCGGGGAGTAGCTCAGCCTGGTAGAGCACTGTCTTCGGGAGGCAGGGGCCGGAGGTTCGAATCCTCTCTCCCCGACCATCAGCCGCATGCCGGATGTCGGGTCGACATCCGGGCTCGCCGAGCGAATTTGCTGAGCAGGTTCTTAACCTTAACGGCTTAACTGCTGGCCCCATGGGCTGTGTCGCTCGACGCCTGCATAACGGCGCGATCCCATTGGGCTGCGCGCTTGCCGCGCTATGGGCCGCGCCAGCAGTCGCCGAATCCAGTGTCCAGCTGTTCGAGGCCGACAATTTCGAGCTCAGCGGCGATGTTCGTCTCGTCGCAGCGGACGGCGAGAAAAGCTGGGTCGACGGGGGCTTCGGCAAGCTGCGCTCGGGAAGCGAAGGCGACCTGCGTGTCCGCCCGCAGCTCGGCAATGTGAGCCTCGTCTGGAAGCCGGAATTCAGCTGGGCATTGGGCGCGACCATCGTCGGCAGGATCGAGGGCGGGCAGAGGACGGAAGCCGGCCTCAGTCAGGCCTATCTGACCTATCGGCCGATGCGCACAGGCCGGGTCGCTTTTTCCGCCCGTGGGGGTCTCATGTGGCCCGCCGTAAGCCTCGAGCACGAGGGCGCCGACTGGCATGTGAAGGATTCGATTACGCCTTCGGCCATCAACAGCTGGATTGGCGAGGAAGTTCGCCCGATCGCTGCCGAGGGAACACTGGTCGCAAGCCTGGGCGAGCACAAGCTGCGCGCCACCGCGGCCCTGATGGCGGCGAACGACACGTCAGGCACCTTGGTGACCTTCCGCGGCTGGGCCCTCCACGATCGCACCACGCTCGCGTTTCACCGGCAGCCGCTGCCTCCGCTGGATGATGAGATCGCCGAATATCAGGCTCCGTTCAGCCATCCCTTGCTCGATATCCACGGCGGCTTTGCCCATCGCCCTGGCTATTATGCCAAGCTCGCGTGGCAGCCTCCCGTGCCGGTCCGGCTCGAGCTGTTTCATTATGACAATCGCGCCGACCCCGAAGTGGTGAACGCCGACATGGAATGGGGCTGGCGCACGCGGTTCGACAACGTCGGTCTTGTTGCCGATTTGGGATCGGCGATGCAGTTGAAGGCGCAGGCACTTCAAGGGCGAACGCGAATGGGCTTTCCCGAAGACGGCGTGCGCTGGGTCAACAACCGTTTCCGTGCAGCCTTCGTTATGGTGACAAGGCCGTTCGGCAAGGTCGGCATTGCGCTGCGCGCTGATGCCTTCGACACGCGCAACAGCGGCAGCGATGTCGGCGACGAATATGACGATCGCGGCTGGTCCGCGATGATTGCGGCGCGCCGCGATTGGGGACCGATCAGCGGGCTCATCGAGCTTCTGCACGTGTCGAGCAGGCGGGAGGATCGGGATGCGCTCGGCCTCGATCCGCGCCAGCACCAGACGCAGGTTCAGCTGGAACTCCGAATCCACCGGTAACCATCCTTGCATCGGCGGCGTTTACCGTTCGGGGCTTAATCCTGTGCGATGTTGCGTCACTTCCTGCTTGCGCTGGCGCTTGCCGGCGCGATGTCGCCGCTTGCCGCGACCCCACTGGCGGTGCGCGTCGTCGATTCCTCCGGACGACCCGTGCGAGACGCGGTCGTCACGCTTTACCCATCAGGGAGTACCGCGCGTCCGGCGCGATCGGGCGGTCGCTTCGTCGTGTCGCAGCAGAAGCTGCAATTTCATCCGTTCCTGACGATCGTCCCCGTCGGCGCGGACGTATCTTTCCCGAATCTCGATCCGACCAAGCATCATGTTTACTCCTTCTCGCCGGCCAAGAAGTTCGAACTCAAGCTGTTCGCCAAAGACCAGTCGCGAACGGTCCATTTCGACAGGCCCGGCGTCGTCGCGCTCGGCTGCAACATCCATGACCAGATGAGCGCGTTCATCATCGTCACCGACAGCGCATGGACGGCCCGGACGAATGCCGAGGGGATGGTGGTATTCGGCGATGCGCCGAGCGCTTCGGGGCGGCTCACGGCCTGGCATCCCTATCTGCGCGCTCCCGGCGGCCAGCTTCAGCAAAATGTCGCGCCCGGCCAGCGCAATGCCGGTTTCCAGCTTCGGCTTCGGGCGCCGCCGGCGATGCCGATGACGGATTATTGAGGCCGTGCGCCGCTTCCGCTCATTGAGCGCACGGCTCACAGTCCAGTTCGCGCTCCTGTTCGCCGCGGCGATGCTCGGTGTCTCGGCGGCGCTGTCGAGCTTTATCGCCGGCTCCGCCTCGCATCAGGTGGAAGGGCAGCTTCAGGCCAGCGGCGCGGTCTATGACCGGCTCTGGCAGCAACGCTCGCACGAGCTTCAGAACGCGGCGCAACTGCTCGCTCGGGATTTCGGCTTCCGCGCGGCGGTGGCGAGCGGTGACCAGGCGACGATGCAGTCGGCGCTCGGCAATGCCGCGACGCGCCTTCGTGTCCGCACCGCCTTCATCGTCACGGCGGATGGCCGCGTGTCGACCATCGATGGACATTTACGGGGGGCTGACGGCGCGTCACTTTGGCAATCCCTGGACGACGGGCGCCTGACCGGCGTCTCGGTCCTCGCCGGGCGGCCGCGGCAGCTCGTCGCGGCGCCGATCATGGCGCCGACGCTGCTCGGCTGGGTGGTATTTGCAGCGGACCTCGACAAGCGCGAGATGCGGGGCCTCGAGCGCCTCTCCGCGATTCCCTTGCGCGCTGCGGTTGTCGCCTACGACAAGGGCCGCTGGTCGGAAGCATCGGGCAGCATGTCCGCGCTCGACAGTCGGGCCGCGAGCCTCGCGCAGGCCCACATCGCCCAGGGCGCCGCGTTCGAGATGAACCTGGGGGGCGCGACGTCGATCGCACTTGCAAAGCCGCTGCCGACCTTCTCGGACAGTGAGCGCGCAATCCTGCTGCTCGCTTATCCCAAGGCCGAGGCCATGGCCGACGCGCACAAGCTTCAGCTGGCGCTTGGGATCATGACCTTGCTGGGGCTGCTCCTTGTCGGCTTCGCGACCTGGAAGGCGGCGAGGCGCATTGCCGAGCCGCTGGCGAGGCTCGACGAGGCCGCGGGGCGGCTTGCTGCCGGTGAGCATGTGCAGGTCGGGGTGCGCGGCGAGGATGAGCTGGCGCGGCTTGCGACGAGCTTCAACGAGATGGTTGGCAAGATCGCCGAGCGCGAGCAGCGCATCACCCAGCTCGCCTTCAACGACGTGCTGACAGGCCTACCCAACCGGACCATGTTCCAGCAGCAGCTCGATCATTTGTTTCGCGCCGCTGAAGGCAGCGGCTCGCTTTTCGCTCTCCACTGCCTCGACCTCGATCAGTTCAAGGTCATCAACGATACGATGGGCCATCCCGCCGGCGACGCGCTGCTGGTCGAAGCCGGCCGCCGTGTGCAGCAGGCGGCGCGCGGGCATTTCGTCGCTCGGCTGGGCGGCGACGAGTTCGTCGTCCTGCAGTCGGTCGGCGCCGACCGCAATGCGATCGATCGTCTGGCGCGCGATATCCTGGACGCGATCGCACAGCCGGTCAGCGTCGACGGAACCCAGTTCGTGCCCTCGACCAGCATCGGCATCGCAATCGCGCCGCAAGACGGGGAGGACGGTGGCATGCTTCTGCGCAACGCCGATCTTGCCCTCTATCGCGCGAAGGACGGCGGAAGGGGCACTTATGCCTTCTTCGAAGAAAGCCTCAACGAGCGCGCGCAGCAGCGGCGTCACCTCGAGACCGATCTCCGTCTCGCGCTCGAGCGCGGGCAGTTCGAGCTTCATTACCAACCGTTGTTCGATCTGGAACACAATCGGATCTGCTCGTTCGAGGCTCTGCTTCGCTGGCGTCATCCCGAGCGAGGGCTGATCTCACCTGTCGAATTCATCCCCATCGCCGAGGACACGGGCCTGATCGTTCCGATCGGCGCATGGGTCATTCGCGAAGCATGCACGCGTGCTTCCCAATGGCCGGATCACGTACGCGTCGCGGTCAATGTGTCACCCGTCCAGTTCCACCGCGGCGCCTTGCATGAGACGATCCTGCGCGCCCTCGCGGACAGCGGACTTGCGCCGGGACGATTCGAGGTCGAGATCACCGAATCCATCTTCCTCGAGGGCAGCGAGACGACGCTGAAGCTGCTCCATTCCCTGCGCTCGCTCGGGGTGCGCATCGCGCTCGACGATTTCGGGACCGGCTATTCGTCGCTGAGCTATTTGCAGAGCTTCCCGTTCGACAAGCTCAAGATCGACCGCAGCTTCATCCAGAACCTGCTGACCCGCGAAGGCGCCACGGCAATCGTGCGCGCAATCACTGAGCTTGCCCATGCCCTCAATATTGAGACGACCGCCGAAGGGGTGGAAGAGACCGCGCAGCTGATGGAGCTTCGCGCCCATGGCTGCTCGTCGGTCCAGGGATTCCTGTTTGCCGAGCCGATGAGCACGGCCGACGTCGAGCGGCTGTTCAGGGAAGAGGGCGGGGCGCTTCAGAGCGTCGCCTGATTGCTTCCCCGATCGAGCACCGATTGGTCGATCTGGTCGATGGCCGTGCATGCTGTGAGCGCCATCGCGACGCGCATTTCGGCATCGATAAGCTTCAGCGCATGGGCGACGCCGGTTCGGCCGCGCGCGGCCAGCGCGTAGGCCCAGGCGCGTCCGAGCAGCACGAAGTCCGCGCCCAGCGCGAGCATCCGCACCACGTCGAGGCCCGATCGAACGCCGCCGTCAGCCAGAATCTTGGTCCGGCCCGCGACCGCGTCGACGATCGCCGGCAACGCCCGCGCACTGGACAGCGCGCCGTCGAGTTGGCGGCCGCCATGGTTCGAGACGACGATGCCGTCGACCCCGTTGCTTACTGCTTCTCGCGCGTCATCCGGATCGAGGATGCCCTTGATGACGAGCGGTCCCGCCCATTGGGAGCGTACCCATTCGACGTCCTTCCACGTGACGCTCGCGTCGAAGTTCTGGCTGACCCAGCCCATAAGGTCGGCGAGCACCGCTCCTGTTCCGAGCAGCTTTTCGAGATTGCCCATCGTCATCGGCCGTCCTCGCAAGGCGACGTCCCATGCCCATTCGGGTCGGCGAAGCACCTGGTTGAAGCGGCTCGCCGGGCCGCGCATCGATCCCGACAGACCAGCGCGATAATCGCGATAGCGGGTGCCGGGAACCGCGAGGTCGACTGTGAGCAGGAGGGCGCTGCAACCGGCATCCCTCGCCCGCGCGATCATGTCGCTGACGAAGCCGCGGTCCTTGACGATGTAGAGCTGGAACCAAAGTGGGGCGGTGCGCGCCACCTCTTCGATCGAGCAGGCGCTGAGGGTCGACAGCGCGAACGGCACGCCGGCAGCGGCCGCCGCCTTCGCCGCCTGCACTTCGCCGCGCCGCGCATAAAGGCCCGACAGGCCCACTGGCCCCAGGCCGACTGGCATAGCCCAGCGCTGGCCGAACAGTTCGGTCGAAAGGTTGATGGAGGAGACGTCGCGCAGGACACGCTGCCGAAGCGCGATGGACTGAAGATCCTCGACGTTCCGCCGAAGCGTCACCTCGTCGTAAGAGCCGCCGTCGAGATATTCGAACAGGAAATGCGGCAGGCGCGCCTTGGCGAGCGCGCGATAGTCGCCGACGCTGGCTGCGCGCCTGCTCAAGCTCTTCGCCGGGCTTCCTTCACTTCGTCCGTTTGCCCGCCGTCCTGATCAGTTGCAACAGCAGCCGCGAGCGTTTGGAGAGCCTTTAACGGCCTTCCTGATTGGAAACTGACTAGGTAGCGAAGCTCGGATCGAGGCGATGAGCCTTTCGAAGCAGCGCTGGCCATGCCAGCATGTTCGCCGCCAGCGTGATGCCGATCTGGCCCTGCTGCGCGGTCGTCTCCGGCGCGCCCTGCGGCGGATTGTTGACCTGGTCCCCAGCGGACAGCGCCATGATCTGCGCCTGGCAGGCTCGCTCAAGGAAATAGAGGCGCACGAAGCATTCGCCGACATTCTTTCCAACCGCCAGTGTGCCGTGATTGCGCAGGATCATCGCATTCTTGTCCCCAAGGTCGGCGACCAGCCGCTCGCGCTCGCTAAGGTCGACGGCAATTCCCTCATAATCGTGGAATGCAACGTCGGCGCGAACTGCCATTGCGGTTTGGGTCAGCGGAAGGAGCCCCTCCTGGTGCGCCGACACCGCCTGGCCGGCCGGCGTATGGAGGTGCATCACCGCATGCGCGTCATCGCGCGCCATGTGGATCGCCGAGTGAATGGTGAATCCTGCCGGGTTCGTAATGAACGGCGACGGATCGACGGGATTGCCCTGGACGTCGACCTTCACCAGCGAAGAGGCGGTCACTTCCTCGAACATGAGATTGTAGGGGTTGAGCAGAAAATGATGCTCGGGCCCCGGAATACGCGCCGACAAATGCGTGAAGATGAGATCGTCCCAGCCGTAATAAGCGACCATCCGGTAGGCGCAGGCGAGGTCGACGCGGATCGCCCATTCCTCTTCGCTGACCTTGCCCTCAAGCGACGGAATTTCGATCGACTCGAGGGGTTTGAAGTCGGTCATTCCCCGGCTCATGGTTTCGACGCGGTTCATGCGGGCACCTCCTGCCGATCGGGGTGTGCGGCTACGAAAGCCTCGATCCTGTTGGCATTGTCTTCCGCGCGCAGCAACGTGGGATAATCATCCAGTCGCACGTCGAACCGCCGCGCATTGTAGAGTTGCGGGACCAGGCACACGTCCGCGCCGGTCGGCGCGTCTCCGAACAGGAACTTGCCGGCGCGCGGGGCCGCCATCGCTTCCAGCGCGGGAAGTCCCTCGGCGATCCAGTGACGGTACCAGTCGTCGACTTCGTCCTGGGAATGGCCGAGCTCGTTCTTCAGATATTTCAGGACGCGCAGGTTGTTGAGCGGATGGATGTCGCAGGCGATCGTCATCGCCATCGCCACGACATGCGCGCGCTCCGCGGCCAGGGCGGGGATCAGCGGCTGGCTGGGATATTTGAGGTCAAGATAGTTCAGGATCGCGATGGACTGCGTTAGCCGGTTCCCGTCAATTTCGAGCATCGGCACGAGGCCCAGCGGGTTCAGCGCGAGGAACGCCGGCGATCGCTGCTCGCCCTCGCGCAGATCGACTGGACGGCTTTCATAGTCGATGCCCTTCAACTTGAGGGCGATGCGGACTCGGTAGGCGGCGGACGATCGCCAATATTCGTAGAAGATGGGGCGGTTCATGTCGGGTCGCTTACACTTGGGAAATGAACGGCGCTATCACTTGCGGAGGCACACGGATCGGTCGTCCCAACGCTTTGTCGATAATCGCCCACTGCGTTCGCGCGCGAACGCAGATTTTCCCGTCCGCGCCGGTGAACTCCATGAGCCGGGCGAAGCGCGCACCCTGGGGCGCGTCCCCGACCCAAGTCCGAGCGACGATCCGGTCGCCCTCGACCGCCGCGCGCAGGTAATCGATCTCGTGCCGCACCACGACCCAGTAATAAGCGTCCTTGTGAGCGGGGTCGGCGACAGATTCCCAATGCGCGACCGCGACTTCCTGGATCCACTGCACCCACACCGCATTGTTGACATGACCGAGCTCGTCGATGTGTCCGGGCGCCGCGGTGAAGCTGCGCTCGAAGACCGGGCGGCTCACTCCCCGACCTGCGTTAGGATGAACCCGTAGGTCTCAGCGACCTCGTGCAGCTTCTCCCACCGGCCCGATTTGCCGCCGTGGCCAGCGCCCATGTTGATCTTGAGGTACAGCGGCTGGTCGCCAGTCCTGGTCGCGCGCAGCTTCGCGGCCCATTTGGCCGGCTCCCAATAGGTTACGCGCGGGTCGGTGAGCCCGCCCGTGATCAACAGCGGCGGATAGTTCTGCGCCTTCACGTTGTCGTAGGGCGAATAGCTTCGGATGAGCTCGAACGTCGCCTTGTCGGCGATCGGATTGCCCCATTCGGGCCATTCGCCGGGGGTGAGCGGAAGCGTGTCGTCGAGCATGGTGTTGAGCACGTCGACGAAGGGAACGTCGGCAACGACTGCGCCCCACAGCGCCGGATCCGAATTGACTACCGCGCCCATGAGCTCGCCACCCGCGGACCCACCATTGATCGCGATATTCCCCGGCTTCGTTAATTTCGCCCCGATCAGCCCCTTCGCGACGTCGACGAAATCATTGAACGTGTTCATCCGCTTGGTGAGCTTGCCGTCCAGGAACCATTTGTAGCCGAGGTCGTCGCCGCCGCGAATGTGAGCGATCGCACAGGCCCAGCCCCGGTCCAGCAGGCTGATCCGGTTGGTGTTGAACGTTGGCGGAATCGCGATCCCGTACGCGCCATAGGCATAGAGGAAGAGCTTGCCTTCGCCGTTCTTCTCAAAGCCTTTCCTGTAGACGATCGACACCGGCACCATCGCGCCGTCGCGGGCCTCGATCGTCAGTCGCTCGGTCGCATATTGCGATCCGTCGTAGCCTGATGGAATTTCCTGCACTTTGAGGACTTCGAGCTCGTCGCTCGCCGGGTGGTAGTCGTAGGTCGTCGTCGGCGTGACCATCGACGAATAACCGAGGCGGTAGGCTTCGGGGGCGAACTCGGGATTGCCCAGGAAAAAGGCGCTGTAGCTCGCCTCCCCGAACGGGATGCGCTTCTCCTCTCCGGCGTAGGTCCTCAGGATTAGCTGGTCGAGACCATCCACCCGGCTGCTGATCGCGAGATGATCGCGATAGGCGGTCGCCCCGGTCAGATAGACCCGGTCGGAGCCCGGGATGACTGTCTCCCAAACCTCTGGATTGGCCGGATCGGCCGACGCGAGGCGGAAGTTCAAATGGTCGTCGTTGGTGTGGATCCACAATTTCCCGTGCGCCGCATCGACATGATACTCGCGGTTGGGCTTCCTTCGCGAGATCAGCGTCAGCGGCTGCGTTGGATCCTCGACTGAGACGAACCGCACCTCGGTCGTCGCATTGTCCCCGGTCGAGATGAAAATGGTGCTCCGGTCCTGCGACCGGCCGATCCCGACGCTGAAGCCGAGTTCCTCGGTCTCTTCGTAAAGCGTCGTGTCTTCCTCCACCGGCCGCCCCAGCCGGTGGTAACGCGCTCGATAGCTGCGCCAATTGTCGTTGACTTCGGTGAAGACGATCCCGGCACTGTCGGCTGTCCACACCGGCTGGCCGATGCCGACCTTGGTGACGGTCTCGATATCCTTGCCCGTGCCAAGGTCGCGGATGCGCAGCTCGAACCGTTCCGATCCGTCATAATCGGCAAGCGTTGCGAGCAGCTTTCCGTCGGGGCTCGTCTCCAGCGCGCCGAGCCGGAAATATTCCTTGCCCTCGGCCTCGACCGGCTCGTCGAAGATGGCCTCATCCGCGCCGCCGCCGGACGGCTTTCGATACCAAATCCGGTACTGCGCGCCCGCCTTGAACGCCCACCAGTAAAGCCAGTCGCCATCGCGGACGGGCACCGAGCTGTCGTCCTCCTTGATCCGGCCCTTCATTTCCTCGAACAGTTGATCGATCAGGCCCTGATGCTGCGCCTTCCAACCGTCGAAATAGGCATTCTCCGCCTTGAGATAGGCGAGCACGTCGGGGTCATCGACCTCGGGATATTTCGGGTCGCGCAGCCAGTGCCACGGATCCTCGATGGTCACGCCATGGCGTTCGTAGCTGTAGGGGCGCTGCTCGGCGTGGGGGGCTTGCTCTTGCGATGGGTCGTCCATGAGCCGCTCTTAACGCGGCCAACCGGGACGGGAAGGGAAAGATGGTTGAGCGAGGCTTAGGCGGGCTGGGGCAATGCGAGCGCTGCCCTTCTTCCTCGCCGTCGGTTCCCGAGCCAGCCTTCCAGCGCGCCAGCCATTTTCCATACGGCCAGCATGCCGGCCGCTCCGACCAGCCCGTCGCTTGCGTAATGCCAGCCCAATTGGACCGAGCCAATCCAGACCAGGACGAAATAGAGCAGGGCTGGGGCCCGGCATCGCGGCGCAATCGTGCGGGCGGTCAGGAGAATCCATAGGCTGACGGCAACGTGGATCGACGGCATGGCGGAAATCCCCGCGACCAGCCCGGGCCTTGCCGAGGCCATCGACGCCCACATGCGATCGGATTCAGCGATCGCGACCAGGGCGCCGCGATTTCGAAGCATCTCCGCGAGGCGCGCGAATCCATGTTCGCCAAACGCCCGGTCGTAGAACAAGGGACCGGCGGAAGACAGAAGAACTGCCGCGACCACGCCGAGCAGGAACCAGGCGAGGCTGTAGGCAATCAGGGAGCGTGATTTTGCCGACGACGGGTTCGACAGCATGACCATGAACATGACCGATAGCTGCACCGGGAGCCAGCATCCGTAGAGCCAGTCCATGGGCACGGCCGCCCAGCCAAGCACGCGATCGAGAAACAACCATGGGTCGCCGCGAAAGATGGCCCTCTCAGCGATGGCCAGCCGGTGATCCAGCCAGAACGGCACTTCGCTCGGGATGGCATATTTGAGCGGCAGGAAGACACTTGCCCCAACAGCGACGAGCGCGGTTCCCAGGGCGACGCCGGGCCAGTCTGGGTCGCTCGGCCTCATGCCCGATGCGAACCGCAGGGCAGCACCCAAGGCCAGCCCGCCTGTCGCGAGGACCCCATAGGTCGCAATCAGCGGCGCAGGGGCGGCCCCGACGCCCCATTCTATCATCCACCAGATCAGCTCGATGGCGGTCAGGGCCGCCATGACCAGCAGCCAGTTGCGGTCGTCCTCCATCGGCGCGGGCAGGTCAGCCATCAAATGTCTACTCAGCTGCCGGTGGCCAGTGCGACACCCTGATGGCTTGCGCGTAAGAAATCCTCTTCGTCCGGCCAGGCTGAGCGACGACTAAGCTGCGGGGCAAGGAACAGGATCGGAAGCTTCAGAAGCAGAAGTTCGCGGTGGATGAAGCTGTCGATGGCGCGCTCCCACCAGCACGGCTGGCGGCCTCCATGCGTGCGGAGCCAATTGTCATAGGGCGCCCAGTGGCTCGGCTCGTCCTTCTCGATGATTCGGAAGATTTTCATCAGGGTCGGATCGCGGCGGACGATCGGGTGGCGAAGAAGGATCTCGACCTGCCGATGACCGCGCCTTTCGGTCAGCGAAATCACCCGGCACAGCCGCTCGAACAAGGCGTCATTCTCAACGATTGCGGACGGGTCGAGATCGTCGATCGTCGAGCGGAACATGATGCCAACGAAACGATCGATGTGTCCGCATGCGCGGTCGACGGCAATCGGCATGATCCCGCGCCGCTCGAACCAGCGACGGAACATCAGGTAATGCTTCCGCTCGTCGGCGCGGTGCTTCTGAACGGTTCGGATGAGTGCGGCATCGTCGGGCCAGCGCGCCTTCACGGCCTCGAGCACGCGATCGATCGCCGTGTAGCCGCGATGCTCATTGTAGAGATAGATCGATCCGAGCAGATCGAGATAGCGCCGCTGAAACCAGTTACGCATGTGACCTCGCTTATCTGGAGCTTCAGCGTGGACTTTCGCAGCGATGGATAAGTCCCGTTGGATCCGACTATGGGTCAGAACCATCGCCCGCAAACGCAGTTCCTCGGCAGGCGCGACTGCAGCGGCCGGAAGGCCGACCTTGGCCTGAAGTGCCGAGATTGGCCTCGCCTCTAGCTTGGCTATAGTCATGTTCGGGTTGGGGGCATTGCATGATCTTGCGCCGCATCGCCGAACATTTGAAACAGCAGCATTGGACAGCTGTGTTCCTCGATCTCGTTATCGTCGTGGCTGGCGTCTTTATCGGCTTGCAAGTCAACAACTGGAACGAGGCGCGCAACGAGCGCGCAAGAGAACGCACCTATCTTGAGCGGCTTCTGGTGGACTTCGATGCGAATGTGAAAACGCTCGAGACGTATGTCGACGGTCGTCGTCGTGACGGTGATGTTCTCTCGAATCTGGCCATCGCACTTCGCGATGGTGGGAACCCGCCAAATGATGAATCATTGCAGCAGCCGCTTTGTCGATGGGGAGCGGCTCCGCTTCCTGACCTTCGACAAGGGACGTATGACGAATTGGTCTCCAGTGGTGCATTGAGCATCCTGCGTGACGAGAAGCTCCGCATCCTGCTGTCGGAATACGTCGCGGCCGAGGATCGATCCACATATGTCGGAACACTGCTTCCGGCGGTGCAGCACGCGGCGGCGCCACTCGACGCATACCGCGTCTGGGTGGTTTCAAGAGATTCTGGCACGACCTTCAACGGGTCCGTCAGATGCTCCTTCAATATCCCTGGCATGCGGCACGATGCGCGCATGCCCTCGGTCATCGCGCAGCTCGTGCGGTTCCAAAAACTCCATGAATCGTTCCGGAGGGCCCAACTCCGTGAGGCACAGGCCGTCGAAGCGCGTCTCCAGGTGCTTACCGGACGCCGGGGACTTCAAGAATGAGTCGCATTGCATTAGCTGAGGGGCAAGGGAGTTAGCCCATGTCCAGTTACGCCGACCGCCTCAAAGCCCTCCGCGAGCAGCTCAAGGCCGAGAAGCTCGACGGGTTCGTCGTCCCGCTGACCGACGAGCATATGAGCGAATATGTCGGGAGCTACGCGCAGCGCCTGGCCTGGCTCACCGGCTTTGAAGGCTCGGCCGGCTCGGCGGTCGTGCTGCCGGAGGAAGCGGCGATCTTCGTCGATGGGCGATACACGCTCCAGGTACGCCAGCAGGTGTCCGCCACCGAATGGAGCTATCAGTCGGTTCCCGAAACCAGCACGACCCAGTGGCTCGAGGAGCACGCACCCGAACGCGCGCGCATCGGCTACGACCCGTGGCTGCACACCCGCGACTGGGTAACCAAGGCGAAGGAAGCGCTGGCGACCCGTGGCGCCGAGCTGGTGCCGGTCGAGAAGAACCCGATCGACGAAATCTGGAAGGACAGGCCAGAAGCCTCGAAGGCGCATCTTGTCGTCCAGCCCGACGAATATGCCGGCAAGTCCGGAGCGGAGAAGCGCACCGAAATCGGCGACCTGCTGGCCAAGCGCCATGCCGACGCCGCCGTGCTGTCGGCGCTCGATTCGATCGCCTGGGCCTTCAACATCCGCGGCGCGGACGTCACACATACGCCCGTCGCGCTCGCTTATGCGCTTGTCCATGCCGACGGCACGTCCGACCTGTTCGTCGCGTCGGAGAAGATCGGGGCGGACGTCCGCCAGCACCTCGGCAACGGAGTTCGGCTGCACGA
>Ga0207706_10004467_pt1 | contig 13136 bp, 11 predicted proteins | sample KBSC53metaG_FD_184318 | JGI IMG/M metagenome (GOLD analysis project Ga0207706, IMG submission 184318) | Corn rhizosphere microbial communities from Kellogg Biological Station, Michigan, USA - KBS C5-3 metaG (SPAdes) (version 2) | ecosystem: Host-associated > Plants > Roots > Rhizosphere > Soil ... | reverse complement strand
TTTCCGAAATCGCCCTGGGCGCCGACGACTCCACGCCAATAGTCGACGTTCGTCTTGGTACCGAAGTGGTCGGTTACGGCCACAGGGATAAGGATGACTTCGCCGCTAAACTCCTGGTTGAACGGGTCGCCCGAGAACAGGTCACCGCTGTAGCCGAACAGGTACGGGAGAACCGAACTTCCGGTGAACTGTTGCGGGAAAATTTGGCGGCTGCCGTCCGACTTGGTCTTGCGCTTGTTGTACAGGAATTCGGCGAACAGCTCGGCGTGCGGGCTCAGCTCGATGCCGCCATTCGCATAAACCGTGAAACGGTCCGTCTTGGGGATGATGCTGTCACCGAGCGGAACCGTGAAATTCGTGATTCCGGTAGAAACCTCGTCGAAGTTGACGGGCAGGACATTGGCTGGTGCGCAGAACTGGATGAAGTTCGTGCAGGGCCGCAATGGCGGGACAAACGGAGCCGACGGATTGTTCGGATCATTGAACTGAATCGCGGCGACGTCGAACGGAGCACCCGGAAAAGCGCACAGGTTCGAATTGAAAAACCCGGGCTGCACCAGGCAAGGGTTGTCGAAATCGACGGGAATGCCGAAAGCGTCTGCAACGTCGTTCTGGAAATCCGCCAATGCGATCACCGGGCCGAAGATGTCGCCTTCGCACGCAGGCTCCCCAGTGCGCGGATCGATGAGGTCGTTGCGATTGCCCTGCTCGTCGAACGTATAGTCTTCGGTGCAGCCAAGGAAGTCGCGGTCGCCGCGCTCGAGCTCGTTCCGGTGGAAATAGCTTCCGCTGACCAAAACGTGAGCGTTGCCCCAGTCCTTGCCCCAGGTGACGCTAGTGTCATAGGTCTCGCCGCCGCTCTGGATCGGCGGAGACGCGAAGAGCCGAAGCTCAACGCCGTCCGTGCTTCGGCGAGTGATCACGTTGACGACGCCTGCGATCGCGTCCGAACCGTAAATCGAAGAGGCGCCGGTCTTCAGCACTTCCACCGATTCGACGATCGAAGACGGAAGGACGTTGAGGTCGAACGACGCGATCGAGCCACGCGTACCGGCCGGACCGGCGCGCTTCCCGTTCAGGAGCACGAGGGTGCGCTCGGCGCCGAGCCCGCGCAGCGAAATCGTCTCTGCGCCCGGTCCGCCGTTGGTCACGAAGTTGGACGAAAGAAACGAGGTGATCTGCGTCGATCCCGCAGCGACGATCGACTGCTGGAGGATTTCCGCGGTGTCGGCACTGCCCTGCTTGAGCGACAGCTGGGGATCGATGACCGTGATCGGGTCGGGGCTCGTGAATGCGTTCTTCCGGAGCCGGGAGCCGGTGACGACGATCGCCTGGTCGGGTGTCTTTTCAGCCTGCTTTTCCGCGACCTCGGGCGGCGGCATGGTGGCCAGCTCGCCTGCTTCGTTGGCGCTCCCTTCCGCTCCGGCCTGCCCCTGGATGCAGAGATCGCGGTCCGTTGGATTTGCCAGTTTCGCGCAATCCTGCACTTCGGTGGCGGTCACAGGCGCGGCGGGCGGCTCGTTCTGCGCGAAGGCCGGCGCGCTGAATGCCAGTGCGGCGACGGATGCGCTGCATAGCAGCAGGCGCGACGAATCGATCATTGAACTCTCCCCAAAATCAGCCCTCACCGAAAGTTAGGCAGGGGAATTGGCGGAACGGAAGCCGTTTGAGTTCGACCGGTTCGGAATCTGAAACTTTGTAGCATTAATGCAACATTCAGGTTCTGTCGGTTTCCCGACAGTTTCGAGGAGTCGGGAGCGCATTTGTCGGTCGCCCCTTTTTTAAACGGTGCCAGCTGGTTACTGGCCCACCCGCGATGACCGGCACCAAGTCCAAAACATACCCCAGGCTCGAAGCCGCGGAAGACATGCTGCGCAGCGGCCTCGGTGAAGAGGCTGCTGCCCAAGTGATCGAGCATCTGCGCGACGAAGGAGACGAACCGCAGGGCTTCGTTCTGCTGGGCGAGATCGCCTCAAAGGCCGGCGCTTACGTCCAGGCGGAGCAATTCCTTCGCCGCGCGATCGTTCTCGGCGCGGCCACCTACGCGGTGCATCGCGACCTTGCCCTCGTGGTCCTGAAGCAGGATCGCCTCGAGGAAGCGCTCGGTGCTTTCACTGCTCTCCAACGGCACGTCGACGATCTGGGCCTCAAGGCGACGCGGGCGATGATCCTCGATCGGCTGGGGCGGACGGACGAAGCGCTGGCCGAGCATGAGCGAGTGATCGCCGAATCCCGCGCCGAACCTCAACATTGGATCGCGTACGGCCATAGCCTGCGCTTTGCAGGCCGGACGGACGAAGCAGTCGCGGCCTACCGTCGCGCACTTTCGCAGGCTCCGGACCGCGGCGAAGCCTGGTGGAGCCTTGCCGACGTCAAATCGCAAGGCCTCGCCGACGAAGACCTCGCTGAAATGCAGCGCCAGCTCGGACTGGTTGCCGGCTCGCCAGAGGCCGCTGCGATTCACATGGCGCTTGGGCGGGGCTGGAACGACCGCGGCGATTTTGCCCGGGCGATGGACGATTACCGTGAGGGAAATCGCATACGGGCCGAACGCGCCAATTACGACCCCGACGACCTCACCCGGGAAATCGACCAGTTCATCCACGAAACGGGACCAGGCCAGTTCGGGCCGCCAGCCGAAAGCGATGTCCCAACGCCGGTTTTCCTGGTGAGCCTGCCGCGCTCCGGCTCGACTTTGCTCGAACAAATGCTGGCTCGGCACCCGGACATCGAGGCCGTCGGAGAACTTCCCTACGTCCGCGCCCTGATGCGCGCGTCAATGGAAGTGCACATGCGGCGGCGCGTACTGGACGTTCCCGAATATGTTGCTCAGCTAGGCGGCGAAGAAAAAAGGGCCCTCGGGCAGGAATATCTGAGGCGCGCGGCTCAGCATCGCCGAACGGACGCCCGCTATTTCATCGACAAGATGCCGTCCAACTGGACCGACATCCCTTTCATCCGCGCGATCCTTCCGCAGGCGCGGTTCATCGAGATTCGCCGCGACCCGATGGATTGCTGCTTTTCCAACTACACTCACCATTTCGGCTCCGCGCTGGCGGCGTCGTTCGACCTCGTCCATCAGGCGCGAGCCTGCGTCGACTACACGCGGCTGATGGATCACCTGCAGCACATCGCGCCCGGTATGGTCTGCACGATCCGCTACGAACAGCTGGTCGAGACTCCCGAGAGTGAGCTTAGGAAAGCGCTCGATCACCTCGGACTCGAGTGGACGGATGAACTGTTGCGGTTTCACGAATCGGGCGGTTCGGTCCGGACGCCGAGCACCGAGCAAGTTCGCCAGCCCTTGAACCGGTCGGGCATTGGCCGCTGGAAGGATTACGCCAAGTGGCTTCAGCCGCTGCGCGACACGCTCGGGCCGCTAGCCCACCCTCAGTAGCGGTAATGTTCCGGCTTGAACGGGCCGTCCTGCGACACGCCGATATAGGCCGCCTGTTTCTCGTTCAACTTCGTCAGGTGCACCCCAAGCTTCTCGAGGTGAAGCCGCGCGACCTTCTCGTCGAGGTGCTTGGGCAATACATAGACGTCGTTCTTGTATTGGTCGGACTTCGTCCAGAGCTCGATCTGGGCGAGCACCTGGTTGGTGAAGCTGGAGCTCATCACGAAGCTGGGGTGCCCCGTCGCGCAGCCCAGGTTCACCAGGCGGCCTTTGGCTAGCACGATGATCTTCTTGCCGTCGGGGAACTCGACCTCGTCGACCTGCGGCTTGATCTCCGTCCACTTCATGTTGGCCAGCGCGCCGATCTGAATTTCTGAATCGAAGTGACCGATGTTCGAGACGATGGCCATGTTCTTCATCGCCCGCATGTGGTCGAGCGTGATGACGTCCATGTTGCCGGTCGCGGTGACGAAGATGTCGGCGCGCTTCACCGCCTCCTCCATCGTCACCACCTCATAGCCTTCCATCGCCGCCTGCAGAGCGCAGATCGGGTCGACTTCGGTGACCAGCACGCGAGCGCCGCCGTTGCGGAGCGATGCCGCCGAGCCCTTGCCGACGTCACCGTAGCCGGCGACGCAGGCGACCTTGCCGGCCAGCATCACGTCGGTCGCGCGGCGGATGGCGTCGACCAGCGACTCCTTGCAGCCGTAGAGGTTGTCGAACTTCGACTTGGTGACGCTGTCGTTGACGTTGATCGCCGGGAACGGGAGCTTGCCCTGCTTGGCGAGGTCGTAGAGCCGATGGACGCCCGTCGTCGTCTCCTCGGAAACGCCCTTGATGGCCTCGACCGTCTTCGTGAGATAGCCCGGACGCTCCTTCAGGAAGCGGTTCAGGGTCGCGGCGAAGATCTCCTCTTCCTCGTTCGAAGGCACGAACAGGCTCTCGCCCTTCTCGACCCGATAGCCCCACAGCGCGAACATCGTCGCGTCGCCGCCGTCGTCGAGGATCATGTTGCAGGTCTGGTCCTGGCCCCAGTCGAAGATTCGGACGACATAGTTCCAATAGTCTTCGAGCGTCTCACCCTTGATCGCGAACACCGGCGTGCCGCCGGCCGCGATCGCCGCCGCCGCATGGTCCTGAGTGGAGAAGATGTTGCAGCTTGCCCAGCGGACCTCGGCGCCTAGAGCGATCAACGTCTCGATCAGAACAGCGGTCTGAATCGTCATGTGCAGCGAGCCGGTGATCCGCGCACCCGTGAGCGGCTTTGCCGCGCCATATTCCTCGCGCAGCGCCATCAGGCCCGGCATCTCCGTCTCGGCGATCTCGATTTCCTTGCGGCCGAAATCGGCGAGGGAAATGTCCTTCACGACATAGTCGTTGAAACGCGTCTCAGCCTGGGTCGCCACGAAAGTCTCCGCAAAAATGTGTTTGCCAAATGGATTTGGGATGCGCGCGCCCTAGCGATGTAAGGCGTCCAAAGCAAATATAAAGAATTCTTTATATGTTGGAAGGGCTGCTCGCTGAGCCGGGATCCAGAGCACGTTGCATATAGACAGTGTCGAGCCATCGGTCCTTCTTCCACCCGACTGAGGACAGACGTCCAACAGTCTCGAAGTCGCAGCTCTCGTGAAGCTTCACCGACGTCGGCTCCGCACCTCCTATGACGGCAATCATTTGTCGGAAGCCGTACGCTTCGGCTCGACGGCACAATTCTTGAAGGAGCGCTTTCCCGATCCCGCGACCCAGGCTGTCCGCTCGAACGTAGATGCTGTTCTCGCACGTGAAGCGATACGCCGGGCGGTCGCGGAGCTGCTCGGCATAGGAGTAGCCGACCAGCTGATCGCCTTCGCAGGCAACCAGGAAGGGCCAGGCGCGCGCCGTGATCCGCTCGATCTTGGCTCGAGTGAACGTCACTGACGGCGGTTCGATTTCGTACGATGCCGTGCCGTTGAGCACGTGGTGCGCATAGATCCCGGCGATCGCCACCGCGTCCTCAGTTCGAACGTCCCGTATTTCGATCACGGCCGCTGCAAAGCGCCAATCTGCCCGCTCAGCGCAAGGTGAAGATTTGGCCCGCTAAGCGGCTCCAGTCTCGCTCGATAACAGCCGCGGGTCGACTCCGGCGGCCTTGAATGCTGCCGCCCATCGCTCGTCGGTCGGCGTGTCGAACAGGATCGAGTCGCTTCCGTCCGCGGCGAACCACCCGTGGCGGGTCATTTCGCTGTCGAGCTGTCCTTCCTCCCAGCCCGCATAGCCGAGCGCCGCTATCCAGCGCGAGGGGCCGCGCCCTTCCGCTATCGCTCGAAGGACGTCGATCGTTCCTGTCATGGCGAACAGCTTTCCGCCCGGCCCGGTCACCTGCAGGGTGTCCTGCCCGCCCCAGTCGGCCGAGTGGAGGACGAAGCCGCGCCCCGGCTCGACTGGTCCGCCATGGTGGACGGCACAGTCCGGCGCCTCGCCCGGATCGATCTCCAGCTGCCTCAAAAGCGCCCGAAAGCGAAGGCCTGCTCGTTTCTGGCCAATGCCAATGCCGACCGCGCCATTCTCGTCATGGACGCAAATCGCGATCACCGCCCGCTCGAACCTCGGGTCGGACATGCCCGGCATCGCAAGTAGCAGCTTGCCCGAAAGGAACGGTGCATCGTCCATCGGGGCATGATGAAACGGCCGCACCAATGCGGCAAGGCCGCTTCGCCGCGGATTCGCGTCTTGAGAGCGCGAACGGCCGACCCTATGTCGCGCCCTCAACGGCCCAGCAGGAGACAAGAGACATGACCATCGAAGTCGGACAGAAGGTTCCCGACGTCCCGATCACGCTTGCCACTTCGGATGGGCCGAAGCCGACGACGACCGGCGAATATTTCAGCGGCAAGAAGGTCGCTTTATTCGCGGTCCCCGGCGCCTTCACCCCGACATGCTCGGCGCGGCATTTGCCCTCCTATGTCGACAAGGCCGGGGATCTGAAGGGCAAAGGAGTTGACGAGATCGCCTGCATCTCCGTGAACGATCCGTTCGTCATGGCCGCGTGGAGCGAACGCGACGGTTCACAGGACATCACCATGCTCGCCGACGGCAACGGGCAGTTCGCCGACGCGATCGGCCTGGCCATGGACGGCTCGAAGTTCGGCATGGGCAAGCGCAGCCAACGCTACTCGATGATCGTCGATGACGGCACGGTCGAACAGCTCAATGTCGAGGCTCCCGGCGAGTATAGGGCATCGAGCGCCGAGCATATGCTCGAGCAGCTTTAACCGCCCGTTCCGGTCACCCGTCGCTTGGACGCCTCTCCTCGCCGAAGTGCCGCAACGGCGCGCTTCCCGGATCGTTGAATCTCCATTGAACTCAAAGGAGAATTCTTGATGGCGAGGAACAATCAGCGCGGTGGCCGGAACAACAACCCGAGCGGCCGCAACCAGTATAGCAGCGACTGGATGGACAGCGTCCGCGAGCGTCCGATCGCGAGCGCCGCCGCTGCCGCCGCGGCCGTCGGCGCCGGCGTCTTCCTGTGGTCGAAACGCAACCAGATCAGTGAGCAGATCGGGCGGCTGAGCGACCAGATCAGCGACTGGAGCGAGCAGCGCGGCTGGAGCAGCGGTTCTGACAGCGAGTTGGCGATGGTTGACGATTCCAACGCGACCGGATCGTCGGCCACCGGTTCGCGTTCAGGAAGCTCGAGTGGCCGCTCGGCCAAGTCGCGCACCTCGGCCGGACGCGCAATGCCGCAAAGCACGACGATGTGATCAACCGGTCCTGGGACCAACAGGGGCGCCTCTCCCGGCGCCCCTTCTTTTACTGCCCCGCTGAGGCGGTGCAGCACCGGACCGTCATGCCGCCGGCATGACGGCTGCAGTCGCTACCACCCGCACTGCCTGCCCTTGTTCTGCTCCTCCAGCCAAGCCTGCAGCGGAGCGAAATATTCGAGCATCGGCTTGCCCGACATCTCCCGGCTGCCGGTGAAAGCCTCGAGGGCGTCGGGCCAGGGGTGCGATGCACCCATCGTCAGCATCTGGTTCAGCCGCTGTCCAACCTCTTTGTTTCCGTAGAAGCTGCAGCGGTGGAGCGGCCCCTTCCAGCCGGCCATGTCGCACGCCGCTTTGTAGAACTGGAACTGCAGGATCCGCGCCAGGAAGTAGCGCGCATAAGGCGTGTTCGCCGGCACGTGATATTTCGCACCCGGGTCGAAGTCCGCCTCCGTCCGCTCGACGGGAGGGACGATGCCCTGATACTGGAGCCGAAGGTCGTTCCAGCCCTTCTCGTACCCGGTGCTCGGGATCGACCCGTCGAAGACTCCCCAGCGCCACTTGTCGACCATCAGCCCGAACGGAAGGAAGCCGACCTTGTCCATCGCCTGCCGCAGGAGCAGGCCCACGTCCTTGTCGGCGCTCGGGACCTTGCTCCGATCGAGTAGCCCGATCTGCACCAGATATTCAGGGGTCACGGACAGAGCGATGAAGTCGCCGATGGCCTCGTGGAAACCGTCGTTGGCGCCATTCTTGTAGAGATAGGACTGCTGATTATAGGCGCGCTGATAGAAATTGTGGCCGAGCTCGTGGTGGATGGTCACGAAATCGTCGGCGTTGACGTGCGTGCACATCTTGATTCTGAGGTCGTTCTGGCTGTCGATGTCCCAGGCCGAGGCGTGACAAATGACTTCGCGATCGCGCGGCCTGGTGATCTGCGATTTCTCCCAGAAGCTTTCGGGAAGCGCGGGGAAGCCTAGCGACGTGTAGAAGCGCTCTCCCGTCTTCACCATTTGGATCGGCGAATAGCCCTTCTTCTCCAGCAGGCTGGTGAGATCGTAGCCGATGTCGCCCGCGCCTTTTGGAGCGACCACGTCGTAGATATTGCCCCACTCCTGCGCCCACATGTTGCCGAGCAGGTCGGCGCGGATCGGCCCGGTCGCGGGCTGGACTTCGTCGCCGTACTTCTGGTTGAGTTTGGCCCGCGTGTAGCAATGCAATTGGTCGTAGAGCGGCTTCATCTCGTTCCAAAGCCGGTCGTACATCGCCGAGAATTCTTCCGGGCTCATGTCATATTGCGACCGCCACATGGCGCCGGTGTCAGGATAGCCGAGTTCCTTCGCGCCGGCGTTGGCGATCTCGACCATGTGCGCATAGTCGGGGCGCATCGGTCGACCGACATTGTTGTTCCAGCTCGTCCAGACCTCCTTCAGCTTTGCCGGATCCCGCAGCGTCCCCATCTTCTCTTCGGCGACGTCGCCCGTGATGGTCTTGCCGTCGAGCGTCGCTCGGCCCTTGCCGTAGGTCGACTGGAGCCGAGTTGCGATCTCGTTCAATTCGGCGGCCGCTCCGGGGGTAGTCGGCGCTGCGAGAACGAGCGCCCCGCGAAGGATGTTCAGCTTGCGCGCGGTGTCGGGATCGAGCCCCTGGACCTCCGCATAGCGGGCCGCCTGCGACGCATATTTGACGCCCTTTTCGGTGCCGATCGTGCCGAAATAGGCTGCGAGCGCGTCGGTATCGTCAGTGATGTAGGTCGCATTCACCCATGCCGCCTTGCTGCCGATGATTCCGAAATCGTCCAGATCCTTTTCCGCCGCAGCAATGAACTGCTGGGCGCCTTCGGGCGTCAGCGGATAAGGCAGCGCGTCGGCGGAAGCGGCCTCTGCAGGCGCTCCCGCGGAAGCCACGGGCATTTCGGCCTGCGACGGCGGGCTGGTCGCGCACCCCGCAATCGCGAGTGCTGCAAGCGAGACGGACGCGGCAAATCTCATTGGTTTCCCCTCTTCCAACGATTTCGTGAGCCTTAGAAGTGAAAGCTGCGCGCCGCTGAGTCAACGCGATGCGAGGAACCGGGCGATCGCCTTGCCCAGCTCCGGCTCGGTGACCGAGCTCATGTGCGTGCCCGGCACTTCCTCGAATTTCGCGTCCGGTAACGCTTCGGCCAGCTTTTCGCCCGAGCCGTTGTCATGGTCCTCGCTGCCGCACACGACCAGCGTCGGCATCTTGAAAGCGTCGAGCCACTGGTCCTGTGCATCGACGAAGCTGCTGAGCAAATGCTTCGCAGCGACGAGATCGACCTTCATCGTTTTCATGAACTGGATCGCCAGCCAGTGCGGGTTGCCGCGCGCAGCGGTGTCGAACTCGTCGATCGCGTCGAGGAAGAATTGCTTGCGGCGGAGCCAGCCCTTCAAGCCTTCGAGGCCCATTCCGCCAAGCACGCACTTGCCGGGCCTCATCCCTTCGCCAACCGCTTCCACCGTCGTTCGCGCGCCCAGCGAGAATCCGCCAAGGTCGAAGCTTTCGAGCTGGAGGTGGGCGACGAGTTCGCGAAGGTCGCGGGCCAGCACTCCGGCGGGATAGCAGGCGGGATCGTGCGGTTTTCCCGATTCCCCATGCGCTCGAAGGTCCGGCATGATCACCCGGAAACCGTCGCCGGCAATGCGGTCCGCGTGACCGAACTTGATCCAGTTCATCTGCGCGTCGGAAAACAGTCCGTGGACGAGGATCGCCGGCCTGCCCTCGCCTACCTCGTGAAAGGCGAGCTCGACCCCGTCGGATGCCGTCCAGAAGTGGGTCGACGGTTCAGCCATGTTTTTCGCCCTGCCACAGTACCGGGCCTTCAGGACAGCGGTTTCGTAATGCGTTGAATGGCTACGCGCGGCCGCCGCCTTTGGCTTTATTGCTTTTTTTTAACTGGCGTGGTCCGTTAGCTTGGGGTCACTCTTCCAATCCCATGTGCCCAGTAGCATTCGGAGGGCTAGTGCCATCGTTCACCAAGTTGTCGACGAAATATGTCGGCCACATCGCCGACGACTATGAACGCGTGCGCACGGGCAAGAAGTGGGATTCGGAAAACGAGGGCATTTCACAGCTCCTCAACTATGTCGAGCAGGGATCCAAAACTCTGGATATTCCGGTCGGAACCGGGCGTCTCTTTTCCTATTTCGACGAGCGATCGTTCGACATTTACGGACTCGACATTTCGACGGACATGATGGCGCAGGCGAAAGCCCACGCGGAGAAGATCGGCGCCAATGCCCGAATCGAAAAGGCCGACATCCGCTCCATCCCCTATCCTGACGGTTTCTTCGACCTGGTGGTGTGCATCCGCTTCTTGAACATGATCGATGACCGGGGCGTGGATCAGGTCATCCGCGAGCTGGCCCGGGCCAGCAGCGACAAGCTCCTGATCGGCGTCCGCTACGTCACGCCCCTCTCCGATCTCCGGGCTCGGCCATCCGATTGGCCGCGGTTGCTTGCCCGCCCTGTTCGAGTGCTTCGCCGCTTCGCACACTTGTTCGTTGGCCGCCGCTGGGACGGGATGGCGCACGAAAAGGCCTTCCTCACGCAATTGTTCGCGGACGTCGGCCTTCAGGTCCTTCAAACGCGGTACGTCGAACGGCGGTGGGACAATACCGATTACGTCTTGTGGCTGCTGGGCAAGGAAACTGCCGCCGACTAGGCGCTCGCGGTCTTGCCTTCCTTTTTCGAGAGGTCCGGAATTCGGTCGTCCGCTGCGACGGCGAGCTGCTCAGCTTTCGGAAGCTCAATGACCGCGGAGAGGCCAGGATCGGCATTCTTCAGTACCAGCCGCCCGTCGTGCAGCTTCGCGACCGCGCGCACGAGATTGAGTCCGAGTCCGTAGCCGGGCGTGCTTCGGCTTGTTTCCAGCCTGGAAAATCGCTTCGGCATGCTCCCCAGCTCCCGCGCGGGAACGCCGGGACCGTCGTCCGTGACCTGGACGAAAGCTGTGGTCGCCGACGAGGTCAGAGTCAGCCGGATAGAGCTTCCGCGAGGCGTGTGACGCTGCGCATTCTCGACGAGGTTTATGACCGCCTGGGCCAACAGCTCACGGTCGCCCTCGACCGCGACCGCCGTCTCCATCGATGACTGCAAGGTCCGTCCGCCGTCCTCGATGGCGGGAGCATAGCTTTCCGCGAGTTCCGTCAGCAGGTCGCTGAGGTCGACCGCCTTGAAGTAGCGGCGCGTCTGCCCGGCCTCGACCTCGGCGATCCTGAGGATTGCCGCGAAGAGCGAGAGGACTTCGTCGACGTTGCCGATCGATTCCTCGATGACCGCAGCGGTCGATTCGCCATTGGCTGCTTTCAGGGCGCCTTCCTCGAGACGCGTGCGCAGCCGCGCGAGCGGAGTCCTCAAGTCATGCGCGACGTCGCTCGACACTTGCCGCAAATTCTCGAGCAGCCCCTCGATCCTGTCCAGCATCCGGTTCAGGGTCAAAGCGAGATTGTCGAATTCGTCGCGCCGGTCGCCGATCGGCATCCGCATTCGAACATTGCCGCCGATGATCGCCTCGGCCGCGCGGCTGATCGATTGGAGCCGCCGCCTCAGATATCGGGCGAGAAACAACGCCCCTGCCAGCCCGAGTGCGCAGGCGGAGCCGAACGCGATTGCAAAATAGGCGATAACCGTCCGGTCGATACGCTCTATCCAGTCGGCGTCGGCGGCGACGAGAAGCCGCTCGTCCGGCGACAGGTCGACAGCGACTCCGCGCGCGCTGTCTGCGCCCTCGCGAGGATCGACGAACATGATCGAATGAACGCCGAGTTCGGGCCGGGGCGTGTTCAGGCCGCCGGCGATCCGGCGACCGCCCGGAGCAAATACTGCATAGAGCATCCGTGAGCGTGATGAGCCGCTCTGGCGTTCCGCGATCGTCCGGCGAAGCTCTCGCTCGCCGCCCGACCGATACTCGTTGGCGAGGTCTTCGGCTTCCTCCGTCAACATCGCGTCGAGCTGGGACGTGAAGGATATGTGCATCGCCTTGAAGATGACCGTTCCAAGCACCGCGAGGCCGAGCGCGAACGCCGTGAAATTGACGAGCGCTATCCGGTACGCCGCGCTGGAACGCCAGCTAGGCATGGTCCGCCATTCGATAGCCGATGCCGCGAACGGTCTCGATTGCGTCGGCCTTGCCGCCTTCGTTGAGCTTGGAGCGAAGCCTGCTCATCTGGGTCTCGACGATGTTTGTCTGCGGGTCGAAATGATAGTTCCAGACCCGCTCCAGGAGCATCGTCCGGGTGACGATCTTGCCTTCCTCGCGGACCAGCTCCTCCAGAATCCGGAACTCCCTTGGCTGCAACTGCACCGGGTCTCCGTCGCGAACCACCTTTCGCTTCAACAGGTCCAGCACGATTCGTCCGTGCTGGAGCCGGGTTGAATCCTCCTGGAGAGCCTTGCGGCGGCCAAGCGCGTTCACCCGCGCAGCCAGTTCCGGGAAGGCGAACGGCTTGACGAGATAATCGTCCGCGCCCGCTTCGAGACCGTCGACACGGTCCTCGATTCGACCGAGGGCGGTGAGGAAAAGGACCGGCGCCTCGACTCCGGCCGCACGGACCCTGCGGACCACGGAGATTCCGTCGAGCTTGGGAAGCATCCGATCGATGATGGCGACGTCTATCGGCTCGCCCGAAAGGACGTGGAGTGCATCGGCTCCGTTGCGCGACACCAGGATTTCGTGCCCGAGCTCGCGAAGCCCGCGCCGGATGAACTCGGCGGTTTCCCGGTCATCCTCTGCGACGAGTATCCTCATTCGCCCCCTAGTGCTCTTCGCTCGTGACCCTCACTGTCCTCCGCCTCGCGTTCACTTGCAATGCCCGGCCTTCTCAGGCCGGCATCTTTCCCGTCGCCTCGACCCATTTGTCGACCAGCTTCTGATATTGGTCAGTGCGGTACTCGGGCAGGCCTTCGGTATTGATCCAGGCCCGGTGAATGCTTTCGGCACCGAAGTGATGCCGCGGAGTGAACGGGCTAGGATCGTCGAA
>Ga0207706_10004466_pt1 | contig 13138 bp, 12 predicted proteins | sample KBSC53metaG_FD_184318 | JGI IMG/M metagenome (GOLD analysis project Ga0207706, IMG submission 184318) | Corn rhizosphere microbial communities from Kellogg Biological Station, Michigan, USA - KBS C5-3 metaG (SPAdes) (version 2) | ecosystem: Host-associated > Plants > Roots > Rhizosphere > Soil ... | reverse complement strand
GACTGGACGTGCAATCCGAGAAGATTGGAGTGCACTTTCTCCTGGTTCGCAATGAACCAACCCATGAGGGCCACACCCGCCTGTCCGCCGAGCAATCGCACGCTGTGAAGGAACGCGGCAAAGGTCAAAGCTCGTTGCGGTGCCTCCAGGGCCCCCGATGTTGCGGACTGAAGGATTAAAGACGACACCAAACCCTGCATGGCAAAGGACCATTTGGTGTTGCCAGGCGAGCAAAGCAAAAAGAAATTCCTGTGATCGGATTGGCGGGAAAAATTCCAGTTGAACGAATTGTTTCTCTTGAACAATATTTTGACGTACTATTATCAATTAATATTGAAGAGACCGGGCTTTCATATGCATTGCTGCAAACAAAACAAAACTTAAAAAGGACGTCAAAAAACATTGGGGATCTGTTAGCAGAACGGGGATTTAATAAAAACTTATTTTTATAATGAATTTTTTAGGGAATCTTATCTGGTTGATTTTTGGCGGGTTGATGGCCGCTCTTGGTTATTTTTTAGGAGGGATTGTTTTATGTATTACGGTGATCGGCGTGCCCTGGGGCTTGCAATGTTTTAAATTAGCAGGGCTGGTGCTATGGCCATTTGGTAAAAAAGTTATCAGCGATAGTGGTAACATGGGCTGTTTGAATATATTCTTTAATATCATCTGGATCCTGTTTGGTGGTCTGTATACAGCTCTTGTGCATATCGTGATGGGAGCTATTCTTTGCCTTACAATAATTGGTATTCCGTGGGGGAAACAACATTTCAAACTTGTCGAAATCTCTCTTATGCCTTTTGGCAAGAGGATCATTGATGAATAACATGTACCGGAAAAAACCAGATGTAGATATAATCAAGGATGTATTGAAGGCTTCGAGGGAGGCTTATCCAAATTCCTCCTTTGTTCAAAGCTTATCGTTACAATACGAGGAGCGGGGAGGGCTTAGCAAAAAACAATTGGAGGGCTTGTATAAGAAAGCTGAAAAAATCCAAACAATACCACCAAATTGGCTGGCAACATTAGAAGCCGAAATTCTAAAACGACCTACCAGGTATAAATCAATTACACCTGTGCCAAAACCACTTTATGAAAAAGATGAAAAGGCCGGGGCTATCATTGATGCTATCTTAAAAAAATACCCACAGCACAAGCGAATATTGTTCTTTCGGTCAAAATATGAGAACAATGAATCATTTTCTGCTATGGAACTTGCCGAGTTAGAGAAATTTCAAAAACTGCTTTTATAAAATTCAGGGTCTTAAAAAAGACCCTGAATGGTTGTGGTTATTTCCTGGCTAAACCTGTCTCTTCTCCGGCAATTGTCGCGAGTGTTCTTCCTGCCGGGAGTTCGCTGGAACTGTAAAACAAATTGAGTTTGTCAGTTTTATTTTTTCTCAGGCTCAAAACATCCTTTAATTTAAAGGACATAGCTCCATTCTTGTCGACAGCATCTGCGAATTTCCAGACTTTTATTGCCTCATCTTTTTCATTTTTAATGGTGATATACCTGTTCTTACCAACCTGGCCACAATGGTTATAATAAATATCCAGTTTGTCACTGTCCGAGGTTTGAGTCAGCTGGATCGTTTGAACACCTTTTGATGCATATACAAATTGTTGAAGCACCCTTTTGCCATTTAACACGATCTCGAAACTGTCGCCACCCCTTTTTGAAGAAAATGAAAACAGCGTGGCGCAGGCCAGGACCAGGAGCGACTTAGCGACGATTAATTTACTATGGGATTTCATAAAAAAATTTTTTAAGATGAATAAAATTTGAAGATCTCCGGTTGTCAATTACAAAAAAACTTATTTGCGGGAGCGATAAATAATTTCTTTGACAAAGCGAGAGAAAAGCTTGATATCGGGCGTTAGTGAGGCGAATGAGGTAAAGCTGCTGCTATTTTTGTTGGGCTGAGAAAATAATTCCACATTTTTAAGTCATCAGGGAGGCAAAACTGTTGATTTCGCTTTAAAGTATTTATGGTATTTAATTTGCCTAACTAGAATTGGTTTTTCATAGGATATTGGATTTTAAAAGAGGGCCGATTTCTATCGGCCTTTACGTTTTTTCGGGGCTCTATGGACTAAACTTGCCTGCCGGCTGATTTTCTCCCAATAAGTTTTATTTTCAACCGTTATATTAAAAAGGATAATTATAAACCCCGACTTAATGAAATTCCTGGTAAGACCAATCTTTACAATATTTTTTTCTTTTGTTTTTCTTAGCGGGATCAGCCAGAACTGGAAACTAGACAAGAATAAAGACGGAATAAAAGTCTACCTCGCTGAAAACCCAAAATCAAAATTCAAAAGCATAAAGGTTGAATGTACCCTTGCGGGGACTTATGACAGGCTTATCGCTATTTTAACTGATATTGATCACCTGAAAGATTGGGTGTACAATACAAAGATGTCCTACCTTATAAAAAAACTTTCCCCTTATGATCTGTATTATTACACCGAGACTTCCATCCCCTGGCCCATGGAAAACCGGGATGCTGTAGTACATTTAAGAATTGCAAGAGACAGCCTGCAGCGATTTATGAAAGTGACCTCTGAAAATGAAAACAGGTTTGTTCCTCAAAAGGAAGGCAAAGTGAGGGTTGTGCGTTCCTTAATTAATTGGTACGTGACCATGCCCACTGCAAAAACCATCAGCATAGTTTATACATTTGAGGCCGACCCCGGCGGAAGTCTTCCGGCCTGGCTCGTCAACTCATTTGCAGATAAGGGACCTTACGAAAGCTTTAAAAAATTAGCGGAATTATTGAAAAAGTAACATGCCGCTAAATTTACCCATCGGATGCCCTTGTATTCTTCATGGAGATTTTATTATTGACATAATTTATCGCGGGCTATGGCAAAAAATTATCAGTTAGCTCTGAAAGTTGAGGAAAGAAATAAAGCAGCCAGGGAAGCCGAAAAGGACGGTGACCTTAACAAAGCGGTTAGATTCTACGAACAAAATATCAGGGAGGATCACGCCGATAAATTTGCGTTCGAAAGGTTGATGATCATTTACAGAAAGGACAAGGAGTATAAAAATGAGTTGAGGGTAATAAAAAGAGGGATTGAAGTTTTTCAAAAAAAATTTAAAGAACGTGTAAAGCACTCACTGGCCAGGCGTGTGAGTGATAAAAAACTGGAACAGCTCAGTAATGCCATTATAAAAATATCGGGTCAGAAAAAAGAAGAGCTTCATTTTCCCGACCCGGTAGATAAATGGTTAAAAAGAAAAGAAATCGTTGAGAAAAAACTCAAGGACAGTTGATAATCAAATCAAAGATTTTTCTTTCAAATATTCCGCGATCTGCACGGCGTTGGTAGCCGCGCCTTTCCTTAAGTTATCAGAAACGATCCACATATTTAATGTTTTTGGCTGCGTCTCATCTCTTCGTAATCTGCCTACAAACACTTCATCTTTTTCATGTGCATCCATGGGCATTGGATATTTTTGATTAGCCGGGTCATCAACCAGCACCACACCCGGCGCTTTACATAGCAGTTGTTTTACTTCTTCTATTTCAAACTCATTTTCGAACTCTATGTTAACGCTTTCACTGTGCCCACCCATTACCGGGATGCGTACGGTTGTTGCGGTGACGCGTATTGAATCATCCCTCATGATCTTTTTGGTTTCATTCACCATCTTCATCTCTTCTTTTGTATAGCCATTTTCTAAAAACACATCGATTTGAGGAATAGCATTGAGGTCGATCGGGTATTTATAGGCCATTGCATATTCACTGCCATTGGTACCTTTCACTTCTTTTTCCCGTTCAGCTTTTAACTGGTCAACTGCTTTTTTCCCTGTCCCGGTTACACTTTGATAAGTGCTGACAACAATTCTTTTGATTCTGTATTTTTTATGAAGCGGGTTTAGGGCTACTACCATTTGGATCGTTGAGCAATTGGGATTAGCGATGATCTTGTCATCCCTGGTCAGTGCATCTGCATTTATCTCGGGAACAACTAATTTTTTTGCAGGATCCATTCTCCATGCCGATGAATTGTCAACTACGGTAATGCCAGCTTCTGCAAATTTTGGTGCCCATTCAAGCGAAGTACCACCTCCTGCAGAAAAAATAGCCACATCCGGTTTTGCGTCAATACCGTCCTGCATGCTTACCACCTTGTATTTCTTTCCATTGAACTCTACTTCTTTGCCAACCGATCTTTCAGAGGCCACGGGAATGATCTCCGATACCGGGAAATTTCTCTCTGCCAGCACCTGGAGCACTTTTGAACCAACAAGGCCGGTAGCACCGACAACAGCTACTTTCATAAATTTTGTTTCTTTCTCCCCTTCGAAAGAGTTTTTTAGTGATTAGAATTATTGCTCCCCTTAAGGGGCAGGGGCAATAAAAACAGGCCTTCCGTTTTGGAAGGCCTGTGATCTTTTATGGTTACATACATAACGCTACAAACCTTCCATCAGGAGTGTTTCTTTGTGCGCTTTGTATGTTTACAGCTTTGCATATCGAGTCGCAAAAATAGAACGGTAAATTGTTCCATCAAAATTTAATACCTTTTTTTTTGAAGAGCCACCAAGATATTAACTTTATACAGTTAAACCTTCTTGTGAAATGAAAGCTGCCAAACTGGGGATATTTCTCCTTTTCATCCCTTTTCTTGTTTTCACTCAAAACCGGTATGATGTTGTTATTGACGAGCTCATGATTGACCCGAGCCCTCAAATTGCCTTACCCAACAGCGAATGGATCGAATTAAAGAACACCAGCAATCAGTCCATTAACCTCCAGGGATGGAGAATTGGAGACGCCAGTGGGCAAAGTGGGGCAATGCCCGATTTTAATTTGCAGCCTGATAGTTTTATAATTGTTTGCGGGGGCAGTGCGGCCGCAGTAATGTCAGCATATGGAGCCACGGTCTCTATTAGCAGTTTCCCTTCACTTGATAACGACGGTGATCAAATTTTTTTGATAGCAGCCAACGGCATCACCGTACATGCAGTAGCCTATTCGGCTACATGGTACCAGAATGAATTAAAAAAAGAGGGCGGATGGACACTGGAAATGATCGATACAAAAAGCCCATGCGCAGGTATCAGCAACTGGAAGGCAAGTATAGATGCACAAGGTGGTACCCCCGGAAGAAAAAATTCTACTGATGCTATAAATGAGGATCAAAGCGGACCAAGGTTGAAAAATGCTTTCGCACCAGATAGCATGACAATTGTCGCTGTCTTTGATGAACCAGTTGACAGTTTACAGGGAGCAACGATCGGGAATTATCATATTGATGGTGGTTTGTCTGCAATAAGTGCAATCACAATCGTACCATTGTTCAGTATAACGCAATTGAGGCTGAACAGTCCGCTATCACCGGGCACGGTTTATCATCTGACCGTAAACAATGTTACAGATTGTAAAGGCAATGTGATTGCAACTGCAAATAGTGTAAGGGTAGGGTTGCCTGTTGAACCATCCCTGTCAGATGTTGTGATCAATGAAATTCTTTTTGATCCAAAAAGCAATGGATCTGATTATGTAGAGTTCTATAACGCCAGCAGTAAAATTGTTGATGCATCGAAACTATATGCAGCTAATCGTAACAACAGCAATGTGATCGGCTCGATAAAACAGATATCCCCCGTTCCATTTTATATTTTCCCCGGAGATTATTTCGTCATTACAGAGGACGTGGCCAGTCTTGAGATGAACTATCTCGTCCGAACTCCCGATGCAGTAATTCTATTGGCTTCTCTGCCTTCTTATCCCGACGATAAAGGCGATATACTGTTATTGAATGCACAGGGTAATATCGTGGATGAAGTAAAATATAGTGATGACTGGCATTTCAAATTAATTGATAACCCCGAGGGAGTATCATTAGAAAGAATAGATCCTTCGGGCTCTTCCCAGGATGCGGCCAACTGGCATAGTGCTGCTTCGACCGCGGGTTACGGTACACCCACATACAAAAATTCTCAGTACAAGCAAACACAGCCCATTGATGCTTCAATCGCGATCACACCAAAAATTTTTAGTCCTGATAATGATGGACATGATGATGTTGCAACGATCCAGTATAAGGTGAATGGATCGGGATATGTAGCCAACATTACAATTTATGATGCACAGGGGAGACCTGTTCGTTATCTTGTCAGGAATGGAATATTAGGGCCAGATGGTCAATGGAATTGGGATGGCCTTGATGAAAAAGGAAACAAACTTCCGGTTGGTACTTATATTATTTACACTGAAATTTTTAACCTGCAGGCGAAAAAGCAGCAATTTAAAAATACAGTGGTGTTGGCAAGAAAGTTAAGTTAGCAATCAGTGCAATTTATAAATGAAAGAGGCTGTCTCAAAGGCCAAAGACTGAAAGGCACAAAGTTTTGAAACTGCCTCCTTATTTTATTGTTTATGGGTTTCGATTTTTCTAATGAACTGTTTTTTTGGTTTTATATGTTCTCCTGTATGGATATTTTTTGTCTTTATGTCTTCCCAAAAGATAACCACTTGCTCCGCCAACAACACCACCTATTACAGCTCCCCTGGCGTGATGTTTACTGATCAATGCGCCTGTAGCAGCACCTGCCCCGGCACCCATTACGCCATATTTCTTCCTGTGACTCCAACCCTTCTTATGCTCCACTTTAACTGTGTGTTGCTGCGCCGCTGCTTCAACAAATGCGCCTGATGCCATGGTAAATCCAAAAGCCATTGCTGCTATCAAAAAGATCTTTTTCATAAAATGTAATTTTAATATTTAAATGTTGATGGCTAGCATTAACGCTACCTTTTTAAAACAACATTCAAGCCAGTGCCACCTTGTCCAGTGAACTGATTAAGACATAAAAAGTTCTGTATAAAAGAATACTAGATGCGAGCGTGAAATGAATAATAATCCTTAAGTAAAAAATTGCCCATTATTTTGGAAGAAGAAATCCAAGGGTAAAACTTTTCTTAACTCCCGTTAATAATGATTGAAGAAAATAATAGGAGACCATTCGGGTGGGATCTCTTTGATAGTCTACTTTGCCGGTGCGTTTTCTTTCCGGAAGTGACGCATCCTTATTCAAAGGGATGATGGCATGGCGTAATGCGAAGGATGCAAAGTCGGCTACATTTTTTTCTCCGGTATGCTTTTTTAACTGTTGAATAATGAGATGATGATAGGCTCCGATTATCTTTCCGGTTGATTGCTGCTCAGTCATTGTAAAATCAAAGGACAAAAAATCAAGAAAGCCCGATTTGATTCTGATCTTGCCGAGGTTTTCTGACGAAGAATTTAATTTTGTAAGTTCCAGCTTTTCAATGGCGCCTTTTATATAATAAGGTTTATTTTTTTTCATGGGCATCATGACAATGGCATGGGCAGTTCCTGAACCCATGATAGAGCCTTCGACGTTCATAGTTATATAGGCCGGATCATCCGGTAAAGGATGAGTGATAAATGGCGAAAGGGATAGTTTTATTCTTTCAATTTCCAGGACACCGGTCTTTCCATATCCTGCTTCTGGATATTCTTCATACGCTACATCCGAACTTGCAAGCTCACAGGAATGAATGCGGATGTCAACCGGGAAGGTTTTAATAATATCAACAGGTAAAGGAATATTTTTCCGGGAACGTGGCAGTCTCCTGTCGCGGAAAATATGAGCCTTGCTTTCGCCAATGCTGACCTTATCCGCGAATAGTTTCTGATGAAGTAATTTATCGAAATCAGGTCTCCTGATCTCGATCCTGGAAATATGTGCCTGTATCCAGTCAGCCTGGTGACCTAATTTTCTTTGAAATTCATATTTACCAAGGCGGGGAGTGATATTTACTTCATTTATTTTTATGAGTTCTTTTTTACTATCGATCTCTATATTCCTTATTTCCGCAGTATGATAATTAATTCCCGAATACTGCAGGCCTGATATATTTCCATAAACAGAACCAATATGAGATCCGTCTATTTTTAGCGATGAATCGACGTCTAATTCCTTCAATTCTATGGTAGCTATAAAATTGAATTCATTTGTTTTATCCCTGTATGAGACGGATGAGGCGTTGCAGTTGAGATCATCAATATGAATTTTTCTCAGAGTAAGAGGGAAAGCCGCTCCTGCTGATCTTTCATTTTGAGAAATCGAAATTTTACTCTTATCGATAGCCAGTTTTTTTGCGATCAATATTCTGTCGTTCATCAATTTCATTATATCAACACCTGTCATTTTCAATGAAGGGATCATTATATCACCCTGTTGCTGATCCTGGGAAATAATACGAAGGGAATCTGTTTCAAAGGTTTTGCTGTTGCTGTTTACGATGAGTTGACTGGCCCGGATACTGTAGTCGTGTGATGCGTAATCCAGGTCTGATAAATGAATACCAATATTATTGAATACAGGGATATCCCCGGGTTTACTCACATAAACTCCGCTCAATGCAATATCCCCTTTGGTTAGCAAATGATCGTTGCTTTCGGAATGAAGGATGACCTGCATTTTTTTTAATTCCACGTTGCGGATATAGAGTTTTTTCAAGGGCCATTTGACCTGGCTCAGAGCATTCGATTGAGCGGAATCTTTTTTATCAAGAAGAAACGAATCTAATTGTATGCTCCCGTTGTCCAGGAGTAGCTCAGTGGCTTCAAGCTTTTTGCCAAATAAAAATTTCAGAAAACTGATCCCATTTAACGATACAGTGGAAAAGTATAAATGATGTTTGTATTGGTCCCTGTTATGGTAAGGAATAAAATTTATATCCAAACTATCAAAAGAAACAGAAGAGAAGAAAATATTAGCATGAACCTTTGAAAAATTCATGACCAGCGCCGGTGATAAATTCGTTAACTGATGCCTGATCTTATTTTGAATAACGGCATGAAGTATAAAATAACCGGTAATCAAGACCAGGCAAACGATGACAATGATCGTTAGTGCACGCTTTATCTTTTTCCTTTCCATCACTTTTTATAAAAACGAAAAGGCAACTTCTCCAGTTGCCATGATGGAAATTCAAAAAAGATACCAGTAAAGCAGTATTGATTAAATACTGAACATCAGGCTAGGAAGGCTTTATCTTCTTTGCTTATATGGGAAATGCCTTCCAAAATTATCTGCGATATTTTCGATCACGACATTTGCCGGTGTATTATAATTTGAAGAGCCTTTATAATTATCATTCCACAAGGTCATGTTATTACTTACGATGTCACAACTGGCATAAATATCATTTGTTTTGTTGGGTATATAAGGTAGTGGGATCTTTGATCCGAGCCCCGTGTTGTAAACAATTTGTTTTCCAACGCTAATACCATACGAAGCCGCATCGCTCATAAATCTCTGTTCGTGTATATGCATTCTTACCACGGCATCTACACCGAGCAAACTTGCCAGTTCTTTGTCATCTTTTTTCCATACATCCTGGTAGGAAAGGCCATGGTCTTCTAAAATTTTTTGGGTCATTACCAGGTCCTGCAGGTTAATTCTCGTAAAATATTTATTCGAATTTGAATAGCGGAGGATACTATTATAAAGAGCATACTGGAAATTTTTGCTTTCTGTTTGCTGGATGTTTTTTATATCCTCACTCGTTAGATTTTCTGGTTGCTTGCCAGTAAAGATCATTTCTGCCGGCAGTACAGCTACGATCTTATGATTAGCTGTTTGCTGATCAAAATAAGAGACATAATTTTTATGACTGCAGCTGACTGTAATGAAGGCTGGAAAAAAGACCAGGAGTAAAGCTTTTTTCATATAGTACGGGTTTATGATACAACGTTAATAAGCTTTCCCTTAGTGTGCAAGCCCGTTAACTTTTTATACTGTTGTAAAATTGCAAAAGCATGCGTTTCAAAATCTTATAAGGTTGGGATCAATGTCTTACGTGTTTTCAGCCCGCAAAGCTCTATAATTCATTACTGCTTTTACCTGGTTATAAGAAAAATCGTCTCCCAAGTGTTTTTTTAATTCTGAAGAGGTCATTGCCGGATTTTCTTCAATCAGGGCTAAAATTTTGCCCAGTTTAATTTCATCTATGATATCCAATATATCTATTTCACCGGTTGTAACGAAACCTGCAAGATGTCCTTCAATCGTACTAAAAGCAAGATCACGTTGTTTGGCTATTTCCACCATACTATTTCCTTCTTTAAACAGCTGAAGGCTGATTCGTTGAGTTTCTCCTTTTTGCGTTTTCTTTTTTACAATGGCTTGCTCATCGTTTGCATCAATCATCAATGGTTTTTGTAGAGCCTCCACCGCCTTTTGTATGTTTTCAGTGTTCCCTGGCTCAAGCATAGCATTCGAAATATTCGCCAGGTTTTGCAATTGGAATTTTCGGCGTTCAACCTGGTGTTTTAATTCATAGAGTTCTTTTACATATTTTTTTGTTTTGCTTTTTATTTTCATTGTTTCAATATGATTGTTCAATGAGACCGTTAATTTTTCTTCGGTCTCTCTGGTGAAATAATTAACGGCTGCAGTGATCCTTCCCGACAACTGTTTATAGTTGTCTTCTTCACAATGTTCAAATAACTGTTCTAATTGTTTTTTGAATTTTGAAGATGTTTCCTGCAATTCTTTTGTTTTTTCTACCATTTCTTCGGCCCAGGTAATGCATGCGGCAGGATTGGGCAAATTCCGTTGTTCGTATCCTTCAAGGTGATCCTGTAAAACAGTTAATAATTTTTCCCACCCGAAACCCTGCAGTATTGAATACCGGGTATACCATTGTTGTTCCTTTTGTAATGTTTGACGTAATATGTCCTGGGGCAGTTCGTTGCTTACGAATTCAAGTACCCGCTTATCAGTCTGTATACAATGCGGGTCGATCCGGGATTTTAGTACAAGCCCGCTTAAAGAAGTAAGACGGCTTAATGCCACATATACTTGTCCCGCTGCAAAGGAAGCCCCGGCATCAATAATGGCTTTATCGAAAGTAAGACCCTGGCTTTTGTGAATAGTAATGGCCCAGGCAAGCCGGATAGGATACTGAGTAAAGGTGCCTAATTCTTCTTCATCAACACGATCTTTTTCTTTGTGATAATAATAACGTATATTTTTCCATGTTTCCTTTTCCAGTGTAAGCAGGACCGTTTCATTGGGAAATTTTATTTGTATCCCTTTCTCATCGATCGAATGGATGGTACCGATCTTACCATTATAATATTTCCGGCTCTCACCGCTATCATTTTTGATGAACATGACCTGTGCATCCTTCTTTAACTGCAACAGTTCTTCGGCCGGAAAGGAACGCTCATTGAACTCGCCGTTTATTTCAGCTTTGAATTGATTTAATTTACCGGGTAGTTTTTTTAACTCGGTATGATTGATGGCAATGGCTTTGTCATTATGAGTGGTGAGAGTAATGAAATTTTCTTTTTGTAATGAAGTGAAGCCCGGTTTATAATATTTGTGCAGATGTGTAAGATCGGTTTCTGTGCAGCAATTGTTCCGGATATTATTTAAAATATTGATAAAGGTATCGTCACTTTGCCTGTAGATTTTCTTCAATTCTATGTACAACGGCGGTGACTGCTGAATAACATGAGCGTCAAAAAAGAAAGGACTGCGATAAAAATCTTTCAATAATTGCCATTCTTCGTTTATGGCCACAGGAGGTAATTGAAACAAATCACCGATATATAGTAACTGTACGCCACCGAAGGGAATAAGAGGTTGCCTGCGAATATGCTTTAATACAGTATCAATTGCATCCAAAAGGTCGGCCCGGACCATGGAAACTTCATCAATGATCAACAGGTCAAGTTCGCGCAACAATTCTTTTTTATCTGCGCTCATGCGCATTTGTCTGAACAACGTATGATTATTGTAAATATTCCGGTCGAAACCTTCAAGGCTCCGCTGCGACGGCAGATAAATACCCGGTGGGATCTGAAATAAAGAATGAATGGTAACGCCCCCTGCATTGATGGCAGCCACACCCGTGGGAGCTACCACCGCCATTTTTTTAAAGGAGTGTTCTTTGATGTATCTGAGGAAAGTGGTTTTCCCCGTTCCGGCTTTTCCTGTAAGAAATAAATGCTTGCTGGTTTGGTTTATAAAAGCAGCAGCAGTTTGAAAAATAGTGTTGGATGAATCAAATGCGGACATAGAAGGGTTTAATGGTATGTTGAAGATAAAAAACTTGCCTTATTCCAGTGGTCTGTTGAGGAATTTTACAAAGGGCTGCATAATGCCAAATGCGGCTACGGTTTTTGAAACCAGGTCTTTAGAAGTGAGATCTGCATCTTTAATATCAGTGATCACAAGCCAGCTTTTGAATTTTAAATATTCTGAGGCGGGATTGTCTTTTTCAAAACCTTGTGGCACTTTAGACAATTGAATGCCTTCGCCTGTATAAAGATCGCCATAGAGCGTCTTAAATTTTTTTGATGCAATGATCTTTTTGAATTCATCAAAACAATAGTCAATTTCCTGCCTTACTTTTTTAAGTTTATCAGGTTCGGGTTGCCAAAGACCGCCTCCCAAAAAACTTTTCCCAGGTTCTACATGAAAATAATAGCCGGCCAATCCTGATTTCTTTCCTCCTTTATCCATACTGGCGCCAAGATTTGTTTTATAAGGAGATTTATCTTTTGAAAAACGAACATCACGATTAATGCGAAACATGCATTTTTTTGCTGTGAGTTCTTTCAGGTCAGCATCATTTTTTGAATGCTTATCAAGAACCGACTGAATAAATTTTTCAAAATCATTTTTTGCTGCTTCATATTGTTTCCGGTGTTCATCGAACCATGATTTATTGTTATTTTTTTTCAGGTCCTTTAAAAATTTAAGTGTAGCTGACTGAAACATGATTATAAAATTAGCCTTCCAATTTAAATATTTTTCTTTGCCTGAATTACATTGTTAATTAAAATACCGGGCTATTTTTAGAAATGAGAAACTTCTTTTATGTACGGTTTTACTTTATATTTCAATTACAATCAACCACCATGAGAAAAACTATCTGCTTTGTTACAGTTATTTTTCTGGTTACTAGCTTGTCTGCACAAAAGGGCATTGACAGCATCCGACAACTATTGAGAAGTGTAAAAGAAGACACCACTCTTATCAACCTGATGAATAGGATAGCCAGTGACTATGTGGAATCAAAACCCGATTCCACTTTGAAGTATGGCACTGATGCGTTGACGTTGTCGAAAA
>Ga0207706_10004462_pt1 | contig 13143 bp, 8 predicted proteins | sample KBSC53metaG_FD_184318 | JGI IMG/M metagenome (GOLD analysis project Ga0207706, IMG submission 184318) | Corn rhizosphere microbial communities from Kellogg Biological Station, Michigan, USA - KBS C5-3 metaG (SPAdes) (version 2) | ecosystem: Host-associated > Plants > Roots > Rhizosphere > Soil ... | reverse complement strand
GGAGGTGCGGAGGTGCGGAGGTGCGGAGGTGCGGAGGTGCGGAGGTGCGGAGGTGCGGACAGCGGAGAAGCCCCGATCCGGGAGGATCGGGGCTTCTTTCATTGGTTTGTCGATCGGGAACCCGCGCAGCGGCGCACCTCCGTACCCCCGCACCTCCGCACCCGTTGGCGGTTCAGCTTCCCGCGCGGCGAAGATAGATCGACCCGTTGCCGGTGCTGATCTTCAGCCGCCGGCCGCCGTTGCCGATGGTGCCGGCCATGCGGTGATGCGACACGCGGCCCTGCACCCGCAGCGGGAAGTCGGTTTCGATGGCGCCGCTGCCGGTGGTGGCCTCGAGCTCGGCCCCGAAGTCCGCCGGGAGGGTCAGCACCACGCTGCCGTTGCCGCTGCTGAACTCCATGTCGCCCGCGGCGCGGGTGCTGGCCATGGCCACCTCGATGCGCCCGTTGCCGGTCGACGCGTTCACCGGGCCGGTGGCGGTGCGCACCACCACGCGCCCGTTGCCGCTGCTGGCGTGCACCGGGCCGCGGGCGCCGTCCACCATCACCTCGCCGTTGCCGGTGCTGGCGTTCACCTGCACGGCGCCGCTCCCCACCCGCACGTCGCCGTTGCCGCTGCCGGCGTGCACGTCGGCCGTGGCGCCGTCGACGGTGACGTCGCCGTTGCCGCTGCTCACGCGCACCACCACGCCGCGCGGAACCTCCACCGTGAAGTTGGCGCGGGCGCGGTTGCCGTTCCACCCGTGGTCGCTCCCCGAGCGGATCCCGTTTTCGCTGCAGCTGGCGTTGTCGCGAACGGCGCACACGCGAAAGTCGCCGCCGCCCCCGCCGTCGGTCAGGTAGCGGATCTGGTCGCCGCCGCGGGCGTTCTCGGTCACGCCGTGGATGTGCGCGCGCCCGTCGCCCGACTGGCGCACGGTGACGGTGCCGTTCTGCGTGAACACGCGCAGCGACGAGCCGGCCGAGACCGGGCCGTTCCAGTCGAACGAGCGCTGCGCCGCGGCGGGCGCGGCGGCGGCCACGACGGCGGCGATGGCGAGGGTGGAGCGGATGACGGTCGGCTTCATGAGGGTGCCCTCCCGCGGGATCGCGGAGCTGGGGGATGAAGGTACTCGCCAGCTTTGATGCACGGCGGGCGTGAAGGGTTTACGCGGGCTTCGGTGCGGGATCGGGCGCCGCGAACAGGTGCGCCCGTGCGTGAGTGGCGCGAGTGCGTTCCTGCTTCGCCGCCCGCCGCATCGTGTTCGCGTGGACGCGGGAGTGCGCGCGAGCCGCTTCACGCGGTGAAGTCGACGCACTCACGCACCCGTTCGCCGTTACCTGAGCTTCAGCCTCGCCTGTGCCTCGAACTCGCTCATGTCGGTCAGGATCACGACGTCGCCGGGGTTCAGGCCGCTCAGCACCTCCACCGTGCTGGCGCTGCCGCGGCCCAGGCGCACGTTCACGCGCTCGGCCTGGCCGCCGCCGGGAAGGATGCGGAACATGGCCAGGCTGCCCTCCGCCTGCCCGTAGTTGGGGCGGCCGACGTAGAGCACGTTGCTCAGCCGGTCGATCTCCACCGTGCCGTCCACCGACAGGTCGGGGCGCGCGCCGCGGGGAAGGGGCGCGTCGAAGGCCACGTCCACCGTCACGGTGCCGTTCTGCGCCGCCGGGTCGATGCGCGCCACGTGTCCCGCCACCACGCCGTTGCGGGTGTCGATGCTGGCGCGCTGCCCCACGGTGAGATCCTTCGCCTGCGTCTCGGAGATGCGCAGCACCGCCTTCAGCCGGCCGGGCTGCACGACTTTCGCCAGCGTGGCGCCCGAGTTCACCCACTGGCCCAGCTCCACCGGCAGCTCCTGCAGCACGCCGGCGCTGCGCGAGCGCACCTGCATCGACGCGATCTGGCCCTGGTTGAACTCGGCCAGCCGCCGCAGCATGGCCACCTGGCTCTCCTGCCCGGCGGTCTGCTGCTGGTTGCTGCGGCGCATGAACTCCAGCCGCTGGCGCTCCACGCCCAGCCTGGTCTGCAGGTCGGCCGCGTCGTCGCGCGCCTTGGCCAGCTCCTGCGCGCTGACCATGTTCTGCCGCGCCAGCGCCTCGGCGCTCTGGGCCTGCCGCTGCGCCTGGTTGTACTGCGCCTGGATCTGCGCCACCGTGCCCTGCTGGGTGAGCAGCTGGTTCTGCAGGTTGGTGCGCAGCGTGGTGAGGTCGGCCTGCGCGGCGGTGAGCTGGCGCTGCGCCTCCAGCGCCTGCCGCTCCACGTCGGGGTTGCTGAGCGTGACGAGGACCGTACCGGCCTGCACCGGGGTGCCGGGCTGCACCAGCTTGCTTTCCACGCGCCCCTGCGTGACCGCGCTGATCCAGCGGATGTCTTCGGCCACCAGCGTGCCGGGCCCGCGCACCTGCCGGGCCATGTCGCCGCGGCGCACGGTGTCGGCCCACAGGGTGGCGCGCTCCACGCTCGGCGCGGCCGGGCCGATGCGGGTGAGCGCGAGGGTGACCATCGCCACGGCGATAATGGCGGCGGCGCCATAAACCCAGCGCCGGCGGCTCCTGGCCGGCTTGCGGGGGATGTCCACGGGGTCTCCTGGTGCTGCGATCGGGGAGGGCGTCGGATGCTTCGACGTGGCCCCGTACGGCACGGCGCCGGAGATGGTTTCAGAGTAGCGGCTGCTGGTTGCCGTAGGGTGGAGATTTATCTCCGCCTGTCCAGCCAGGGCGAATGAATTGATAGCCGCGCGAAGCGCTCAGGTCCCGCCCCCCAGGCAGTTTTTGGGGGGCGGGACAGGCTGTTCCGAACGCGACGCAGTCGCGCGCCGGAACAGCCAGGGTGGGGGGCCTCCCGCCGCCGCCGCGCTACACCGCCCCCGCCGCCGCCCGCCCCGCCGCACGCCCCGAGAAGATGCAGCCGCCCAGGAAGGTGCCTTCCAGCGCGCGGTAGCCGTGCATCCCCCCGCCGCCGAAGCCCGCCGCCTCGCCCGCGGCGTACAGGCCGGGGAGGGGCTCGCCGTCCGGGCGCAGCACGCGGGACGAGAGGTCGGTCTCCAGCCCGCCCAGCGTCTTGCGGGTGAGGATGTGGAGGCGCACGGCGATCAGCGGGCCCGCTTTCGGATCGAGGAGCCGGTGTGGCTTCGCGACCCGGATCAGCTTGTCGCCCAGGTAGTTGCGCGCGCCGCGGATGGCGGTGATCTGCGCGTCCTTGCTGAAGGGGTTGTCCAGCTCGCGGTCGCGCGCGCGCACCTCGCGCTCCACCTGCGCCGGGTCCAGCAGCGGCTCGGGAGTCAGCTCGTTCATCCGCCGGACGAGATCGGGAAGGTTCTTCTCGACGATGAAGTCCGCACCCTTCCGCTTGAACGCCTCCACCGGGGCGGGGGCGCCGGGGAGGGCGCGGCTCAGCACCATCCGCACGTCCTTTCCCGTGAGATCCGGGTTCTGCTCGCTGCCGCTGAGCGCGAACTCCTTCTCGATGATCTTCTGCGTCAGGATGAACCAGGTGTGCTCGTGCCCCGTCTTCATGATGTGCTCGAGCGTGCCCAGCGTGTCGAAGCCGGGAAAGAGCGGCACCGGCAGCCGCCGCCCGAGCGCGTCGAGCCACAGGGACGATGGGCCGGGGAGGATGCGGATCCCGTGGCGGCTCCAGATCGGCGCCCAGTTCTGGATCCCCTCGGTGTAGTGCCACATCCGGTCGGGGTTGATGATGCTGGCGCCCGCCGCCTGGCTGATCCCCAGCACCAGCCCGTCCACGTGGTCGGGCACGCCGCTCAGCATGTGCCTGGGCGGATTGCCCATGCGCGGGGGCCAGTTGCGGCGCACCAGGTCGTGGTTGGCGCCGATGCCGCCGCTGGTCACCACCACCGCCTGCGCGCGCAGCGTGAAGTCGCCGACGGCGGCGCGGGAGCTGGCGACGCCCCGTTCCACGCCGCTGGGCTCCAGCACCTGGCCCGCCACGCCGTCCACCACGCCGTTCGTGACGGTGAGCTGCGTGACGCGGTGGCGGAAGCGCAGCGAGACCAGGCCGTGCTCCTCGCCCTCGCGCGCGCGGCGTACGAACGGGTCGATCACCGCCGGGCCGGTGCCCCAGGTCACGTGGAAGCGGGGGACGGAGTTGCCGTGCGCGTTGGCCGTGTATCCCCCCCGCTCGGCCCAGCCCACCACGGGGAACCAGCGCAGCCCGCGCGCGCGCAGCCAGCTCCGTTTCTCGCCCGCGGCGAAGTTCACGTACGCCTCGGCCCAGGCGCGCGGCCAGCGGTCCTCCACGCGGTCGAAGCCGGCGCTGCCCAGCCAGTCCTGCAGCGCCAGGTCGCGGCTGTCGCGGATGCGCATCCGCCGCTGCTCGGGGCTGTCCACCAGGAACAGCCCGCCGAAGCTCCAGAACGCCTGCCCGCCCAGCGACGCCGGGGGCTCCTGGTCCAGCACGATCACCTTCTTCCCCGCGTCCACCAGCTCGGCGGCGGCCACCAGCCCGGCCAGCCCCGCGCCCACGATGATCACGTCCGCGTCGTTGCCGTTCATCTGATCCGTCAGGGGATGGGGTCGGACCCGCGAGAGGTGTTTCGAGGGATGCACCGGGAGTGTGCGCGTCGGGAAAGCCACGCGCAACGTCGGCGGAGGCGAGACGTGGGCCTACCGTCCGGAAATCGCGGCCGGTGCGGCTGTCCGCGATTCTCCGGTCTCCCCGGAGCGGTCCTCGGGAGGGTGGAACGGCCACGCGGGGACGAGGAGGCGGCGCAATTTCTCGATTTTGCCGTTGCGTGACACTTGACCATCCCACGCGCAGCCTTTACGCTGTGTCCCCGCGCCGGAGGTGCGGCAGCGAGCGAACGCATTCACGCGCCCCCGGCGGGCGCCGCGGAACTACGGATCATCACGGAGATACGAATGGCGGACCGGGACGAAGAAAAATTCGACATGCTCGTATCGCAGGTTCACGACTGGGTGGAATCGGCCGTGGCGCTGGACGAGGGACACTTTCCCAGTGAGCTGCTGAGCGACCTTCGCGACCTGATCGAAGAGCTGAAGGATTTCCTCGACGAAGAGGGGAAGGGCCGCCGCGACGAGGTGCTGGAGCTGTTCGTGAGCCCCGAGATGGCGGAGATCATGACCCGCTTCCCGCGCGTGCGCCGCCTGCTGGAGAGCGCCTGGGGAAGCCAGCTCACCGAGATGATCGAGGAGGAGAGCGGCTTCGTCAGCGACATGGACGACGACGACGACGATTGACGCGCCCGTCCTCCCTCCCCGCGCCCTGTGCTGCCAGACGGGGCCCGTGCGCGCGCACGGGCCCCGCTTCGTTCGCTCCACCGCGGGTACCCGGACCGGTGATGGCATCCACATGAACGTGCTTCTCTTCGGCGCCACGGGGATGATCGGCCAGTCGGTGCTGCGCGAGTGCCTGCGCGACCCCGGCGTGCGCCGCGTGACCGCGGTGGTCCGCCGCCCGACCGGCGCGAGCGGCGCGAAGCTGCGCGAGATCGTGCAGCCCGGCGTGACCGACCTGGCCGGCGCCGGGGTGGACCCGCGCGAGATCGACGCGTGCTTCTGGTGCCTGGGCGTGTCGTCGGCGGGGATGTCGGAAGCCGAGTACACGCGGGTGACCCACGACCTGGCGCTGGACGCGGCGCGCACGCTGGTGCGCGGCAACCCGGCGATGGCGTTCGTCTTCGTCTCGGGTGTCGGCGCGGACAGCACGGAGAAGGGGCGCGTGATGTGGGCGCGGGTGAAGGGGCGCGCCGAGAACGCGATCCTGGCGCTGGGCTTCGCGCAGGCGTACGCGTTCCGCCCGGCCTTCGTGCTCCCGCAGCACGGCATCCGCTCGGCCACGCGGCTGTACAACCTCCTGTACCCGATCGCGAAACCCCTCTACCCGCTGCTGAAGCGCATCACCCCGAACGGCGTGGCCACCGGCGAGGAGATCGGCCGCGCGATGATCGCCGCCGTGCGCCACGGCAACCCGCGCCCGGTGATCGAAGGCGCCGACATCCACCGCCTGGCGAACCTCGGATAGACGGCGCCCCGGCGAAGAGCATCCGCCGGGGCGCCGTTCATCCGCCGGTCCATCGAATCGGCATGGACCGAGAGCTAGAAGACGCGGTAGCTGGCCCGGCTCAGGAAGAAGCCGTGCTGGGCGGCGTTGCGGCAGGTGAGGCCGGCGCGGGTGGAGGTGCAGGCGAACGGGCCCGCGCGCCACGACGCGCCGTACGCCAGCGCCCGCCCCTGCCCCAGCACGGTGTCGCCGTGGCACACCCAGTAGGTGCGGCCGGTGCCCAGCATCCCCACCGAGTCGCCGTCGTCCAGATCGCAGTCGGGGCCGGCCGAGCCGCCGCTCCAGTCCTTTTCGCTGATGTCGCAGCGCAGTTCCCAGCGGCCGCCCTCGTTGTCGGCCATGCAGCCGATGTTGCCGCTGGGCGTGTGAAACGAGTACAGCCGCTCGGGCGCGGGCCGCAGCGCGAGCGTCGCCACCACGGCGGCCGCCAGCGCGGACAGGCGGATGATCATCATGGCCTCCGGGGTGCGTCGGGAGGGAAAGATCGAAGGGATCGACGGGGGAAAGTGACCGCCGTCCCGCCGCTACGCCAGACCGGCCGCCCGGGCGTGGACCCGGACGGCAGGCTGCTCGTCATGGATCGGATGCGGCGCGGGATCGCACTCCTCGCACTCAGCCACCTCCGCACCCCCGCACCCCCGCACCCCCGCACCGCAGTTACGAGACGGTGATCGTCTGAATCATCCCGTGCATGAAGTGCGGCTTGCCGTCGCCGGCGTCGGGGATGAAGCAGATCAGCACGTAGCTGCCCGGCGCGAAGTCGTAGCTGAAGGCCTGCACCTGCCCCGGCTCCATCCCGCTGATCCCGCCGATGGCGCTGGCGGGGGGCGGGCCCGCCATGGTCTGCATCCAGTTCGTCAGGTCCTGCGTGGTCTTCCCCGGGGCCAGCTTGATCAGCTCCACCTCGTGCGACTGGTGCGCGCCGTTCTCCACCCGGATGGCGTGCTTGCCGGCGGTGATCGGCGTGCTGAGCGCGAACGAGTAGTCGTTCAGCCGCAGGGTGATGTCGCCCGCGGGGGTGGTGGCCGCGGCGGGGACGGCGGCCGGCGTCACGGTCAGGATCTTGGCCATCCCCTTCATCACGTGCGGCACGTGGTCGGGGATGTCGACCCAGCAGAGGAGCGCGTAGGTGCCGGGCGCCATGAACAGCGTGGCGTTGGAGTCGCTTCCCGGGTCGGGCGCGTTGGGGCCGCCCATGTCGTGCATCCACGCCGGCGGCGGGCCGCCCGCGCGCACCGCGGCGAACACGTCCTGCAGCGTCTTCCCCGGGTCCAGCCGCACGATGTTGATGTGGTGCAGCGCCTGACCGCGGTTCTGCAGCTGGAAGGTCACCATCCCCGCCGGCACCGACTCGGGCACCTCGAAGGCGAACTCGCGCGCGATCACCGTCACCACGCGCGGCTCGTCCGCGGCGGCCGGCTTCGCCCGGTTGGGGGTCGCCTCGGCGCGGCCGCACGCCGCCGCGAGCACCGCCAGGGCCGCCATCCGGCCCGCCGTCTTCACCACGTTCGCGATCTGCATGGTTCGAAATCTCCTGAAAGCCCACGGGCCGGGCCCGCGGCATCGTTCGGTCTTGAAGCGCGGTCGTGCTCTCTACGCCGCGCGTGCGCCGGCGGATCTGGGTCCGCCCGTCCGCCGCCCCTTCCATCCGTGGGGTGCCGGCGACGGTGGCAGCATACGGGCCGAATCGACCGGAAGTTTTACGGATTTGTAAGTCGTTGCGAGACAACGGGAAGGCAGAAACGGCGGAAACGGACGTGCGGCGTCCGGGTCTCACCTGGGGCAGCAGGTGGGGCGCGGCCGCCACAGCGTGGGGCGGGATTTCCGCGTGGCGGCGCTTCGGTGTCGCCCCGGAGGGTGGTGGATCGGCGAGGCGGTGGGTGGGGGACGGCGCCCGTTCAGCCGCCGCCCAGTGCCTTCAGGAGGGTGGGAAGCCAGCCGAACAGGTTCAGCGCCGGCACCTCGGAGCCGACCAGCGTGAGCAGGGGCACCACGGCGATGGCGACGGCGTTGGTCACGAAGCTGCGGTCCATGTTCACCCGCCCCGGATCGGTCCCCGCCACCAGGCTCAGCACGGGGTCGCGGTTCAGCGCGCTCATCACGTAGAGCACGGCCCCCACCGCCACCAGCAGCACCCCGAAGAATGCCAGCTTGGCGATGCTCTGCGGCTGGAACGGGTACGCCGAAAGGAGCGCGGTGGTGAGCAGGAGCGAGATGAACAGGAAGAGCGTGAGGTTACGCATCTGCTGCAGCACCCACTCCACGTAATCCACCACCTGCACGGCCGCGAACTCTTCGGCGGCGCGCAGCCACAGCCGCACGGGGGTGGGGAAGGCGCGGCGGAAGATGGCGCCGGTGCTTTCGTTGGGCGACTTGCGCAACTCGTCCCTGACCTCCTTCAGCACGTCGGAGTCGGGCTCCTCCGCCCAGATCGCGGAGAGGATGCGGTTCAGCTCCGCGAAGCCGTGGTCCGGCGCACCGTTCGAGAGCCGGCGCGCGAACCGGCCGGCCGGCGGGGTGGGCGCCTCGGTGTAGTCCCGCAGTGCCGCGGACAGGCGCCAACGGTCGGTGTCCAGCTTCTTCAGCTCGCCCGACGCCTCCTTCTCCAGCTGCTTCAGGTGGCGCCACTGCGCCGCCGCCACCGCGGTCACCACCTTGCGCGAAGGCGTTCGCCACAGCGTGAGCCGGGTGAGCGAGCCGATGCTCTCGGGAAGGCGGCGGAAGGCGGGCAGGAGCGGCGTTTCGCCCACCTCGCGGAGCACGCGGCCGAGCGCCGCCCACACCGCCAGCAGCCGGTACACCGCCCAGCAGATCCCCACCAGGGTTCCGGTCACGCTCAGCCCCAGGATCCAGTCGAAGGCGCTGAGGCCGATGATCCCCTCGAGCGTGTGGCCGATCTGGAAGCCGAGCGCCACGGCCAGGGCCGCGATGCCGCCCATGGCGAAGATCCCGCTGTCGTTGGGCACCACCTTGAACAGCCGCATGCGCACCTCGTGCACGTGCCTGGCCGCGTCGGGCGGGAGCGCGGTGGGCATGCCGTCGGCCTGCGCGTCGAGCGCGGCGGGGGGCTGGTCGTACGCCGTCTCGAAGGGGGTGGTCTCGCCCAGCGCCTGGATCCGCCAGGCGTGCCAGGTGCACCAGGCGGCGTACCCCACCGCCGCCAGCAGCAGCGGGAGGATCGGTGACACGCCGTTGCCCAGGTCGGCGGCGCGCTGCAGGAAGAGCTGGAAGGTGACCGGGCGATCGCCACGCATCCGCACCACCTGCGCGGTGAACCACACGGAGAGCCCGAAGAACGCCACGCCGCCCGCGAACACCAGCGCGCGCAGCACGATCTCGAGCCACCACGACAGCCGCCCCGCGCGCCCGCTCCAGCCGAAGAACGCGAAGTACACCCCCGGCACCCGCACCTCGCGCAGCCGCCGCAGCGCCGCGGCCATGTAGCGCAGCAGCGCCCACACGGCCAGCCCCAGCACCAGCGCCAGCCACAGCACCACCGCTACCCGGCCGCCCCCGCCCGGCCCGCGCCACGGCGGCACGCGCAGCAGCGACAGCGTGGTGATGGCGGCCACCGGCACGAACACCGACAGCAGCGCGAGCCCGCGCAGCCACAGGTAGGCGTACTGGTGGAAGTTCTGCGAGGCCCAGCGCACCTCGTCCAGCAGCAGTTCGTGACCGGCGCGCGGGGGGAGCGGTTCGGCCCGCGCCAGGGTGACGGCCCCGGCTCCCGCTTCGGCGGCGTGCCCCGCCCGCGCGGCTCGCTTGCGCCGTAAGTAGCGCATCACCCGCGCCGCCATCCGGAGCTTCCATCCCGGGCGCGCGGGGCGCGGCGTGGTTCCGCGCGCCGCCGGCGCCCCGCCGGCCGCGTTCACGGCGGCGGACGGCCCGGCGGAAAGGGAGGCCGGACCCGCGTCCGGCGGGGCCAGCCGCCGGAGTGGCCGGCCGGGGCCCGTCGCGGCGCGGCGGCGGCCCAGCGCGGCGCGCGCCCAGCCGTATACGATCCGGCGCCGCGGGTTGCCCGCGGGGGCGCGCACCGGCTGCACCTCGGCCGCCGGGCGGGTGGGGAGGAGGTGGCGCAGGGCGTACAGCAGCACCGCGCTGAGCAGCGCGATGGCGACGACGGTGAAGAACTGGATCGACGGCCACCACCGCGGCCGGGGCGCGCGGCCGGCCACCACGCGGGTGAAGCGCGCCTCGTGGATGGCGCGGATGGTGACCGGCACGAACTCGCTGCGCCCCACCACGCTCACCCACACCGGCGGCACGCGGTGCAGCGAATCGGGCGAGTCGGTGAAGGGGACCGAATAGTCGGCCACCAGCGAATCGGCGCCGAGCTGCATCAGCACCGCGTTGTGGATGCCCACGGCGCCCTCGTTGGCGAACGCCAGCCGCGACCCGCCCAGGTGGCTGCGGGTCCACCACTGCCCCTGCACGTTGAGCGGATAGCTCGAAACCACCAGCATCCCCCGCAGCGCGCGGTTGTTCTCGGGGACCAGGTACAGCGCGTTCCCTTCGAAGGTGAACAATTGCACGTCGCGCACGCGGCGGTGCAGCTCGTTGGCCAGGAACAGCTTGTCACGCACGTCCGAGGCGAAGATCCCCACCGCGCGGATGCGGTGCCCGGTCACGGTCCGTTCGATCTCGTCCAGCATCACCTCCAGGGTGGGCACCGTGAGCTGCGAGCTGGGCGGCGGGCGGTCACCGGGGCGGTCGGGGTCGCGCAGGGTGAGCTGGGCCCGGCTCTGCCGCCCCGTGGCGCGCTCGGCCGGGGTGCGCGCCGCGGCCGCGTCGAACTCGGCGCGCACGCTCCCGATGTTCATCGGGAAGGGGATCTGGATGAAGCTTCCGGGGTGCAGCTTCTGCCCGCCCGGGCAGTCGCTGTTCGCGGATTGCGAGACGTCACGCCCGTACGTGGTCCCGCTCTCGCGCAGGATGGCCACCTGGTCGTCGGTGAGCCCCAGCGGGCACAGCACCTGGAACATCAGGGTGCGGGTGAGCAGCATGCCGCTGTGCACCGTGGCGCCGAACGTCACCTGGAAGGTGGCGGCGCCCGTGTCGCGGGTGGCCGTGTCGGGCGGGGCGGCGGGTGACGGCGCGGCCGGCGGCGGTGCGGGCGGGACCGTGGCGGTGGGACGAGGGGCCGCCGTCCCCGCCCCCGCGGGGGACTTGGAGGTGGCCGGCTTCGTCTCGCCCTTGCCCTCCCCGGTTTCGCCGTCGGCCTCGCCGTCGTCCGTTACGTCGCTGCTGTCGGCGGCCGCGGAGCCGCCGGCGGAGCGGAGCACGGCCGCGTCTTTCAGGTCGGTGGCCGAGCCGGTGAGCACCATCGCGCGGCGTGGATGGTTGCGGTGCTCCCCGTCGCGCGTGCGCCAGGCGTTCAGCACCAGCGCGATCGAGCGCGCCGACCCCGAGAACGAAGGCCCCACGATGCGCAGCTCGGCGGTGTCGGCGCCCGCCCGCGAGAGCACGGCGTCGCGGTCGCGCAGCGCCCGGTCGAGCGCGTCCTTGTGCACGCCGCTGGTGGGGGTCTCGCCCACGATGTACAGCAGGTGCAGGTCGGGCCTGTACGCGGGCGAGCCCGCGGCGGAATCGGCGGGGCTGCACTCGGCGCCGTGGACCGCCGGCTGCCGCAGCGAGGCGGGGGCGCCGGCCGGCCCCCCGCGCACGGGGGGCCGCCCCGCGCGGCGGGCGGGTGCGGGCGCCGTCGCGGTGTCGCGCCGCGTGCCCACGCGCACGGCCATGGCATCGTCCCGGCGGAACAGCACCACGCCCGGATACACGTGCCGCACGCGCCGCCCCGAGTCTTCGTCACCCGAGACCACCACCGTGTCCAGCTTGTCGGTCCACGGCAGCCAGTAGCGGTCCACCACGTAGCCCGCCCGCTCGTACGCGCGGACGATCGACTCGTAGTCGGAATCGAATGCCCAGTCCAGGTGCGAGTCGGTAGGGTCGGGAAGGGTGGCGATCAGCGTTCCCACGGTGGGAAAACATCCGGGCGGGCGGGTCTTGGCGGCGGCGGAAAGGACACCCTGCGGCGCGCCCCCGGAATCGGCGGCGGGCGCCTTCCCCGCGCGCAGGAAGTCTTCCACCAGCAGCGTGCCCGTGGGGTACACCCGTTTGGTCGGCGGTCCGTCGGCCGTGCGGGCCACCGTCTGCGTCACGGCCGGCGCGGCATCGCCGGTCTTCGGCTCGCCCTTGACCAGCGCCTGCACGCCGGTGGCCAGGCCGGCCAGGAGCAGGAACCCGAACGGAACCGACGCAGTGCCCTTGTTCATGGCGGGAGCCGGGTGATCGGCGAGGGAACGGTGGGGAAAAGGAGGGGGCGGTGCATACCGCGGTGCCGCAGCAAATGACGGATTGCAACCTAAGGCCGCGTTTGCGCACCCGGAAGCTTGCCGATCGCCGGCGTGGCGGACGGCAGCGGGCCCAGGCGATCAGATGGACCGCCCGGCTCCAGTTCCGCCAGGCAAGCGCGCGGCGCGGCATTTGCCTGTGCACTCCAATCATGTTTACTCCGCGTATCTTCCTCCTCTCCCCCGCGTTCGCGGGCGGCAAGCGCGGCGAGCTGGTGCTGCGCGACGAGGCGCAGTTCGCGCTCGCCAGACGCCTGAGGTCGGCCGAGGGCGCGCCGCTGGGCGACGTCTTCAGCTTCCTGAGCGGGCTCTACTTCCGGGGGAAGATGGCGTACGTGCGCCGCTTCTCGTCGCCGCCGGACGGTTTGCCGGGCGCGCTGGTGATCACGCCCACGCGGGGCCTGGTGCCGCCCGAGTCGCACATCACGCTCGAGATCCTGCGCGAGTTCAAGGAGGGCGCGGTGGAGCTGGACAACCCCGGCTACCGCAACCCGCTGGAGACGCACGCCCGCGCGCTCGCCGAGCACACGCCGGCGGAGTGCGAGATGGTGCTGCTGGGGAGCATCGCGACGGGCAAGTACGTGGACATCCTGGCCGCCATCTACGGGGAGCGGCTGGTGTTCCCCAGCGCCTTCGTGGGCCGCGGCGACATGAGCCGCGGCGGCCTGTGTCTTCGCTGCGTCGAATCGGGCGACGAGCTCGACTACACGCCCGTCGCCGGCGCCGAGCGGCACGGCGCGCGCCCGCCCAAGCTACCGCCGAAGCGCCGCGG
>Ga0207706_10004461_pt1 | contig 13147 bp, 10 predicted proteins | sample KBSC53metaG_FD_184318 | JGI IMG/M metagenome (GOLD analysis project Ga0207706, IMG submission 184318) | Corn rhizosphere microbial communities from Kellogg Biological Station, Michigan, USA - KBS C5-3 metaG (SPAdes) (version 2) | ecosystem: Host-associated > Plants > Roots > Rhizosphere > Soil ... | reverse complement strand
CTGTGAGCGCCGGTGTGCTGCCAAAATCTCGCGACATTTTGGAGGCCGCGGCCGCCGACCTGGCAACTTTTCTGGGTAAGGAGCTAGAGCTGACGATCACCAGCTGAAGCTGCCGCTCTGGGCGCGCCTACCGACGCTCGCAGAGAGGGCAGAGCCCGATAATGTGAGGTTGACGTTGAGGCGAGGAGGAGATCGTGACCGTGCGCTCGCCCGGCCATACCGTTTTGGCCTCGGCGGACAGCAATGCCTATACCTCGGTCCGGAAGCGTCCCAGCTCCCGAGCGGAGCGATACGCGATCGGTCGGGCCCTGCGACGCGAGGTGCCACGCAAGAGCCTGGGTATCTGGCGGCCTGCGGATGACCGTCCTGACCCGGTGGATTTGATCAATCAATCCCATGAAGGCCGGCTCGACTGGCTGATTCCGGTGCGCGTTGCGCGGATGATCAGCTCGCCGTACGGGTTCCTGCGCGGCACCGCGATCGTGATGGCGGAGGATGTCGCGGGACTTCCGGCGACGGGGATCAATCCGGTTGTCTGCGGAGACGCGCACCTCGGTAACTTCGGCTTCTATGCCTCGCCCGAGGGCGAGTTGGTGATCGACCTGAATGACTTCGACGAAGCCCATCCCGGCAGCTGGGAGTGGGACTTGCGCAGGTTGGTCGCGAGCATCTGGGTGGCAGGGCGAGAAAACGGGGCGTCGGAGGACCAATGTCGTGCGTCGGTCCTGGCTTGCGTCGCGGCATACCGCGCTGAACTCCGGTTCCTGGCCGATCAGCCGTTGCTGATGCGTAGTTACAACCGCTTGGACGTCGGCCGGCTGCATGAGACGGCTACCGAGAAGTCACTACGCGACGAAATCGAGCGATCGGCAAAGCGCGCCCGCTCCCGTACCAGCGATCGGGCGCTTCCCCGCTTTACCGTCGAGCGGGGTGATCAACGGCACATCATCGAGGATCCGCCGTTGATCACCCGGCTGAATGAACAGGACTATGAGGCGGTCGCAGCATCGCTGGACGACTACTTGGACACGCTGGCGCCACACTGGCGGCGTGTGGTTGGTGGCTACACCCTCGTGGACGTTGCCCACAAGGTCGTCGGCGTTGGCAGCGTTGGCTTGCGTGCTTACGTCGCGCTGCTCGAGGGAAGCACGCCAGACGACGTGATCTTCTTGCAGCTCAAGCAGGCGCGTCGCTCGGTTCTGGCGCGGTACGTGCACGGCGACTCTGCGTGGCACGCGCATCAGGGGCAGCGAGTCGTGGAATACCAGCAGGCGCTGCAGACCGTTAGTGACCCTTTGCTGGGCTGGACAACGATCGGCGAGTTGCAGTACTACGTACGGCAGTTCCGGAATATGAAGGGCACCATCCCACTCGACGCGATCGACGCCGCCGCGTTGACCGACTACGCGGGAATCGTCGGTCACCTGCTGGCCAAAGGGCATGCCCGCACCAGCGGGGCGTCCATGATCGCGGGATACGCCGGAGGGGGAGACAAGTTGGACAAGGCGTTGGCACGGTTCGCCAGAGCGTACGCAGACCAGACCGAAGCTGATCACGCCACATTGGTCAAGGCTGTGCGTCGGGGAGCTCTTCCCGTTACGGAGGGTGCGCTGGACGGAGCCGGTTCGGCCTTTCGTCCCTGAAATCTGCGCGGCTGCCTGATCGTCACCGGCGGCCGGGCCGCCAGAGCACGCCGAGGCCAACGACGGCGAGTGCGCCGATGCAGAGCGCACCGATGCCCGCGTACGCGAGGCCCCGAGTCACGATCCGGTCAGTATTGGTGGATCTCTCCTCCCGATCGGATACTCCATTGAGCGGCGGCCTGGGATTCCCAAGCACCGCAGGCGCGATGCCGGTTGGCAGGTTGCCACTGCACAACGTGGTGATGAGTCGGTTGACGGCCCGGTCGCCTTCGCCCTCGATTCCCTCGATTGCGAAGATCACCCAGGTGCTGCCGACGTCTGGATCCAGACCACAGGCGTTCTCGTCATGTCTGGACGCCACAACTTCTTCGCTGAAAACCGCGCCCTTGTACACCCGATCGACCGCGAAGCGAATGTCGGTGCGAGCGGTGTCGCCACGTCCGACGACTTCCTTGCTGACGACCGTGCCGCGAAAGACGGCATCGGCTTCCCGCAGTGCGCGATTGGTGGAAATTCCAGCACAGCTGCAGGCGAAGGCTTTCGTCGTGTCGACGATCGCCGCGCAGGTGCCCAGCAGCACGGCTGCCAGCAGGACGACCAGGCGCAGCGTAAGCCTCGTCATCTTCCTAAGTCTTGATGGCGTTCAGGTAGAAGACAAGATTGCGGCGCACTGTTGGTCAGTGGTACGCGGCGGCCTGGATCCGGTAGAGCTCCGCGTAGCTGCCTTCGCGACGCATCAACTCCTCGTGACTGCCGACCTCAACAAGCCGCGAGCCATCCAGCACAACGATGAGATCGGCCATCCGCACGGTGCTGAATCGGTGCGATACCAAGATCGTGATTCCGCCAGCGGCGTTGCTCCGCGCGGCGTTCGCGTAGCGCTCGAACAGCTCATGTTCGGTTTCGGCGTCCAGCGCGGCGGTCGGCTCGTCGAGCACCATCAGCAAGGGTGCGGCGCGCATGTAGCCGCGGGACAGAGCCACCTTCTGCCACTGGCCGAAACTCAGTTCCTGGCCACCCGGCCATGTCGGCCCAAGCTGGCTGCTCAGGCCCTCAGGCAGTCGCTCGATCACATCGACTGCACCTGCCCGACTCACTGCGGTTGTCACGGCGGGTGCGTCGTCCAGCCGCGGTAGGTCGCCGAGTCCCACGCTGTGTTGAGCGCTGAACTCGAAGCGGAAGAAATCTTGGAAGGCGCCTGTCAACCGTTGTTGCCAAGCCTCGGACGGCATCCGATCGAGTGGCCAACCGTCGATGGTGATTCGGCCGGCAGTCGGCTCGTACATCTTGGCGAGCAGCTTCACGAGAGTGGACTTGCCGGCACCGTTCTCGCCGACGACTGCGACCACGCTGCCCGGTGGCAGCTGCAGGCTGATGTTTTCAACAGCCAGGCGGTCGCTGCCGGGATAGCGAAATGACACGTTCTCTAGGTGGATGCCATCGACCAACCGCTCCGGCACCGCGACGTTGGCTTGCGCGTTCAGGGCTGCCGCGTACCTTTCCAACCACACGAGCCGTCGCGACCCATCCAGCCAGATGCCACGTAAGAAGCCGATCTCGCCCATGGTGCCGCCGACATAGGAAGATAGCCGCGCGCCAGCAGCAAGGATCAGCAAGACATTGCCGACAGAGGCGTTCGGTCCGGTGACGACGAACACGACTGCGCCGATGTAACCCAGCCCGAAGATCGCCCAGGCCGCGGCGTGCGAGATAGCTGTTCGCCAGCGCGCGCGTGCAACTGGGCGAAACCAGCGCTGCCATTCAGTCCTCCGGCGGTCAGCCAGCTCAGCCCCGATGCCGACCACACGCACCTCCTTGCCCGCAGCGGCGCTGGTGGCCGTGGTGAAGAAGTGCTCCGCGAGGCGGCTGTGCTGGGCGTAGCGTTCCTCCACCTTGCGCTCAACCGCCGGTCGCCAGGCCGAGCTGACCGCGGTCGGGATGGCGAACACAACCAACAGCACGAGTAGCGGGCTGATACTGCTCAACAAAACAATGGTGAGCGTCACGCGGACAATCCACCCGATGGTGTTCAACACCGACATGTACATGTGATCGAGCACGAAGACTTGATTTCGAAGCACAGCGAGCCGGTCCAGATAGTCCGGTCGTTCCTGAAGCTCCAGTCCCGGCACCGACGCTTGCAGAGTGGCGACGTGGGTTTCCAGCGCGATCGTGACCCGGTCACGAAAGCGGCGGGTCATCCGAGTGCTGAGTACCTGCAGCAGCCAAGTCAGAGTCACCGACACAGCCATGGCAGCCACCATGGCGAAAACCAGTCGGGAGTTGGACGCTTCCACCGCATCGGCCAACACCTTCAGCCACAACGCGAACAGTGCGTCCGGAATCGCCTGGCACAACGTCAGGATGACCGCAAACACCACGAGTCGCGGCTCGTGGGTGTAGCCGAGCCGGCACAGTCGCCACATGGCGGACAGTGCTGGTGGCAGGTCGTCGGAATGCGGTTCGGTTGCCGGGTCAGAGCTTTGCTTGGTGGGCGCCGTGTCAGAGGACATCGAACACTGCTCCCTCCTCGTCAACAGTTGCCTCGAAACGCCTGGCTTGCAGCTCGAACATGGTCTGATACCGACCACCCTGGGCCATCAGCTCCTGGTGACTACCCAGCTCGATGACTCGACCGTGCTCGAGGACGCAGATCCGGTCCGCATGCCGCACGGTGGAGAACCGATGCGAGATCAGGATCGTGGTGACTCGCCGAGTCGCCTGCAGCACTTTGTCAAACACCTCAGCCTCGCCACGCACGTCCAGCTGCGCCGTCGGCTCGTCCAGTAGCACCAGGCCTGCTCCGCGCCGCACAGCGCACAAAGCTCGGGCAAGCGCGACTCGCTGCCACTGACCGCCGGACAGGTCGGTGCCGCCGGCGTAGCCCTTAGCCAATGGGGTATCTAGTTCCGCTAGGTGTAAGGCGCCTGCGTCGGCCAAGGCAGCGCGGATTTCGTCGTCGCTGGCCTCTCGTGCTGGGTCGACATTCTCCCGCAGGGATAGCTCGAAGCGAACAAAATCTTGAAAGACTGCGGCGACGCGGCTCCGCCAATTGGCCAGCTCGATGTCGCGCAGGTCGACTCCGTCTACCATGATCGAGCCGGCGGTCGGATCGTAGAGCCGGCACAACAGCTTGGCGAGCGTCGTCTTGCCCGCGCCGTTCTGACCGACGATGGCCAGTGAGGTGCCCGCTGGCACCGTGAGGTCGAGTCCGGCAAGGACCGCCTGGTCGCTGCCGGGATAGCCGAACGAGATGTTACGGAATGCGATTTCGTTGCGCGGCGCATCTGCCGCTGGCTGGTGCCCAACAGCAAGGCTGCCGAGCGGGGCCATGGCTGGTCCCAACCTGCCGACGGCCGCAACCGGGGCCGCCGCTCCGTCCAGCGCCCAGTTGAGGCCGCCGAACGCAATGAGGCTGACGCCGAGTGCGACTTGGGCGTACACCACGAGGCGGTCGAGCGGTAAACCCCCTGTGGTGGCTGCAACGCCGAGAGCCCCGAAGACCGCGGCATTGGCCGCGATGACCAGGATCAAGCACCAGACGATGGATTTCTCCCGCAGTCTGGTGGCGCGGTACTGCAGCTCGAATAGCCGGTTGCGACGAGCGATGAAGCGCTCGACGGTCCAACCAGCCAAGCCGAAGAGGCGCAGCTCCTTGGCAGGCTGGGGGTCGACGGCGAGGCGATAGGCATAGTCTGCGTGGCGCTGCGCTGACCGTACTTCTGGAGTGTTGCGGTCCTTCCACACGCCACTTTCTCGGAGCAGCCAGTGCGTCGATCCCCAGGCCACCACCAGGGCCAGCGGCGCCCACCACGTGAATCCAGTGAGGACGACGGCGGAGGCCACGCCACTGACCACATTCACCAGACTGCTCGCGATGAAGTCCACATTGAGGTACATCGGCGGGCCAGTCATGCCGCGATCGAACTCACGGGCAGTCGTCAGGTCATCGGTTAGGTCAGGATCCTCCAGGTGGCCGATTCCGGGCGGCTCAACGCAGGCGCGGATCAGTCTCTCGTTGAGCAAAGCAGAGAGCCGGTTGCCGAGGTTCATGCTGACTGCAGTCAAGATGGGCGTCGCGGCCAACATGATCACAAAGACCGCGCCAGTGAGCGCTAGCGGAGCGCCGACCGGACTGTTTTGCTGCACCGCGCCTACCGTGACACCGATGGCGACGGCAAACACCGCAGGCATGACTCCGCTGACCGCCAGCAGTGCCCACCAGGCCACTGCGAGCAGCGGGTCGGCCTTCGGCAGTGCGGCGAAGAACTGCCACTCCGGTCTGACGCGCAGCCGCTTCAGCATGCATCCGACTCTGCCACCAACCACTGACGATCACGATGCGAGTGCGAGGGGGGCTGCTGCCGCAAAAACGGTAGGGAAGGAAGGCGGCCTCACCGTAGGATCGGGTGTTGCTGCCGGATAGGCATACGAGTTGCCGCAAGGGATAAGGAGACCAGCCCCGTGATGCGTACCCACGCCGCCGGCACCCTTCGTGCCGACCACGCTGGAACCCCGGTGACCCTAGCCGGGTGGGTGGCGCGTCGACGGGATCATGGTGGAGTTGCGTTTCTTGATCTTCGGGATGCATCCGGTGTCGTTCAGGTCGTGGTTCGGGACGAGACCCTTGCCGCATCCGGTGCTCATGATCTACGCAACGAGTACTGCATCCAGGTCACGGGTGTGGTCGAGCCGCGGCCTGTTGGCAATGCCAATCCCGACCTTCCCACCGGCGAAGTCGAAGTTGTCGCCGCGGAACTAGAAGTGCTGAGTCCGTCCGCACCAACGCCCTTCCAGATCGACGAGCGCGTCAGTGTGGGTGAGGAGACCAGGCTCAAATATCGCTACCTCGATTTGCGGCGGCCGGGCCCCGCTGCAGCGATCCGGTTACGCAGCGAGGTCAATCGGGTGGCCCGTACGCTGCTCGCCGAACGTGGCTTCGTCGAGATCGAGACACCGACCTTGACGCGTTCCACACCGGAGGGAGCGCGTGACTTCCTCGTACCCGCGCGCCTCAAGCCTGGCTCTTGGTACGCGCTGCCGCAGAGCCCGCAACTGTTCAAGCAGCTGTTGATGGTGGCTGGGATGGAGCGCTACTACCAAATCGCTCGCTGTTATCGCGACGAGGACTTCAGGGCCGATCGGCAGCCCGAATTCACCCAGCTCGACATCGAGATGAGCTTCGTCGACCAAGACGATGTCATCGAGCTCACCGAGGCGCTGATCACGGCCATTTGGCGACTTATCGGCGTCGAGGTCGCGACTCCGGTGCAGCGCCTCACGTACGCGGACGCGATGAACCGCTTCGGTAGCGACAAGCCCGACCTGCGGTTCGGCCACGAGATCGTCGAGCTGACGAGCTACTTCGCTGCAACGCCTTTCCGGGTGTTTCAGGCCGAGTATGTCGGTGCGGTCGTGATGCCTGGTGGCGCCAGCCAGCCGCGTCGGCAGCTGGACGCGTGGCAGGAGTTCGCACGACAACGGGGCCACCGCGGCCTGGCGTACGTGCTGGTGGGCGAGGACGGTGGGCTTGGCGGACCGGTGGCCAAAAACCTCTCGGAGTCGGAGCGGAATGGGTTGGTTGCTGCGGCTGGTGCTGCGCCGGGAGACTGCATCTTCTTCGCGGCCGGCCCGCGTGGCTTGGCGCAGTCGCTGCTTGGCGCCACTCGGCTGGAAATCGGCCGGCGCCTTGGGCTCATCGACGAGCATGCCTGGGCGTTTTGCTGGGTGGTCGATCCGCCGCTGTTCGAGTCGGCGAGCGTAGCCGTGGCAACTGGTGATGTCACCGTCGGCGCAGGCGCCTGGACTGCGTTACACCATGCCTTCACCGCTCCACAGGACCTGGAGACGTTCGACATCGATCCCGGCGCTGCACTCGCGTACGCCTATGACTTCGTCTGCAATGGCAACGAGATCTGCGGTGGCTCGATTCGTATCCACCGACGGGACATTCAAGAGCGGGTGTTTGCCGTCATGGGGCTGCCAAAGGAAGAGGCGCAAGAGAAGTTCGGCTTCCTTCTCGACGCCTTCAATTACGGTCCGCCGCCGCACGGCGGGATCGCCTTCGGCTGGGACCGGATCTGTGCACTCTTGTCAGGAACTGACTCCATCCGGGACGTGATCGCCTTTCCGAAGTCAGGCGGGGGAGTCGATCCGCTGACCGACGCTCCGGCGCCGATTACGCCCGAACAGCGTAAAGAGGCTGGCATTGACGTCGCACCGGATATCTGATCTCGACTGCCCTGCGGAAGCACTTTTGTGAAGTTCAGATTAGGCCGAGACAAAATATAATCCTGTCACATCCGCCTTCGCTTGCCTCAGGGAGCAGATATGACCGCAACACTTCTGACCGCTCAGGATGCCAACTGGAACGTCGCGCGCGGAGCTTTCAACATTCTGGTCGACCAGCAGCCGGCCGGCATTGCGCTGCCTCGTAGCGCCGATGACGTGAGTGCTGTTGTTCGATCTGCGGCCGCCGACGGTAAACGGGTTGCCGCGCAGCGCACCGGGCACAACGCGGAGCCGCTCGGCTCGCTCGCGAACACCGTGCTGTTACGCACGGATGGGCTTGGTGGCGTACAGATTGATGCTGATGCAGGCACCGCGCGGGTTGGTGCTGGCGCGCTCTGGGGCGATCTCATGCCGAGGGCGTCCGAGCTGGGCCTCGCGGCCCTGCACGGATCGACTCCAAATGTCGGCATCACGGGCTACACGCTCGGCGGTGGAGTCAGCTTCTACCACCGCAAACGCGGGCTCGCCTGCAACCGGGTGAGGGCGATCGAGCTGGTCACCGCCGGTGGTGAGCAGATCCGCGTCGATGCCGACAATGAGCCTGATCTGTTTTGGGCGCTGCGCGGCGGCGGCGGCAGCTTCGGTGTCGTCACGGCGCTCGAGTTCGATCTGCTGCCCCTGCCTGAGATCTTCGCGGGCGCCCTGTTGTTCCCCGCCGAACAGGCGAGCGAGGTTCTGCAGGGATGGAACGGGTGGACCAGCGGAATGCCCGAGGAGATGACGTCGGTTGGTCGGCTGATGAACTTCCCGCCGATTCCCGAGGTGCCCGAGCCGGTCCGCGGCAAGTCATTCGCCGTGCTCGAGGTGATCTACTGTGGCGACGTCTCAAACGGCGAGGAACTGGTAGCGCCGCTGCGCAAGCTGGGCAGCGTCGGCATGGACACGATCCAGGCCCAGCCGCCGGCTGGCATCGCCGAGCTGCACATGGACCCGCCTGCGCCGGTGCCCTACACCAGCGAGGCGCTGCTGACTCACGAACTGCCGGCGGCGGCAATCGACTCGCTCGTCGAGGCGGTTGGGCCAGGTTCGGGCTCGCAACTGGCCTCGGTCGAATTGCGCCACGGCGGCGGCTCCCTCTCTCGGGCACCAGACGGCGCCGGAGCGCTCGCCTCTCTGCCGGGCTCTTTCATCACCTTCGCCGTCGGCTTCGTCCCGGTGCCGGAGGCAATGGCGCCGACCCGCGCCTGGCTCGGCGCGTACAAGGCGGCGCTCGAGCCCTATGAGGCCGGCAGCTACTTCAACTTCGTTGAGCACAGCTTTGACATCACCCAAATCTTCCCGCCGGAAATCCTCGATCGCCTACGTGAGGTCAAGCAGCGGTACGACCCCGAGAACCTCTTCCAGTCCAACCACCCGGTCACGGGCTAGGAAGCGGCAACTGGTCACCAGCAACAGGCAATCGGCGATTCGGTGTGGCAGCCGACCGGTTTCGGGACGGGGTGAGGCCAGATGCAGGCCGGCTAAGTTGATGCGTCAGCGACGGCTTGCAGCTCTTGAGTCATGTCCTCGACCAGCTGGGGACGGCCATGAAATTGAGCGGCAGTGTTTTGGAACAGCACGATCCTCCATTGCCCCTGCTGCTTTTCAGCGATCAGGGTCTGGTGAGAATTCGTCTCGGAGTTGATCGACGTCTGGCCCGGCGGGACTAGTCCGGCAATGGCCCTCAAGATCATCGCCTGCGGCCCTAGCGGCCGAACGGATTGCACCTTCACGGCATACCGCGCGGTCTCGTGGTCGGCAAAGATGGTCGACATTTCGGCGCCGATCGTCTCCCTGCCGGAACTGATGCTCCCGTCGAAGCCAATGATCACGCCGTCATCAGCGAACGGCTCAGCCATTGCCTCGCCGTCGTGATCGTTCCAGGCAGCGATGAGCTGGTCATACAAGGCTTTGACATCGCTCTCACTCATGGGGAGCATCATGCTCCTGTTTGATTGCTTCGCTCGCCAAGCTCGCTCCGCACGGCGGCGCGATGCGGTGTGGGTCGGTATCCGTAGGATCTGAGGCGATGAGCGAGGATCTCTTTGGGGGCGCCGTTGGCGGTCCGATAGCAACGCCGAGTGGCAGCCTGGGCGACGCTGACCGTGCCGGCCTGCCGCTCGCAGTACGGATGCGACCGCGCACCCTGGACGAGATACTCGGGCAGGACCATCTGATGGCGCCGGGCTCTCCACTTCGGCGGCTCGCGGCTGGTGAACCAATGTCGGTCTTCCTCTGGGGACCACCCGGCGTCGGCAAGACGACGATCGCAGCAGTGGTCAGTCGCCAGAGCGATTCGAGGTTCGTTGAGCTCTCTGCAGTCACCGCCGGGGTGAAGGACGTTCGGGCGGTGCTCGACCAGGCACGCCGCGACCTCCGTACGGCGCGGCAGACGGTGCTATTTATCGACGAGGTGCATCGCTTCTCCAAGACCCAGCAGGACGTGCTGCTGCCCGCGGTGGAGAACCGGCTGGTCACGCTGATCGCGGCGACTACGGAGAATCCCAGCTTTTCGGTCATCTCACCGTTGCTGTCGCGATCCTTGCTGCTCACCCTCAAGCCGCTGAACGATGACGACATCTCGACCCTGCTAGATCGGGCGCTGAGCGAGGATCGCGGGCTGGCTGATGCATACCAGCTCGAGCCGGACGCTCGAGCCATGATCGTGCGGCTCGCCGGAGCGGACGCTCGTCGCGCTCTGACGTTCCTTGAGGAATCGGCTGCAGGCGCGGCCGCGGTGAACCAGACCATGATCACCACCGACATGGTGGAGCGCGCGGTGGATCGGGCGGCAGTCCGATACGACCGGGCCGGTGATCAGCACTACGACGTCATCAGCGCCTTCATCAAGTCGATTCGAGGCTCCGACGTTCAGGCTGCGCTGCACTATCTCGCTCGGATGATCGCGGCTGGCGAGGACCCGCGCTTCATTGCCCGGCGACTGGTGATCTTGGCCTCGGAGGACATCGGCCTGGCCGACCCCACGGCGCTACCAACCGCTGTCGCGGCAGCCCATGCGGTCGAGTTCATCGGCATGCCTGAGGGGCGGATCAATCTTGCCCAGGCAGTCATCGCGCTAGCCCTGGCTCCAAAGTCCAACGCGGTCATCAAGGCGGTGGATGCCGCACTCGCCGATGTGAACGCCGGCAGGATCGGCCTGGTGCCGCGCCATCTCCGCGATGCCCACTATCCCGGTGCCCAGCGAGTCGGACATGGTCAGGACTACGCGTACGCACACGACGAGCCGCATGCTGTCGCTGCTCAGCAGTATCTTCCGGATGAGCTGGCAGGCGCTCGCTACTACGTTCCGACCGAGTACGGCGCTGAGGCGCCTCTAGTGGCGAGGCTGGCGCGCATCGAGGAGCTCTTGGGCCGCTCTGATGACTGACGGATAAGGGCTACAGGCCGTCCGGAAACTCCGACGCGGAGTGTGGATCAGCTAGGGGCCAGCCGCCTGATGCCAACTGGGCGCGGACCCGCGCCACATCCTCGCCGCGTGGCAGCTCATCGGTAATGGTCATGATGAGTTCGCCGATATCGGTGTTCGTGACAGGCAGCACACCTTCGCGTCGCAATTCTGCGGCGACCGCAGCGACTTCTTCGGACGTGAGCCGGCGGGCGAGCAGCGCGAGCAAGGGGATGTAGTCGTGCTCCGGGACCCCTTGCGGGTAGCCGGCCCGCAGCCAATCGACGACCGCGCTCAGGAACGGTGGCAATGAGACCTGCGACAACGTGAAATCCCTCTCCGTGTGGGTGCCGGATTTGGCAATCGATGCGGGCTTAGCGGTTCCCTCCCAGGCTAAACGCCGAATAACTGCTTCCCGTAGACGATGACGATGATTCCAAACACGACAGCCAGCACACAGATAGCGAAGCAGATGACCGCACCGGTGAGGCCGGCTGCACTGGGTTTGGTGATCTCCTCACCAGCGGCTCCGACGCTCACCAGCCGACGATTGCGGCTAAGGGAGACAACTCCTAGCGCGAACAACGCGGGTAGTCCGACTCCCAACACCAAGCCAACCAGCAAGACCTGCCACAGTGCCTCAAAGGCCTTGGTCAAGATCTCCATGAGTCACTCCTTCAGCTCGCGGTCTTCGCCGGCTCGCGTTCGTCGGCGGGCACCAGCCCGCCTTCCCATTCGGCGTTGACGTTCTCCGGTGTGATGGGCGTACGGCGGGACCTGATGAACATGTACGCGGCACCGAACACCAAGACACCGAAGATGACGGTGACACCGATCGCGCCGCCGATGGCATTGGCGACGAACCAGCACACGGCGCCGACAATGCCGGCGCTGGGCAAAGTCAGCACCCACGCGACGACCATCCGGCCGAACACACCCCAACGCACCGGGACCCGGCGGCCAACCCCCGAGCCCAGGATGGAGCCGCTGGCGACCTGGGTGGTCGACAAGGCCATGCCGAGATGGCTGGACGAGAGGATGATCACAGCGGAGGAGGTTTCGGCGGCCATGCCTTGCGGTGAGCTGATCTCGACAAGTCCCTTGCCCATGGTCCGGATCACCCGCCAGCCGCCCACCCAAGTGCCGGCAGCGATCGCGACGGCGCAGGCAACCTTGACCCACACGGGGATGGCATGCACGTTGGTCCAGCTGCCGTAGGCAATCAGGGCGAGGGTGATTACGCCCATAGTCTTTTGGGCGTCGTTGGTGCCGTGGGCCAGCGACACCAGCGAAGCCGAGCCCACCTGCCCCCACCGGAACCCGGCGTCACGCCGCTGCTCCGGGACGTTGGTGACGATCTTGAACACGATCCAGGTACCTAATCCGGCGACCACACCGGCCACCACCGGTGAAAAGATCGCTGGCAGCACGATTGAGCTGATCACACCGTCCCACTTCACACCGCCCATGCCCAGCGCAGCGATGGTGGCCCCGATCAGGCCACCGAACAGCGCGTGTGAGGACGATGAGGGCAAACCGAGGAGCCAGGTCAACAAATTCCACAAGATGCCACCGACCAGCCCAGCCAGAATGATCACCAGCAGCGGCACGCCCATCAAGCCCGGCACCGGCGCCCCATTAGCACCCTGAATGGAGATGATCTTGTTACTCACGGTTAGCGCAACCTCGATCGACAGAAAGGCGCCAACCAGATTCAAGATCGCGGACAAGGCAACCGCCACTTTGGGTTTGAGCGCCCCGGTGGCGACGGATGTCGCCATCGCGTTGGCCGTGTCATGAAAGCCGTTTGTGAAATCGAAGGCGAGCG
>Ga0207706_10004452_pt1 | contig 13165 bp, 13 predicted proteins | sample KBSC53metaG_FD_184318 | JGI IMG/M metagenome (GOLD analysis project Ga0207706, IMG submission 184318) | Corn rhizosphere microbial communities from Kellogg Biological Station, Michigan, USA - KBS C5-3 metaG (SPAdes) (version 2) | ecosystem: Host-associated > Plants > Roots > Rhizosphere > Soil ... | reverse complement strand
GGATCGGTCGCCGTGGAAGCGTTTCGCGCGAGCGGCCTTGAGGTCCCTCACGCCACCGTGGTGGCTTTCGCACACGAGATGCGGATTAATCTGCTGAGGACCGGCCGCTATCTCACAATCCTTCCCCAGTCCGTGCTGCGTGTCCCCGACAAGCATCCGTTCCTGAGCGAGTTGAACGTCAAACTTCCGATTGTCAGCGGGCCGATCGGCATCCTCACTCTGAAGCGCCGGACACTCAGCCCGGTGGCGCAACTCTTCATCGACTGCGCCCACGAGGTTGCGGAGCCGCTGGCCCGGCGCCGATAGCCGTTTCAATGGCGCTCCGGCGCGAGGTCGGCGAAGACGCCGCAAGCAGGCCTCCCCCTTCTACGTCCACCCCGGGACGCGCTACAGTACGGCCGTCCGCTTTCACCGTGGAGGCTCCGATGCGCCGCGTGAACGTCGCCGCTCTTGCTGCAACATTTGCCCTTGGTGTCCTTGCTGTCTTCGCTTCCCCCGCGCGCGCCCAGACCGGCGTCACCGCGTTCGAGGGCGCCCGCCTCATTGTTGGCGACGGCGGCGCTCCAATGGAAAACGCCACGCTCCTCGTCGACGGCGCGCGGATCGTCGCGGCCGGCCGCGCCGCCGACGTGAACGTGCCGCCGGGCGCGACGCGCGTGAGCCTTGCCGGCAAGACCGTGATGCCGATGCTGATCGACACCCACGTCCATTTGAGCCCCACACGCGAAGCGATCATGCGCGATCTGCAGCAGCGCGCCTATTTCGGTGTCAGCGCCGCACTCAGCCTCGGCATGGACAATTACGAGCTGCTCGATATCCGCGGCCAGACCATCCCCGGCTCCGCGCGCTTCTTCAGCGCCGGGCGCGGCATCACCATGCCCGAACCGGGACGCCTGACGGTGCCGTACTGGATCAACACCGAGGCAGAAGGCCGCAAGGCGGTGCAGGAGCTCGCCGGGCACAAGGTCGATATCGTTAAAATCTGGGTCGACACCCGCGACGGTAAGTACAAGAAGCTCACGCCAGAAATCTACGGCGCCATCATCGACGAGGCGCACAAGCAGGGCCTGCGGATCACCGCGCACATCTTCGATCTCGAAGACACCAAGGGGCTGGTCCGCGCCGGCATCGATGCGTTTGCGCACGGCGTTCGCGACCGCGACATCGACGACGAGCTGGTGGCGATGTTTAAGGAGCGTCCGAACCTGGTGCTCACGCCGAACTTGCCGGACCGCGGCGTCAAGACGGACCTGACCTGGCTGCGGGGAAGCCTCCCGGCCGCCGACCTGGAAAAGCTCGAGGCCGCCAACACCGACAAGCCGCGCGAGCAGGCCTTCTACGGCATCCAGGCCCGCAACCTGGCGAAGCTCAACGCGGCGGGCGTCCGCATCACGCTCGGCACCGACGGCAACCGGCCGTGGGGACCGCATGAGGAGATGGCCGACATGGTGACTGCCGGGATGACGCCGATGCAGGTGATCGTCGCATCGACCCGCAACTCGGCCGAGTTCCTGCGTATGGCCGACGCCGGCACGCTGCAAGCAGGCAAGAGCGCCGACTTCATCGTGCTCGACGCCAATCCGCTCGATGACATCACCAACACGCGGCGCATCTCGTCGGTGTACCTGCGCGGCGCTGCCGTGGACCGCGCGCAACCGGCGCGGTGAGGGCGAGCGGGAGAATCTGCCGGACCGCGGACGCGGCGCTGCCGATGAGCCACATGCCGCGGTACGCCATGTGTGTCGATGCAATGGCTGGGAGCCGTAGCAAATTCGTGTTGGCCATCGCTATGGCCTGCGCGGCACTATTCGCTGCAGTTGGACAAGCCGCGGTCAGCGGAGACTTTGCCGGGCTGGTCGACATCGGCGCCGGTCGCAAGATGTATCTGGAGTGCCGCGGCATCGGCTCCCCGACCGTCGTGCTGGTGGCGGGCCTCAAGGGTTCAGCCGACGATTGGAGCCTTGCCGCGCCATCAAAGCCGACGGTCTTGGCCGAAGTCGCCAAGTTTACCCGGGTCTGTGCCTACGACCGTCCGGGAACGCCCGTCGGTGAGAAGCCGAGCCGCAGCGACCCGGTGCGGCAGCCGACCACGGCGGGAGACGCGGTGGCCGACTTGCATGCACTCTTGAGCAACGCCAACGTGGTGCGACCCTACGTGCTGGTCGGTCACTCCTACGGCGGCCTGATCGTCAGGCTGTATGCCAGCACATATCCTGACGACGTATCCGGTCTCGTCCTCGTCGACGCCCTCTCCGAAGGGCTTCGGGATGCAGAGACGCCTGCGCAATGGGTGACGCAGCGCAAGCTGATGGAGGGCGAGATACGCGACAGCCTGGTTCAGTATCCGGACCTCGAAAGGATCGACCCGGACCGCAGCTTCGACCAGGTCCGCGCCGCTCCGCCGCTGCGTCCGCTCCCCGCGGTCGTTCTGTCCGCGGACCGGGCCGTGGGACCGCAAATCCCCTCAATGATTGCGGCGGGCGTGCTGCCGGCCGATGTTCCACGGGACTTCGGCTACATCATCGATGCCGCGCAGAAACAGGCGCAGGAGCGGCTCGCCAAGCTCGTGCCGAACGCGAAACACGTCACCCGCACCAACAGTGGTCACGAGATCCACAAGGAGCACCCTCAGCTCGTGATCGACTCGATCCGTGAGGTGGTCGAGGCCGTTCGCAGCGGGAGCGGGCACTTGGCGCGCTGACGCATGGCGGTGCTAACAGCCGACATGTCCGCGTTCGGTGCAATGCAATCTGCTGGTAGCCTACCGTACACGAATCAGTTGAGTCGTAAGGGTCCGTCGTCTCGGCTTTCCACGACGCGAAGATCGATCTTGCTGATCAGTTCGGCGCGTTGTGCCTCAGCGGCTTTCAGGGTCGAGACAGCCTGCTGCGATGTGCTCCAGTTGGAGCCAAGCGCCACGATGCCACCGACGACAGCCGTAAGGGCGCCGATCATCAACATGGGATCGAACCTGATCAGTCCGATCGTGATGGCTGCGATCAGCAGTCCTCCCACGACAATGAAGGCCTTTGAAATCTGGATGATCTTTCGACAGCTCTCTATGGTCTCGGCAAGCTCTTCGATCTGAGCCTCGAGACCCAGGATTTGCTCGCGCAGGTCGCCATCTCGCATCTCTACTCAGCCGCTACCTTGCCGGAAGGTTGCGAAAAATGCATTCTTGAGTCCGGGAATGCAACGATTATTCACGCACGTGGTGTCGAGCGCGCAGTAACTTGACCACATCCGCGGGCATAAGACTCGCAAGATTAAGTCCGATAACGACGTCCTTGATTTGATCGCGACCCGGCATGAAAGGGCGCCGTCGCGCCCTTTGCAAAAGGAGACCGCGCCATGAGCGAGATCCAGGCTTTGGATGTCCGGATTCCGGCGGAGATCGTCAACAACTGGGGCTGGTTCCTGGCCTTCGGCATCGCCCTGGTGCTGCTCGGGGCGCTCGCGATCGTGCGCTCTGTGGCCGCCACGGTCGTCTCCATGCTGTTCTTCGGGTGGCTGCTGCTGTTTGCTGCCGGCATCGAGGTCGTCCAGGCCATCATGGTCGGGAAATGGGCCGGCCTGTTTCAACACTGGCTGAGCGCGGCGCTGTTCGGGGTGCTCGGAGCCCTCATCATATGGCGGCCGCTGGTCACAGCTGAGATTTTGACCCTGCTGATCGGTGCGTTCTTCCTGGTGGCCGGCGCATTCCAATTGATCACGCCGTTCGTGATTTCGCTGCCCGAGTGGGGCTGGCACGCCCTCAATGGCCTCATCACCTTTGTGCTCGGCATCCTCATCCTGGCGCAATGGCCGGTCTCTGGGCTCTGGGTGATCGGCCTGTTCCTGGGAATCGAACTGGTGTTCTACGGCGCCGCCTGGGTCGCGGTCGCGCTCAGGCTGCGCGCGGTGTGAGACCGGATCACCGTACGCCTGGTTTTGGACGGAGCGATCGGGCGGTCATGCGACCGCGGGCCGTTCCACGCGTGCGTCATCGACGTCCTGCCTGGCGAGGGCGTCTTGTCGCTTTCCGAGCCAGAGGCTGTTCGCGAGCCACGCCGCCGACAGGATGACGGCGACGGCCGCGGCCTGGGTGACGCCGAAGCCGAGCGCGCCGATCAGCGCGTAGGACCACGCGCCGACCTGGTCCCCGGTGCGGTACACCGCGGTGTCGATGAAAGCCTTGGCCTTGTAGCGGTCCTCGCGCGCCACCACGGTGAACAGGACCTCGCGTGCGGGCCGCGTCAGGGCGAAATTGCTGGCGCGGCGCAGCACCTGGAAACCCACGATCACGACAAGCGTCGGTACCACGGCGAGCAGGCCGAACCCAAGCATGGTCATGGCTGGAAGCAGCGCCAGCGCCATGCCGACCCCGAGCCAGCATACGATCCGGCCGGTGAGGAAGATCTGCGTCACCAGCGTGAGCACGTTCACCGCCAGGTCGATGCTGGCGAAGAACGCGGTCTGCGCGCCGCGATCGCTGAAGCTGCGGGAGACGATGCTTGCCTGGTCGAAATAGAGGAGCGTCGAGGTCACGGCATACAGCAGCAGGAAGACGCCGATATTGAGCAGGTACGGCGAGCGCAATGTCTTCATCAGGCCGGCGAACACCGTGCCCCCGATCGGGACCTCGCCGCGCTCGGGATGCGGACGCTCGCTCAGCTTGACCGATACCCGCGACAGCCGCCGCACGCACCAGATCGAGACCTCGAGCAGCAGCGCCGCTCCGAGCAGCAGCACCGGCTGCGACACCGTCGTCGCCAGCGATGCGGTCACCGCGGAGCCGACGATGGCTCCGATCGTCGCGCCGGCGGCGATGAATCCGAACAGGCGCTTGCCCTGCTCGGACGTGAAGATGTCGACCACCATGGCCCAGAAGATCGAGACCACGAACAGGTTGAACACCGACGTCCAGATGAAGAAAAAGCGGCCGATCCACACCGTCGCCTCGGGCGTTGCGAAATGCAGCGCGGCGCCGAAGGCCAGAATGGTGACGGCAAAGAACCGGTAGGTCAGCGGAATGAATTGCCGGCGCGGCAGCATCTTCACCAACGCCGAATACGGGATGTTCAGCACGATCATGACCACGAGCGTGCCCGTGAACAGCCATTGCAGATTGTTGACGCCGCCCGCGACCCCCATCTGGTCGCGGATCGGCCGCAGGATGTAGTAGGACGCGAGGACCGAGGAGATATAGAGCCAGCACCAGCCGAGCGCCGGCAATTCCTCCGGTTTCACGTCGATGAGCCGACGGAGAATGCGCGCGAACGGGCGGGCATGGGGCGCTGTTGAATCCTCCGGCCGGGATAGCGTCATTGCGCCAAGCCGAAACGCCGGCGCAATTCCTTGGCGGTGAGCTGCTGGCCGTAGAGCGGGCCGCCCTGGGCGAACTCCTGCGCGCGCGCCAGCGGCACGGCGACCGCATCGAAGCCCGCATCCCGCACGAGCTCGCTTGCGACCGCCACCGCGTGCGCGTCGTCGCCCGCGATCGGGATCGCCATCGGCTCGCCCGGGCGATGTGACTCCCTGATGAAGTAGGCTACGCTCATCGAGTTGAAGGCGCGCACCACATGGGCGCCGGGGAAGTAGGCGGCGGTGGTGTTGCCGATGCCCTTGTCGCGGGTTTCCTTCAGCAGATCCGCGCCGTCGCGCGCCGCGACCGCGTTGCCGGCGTCCAGCACCACCTTGCCGGCGAATTTCGGCGCGTAGTCCTTGGCGAGTTGCGGCACCGCCTTGTACGGCACCGCAAGCAGGATCGCGTCCCCGAACGCCAGCGCCTCCGCGACGGTCCCGGCCTTGGCGAGCGGTCCAAGCCGGTCGGTGAGCGGCTTGAGCTCCTCCGGATGGCGCGAGGAGAACATGACGGGATGGCCGGCCTTGACCCAGAAGCCGCCGATGGTGCCGCCGATATTGCCCGCGCCGATGACGCCGATCTTGAGCTTGTCTGCGGGCGGCTGCGCGCATGCGAGCCGGGGCAGCGCAGAGGTGGCGAGCAGTGCGCATGCGCCGATGCGGAGCAGGCTGCGGCGGCCGTGGTCGACGACATCGTCGGTCATGATCGATCTCCAGCAGGAAACACCCACCTGAAGAGGCGAACCATCGTGGCAGGGCGATGGTTGCTGCCATCACGTCAGTGTGAGGCGATGTCGGTGCGAGCGATGCCGGCGCGAGAGAAAGGCCCGGCTACCTGCCGGCGTCCCACTCCGCGATGATGCGCTTGAGCAACGCGGCGTCGGGCAGCGCTCCGAAACCGGCCTTGCAATTGTCCGCCATGTGCGCCGGGTTGCCGGTGCCGGGAATCACGCAGGTCACGGCCGGATGGGCGAGGACGAATTTCAGCAGGATCTGCGCCCAGCTGGTGCAGCCGATCTCGGCCGCCCATTCCGGCAGCGGCCGGTCGCGCAGGCGCCGCAGCAGGCCGCCGCCGCCAAACGGCACGTTGACCAAGATCGCGATGTCGCGCTCGGCCGCCAGCGGCAGGAGCTTGCGCTCTGCCGCGCGGTCGTCGAGCGAATAGTTGAGCTGGACGAAATCGAGCGTCTCCTTGCGCATGACGGCTTCGAGTTCGTCATAAGCGCTCGAGGTGTAATGCGTGACGCCGAGGTAGCGGATGCGACCGTCCTCCTTCCATTTCCGCAGCGTCGCCAGATGCGTCTGCCAATCGAGCAGGTTGTGCACTTGCATGAGGTCGATGCGCTTGACCTTGAGCAGCGCGAACGAACGCTCCATCTGCGTGATGCCGGCCAGCCGCCCCCGGGTCCACACCTTGGTGGCGATGAAGGTGCGTGCGGGGTCAGGCGCGGCCGCCAGGAGTTCGCCGAGCACGGCCTCGGCGCGGCCATACATCGGCGAGCTGTCGAACACCTTGCCGCCGGCATCGCGCAGCGTGCGGACGACCTCGGCCAGCGCCGCGAGCTTCGCGCTGTCGGCGCCGATGTCGAAGCCCACATAGGTGCCGCAGCCGACGACTGGCAGCGCTTCGCCGCTCGATGGGATCGGACGTGTCTGCATGGCTGTTCCTTCAGCGCGGGTTTGCGCGCCGGCGAGCTTATCAGCGAGCAGGGCGGCGCCCAGGCCGGCGGTCATGCCGGCGGCAAGCCGCAGGAAGCCCGCGCGCGACAGGCCGGCGGTGGGCATGCGCCCCGGAGCCGAGTTGTTTGCCATGCGATGATTGCACTTCCTGAGCATCAGCACACCAGTATGACCTTGAGTACCTAGCGCGCACATGAGCCGTCCGTCTGGTCGTGTTCCGCGCGCGCCGGCTGGAACACCCTGCCGAGATGCGCGAGCAAACCTGCATCCCGCCACGACCACCCGCGCCAGCCGATATAGCCGTCGGGTCGAACCAGGAAGACCGCCGCCTGCGTGCCATAGGCGGCGGACAGTGCACCCTCGGCATCGCCATAGGTAGCGACGGCGAACGGCTCCGCAAGCGGAGCACCCGCGGCAACGACGACCACCCGCAGTCGCGAACCGAACCGTGTCGCCAGCCCTCGCGCGAACATCGCGAGATCGGTGATCACTTGGTCGGGCTCGGTCCGCGCCAGGTGCGCCAGCAGGACGTGCTCAGTACCGCGCAGGACGTCGAACAGCCGAAGCGGAAATCCAACTCCGTGCCGCCGGAGACCGTGCGCATCCGGCGCGCGGTCGCCGGCTGCCGGCACGGCGGCGTCGAGGCCCGCGCCGTCGTCGCGCACCCATGGCGTCCCACGGTAGGACAGCAGGATTTGCGTATCGGCGAGGCGATCCGGCTGTCCGCCCGGCTCGCGGCCGTAGCCTTCGCTGGCGGCGCGCGTGCGGGCGATGACCTCGGCGCCGACCGGCCGGCGTTCCGCCTCGTAGCTGTCGAGCAGCGCTTCCGTTGCGGCGCCTTGCAGCACAAGGGCGAGCTTCCAGGCGAGATTATACGCGTCCTGGATTCCGGTGTTCATGCCCTGCCCGCCGGTCGGGGGATGAATGTGCGCCGCATCGCCGGCAATGAACACGCGGTCACGGCGGTAGGCATCCGCAAGCCGCATGCTGATGCGAAAGATCGACGACCAGCGCAGGTCCGACAGTTTTGGTTTTTGCGGCAGGAGGTCGTTGGCCACCGATTGGAGCTGGGGGAGCTGCGGGCCGGGAAGCTCGGATTGAATGCCGTGGCCGGTGCCGCCGGGAGCCGCGAGCTCCGCCGGTGCGAGCATCGATACCCGGTAACGGCCGGGCTCAGGGAGGGGAATGGCGATGAACATGTCCGGCGCGGCGTTCTCGACCAGGCGCAGCGCCCGCAGCGCCATGCCGCGCGGAAGGTCCCAGTCGATGTGGACATCGCCGAGCATGAACATGATCGGGAAGGCTTCGCCTTCGAACGGGATGCCGAGCGCGCGGCGCACCGCGCTGTGCGCGCCGTCGCAGCCGACCACGGCGCGGAACGTTGCGGTCTCCGCCGTGCCGTCGGCGCGATCGAGCCGGACTTGCACGTCGCGCTCGCGCTGATCCAACGCCGCCAGGGTGACGCCGCGCTCGACCTCGATGCCGAATTGGCTGAGATGGCGGGCCAGCAGCCGCTCGGTCTCGTATTGCGGCAGGCCGAGCTCGCCATAAGGCAGCTCGTCGAGCTCGAGCAAGTTGTCCTTCGGCGGATGGCCGTGGATGATGGAGCGGAGGCCGTCGATCCAGAGGCCGGCGTCGATCATCTCTCGCGCGATCCCCATGTCCTCCCACACCTCGAGCGTGCGCGGCGTGACGCCGATGGCGCGGCAATAGGGCAATGGCTGCGCCAGCCGATCGATGATGCGGCAGCGCGTGCCGTGCCGCGCCAGCTCTGCCGCCATCGTCAGGCCAACCGGCCCGGCGCCCACCACCAGAACGTCATCCATCACGCACTTGTCTCCTCGATTTGTCGCCTCGGTCGCCGCGAGCCATTCGTCGGAACGTCACATCCATAGCCAGACTAAACAAGCACGCGCCTACCGGCGAGGGTAACCGGTTGCTCCCGCTCCGTGCGCAACACAGCGGTCGGTCAAGCTCGGATCCACGTTCGAGCGTTGACACCTGGGAGTTCGCGGCTTCTACTCAAGGCTGCGTCAAGGTCCACGGTCGCGCGACTGAATGGTCGGGGTGTACCAGATGGCATCGGACATCTTTGCAAAGATTGGCGACATCAAAGGGGAGTCCCTCGACTCCAAGCACAAGGACGAGATCGAGGTCCTGTCGTTCTCCTGGGGCCTCACCAATGGGGCGAACATCGGTGCCGGCGGTGGTGCCGGCGCCGGCAAGGCGACCTTCCAGGATCTGACCATCGTTCACACCATCGACAAGGCGTCTCCCCTGCTGATGAAGGCATGCGCGACGGGGCAGCACCTGAAGGAAGCCACCATCACCCATCGCAAGGCCGGCAAGGGCCAGCAGGAATTTCTCATCGTCAAGATGAACGACGTCCTCATCACCGGCGTCGTGCACGGCGGCGCCGGCGACAGCCCGGCATCGGAGTCGGTGAGTCTGGTGTTTGCCAAGGTCGACCTCGAATACAAGCCGCAGAAGGCCGACGGCTCGCTCGATGCGGGCATTCATTTCAAGTACGACATCAAGGGCAATAAGGTCGGCTGACACAAACGTCAGGCCGGAGCTGACGGGGCAACTCATGGAGCCGTCGGAATCGACGACGCGTGAGTTGACGCTCGAGGAAGCGGTGTCGTTCGCGATCCTGCTGCAGAAGAACGAGCAGCTCGCCGAGGCCCACGCGGTCTACCGCCGCGTGCTCGAGGCTGCACCCGATCATCCGCGTGCGCTGCACTACGCCGGGCTGCTCGCACACCAGCAGGGCCGCAACGGCGAAGCCCTCGCGCTGATCGAGCGCAGCCTCACGCTCGCGCCCGACCAGGCGGACTGGTGCAGCAACCGCGGCGTGGTCCTCCAGTCGAATGGCAGGCTGGACGCCGCCATCGAGTCGTACCGGCGCGCGATCGCGATCGATCCCGGCCACGCCAATGCACACAACAATCTGGGTGTGCTGTTGCGGGCGACCGGACGGCCGGTCGAAGCGGAAGCCGCCTATCGCGCGGCCATCGGGCTGAACCCCGAACATATCGATGCCTACACCAATCTCGGCATTCTGCTCAACGGCCTGCAGCGCACCGAGGAAGCGGCGGCCTGCTACTGCAAGGTGATCACGCTGCGCCCGAAATATCGCGAAGCGCGGAAGCTGCTGGCGTTGGCGCACTGCACCCTGGGCGAGTTCGGCAAAGCCGCGGAGATTTTCGAGCAATGGCTCGCGGAAGAGCCGGACGATCCGATCGCGCGACATATGCTGGCGGCATGCACCGGCCGCAACGTGCCCGCGCGCGCCGCGAATGGTTTCGTGCAGGCAACCTTCGACAGCTTCGCCGCGAGCTTCGAGGCGAAGCTCGCCACGCTGTCCTATCGTGCGCCGGCGCTGGTCGCAGCCATGCTGGAGGATGCGGGCCTCGCACCTTCCCAGCGTCTCGACGTGCTGGACGCGGGATGCGGGACCGGGCTGTGCGGCGCGTTGGTCGCGCCGTTTGCGCGTCGGTTGATTGGCGTGGATCTCTCCGACGGGATGCTGGCGCATGCCAGGGACAAGGCCGTCTACCACGCGCTGATCAGAGCCGAATTGACGGAATACGCCGGCGCTAACAACGACGCTTTCGACCTAATCGTGTCGGCCGACACGCTGGTCTATTTCGGCGAGCTCAAGGGCATCGTAGCGGCGTTTGTGCGAGCGCTGCGTCCGCGCGGGCTCCTCGTGTTCACGCTCGAGCACGCGGTCGGGAACGGCGACGTCGACTACCGCCTGCAGCCGCACGGTCGTTACAGTCATGGCCGCGGCTATGTCGAGCGGTTGCTGACGTCGGCGGGTCTGCGGCCGAAGATCGTCGAGGCCGAGTTGCGCATGGAGGCGGGCGCACCGGTGCCGGGGCTGGTGATCCGTGCGGAGAAGCCTGTTTCAGCGAAGCCAGTCTGAGCGAAGCCTGTCTCAGCTCTTGGCTGAGCGCGGCGGCCGGGTCTCTTATCGGCCGCAGCCCTCCCAGAACCCGTCATCCAGTGCCGCAAGCACGAACTCTCGCGTCACCACCAGCAGCCGCCGTACTCCGCTTACGATCTGGACCATGGACCGCCCCCCTTACCACGCAGGCCTCAATCAACGCGCGATCGATCTAATGCGTCATGGCTCCAACCCACCATGTCATCGTCGGTTCCGCCATGGCCGCGCAATCGTTGCGGTGTGGCCTTTGGGCTACAGTCAAACGCGCGCGAGCAGCGTTTCACAGGTGTCACCCGCGGGTCCATCATTCTTTCACAATAGCTTACGCCAAGCAGATGGATGCGCGGGTCAAGCCCGCGCATGACGACCTCTGGGTCGCCGAGCGCGGAACGGCCGTCAATTGCAGCCGAGTCGCTGCTCCTGCCGCGAGATCGCGGCGATGCGCTCGCGCGCCGAGCGTGACAGCGGGACCGCGTTCTCGCTGTCGTAGCGGCAGCCGGCATTGCCGAAATAATTGATCCCGCGCGAAGTCTTGAAGCAATAGCCGCCGTCCTTGTAGTAGGTGTTGCGCTCGACCCAGAGCGACTGGCAGCTTTGCGCATGCGACAGCGAAACCGTGGTGGCCAGGGTCGCGGTGGCCAATAGCATTGTTACGGCAGTGGACATCAGACGCATCGTCGCCTCCGTTGAGTTCAGGAACGTTTCATTCGTCGCAGAAAGTTCGCGTTTGACCCTTATCCCGGTGCCGATAGATGGCACACGAGCCGTCGCTCTTGACGAACTGCCAGAACCTCTGGTCCGGGGAGTAGGACGTCGAACGGTCGACGGCCGGCGGGGAGGAACAGATTACCCGGCCGCTCGGCGAAATCTCGCACCGCCGAGGCCCGGCTGCTTCGGCATTCGCGGCCAGAAGCACGCTGCTGATTGACAGAAAGGCGAAAGCTGTCGGGGGGTGGATTGGTCGCATCGTCGTCTCCATGGTTGGTCGACGCTCGATTTGCGCCTTGTATATGACTCGGTTCGCGCGACCTGGCTGTGAACTGGTTCACCGAGACGGCGGATGCCGCCCGCCCGGCGCGAAAAAAAGTTTCGGCGGGATGTCGATCCCAGCGCCGCTCGTTCGTCGTCCGGATAGGGGGGCCGGTGCGGCCTCGACAAGCAGAGGAGACAAGGCGATGCGCGTGATGGTGATGGTGAAGGCAACGAAGGACAGCGAAGCGGGCGCCATGCCCTCGACCGAGCTGCTCGAGGCCATGGGCAAGTACAATGAGGAGCTGATCAATGCCGGCATCATGCTGGCCGGCGAAGGTCTGCGCCCCTCGGTCAAGGGGAAGCGCGTGGCCTTCGACGGCCCCCGCCGCACCGTCATCGACGGCCCCTTCGCCGAGACCCGCGAGCTGGTCGCCGGCTTCTGGCTGTGGGAGGTCAAGGACCTGGCCGAGGCGGTCGAGTGGGTGAAGCGCTGTCCCAATCCGATGCCCGGCCCGAGCGAGATCGAGATCCGGCCGGTCGTCGACATCGCCGACTTCGGCGAGGCCGTGACCCCGGAGGTCGCCGAGCTGCACGACCGCAATCGCGAAAAGACGGCCGGCCGCTGAGGCCCGCCGTTCCCCGCCGCGGCTTGCGTTGCCCCCGCGCCTTCCCTTAAGCGGGGAAGATGGCGGCGGCCGAAATCCATCAGGCGATCGAGACGGTCTTCCGGATCGAACGGGCCAGGCTCATCGCGGGCCTGGCCCGGATGGTGCGCGACGTCGGCTTGGCAGAAGAGCTGGCGCAGGATGCCTGCGTGATCGCGCTGTCCGAATGGCCGCGGACCGGCGTCCCGGACAACCCCGGCGCCTGGCTGATGGCCGCGGCCAAGCGCCGCGCCATCGACAGCGTCCGCCGCAGCCGCATGCTCGCACGCAAGCACGAGGAGATCGGCCGCGACCTCGAGGGTGAGCGCGATACCGGGGTCGAGGACCTCGAAGCGGCCATGGACGACGATGTCGGCGATGAGCTTCTGAGCCTCATCTTCGTCGCCTGCCATCCGGTGTTGTCCACCGAGGCGCGCGCGGCGCTGACGCTCCGCCTGATCGGCGGGCTCACCACCGACGAGATCGCGCGCGCTTTTCTCTCCAGCGAAGCGACCATCGCCCAGCGCATCGTGCGCGCCAAGCGCACGCTCGGCGATGCCGGCCTGAGATTCGA
>Ga0207706_10004448_pt1 | contig 13167 bp, 13 predicted proteins | sample KBSC53metaG_FD_184318 | JGI IMG/M metagenome (GOLD analysis project Ga0207706, IMG submission 184318) | Corn rhizosphere microbial communities from Kellogg Biological Station, Michigan, USA - KBS C5-3 metaG (SPAdes) (version 2) | ecosystem: Host-associated > Plants > Roots > Rhizosphere > Soil ... | reverse complement strand
CACGGGATCGAGAAGGCGCGCGTTGCGACGCGGATCAGCGGGAATTGCGGGACCAGGTCCTCGGGCGGCGGCGGCCGGTGTGCCTTGTATTGATCGTACATCTGGTTGCGGAAGGTCGATTCCGACGCGTCCAGGATGACCGCCATATGGGTCGGCCCATCGGCCTTGCTAAGGCCGTCCGCCAGTTTCCACAGCATGGTCGTATAGCCGTAGACCGCGCCTGCCGGCGTGCCGTGACGGTTCGTGAGCGGCGGCAGCCGGTGATAGGCGCGGAAGATGTAGCTCGACCCGTCGACGAGATAGAGATGGCGCTGCGCTTCGGACATGAACGGGCCGGTTTAGCAGGGTGGCGGCGCGAGGGAAGCGTATCGCGAGATAAGGGAAACGGACGTCCTTCTCGGCAGGACTCTCGGATGGGGGCTTGTCGATAAACGATATGTGTATTACTGTTTATCGATAACCACTCTGGAGTCCTGCAGATGTCCGCACGCCAGTCAGCCGCGCTTCCCATCGCCTATGTCGTCCTGCGAATCCTCATCGTCCTCAACTGGATCTTCGGCATTTGCGTGTTCGGTCTGCTGATCTTCAGCCTGGTCAACGAGCCCTTCGCGATCCGCGCGCTCGGCGCGTCCGGATTTGCGGGACCGCGATGGGTGATCATGGCCATGCGCGGGATCATGGTGCTCGGCCTCGTCGCGATCATGCTGAATTATGAGGTGCTGAAGCGTCTGCTCACGATCGTGAACACGGTTCGCAGGGGCGATCCGTTTCTCGCCGAAAATGCCTATAGGCTGAACGCGGTCGCCTGGTTCCTGCTCGCCTTGCAATTGCTGAGCATCGCCGTCGCTCTCATTGCGAAGGCAATCGCGAACCACGGCAACCCATTCCATGTCGATGCCGGTTTCTCAACTGCCGGCTGGCTCTCAGTCATCCTGACGTTCGTCCTCGCCCGCGTTTTCGCCCAAGGTACGTTGATGCGCGAAGATCTCGAAGGGACGGTCTGACATGGCGATCGCCGTCCGGCTCGACGAATTGCTGCATGCCCGCCGGATGACTCTGACGGAGCTTGCCAGCCAAGTCGACATCACGCTTGCCAACCTGTCGATTCTCAAGACCGGGAAGGCGCGAGCGATACGCTTCTCGACGCTCGAGGCGATTTGCGAGACGCTCCGATGCCAGCCAGGCGACCTCCTCGAGTTCCAGGCCGATCCCGAGGCGGGTGAGCGGAGTCGCGCCGCCTAAGGGAACAGCAGCGGCTTTAACACCATCGCGAGTCCGATCATGCTCACCGTCCACACGACCGTCCGGATCACCGGAATGCCGGCCGCATACAGCGGCAGGTAGACAGCCCGGGCCGCGAGCCAGGTCCAGCCGCCTATCGCGGTCCACTCATTGGTGCGGTTCGCGAGCACCACACCGAGCAGCGCGACAATGGCGATGGGAAGCGTTTCCTCGAAGTTCGCCTGTGCGCGCATCAGCCGGCCGGTGATCGCATTGGGCGGCGCAAGGGCTTCGTCGCGCGCGCCGACATTCCATTTGCGCCCGTATTGCGCGGTCTTGAACCGGGTCGCGGCGAAGACGTGGATGAAAAGCAGCAACGCGCCAAGCGCAAGGATCCTGATCTCTATCGGCATGTTCCCCTCCTAGTCGATAATTCGAAGCATCCAGTCGGCCAGCGCATCGAGCGCTTCAGCCTCGGCGTCGGCGGGTGTCCTGCCGCTTTTCGCGGCGACCTTGAAGCTGTGATCCGCCTGGTCAACCGAGTGGAGCGTGGCCCGGTTTCCCAGCGCGGCGATGACCGGCCGAAGCAGGTCGAGCTCGGCGAGCGTGTCACGAGTGCCGGAGACGAACAGCATGGGCACGTGGACGCTGCCGAGATGGTCGGCGCGATCGATCCCGGGCTTTCCGGCGGGGTGGAGCGGGAAGCCGAGGAAGGCGAGCCCACGCACGCCGGGCAGCGGCGAATCCGCCTGCGCCTGGGAGGTCATACGTCCGCCGAACGAGCGCCCTCCGGCGAACAACGGCAGGTCTGGCGCCTGTCTCGCCGCCTCGGCTACCGCTGCGCGCACCGCGGCATGCGCGACCTTCGGCGGGTCGGGCCGCTTCCCGCCTTTTTCCATGTATGGAAATTGGTAGCGCAAGGTCGCAATTCCGCGCGCCGCGAGTCCCTGCGCATTCGACTCCATCGCCCGGTGCGTCATTCCCGCGCCGGCGCCATGCGCGAACAGGTAAAGTGCTTTGGCGTCCGGCGGGCGCAGCAGCAGTCCGGACACGCTCTCTGGGCCGATCGGAATCCTCAGGCTCACCGAGTCCACTAAGGCACCAGGACCGTGTCTCGCGCGTCGCGAAGCACATCCGGAAAATCGAGCGTGTAGTGAAGCCCGCGGCTTTCGTGCCGCGACAGCGCCGAGCGGATGATGAGGTCGGCGACCTCGACCAGATTGCGTAGCTCGATGAGGTCGGGAGTCACCCGAAAGTGGGCATAATAGTCTCGCACTTCCTGGCGCAGCATATCGATGCGGTGCTTGGCGCGCTCGAGGCGTTTGGTCGTTCGGACGATGCCGACATAGTTCCACATGAAGCGGCGAATCTCGCCCCAAGTCTGGGCGATGACCACTTCCTCGTCGCTGTCCGCCACTCGGCTTTCGTCCCAGGCGCGAATTTCGGGAACTTCGGGAAGATCGGCAAAATTGGCGATGATGTGCCCCGCCGCCGCCTCTCCGAACACTAGGCATTCGAGCAGGCTGTTGGACGCCAGGCGGTTCGCTCCGTGGAGGCCCGACTGCGTCACCTCGCCCGCCGCATAGAGGCCCGCCGCATCGGTGCAGCCGTGCAGGTCCACCACCACGCCGCCGCAGGTATAATGCTGCGCAGGCACTACCGGGATCGGCTCCTTGGTGATGTCGATCCCAAGACCGATCAGCTTCTCATAGATGTTCGGGAAGTGAGCCCGGACGAAATCCTCGTCGCGGTGCGAGATGTCGAGATGGACATAATCGAGGCCGAGCCGCTTGATCTCATGGTCGATGGCGCGGGCGACGATGTCGCGCGGCGCGAGCTCGGCCCGTTCGTCGAACCGCTGCATAAAGCGCGTTCCGCCCCCTTTCACGCCGGGCGGCAGTTTGAGCTGCCCGCCCTCGCCGCGCACCGCCTCGGTGATCAGGAAGTTCTTGACCTGCAGATTGTAGAGGCAGGTCGGGTGGAACTGCATGAACTCCATGTTGGAGACGCGGCAGCCGGCCCGCCACGCCATCGCGATCCCGTCACCGGTCGCGCCGCGCGGCGCGGTCGAATAGAGATAGGCGCGACCAGCGCCGCCGGTCGCGAGGATCGTCGCCTTGCCGGTCAGCGCCTCGACCCGCTTCTTCTTGCGGTTGTAGGCATAAAGCCCGTGGACCGCGCCGCTGGTCGAGAAATGCGTCGCGTGGCGCCCGGTGACGAGGTCGATCGCGACCATGTCAGGCACGAGCGTGATGTTGGGATGCTTCTGCGCGGCGGTCTCCAGCGCCCGTTGGACGGCATAGCCGGTGGCGTCGGCCACGTGCACGATGCGCCGGTGGCTGTGACCTCCCTCCCGAGTGAGATGGAGCGCTCCATTCTCGCTGGCGAAGGGAACGCCCAGGTCGATCAGATGCTCGATCGCGCGGGGAGCGGCTTCGACGACATGCTCGACGACCCGCAAGTCGTTGAGGCCGGCGCCCGCGATCATCGTATCGTTGACGTGCGCTTCGAAACTGTCGCCTTCCTCCAGTACTGCGGCGATTCCGCCCTGCGCCCAGCTGGTCGCACCCTCCCCGAGCGCGCCCTTGGCAACGACCGCAACTTTGTGCGTTTCGGCGAGATTGAGCGCCGCAGTCAGCCCTGCAGCGCCGGAGCCGACGATAAGGACGTCGGCCTTAATGCTCACGCCGCGTCCTGCTCCGCCGCCACCAGGCTGAGGAACACATCCTCAAGGTCGGGATCACGTGTGGACACGTCGACGATCGAAAGGCCCTCGGCCGCCAGCGCGCTCAGGACCTGCCCCGCATTCACCTCATCCTTGCGATAGGTGATCTCGAGCGTTCGCTCGTCGATCAGCGAGATGTTCTGGAACGCAGGGTTCGTCGGCACTTGCGCGATGTTGCGATCGAACGTGACCACGACTGCTTTCTCCTGCGCCTTCGCGACGAGTTCGCGGGTAGGCTCATTGGCGATGACCCGGCCATGGTGGATGATCGCGATGCGGTCGCACAGTTCTTCAGCTTCCTCGAGATAGTGCGTGGTCAGAACGATCGTCACGCCTTGCGCGTTGAGCCTTCGCACATAGTCCCACAATTGCCGGCGGAGTTCGACGTCGACGCCGGCGGTCGGCTCATCGAGCACGAGGATCGGCGGCGAATGAACCATAGCCTTGGCGACCAGCAGCCGCCGCTTCATTCCTCCTGACAGCGTTCGTGAATAGGCATCGGCCTTGTCCGTCAGATGCATCGCCGCGAGCAGCGCGTCGCTCTGCCGCTCGCCCGCCGGGATGCCGTATAGACCCGCCTGAATCTCCAGCGTTTCGCGCGGGGTGAAGAAGGGGTCGAAGATGATCTCCTGCGGAACGACGCCGATCGACCGTTTGGAATTGCGCGGGTGCTCGTCGATATCAAAGCCCCAGATTCGCACCTTGCCGCCGGTCTTTACCACCAGGCCCGCAAGGATGTTGATAAGGGTTGACTTGCCCGCGCCGTTGGGCCCGAGCAGCCCGAAGATCTGGCCACGGGGCACGTCAAAGCTGACGGAATTCAGCGCATTCTTTCCCCCTGCATAGGTCTTCGACAGGGATTCGATGCGGATCGCGGGCTCTTCCATGCGCTGCGGGGCATAAGAGCGGCTTTGCCGAGCGACAAGTAAATGCGCCGTTTACCTTAACCGCTAGAATGACCTTGACGTTAACCCTGTACGTCAAAGCCATGACCAGTGGGTGTTGCGTCGGTCGTATATCGATTGCCGCGCTGGCGCTCTTCGCGCCGGCGGGGCTGGCGCGCGCCGCCAGCGCGACCACCCAGTCGGCCGGCCAAGCGGTGATCATACTTCCAGTCACCGTGACCAAGCTGAAGGACATGGATTTCGGCTATATGGCGGCGACGGCCGCTGGAACGGCGGTGCTCGAGCCGAATGCGAACACCTACAGCACAACGGGCGGAGTCACGCCGGTGGGTGGCTCGCCGCAATGCGCCGAGTTTGTCGGTTCTTCCAAGGATTCGGCAGTCGTCAACATCCGTGTGCCGAACCGGCCAAGCACGCTGACGCGCGTCGGCGGCACCGAGACGATGACTGTTTCGAACTTCACGCTCCAGGGACAGAGCAAGCGCGCGTTGGCCAAGGCCGCGAGCTTCACCTTCCGCGTCGGCGGCACGCTCAACGTCGCGGCGAACCAGGTCGAGGGAACCTACGTCGGCACCTTTGACGTCACGGTCCAATATCCCTGACCCGCGCATCGCCGCATTGAAGAGCGGCGGGCCGGTTGCTACCTGAGCTTCATGCCAGCCCAGCCGCCTCCCGAAGTGTTCCGCGTCCGTTCGCCGCAGGTTGCCTGCGACGGCTCGGGTGAGGTCTCGCCCGCGCTCGGCCATCCGCGAGTGTTCCTCCGGATCGATCCGGCGCTTGGCTATGTCGAATGCGGTTATTGCGATCGGCGCTTTGTCCTTGAGGGGGGACCTGCGGACAGCCAGACGGCATGACCGGCCCGAATCCGCGCCGCTTTCTCTATCGCGCTCTCGACGCGGAGGACGCGCAGCGGCTCGCTGCGAAACATTTGTCCGCTCATGACGATGGCGAGCTCTATTTGCAGTACAGCGCCAGCGAGGCCTTCGGCTTCGACGACGGGCGCCTGAAGACCGCCGATTATCATACCTCGTCGGGCTTCGGCCTTCGCGGCGTGTCTGGCGAGACCACCGCCTTCGCTCACGCCAACGAGATCAGTACAGCGGCGATCGAGCGCGCCGCCGCGACTCTCAAGCTCCTCGATCCAGTCGCAGGAACGCCGGCGCCGGGGCCGCCGCGCACCAACCAGGCGATGTATGGCGCCGCCGACCCGCTGAGCCTCATCTCCTTCGCCGACAAGGTCGCGCTCTGCCAGCGCATCGACGCCGCCGCGCGCGGCCGCGACCCGCGCGTCGCCCAGGTCAGCGTGACGCTCGCTGCCAGCTGGAGCGTGATCGACATCGTGAGGGCCGAGGGCTTCGTTGCCTCCGACGTCAGGCCGCTGGTCCGTCTCGGCGTGCAGATCGTCGCGGAGCAGAACGGACGTCGCGAGACCGGCTATCACGGGCTTGGCGGGCGCTATCTCTATGACAGCCTGTTCGACGAGGCGCAGTGGAACCGCGCCATCGACATCGCCCTCGCCCAGGCCTTGACCAACCTCGACTCCGTCGCCGCACCGGCGGGCGAAATGCAGGTCGTGCTTGGACCCGGCTGGCCCGGTGTCCTGCTGCACGAGGCGGTTGGCCACGGGCTCGAAGGCGACTTCAACCGCAAGGGCACATCGGCCTTTTCGGGCCGGATCGGCGAGCGCGTCGCCGCGCCGGGTGTGACGGTGATCGATGACGGCGCGATCCAAGGGCGGCGCGGTTCGCTCACCATCGACGATGAAGGCACGCCGACCCGTAAGACGGTGCTGATCGAGGACGGGATTCTCAAGGGCTATTTGCAGGACCGGCTGAACGCCCGGCTAATGGGCATGGAGCCGACCGGCAACGGCCGCCGCGAAAGCTTCGCCCACGCGCCGATGCCGCGCATGACCAACACCTTCATGCTCGGTGGCACGGACGACCCGGCCGAGCTGGTCGAGCGGGTGAAGGACGGCATTTACGCCAAGAGCTTCGGCGGCGGGCAGGTCGACATCACGAGCGGCAAATTTGTTTTCTCCTGCACCGAGGCCTACCGAATCCGTGGCGGCAGGATCGCCGAGCCGATCAAGGGCGCGACGCTGATCGGCGATGGGCCGACGGTGCTCACGCGCGTCAAGGGCATCGGCAACGACCTTGCGCTCGATGAGGGTGTCGGCGTCTGCGGCAAGGGCGGGCAGAGCGTTCCTGCGGGCGTGGGCCAGCCGACGCTGCTGATCGATGGCCTGACCGTCGGAGGCACGGCCGCGTGAGCGGCGACTGGCGCTCGGACGTCCTCAAGTTCTGGTTCGAGCTCGAGCCCGCGCAATGGTGGAGCGGCGGTGCCGAGCTCGACCATCGGATCAAGCAGCAGTTCCTCAAGCTATGGGCCGAGAAGCGTGAGCTTCCGGTTGAGTTGTTCCTGACCGATCCGCTGACCGCCCTCGCAGCGGTGATCCTATTCGACCAGTTTCCGCGCAACATGTTCCGCGATCAGGCCGACCAGTTCGCGACCGATCATCTTGCCCTCGCAATTGCGAAGCACGCCGTCGACAAGGAATATGACGAGGCGCTGGAGCCAAAGGAGCGCGGCTTTCTCTTCATGCCCTTTCAGCACAGTGAGAATCTCGCGGATCAGGACCGGGGGCTGTTGCTCTTCACCGCGCTCGGCGACGACGATCAGCTCAAATATGCCAAGAAGCACCGCGATGTGATCGAGCGCTTCGGCCGCTTCCCGCACCGCAATGCAATTCTCGGCCGAGCGCCGCGCCCGGAGGAAATCGTTTCCGGCGACGTATTTCCCTGGTAGCTAGAGCAGATGCGCGATCGGGCCGGGATCGAAGCCTGCGCTGGTCAGGCATTGCTGCACTTCCTCCGCCGAAGAGCCTTCCTCACGCTTGGCCAGCGCTAGGGCCAGCGCCGACCGGGTGCCCGAGCGGCAGAAGGCAAGCAGCTTGCCGCCCTCAGCCGCACGCATGGCCTCCTGCATCGATTCGACGTCGGCCGGGCCGATGCCGCGCATGATAGGAACGTAGCGATAGGCGATGCCCGCGGCCTGGGCCGCCGCCTCGATCTCGCCAGCCAGCGGCTGGCCCGCTTCCTCACCGTCAGGCCGGTTGTTCACCAGCACCGTCACGCCCTGCCCCGCCAGCCCGGCAACCTCGTGCGGTTCGACCTGGCCGCTTACCATCATTAGATCGTCGAGCTGGCGGATCATGGTTTACTCCCCTCGTTCAGGCTTCAGCGGCGTTGCCGACGCAGGTGCGGGCGCTGATGCTGGAGCGGCAGTGGCAGGCGCAGGTGCAGTCGTTCCGCTGTCCAGGCCATAATAATCCAGGAACGGCTGGATTTGCGCATCGTGGCCGGTGAACGCGCGGTACATGTCGGCATAGTCGAGCGTGTTGCCGCGCGAGAGAACCATGTCGCGGAAGCGCTGGCCATTGGCGCGCGTGAGGCCGCCGTGCGATTCAAACCAGGCCGCCGCATCCTCCGCAAGCATCCGCGTCCAGGGATAGGAATAATAACCCGCCGAATAACCACTGCCCCAGACGTGGGCGAAATAGCTCGATCGATAGCGCGGCGGCACGTCGGCTGTGTCGAAGCCGCCGGTGGCGAGCGCCTTGGCTTCGAACTGGTCGACGTCCTGCAGGGACGCGTCGCCCGGAAGCGAATGCCAATCGAGGTCGAGGCGAGCGGCCGTGAGGGTCTCGCCGAGATCATAGCCCTGGTTGAAGGTCCGGGACCGCTTGATCTTGTCGACCAATGCCTGCGGGATCGACTGCCCGGTCTGATAGTGGACGGCATAATGGCCGAGCACCTTGGGATCGAGCGCCCAATGCTCGTTGAACTGCGAGGGGAACTCCACAAAGTCGCGGGCGACGCTGGTGCCCGAGAGCGTCGGATAGGTCTGCGATGCGAACATGCCGTGCAGCGCATGGCCGAATTCGTGGAACATCGTCGAGACGTCGTCCCAGCTGATCAGCAGGGGCTGGCCAGCGGCAGGCTTCGTAAAGTTCTCGACGTTGAACACGACCGGCTTTGACTGGCGCAGGTACGACTGGTTGACGAGGTTCGACATCCACGCGCCGCCGCCCTTGTTGTCCCGCTTCCACGGGTCGATCATGAAGATCGCGAGCTCCTTGCCGTCCTGGTCGTTGACCTGGAAGACGCGCATGTCGGGGCTCCAAGTCGGGATGTTCTTCAGCTCCGTGAAGGTGACCCCGTAGAGCTGGTTGGCGGCGTAGAAGACGCCGTCGGTCAGCACCTTGTTGAACTCGAAATAAGGCTTCAGCTCGTCGCTGCTGAGCGCGTAGCGCTGCTTGCGGATCTGGTCGGCGTAGAAGGTCCAGTCGGCCGGCGTGGGCTGGAACGTCGCGCCCTGCGACGCGGCGAGCGCGCGGATGTCGGCGGCTTCCTGGCGTTGCCTGGCCGACACGGCCGGAGCCAGGCGATCGAGGAATCCGACCGCGGTCGCCCGGTTCTTCGCCATCCGGTCGTAGAGCGTGTAGTCGGCCCAGTTGGCGGCGCCGAACAAGGCGGCCTTGCGGGCGCGCAGCTGCGCCATTTCCTGGACGATTGCGCGGGTGTCGTTGACATCGCCGCGCTCGGCGCGATTGAGGCTCGCCTCGAGCAGCTTCTGGCGGGTGTCATGGCTGCTGAGCGATTCGAGCAATGGCTGCTGGGTCGTGTTCTGGAGTGGGAGGACATAACCGGCCTGCTTGCGGCTGCTGGCTGCTTCTTGGGCCGCGGCCAATTGCTGCGGTGTGAGGCCAGCGAGCGCCGCAGGATCGGTCACGTGAAGCGCTCCGGCCTTGGCCGCGGCGATCAGCTTCTGGGTGAACGACGTGCTCAGCGTGCTCAGCCGCTTGTTGATGACCTTGAGCTCGGCCTGCTTCGCGGGGCTCAGCTCGGCACCGGCGTGGACGAACTGCTTGTAATAAAAATCGAGCAGCTTGGCCTGCTCGGGGTTGAGGTTCAGCGTGGCCTGGTTGTCGTGCAGGTACTTGAAGCGCTGGAACAGCTTCGCATTGAGGTTGATGAAGTCGCGATGGGCCGCAAGCAATGGCGACGTCTTGGCATCGGTCGCCTGGAGCGTGTCATTGGTGTTGGCGCCGTTGACCGCATCGAAGACGTTCTGGACGCGGTCGAGAAGGACACCCGAGCGCTCCAGCGCCACTGCGGTGTTGCCGAAGGTCGGCTTGGCCGCCTGGTTGGCGATCGCGGTTACCTCGCGCTTCTGTTGGGCCATCCCCGCGAGCAGCGCGGGCAAATAATCGCTGTCCTTGATCCGCGAGAAATCCGGAGTCCCGAGCGGCAGCGTGCTGGGCTTCGCGAACGGGTTCGAAGCCGGGAGGGTCGCCGTGGCGGTCGGCGCCTTGCGCGTCGCGGCATTGGCTGGCGCACCGATCACGATAGCGAGCGCAGTTGCGCTCAGAAGAAGGTTGCGGATCATGGATTCCCTCAGACGATTGGAGTGCAAGCGCCTCTCGAACCGAGTCGCTCGTTACGCAAGCCTGAACATCAACCGTTCGTAGAAAGCGCTGCCAGCATCGCCTTTCCGTAACGCTCGAGCTTTATCGCGCCGACGCCCTGCACCATGCTCAATTCATTGAGATCATTCGGCTTCCGCTCGGCGATCTCGCGCAGCGTCGAATCATGGAAGATGACGTAGGGGGGAACTCCGGCCTCGGCGGCGAGACGGCGGCGCGCCTCGCGCAACGCGTCGAAGACCGGGTCGGCGGGGCCGTCGGCACGCTTGCGGCTACCGCGCCTGCGCGCTGGCGGTACCGCGATAGTCACGTCCTGCTCGCCCTTCAGGATCGGCTTTGCGCCTGGCCCGAAGCTGAGGCCGCCGTAGGCATCGGCGCGAAGCGCATCGCGGGCGATCAGCGCGCGGGCCACCGGGCGCACCAGTGCAAGCTCCTCGGGTGTCGCGATACCGAACACCGACAAACGATCGTGACCGAAGCTCCGCACCTTCTCGCTGTCGTTGCCGGCGAGCACGTCCGCGAGATGCGAGACTCCGAAACGCATCTCCGTCCGGAATGCGGTGGAGAGCAATTTCCGAGCGGTTTCGGTGGCGTCGATCGTGGCCGGCGGATCGAGGCAATTGTCGCAATTGCCACATTCCTGCGGTGGATCCTCGCCGAAGTGGCGCAGCAGGATAGCGCGGCGGCAAGTCGACGCTTCGACAAAGGCGGCCAGCGTGTTCAGGCGCTCGCGCTCCGCAACGCGGCGTTCCGGCTCGACCTCGGTCTCGATTCGACGCCGCGCGCGGGCGAAATCCTCAGCCGCCCAGAACAGCCAGGCCTCAGCCGGATCGCCGTCGCGGCCGGCGCGGCCGGTTTCCTGGTAGAAGGCCTCGATCGATTTCGGGATTCCGGCATGGGCGACGAAGCGCACGTCGGGCTTGTCGATGCCCATGCCGAACGCGACCGTTGCCGCGATCACCATTTCCTCGGAAGCGACGAACGCCGCCTGGTTGCGCGCGCGCACCTGCGGTTCCAGCCCCGCGTGATAAGGCACGGCAGGACGTCCTCCAGTCGCAACCTGCTCGGCGATCCGCTCGGCCTTGTCCCGGCTCGGCGCATAGACGATCCCGGGCCCCGGCTGCTGTGTGAGCAGCGCCTTCAGCTGGCCGGGAAGCCCGTCGCGCGGTCGCACGTGATAGCGGATGTTCGGCCGGTCGAACCCGGCGACCACCAGCCCGTCGGGCGGGATTCCCAGCTGGGCAAGGATGTCGGCCCGAGTGCGCGCATCGGCGGTCGCGGTGAGCGCCAGGCGCGGCACATTGCCGGACTCGTCGAGCAGCGGGCGCAGCTGCCGATAATCGGGGCGGAAGTCATGCCCCCATTCGCTGACGCAATGCGCTTCGTCGATGGCGATGAGCGCAAGCTCGACCCGGCTCACGAGCCGCCGGAACGTTTCCCCCGTCGCGCGCTCGGGCGCAACGTAAAGCAGGTCCAGCTCGCCCGCGCGCAGCCGCTCGACCGTCTGCTCGCGGTCGCTGTCGGCCGAAGTCAGCGATGCGGCCTTGAGCCCGATGGCCGCCGCGCTGCGGATCTGGTCGTGCATTAGCGCGATCAGCGGCGAAATGACCAAGGCGGTCCCGCTTCGCGCCACCGCCGGTAATTGGTAGCAAAGAGACTTGCCCGCCCCTGTTGGCATCACCGCGAGCGTATGCTCGCCGGCAAGGACGCGCTCGATCACACGCTCCTGGACGCCCCGGAAATTGTCGAAGCCGAAGAGGTTTTTGAGAAGCTCGTGCGGGTCGGTCATAAAACTCGTGCGACTAGCGGACCGAGTTCCGCAGTACAGCGAACGGCCTAGCTGGACCCTCTGCCTGTGCCAAGGCTCACTCCGCGGCTTCTGCGGTAGCTTCCTCGAGTTGCTCGGCGGCCTGGCGGTACCACAGGTCCGCGTAGAGGCCGCCGCGTTCCAGCAGTTCCTCGTGTGTGCCGCGCTCGGCCACACGGCCTTCGTCGAGCACGACGATCTGGTCCGCGTTGACGATGGTCGAGAGCCGGTGCGCGATCATGATCGTCGTCCGGCTTTCGGCAACGCGGTCGAGCGTTTCCTGGAGCGCCTGCTCGGTGCGACTGTCTAGCGCGCTGGTCGCCTCGTCGAGCACGAGGATTGGCGGGTTCTTAAGGAGCGTGCGGGCGATCGCCACACGTTGCTTCTCGCCGCCCGAGAGCTTGAGCCCACGCTCGCCGACCATCGATTCATATTTGTCGGGTAGCATGGCGATGAAGCGGTCTATCGCCGCGCCGCGCGCCGCCGCGTCAATGTCCGCGTGCTGGGCCCCATCGCGGCCATAGCCGATGTTGTAGCCGATCGTGTCGTTGAAGAGCACCGTGTCCTGCGGGACGATTCCGATCGTGGCGCGCAGGCTTTGCTGGGTGACTCCCGAAATGTCCTGTCCGTCGATCAGAATGCGGCCAGCGGAAGGGTCGTAGAAACGGTACAGCAGTCGGGCGATGGTGGACTTGCCCGCGCCCGATGGACCGACGATCGCGCAGCTGGTCCCTTCCGGGATGTCGACGTCCAGCCCTTTCAGGATGTCGCGCCCCGAATCATATCCGAAGTGAACGTCGTCGAAGCGGATGCTGCCGCGGCCGACCTGGAGCGCCGGTGCGCCCGGTTGGTCGACGACCTCGACCGGAGTGTCTAGCAGGTTCCACATCGCCTCCATGTCGATCAGCCCCTGGCGGATCGAGCGATACACCCAGCCGAGCAGGTCGAGCGGACGGAAGAGCTGCATGAGGAGGCCGTTGATCCACACCACGTCGCCCGGCGTGAAGCGGCCTTGGCTCCA
>Ga0207706_10004446_pt1 | contig 13173 bp, 10 predicted proteins | sample KBSC53metaG_FD_184318 | JGI IMG/M metagenome (GOLD analysis project Ga0207706, IMG submission 184318) | Corn rhizosphere microbial communities from Kellogg Biological Station, Michigan, USA - KBS C5-3 metaG (SPAdes) (version 2) | ecosystem: Host-associated > Plants > Roots > Rhizosphere > Soil ... | reverse complement strand
GCGCTGCGCTGGTTGCCGGCGCGCGTGAACAACCGCACCGTGCTCGCCGCGTGCAGCGTCTGCCTGGCGGGCGGAATGCTGCTGGGCGTCGCGGGCCACGGCGTCGCGAGTCTGGTACTGGCGACTTTGCTGGTCGGCATCGCGATGATGCCGGCGGTGATGTACACCATGCGCGAGGCGCGCCTGCTGGCGCCGCGCAACCCCGTGCGCCTGATCGCCGCGCTCACCATCACGTTGGGTATCGGCCAGGCAGCAGGGCCGGCGTGCGCTGCGTGGCTCGCCGCACGCACGGGCGGCTTCGACCTGCCACTGATCGCGGGCGCCGCGGCCAGCACGGCAGGCATGATTTGCATGCTGGTACGCCGGCTGCGCCGCGAAACCAAATCGTCCATGGATGTCATCTCCAGCGCTTCCGGCGCCAGCCCTTCGCGCCTGTGCCAGAGGCACTCGTGACGCGGTCCGCCCGGTTTGGACGCCCACGCCTCCGGGCCCGCCAACCCCGAAAACAGGAAGCCGTTCACGTTTTGGGGTTGGCGCTACGGCCTGCGTGCGGCGACTGATAAAATGGACCGATGGATACAGAAAATACCGTGGACCGCTTCGCCGCAGAATCTGTCGTTCGCCTTGCCGATTACCGCGCGCCCGCCTGGCACGTCACGCACGTCGAGCTGAAGTTCGAGCTCGGCATCGACGAAACCTTCGTCCATTCGAAGCTGACGCTCGCGCAGGATCGTGACGAACCCCTGCGCCTCGATGGCGAGGACGTGGCATTGCTGGCCGCGCGGCTGGACGGCCGCGCGCTTGCGCCGCCCGACTACGCGGTCGACGTCGCCGGCCTCGTGATCCACGGCGCGCGCGACGGCAGCGTGCTGGAAATGGACGTGCGCATCGATCCGGCCCGCAACAGCCAGTTGTGCGGGCTGTACCTGTCGGGCAAACGCGAACACGGCTTCCTGCTGACCCAGTGCGAAGCGCAGGGTTTCCGCCGCATCACGTTCTTTCCCGACCGCCCCGACGTGTTGGCGCGTTACGACGTCACGCTGGTCGCCGACAAGGCGCGGTTCCCGGTGCTGCTGGCCGGCGGCGAGGAAACCGAGTCAGGCGAATTGCCGGACGGCCGCCATTTCGCCCGTTTCGTCGACCCGCATCCGAAGCCGAGTTACCTGTTCGCGCTGGTCGCGGGGCGGCTCGAAAAAATCGAGCGCGCCTACCGCACCGCCGAGGGGCGCGACGTGACGCTGCGTCTTTGGGCCGAGGCCGATGCGATCGCGCGCTGCCATTACGCGATGGATGCGCTGGAGCGTGCGATGCGCTGGGACGAGCGCGCCTATGGCCGCAACTACGACCTGCCGGTGTTCAACGTGGTCGTGACCCACGACTTCAACATGGGCGCGATGGAGAACAAGGGCCTCAACATCTTCAACTCGAAGTACCTGCTGGCCGACCCGGACACCACCACCGACGACGAGTACCGCCGCATCGAAGCGGTGATCGGGCACGAATACTTCCACAACTGGAGCGGCAACCGCGTTACCTGCCGAGACTGGTTCCAGCTCTCCCTGAAAGAAGGCTTCACGGTGTTTCGCGAGCACAGTTTTTGCGAAGCCATGCATTCGCAGTCGCTGAAACGCATCGAGGATGTCGCCACGTTGCGCCGCGTGCAGTTTCCCGAGGATGCGGGCCCGCTCGCGCACCCGGTACGCCCGGCCGCGTACCAGGCCATCGACAACTTCTACACCGCGACCGTCTACGAAAAGGGCGCGGAACTGATCCGGATGATCGCTGGACGCTTGGGCAAGGAAGGGTTTCGCCGCGGTGCCGACTTGTATTTCTCGCGCTTCGACGGACAGGCGGCCACGATCGACGACTTGCTGGCGGCGTTGGGCGAAGCCAACGGCGTGGACCTGTCGCCGTACCTCGCGTGGTATGCCCAGGCCGGCACGCCCGAGTTGCATGCGCGCGGCGAGTACGACGCCGCTTCGAAACGTTACACGCTCACGCTTGTCCAGCGCACCCCGCCGACGCCGGGCCAGCCGCACAAGCAGCCGGTGCCGATTCCGGTGAACGTCGCGCTGTTCGGCGATGACGGCGTCCCGATGCCGTTGCAACTCCAGGGCGATGCCACGCCCGTCGCGCGCGAGCGCGTGCTGGAATTGACCGGAGCCGAACAGCGTTTCGTGTTCGAAAACGTGATTGCCGCGCCCACGCCTTCGCTCTGCCGCGGCTTCTCCGCCCCCGTGCGCGTGGTGTTCGACTACGCGCCCACGCAGCTTGCGTTGTTGCTGCAGCACGAGACGGAGGGTTTCGATCGCTGGAATGCCGCGCAGCAATTGGCCGCACGTGCATTCGACGAAGCGCTTGCAAGCGGCCACTCGCACGCTGCCACCAATGCATGGCTCGCCGCGCTGGAGAAATTGTTCAAGGCCCGCGCCGACATCGATCCCGCGCTGCTGGCGGACCTGCTGACGCCGCCTTCGGAACTCGAACTCGGTGCGCGTCATGGGCCGTTCGACCCGGATGCCGTGCATGCCGCGCGCGACGCGCTGGAAAACGCGCTGGCGCGGCGGCTGGGCGCGTCGCTCGCTTCGGCCTATCGCGAACTGCACGCCGGCGAAGCAGGCGCGCTCGATCAGGAAGCTGCCGCGTGCCGTCGTCTCAAGGCCCGCGTGCTTTCGCTACTGGTTCGGCACGACGCCGGCGCCGGTACCGAGCTCGCGTTCGCGCAATGCCGCGACGCGCACGGCATGACCGAGCGGCTGGTCGCGTTGACTGCACTGGTGCGCAACGATGCCGCGCAGGCGGGCGAGGCGTTGCGTCTGTATCGCGAACGTTTCGACGGCGATGCGCTGACGCTGGACAAGTGGTTCATGCTGCAGGCGACCGTGCCCGCGCACGCGACACTGGAACGCGTGCAAGCGCTGGAATCCGATTCAGCCTTCACGCTGGCCAATCCCAACCGGGTGCATGCACTGCTGGGCGCGTTCGCGCGCGCCAATCCGGTGGCGTTCCACCGCCCGGATGGCGCGGGCTACCGGTATTTCGCGGACAAGCTGGCCGAAATCGATGCGCGCAACCCGCAGCTTTCGGCGCGGCTGGCCAAGGCCTTCGAGGACTGGACGCGACTGGAACCGAAGCGCCGCGCCCTGGCCGAAACCGCCCTGCGGGCCTTGCTGGGGCGCGGACAACGCTCGCCCGACCTCACCGAAATCCTGACCCGCATGTTGGCGGCGGGCAGCGTCGACTGAAGTTGCCGGCCGGGTTCACACCCTTTCGCTCATAAAGGCGTACCATCCAGTACAGAAATCCCGCTGAACCCGGAGGTGCGCCATGCGCGGAACATTTTCATCCAAGGCATGGGGCCGCGTTGCGCGCGCCGTGGCACTGGGCGCCGGCGCGCTGGTACTGGCGGGTTGCGCCACCGGTCACGCGTTCGTGCAACCGTAGGTCGCGGGCGGCGGCGGTTACTACACTAGCGACGGGCCGTATTCGGGCCAGGGTTATTACGGCTATCCCGGCACCGGCGGCTACGGCTATTACAACGGCACCTGGCCCTACTCCTATCCGTACGGGTGGTACGGCGGTTACGGGGGCTACGGCTACGGGTCGTCTTTCACCTTCAATCTCGGCATTTCGAATGTGTGGAATTTCCCGGGTTACGGAGGCCGGTGGTACTACTCCTCGGGCTGGGGCTGCGCGCGATGGAACTGCGGTCACCACGGGCGTCGCCACCACCACGATGGCCACGATCCGGTGGCGTCGGGTTCGCCGCGTCCGGTTCTGACGCCCGATCATCCGCCCGTGCCGTCAGGCTCGCGTGGCGCAAAACCGTCCGACCGCGAGCCGGCGCGGGCGATGGAACGCTTCGCCAACCGCCGGGCGCTGCCATCGGCGCGATTCGCACATGATTTCATGCACGCGCCCGCCGATCGCATGGGGAGCCGGACGTCCGACCGCTCGCCGGCCCCTGCGGTGGCGTCGCCCCAGATGACAGCCGAGATCGGATTCGCCAATCCGCGTCCGCGGGCCACGCCTGCCCCGCCTGACTTCAGGGCGCCGATACCGATGGTTTCGCGCCCGGCACCGCGCATGGCATCGGAACCGGAATTCGCCGGTCGCCGTCCCATCGCGATGCCGACCCAATCCGGTTTCCAGGCGCCGGTCCCGGTTTCACGGCCGGCGCCTATGGTTTCGTCCCCGGCACGGGCGGCGCCACCGATTCGTCCGGCACCTTCCGGCCGGGCGGCGTCGACCAAGGTCGAAATCCCCTGATTCCAGCCATGAAAAAGGGGAGCGCATGGCGCTCCCCTTTTCCCCCCAAAAAGATGGAACCGGACGTGCGACTCAGTGCGGGATGATGGCGCTGTCCAGCTCGTGCAATTGCAGCTCGACCGGCTTCATGGCATGTGGCGGCGCCCCGGCAGGGCGTACTTCGCGGATCTCTTCGGTCCGCAGTTCGAGCTTGGCCATCTGGACCAGTTCGTCATGGTGCCGGTACACCTCTTGCCATTCTTCATTGGTCATTGCGACGTAGTTCATCACACGCTCCCGAAGTCTTTTCGTGAAGGCACGCCTGAACCTGAATGCTTCAAGTGGCGTTCATCCACAGCCGCTGATACTCTTCGCCGAAGGGGCAGTTGCGGGTTGATTTGCCGCTTCGACGCCCGATATTTTTCCTGAATCTGGCGCCCGGAACTCGGTTACTCTGGATTCCCCCTGTTCCTGATGACCGCCGGGCGCCAGTTCCTTTTCGCACCAATCCGTGGTGCTTCCCGCCGATGCAAGACCGGTCCCTGTACCCGGTCCCTGTCGCGTTCGCGACTGCATCGGCGGGAGCGCACAGTGTTGGTGCACGGCGCATGCCAATCCATCGGTATCCGCAGCCGAAATTTGCAAGAGATTGTGACGTTGCCGGGTAGGCGAAGGATTACGTGCGCAACACGCGGCGCGGTAACGTTTCGCAATGATTGTCACGGGGATTGCAAACGGGAATTGACAATCGCGCCGCCCAAAACGGCGCGCTGCACGTTGCAATTGGAAACAAGTGACAGCGCATGACCAGTTATGACGTGACCGGTGACGACGTGATCGTTGGAGGCGGTGGTCACGCGGGGCGAAACGGATTTCTCACGAGTTGCCAGTGGCAGCTCGCGCCGGTGAGCGCCCGAGGCAGGGAGCCGAGGGCCGGGTCACTTGGCGAGAACAGGATGTTCGAGCGTAGTGACCAACGGTGCCCACAACACAGGTCGAGTATCTCAAGATGGTGAAGTACGACGTAGTTGTCGTAGGCGGTGGTCATGCGGGCACCGAAGCCGCGCTCGCATCCGCGCGCTGCGGTGCGCGCACGCTGCTGCTCACCCACAACATCGAGACGATCGGACAGATGAGTTGCAATCCCGCGATCGGCGGGATCGGCAAAGGGCACCTCGTGAAAGAGATCGATGCGCTGGGCGGCGCGATGGCGCACGCGGCGGATCTCGCGGGTATCCAGTGGCGCACATTGAATGCGTCGAAAGGCCCCGCGGTGCGCGCGACGCGCTGCCAAGCCGATCGCGCGTTGTACAAGGCCGCGATCCGGCGCATCGTCGAGCGGCAACTTAATCTCGAAATCTTTCAGCAATCGGTCGAGGACCTCGTGATCGAGCACGGCCGCGTCGCCGGTGTCGTCACGCAGATGGGTTTGACGATCCGCGCGTCGCGCGTGGTGTTGACGGTCGGCACGTTCCTCGCCGGCAAGATTCACATCGGTCTGGAAAACCACGCGGGCGGTCGCGCCGGCGATCCTCCCGCAACGACGCTCGCGAAGCGCCTGCGCGAATTGCCGCTGGGCGCCGATCGCCTGAAGACCGGCACGCCGCCGCGCATCGACGCGCGCACGCTGGATTACTCGGTGTTCGAGCAACAAGCAGGTGACGATCCGTTGCCGGTGTTCTCGTACCTTGGTTCGCGCGACGACCATCCGCGCCAGGTGCCGTGCTGGATCACGCATACCCGCGAACGCACGCACGAGATCATCCGCGCGGGGCTGGATCGCTCGCCGCTCTACACCGGCAAGATCGAAGGCACCGGCCCGCGCTATTGCCCGTCCATCGAAGACAAGGTGGTGCGTTTCGCCGACAAGGCTTCGCACCAGATCTTCATCGAACCCGAGGGGCTGGATGCGATCGAAATTTATCCGAACGGCATTTCCACGTCATTGCCGTTCGACGTCCAGGTGGAACTGGTGCATTCGATTCCGGGCTTCGAGCGCGCGCACATCACGCGGCCGGGTTACGCGATCGAATACGACTACTTCGATCCGCGCGGCCTGCAGCCGTGGCTGGAAACCAAAGCCATCGCCGGTTTGTATTTCGCGGGCCAGATCAATGGCACCACCGGTTACGAGGAAGCCGCGGCGCAGGGCTTGATTGCAGGTTTGAACGCCGCGCGCGCCACGCGCGACGAACAACCCTGGTGGCCGCGTCGCGACGAGGCTTATACCGGCGTGTTGATCGATGACCTCACCACCAACGGCACCATCGAGCCGTACCGGATGTTCACGTCGCGCGCCGAATACCGGCTGCAACTGCGCGAAGACAATGCCGACCTGCGCCTCACCGAAAAAGGTTTCGAACTTGGCATGGTGCCGCAGCCGCGCTTCGATGCGATGCGCGCGAAGCGTGATGCGGTGGAACGCGAAACCGCGCGGCTGAAATCGATCTGGGCGGCGCCTTCCAACGCGCTCGGCCTGGCGTTGCAATCGCAGCGCGAGGTCGCGCTTGCGCACGAAGCCAACGCACTGGACTTGTTGCGTCGCCCGGAACTCGATTACGCGTCGTTGACATCGATCGCCGGCTTCGGCCCCGCGGTCGAACGCGAAGACGTCGCCCTGCAGGTGGAAGTGCAGGCGAAATATTCGGGTTACCTCGATCGCCAGCGCGATGAAATCGAACGCCAGCGCCGTTACGAATCCACGCCGATACCGGAGGGCTTCGACTACGACCGCGTGCGCGGCCTGTCCGCTGAAGTTTCCGCCAAATTGAAACGCGTGCAACCGGCCACCCTGGGTCAGGCGCGCCGCATCAGCGGCGTCACGCCCGCCGCGGTTTCGTTGCTGCTGGTGCACCTGCACCGGCAACGCGATCCGCGCGCGGCCTGAAGTCCGTTCAACTCCGGTCCAGCGGACTCAATACCCCGCGCCCGCCGCGATTCAGCACGTGCGCGTAGTACCGGCAGGTGACGTGACTATAGACAACGCCTAAAAGCGCTTTGTGGCGCGATCTCAGCCGCGACAGGCGATGTCATGGCAAGACGGCTTTTGGGGGCGTAAGCGCCATCGTCATGTCCATACCTTCAGACTCCGGTGAAGGTTAGTCAAACTGTTTTCGGGAGACTGAAATCGTCGTCTCGCTTGCGCAGCCTCACCAATCAAGCTGACGCATTGCCGGGCGATCCTGTCCGCATCTGCGTACGCTGGTATTCGTTGGCCAGTGTTCCGGTAATCGGCGCCCACGCCGCTGCAAATAGCTGACCGAAGTGCTGGTGATGACCAACCGCGGTGTCAGCGACGATCTTTGGGATCGCTACAGCCGGTCGGCGAGTCGAACCATCAAATCCATGCGCTCGTGAAGGAGGGCCACGATCAATGCGGGAGCGCGCTTGCGTGGCAAGCAAAACACATAGTGGTGTTCGCAGTCCAGCATCCGCAACGCCGGGTAGAGCGCGCTCATGTCCTTGAAACGCCCTTGGCCGGCTGCAAGGCGAGCAATGCCTTGCTCCAGCTTGGTGACGTAACGGCGAACCTGGGCATCACCCCACTCCTTGCGCGTGCGGCGGATGATTCCACGTACATCGGCTTCGGCCGCGTGGGTCAGAACGTAGTTGGGCCGGGTCAAGCGTGTCCGCCGACTGCCAGTTCCTCATCAAGAATGTCGTTGACGCTCTTGCTGGAAACCTGTCCCGCAAGCCCGGCGTCAATACGCGCGTGCAGCATGGCTCTCAAGTCTCGCCAAGCTTGATCATTACCGGTGTCGCCAGGGAACAGGCGTTCGAGTGTGTATTGCTTGATCGTCTTGCCTTGCAAGGCGGCCAAGGCCTTCAAGTTTTGGTGCTGTTGGTCGGTGATGTCGATGGTCAGGCGGCTCATGCCAAACTCCTTAGTTACCACAAACCCACATTACCACATTTGTTAACCAACCGGTTACCCGGTCAGCACCGGTACGGTGGGCCGCGTTGCCTGGAACGACTGGTCAACCAGACCGGAATCCGTACCTCATCTCGCGAGACACTGACCGGCGAGTGTCGATGGCGAAAGGGCGCTCACGACCCGATCCGGCCCTTGACGACCGGCCGGTTTGGGGACGTCTGGTTACGCGAGTGGGGTTGACCTCAGCGTGCCGCGTCGGGATTGCGTACACTTGCCCCACAGGAGGCCGGCCCGTCGCCGGCGGGAAGTCGCGTAGCCGTGGCCGATCGTCCGACCTTCTTCGCCGAACTGAAGCGCCGCAACGTGCTGCGCGCGGGGGTGCTCTATGCCGGGGCGGCATGGGCGTTCGGGCAGGGGCTGTCGCAATTCAGCCCAGCGGTCGGGTTGCCTGATTGGGCGACGCGGTGGTTCCTGATCGCCGCGGCGACCGGTTTTCCATTCTGGATCGCGTTCGCCTGGTTCTATGAATTCACGCCGCAAGGTTTGAAACGCGAAAGCGAGATCGCGCCGGACGATTCGATCGCGCGCACCACCGGCCGCAGGCTGGACAAGTGGATCATCGCGGTGCTGGTGATCGCCGTCGTTTTGCTCCTGACGAACACCTTTGTATGGCGCAAGGGCGCAGGATTGGCGAGCGATTCCGCGCTCGCAAGCGCTCCCGCCAAGTCCATCGCGGTGCTGCCCTTCGAGAATCTGAGCGAGGACAAGGGCAACGCCTACTTCGCCGAAGGCATGCAGGACCTGATCCTCACCAAGCTCGCCGACATCGGCGACCTGAAAGTGATCTCCCGCACATCCACCGCGAAATACGAAAGCCATCCGGACAACCTGAAAACCGTCGCGAGGCAACTCGGCGTGGCGACGATCCTGGAAGGTAGCGTGCAGAAGGCCGGCAACCAGGTGCTGATCAACGTGCAGCTGATCGATGCGCACAGCGACAACCACTTGTGGGCCGAAAGCTACACGCGCACGCTGGACAACATCTTCGGCGTGGAAGGCGAAGTCGCGCAGAAGGTGGCTGACGCACTGAAGGCGAGGCTGACGAATGCCGAACAGCAGAACGTCGCCGCGATCCCGACGCAAAACCCTGCGGCTTACGATTGGTTCCTGAAAGCGGAATATCAGGCCAACAGGGCTTTCGACTCCCAGAACGCCACGGCGTTCAAGCTCGCCGAAGACGACTATCGCCACGCGATCGCGCTTGACCCGGGCTTCGCGCTCGCCTATGCCCGGCTTGCCTACTGGCAGATGGCCGGCCACTGGTTTGTCGCGCCGCTGACCGCCGGGGGATTGGCTGAAGTCAAGGCGACGATCGACCACGCCCTGGCGATCGCACCCGGTCTGCCGGACGCACATCTGGCGCTTGGCTTTTACTACTACTGGGGTTATCGCCGCTATGCCGATGCCGCCCCGCAATTCGAGCAGGTGCTGCAACTCGCGCCCAACAATGTCCAGGCGCTTGGAGGGCTGGCGTTCATCGATCGCCGCCGTGGCCAATGGCCGCAAGCGCTGGCAACCTTGCAACAGGCGCTGTTGATCTCGCCGCGCGACGCCTACCTGCTCGGACAGTATGGTTGGACGTTGTGCATCATGCGGCGTTATCGGGAAGCGGAGCGGCAATTGACGCGCGCACTCGCGGTCGAGCCGGGCAAGATCGACAACCTGGATGGACTATGGAGAACGCGCCTGGTCGGATTGGGCGATGCGCCGGGTGCACGCAAGGCTTACGATCCGTTGCCCGGCTGGCGACTCGATACACCCATTGCAGCCGGGGAGATTGTTGCGCTGATCAATCCAATCGTTTATCCGGATGTCTTCGAACGCAACTTCGATGCGGCATTGCGCGATTGGGATTCGGCGCCCGTCAACACCGATGCGGAGCAGCTCACCCGCCGTGCCGCGCGCACCGCGATCGAAATCATCGCGGGAAGGCGGTCGGCCATTCAACCCGAATGCGCGCAACTGAGGCCGCCGCTGGAAGCGGAACTCGCGAAGCATCCTGACGCCATCGGCAACCTGCAGCAGGTCGCCTGGGTGGACGTGTGCCTGGGCCGCAACGCGGAAGCGATTGCCGCGGCGCGTCGCGCATCGGAAGTCATGTCGATTGCCAAGGACGCCTACTTCGGCGGGTATACCCTTGCAGGGCTGGCCGAGGTCGAGGCCCATGCTGGCGCGAAGGATGATTCACTCAAGCTGGTCGAACAATTGCTGGCGATGCCGGCGGGCGAAGTAATGAGCGTTACGCGGCTGAAGCTCGATCCGGTTTGGGACCCTTTGCGCAGCGATCCGCGGTTTCAGGCGCTGTTGAAGAAATATTCCGGCGCGCAGCCGATGGCGGCAACGACCGGAGCTTCGCCGTGACCGAATTCATCGCGCGCCTCAAGCAACGCAAGCTGGTGCAATGGGCGCTGGCATACGTGGCGTTCTCGTTCGCGCTGCTGCAGGGCGTCGACATCGTTGCGCAAAGATTTGCGTGGCCCGACCAAATCGAAAAGCTGCTGATCCTCGCGCTCGCGATTGGATTGCTCGTCATCCTCGTGTTGGCCTGGTATCACGGCGAGCGCGGCGCGCAGAAGGTCAGCGGCACCGAGATCGTGATCCTCGCGCTTCTGCTGGCGATCGGCGGCGGGTTGCTGTGGCGGTTCGAGCGGAGTTCGCCTTCGGCAGAGGTCATTGCGAGCACACCGCCGGTTGCGGCCCTGCCGATCGCGGAGATTCCCGCCAAATCCATTGCCGTGCTGCCGCTGATGAACGAAAGCGGCGAAAAAGATCAGCAGTATTTTTCCGATGGGCTTTCCGAAGACCTGATCACCGCCTTGTCGCAATTCGCGGGCTTGAAAGTCATCAACCGCGATTCGTCATTCCGGTTCCGCGACAGCAAGGACAGCGTACGAACAATTGGCGAGAAGCTCGGCGTCGCGCATCTGCTGGAAGGCAGCGTGCAGAAGCTGGGCGATGAGGTGCGTATCAGCGCGGAGCTGGTGAACTGCAAGGACGGCAGCACCTTGTGGTCGCAGCACTACGACCGGCCATACAAGGATCTGTTCGCGCTGCAGGATGCAATCACGAAATCCGTGGCGGATACGCTGAAAGCCAAACTGCTCGAAGGCGGCGGCGCGGTCATGCAGAGCGACCGGCCGCCCAGCGGCAATCTCGCTGCCTATAGCGATTTCCTGCAAGGCTCGTTCTACGCGCGACGCGAGACCGAAGCCGACCAGCGCAAGGCGATCGATTATTTCACGGGCGCAACCCGCATCGATCCCGACTACGCGGTGGCATGGGCGGCATTGGGCGGCGAGCAAGCGATTATCGCCGGCAACTATGTGGGCGGTTCGGAGGCCGCGCAGCGCTGGGAAAAGGCGCGTGCCGACGTGAAACATGCTCTGCGGCTCGATCCCCAACTTGCAATGGCCTATGACAGGTACACCTTCATCCTGATCTCGGCGGATCACGACTGGAAACGTGCCGAGGCGGAGGCGCAACGCGCCCATCAACTGGCGCCGGACAAGGCGTATTACACCTTGGCCACAGTGCAGGGAGCGCTGGGCCACGCGCAGAAGGCCGTCGATCTGCTTCGGCATGGTCTGCCGACCGATCCATTGTGCGTCGGGTGTTACGACTATCTGGCGCGCTACCTGCCCGCGCTGGGTAAGTTCGATGCTGCCGCACAGGCGGCCCGCAAGGCGCTTCAAATAAATCCGGAGAGTTACTTCAGCCGGGCGCAACTCACCTACATTTACGCGATGCAAGGGAACGCGGCCGTCGCGCTGCAAGCGGCGCAGCAGGAGCCGCCGAGTGGATGGCGCGATGGGGCCCTGGCAATGGCATTGCAGATCGGCGGCGACCGTGCCGCAGCGGACGCTGCCTTGCAGACCGCGATCGCCAAGGATGCGGGCGACAGCGCTTACCAGATCGCCGAAATCTATGCGTTGCGCCGCGATCCGGACTACATGTTCAAGTGGCTGGACCGCGCGAACCAGAATCGCGATCCCGGTATCGAGCTGTTGCTCACCGATCCGCCGGTACTGCGCTACAAGAACGATCCGCGCTTCGCAGCATTCTGCAAAAAGGTCGGATTGCCGACCACCACCGATGCGAAGGCACTGCCGTGAACGAAACCGCGCCCGGCTTCTTCGCGCGCCTGCAGCGCAGCGAAACCCGGGTGCGACCTTGGTTGCGTTCGCCGTCCTGGATCGCGCGCCATTGGTTCCTTACGAACATCTGGGCGGGCGGAAACCGCGGTCTGCCGGCATAGCCAGGCGGCTCGCCAGCAGGATCGAATTGATCTTGATCCGGTCCCACTGCGCTGTCTCGGGCCGAGTGGTCGCTCAATATGAGGTTGCGGTCCGGCTCACGCCGGGCCGCAACCGTTCGCGTTACTTCGAGCGACGGGCCCGTTCCGCATTTAGTTCGACCAAGGTCGCGCTCAGATCACGGAGCGCTTGTTCCAGGAATGCAATGTGTGCGTCCGAGCCGCGTTCTAGCAGTTCCCAGTTGGGCTCGCTGCCCGATTCTGGTGCGGTGGGCAGATCGACCGGATGAAGGAAATCGAAATGAGTGTTTCGGATATCCTCAAGTGATGGAACGGGATGCTGTTTGCTCATGGTGTTCTCCTCTAGCGGGACAAAGTGACCCATTTGAGGGCGCGGTGCGCCCACGGTCACTGAGGAGAACGATCGGATGGAGTTATTTTCTCATAGACGTCGGGCATTTGCCCGGTGGCGCTGAAATCCCTTAGTGATCTCACCGCCCGACACGCGCGAGGGCAACACGGAAGTCGACGAGGACTCATTGCCGGAAGTGCAGAAGTGGTGGAAGCAGAACATCGTTGACACCCGCATCAAGCCCGAGGATTACGAAAAGCAGGTGCTGAAGGACTTCGAGGGCGATTCGGCACCGGACCTGTTGATCGTCGTGGACAAGCTGCTGACGGGCTTCGACGAACCACGCAACGGTGTGCTGTACATCGACAAGCCGCTCAAAGACCACAA
>Ga0207706_10004445_pt1 | contig 13175 bp, 11 predicted proteins | sample KBSC53metaG_FD_184318 | JGI IMG/M metagenome (GOLD analysis project Ga0207706, IMG submission 184318) | Corn rhizosphere microbial communities from Kellogg Biological Station, Michigan, USA - KBS C5-3 metaG (SPAdes) (version 2) | ecosystem: Host-associated > Plants > Roots > Rhizosphere > Soil ... | reverse complement strand
CGAAGAGGCGGAGCGGCTGGAGCACGCGGTTTCTCCGGCTTTCGAGGCAAAGCTCAGAGAAAAGCTTGGCGAGGGAGGAGCCTGCCCGCATGGGAACGCGGTGCTTCCGAAGAATCCAAATGAGCGGAAGCGGCAGGGAGAGTTGCCGCTGTCGGAAGCCAAGGAGGGCGAGAAGTACGTGGTGACCAGCCTCCAAGAGCGGGATCCGCAACTGCTACTTTTCCTGCATCGTATGGGTGTCGGGCCGAGCCGGATACTCCGGGTCGTGAGTCAGAATTACGACCAAACTGTTTCGATTGAGCTACCTAAGGGGACTTCGATTCTTGGTAGGCCGGCGGCTGAGGCTGTGTGGCTGAGGGCCACTCATTAAAAATGGGTCAACATATTAACTACGATTAATATTTTATGGCATACTAGGGTTGATACGTCGCAGTCGGCATTCCTTTTTTCCTCATGGCCACAGAACTGACAAATTACTCGGGACTCTCAGAGCCTTCTCTACCGGAGGTGCATGCAAGCGTGCGCATCTCGCGGTCGCCGCTTTATTGGAGGCGGCTGCTGGGGTTCATGGGGCCGGGATTTCTGATTTCTGTGGGGTACATGGATCCGGGAAACTGGGCCACCGATATCGCGGGTGGATCGCGCTTCGGATACACCCTGCTGTTTGTGATCATGGCTTCAAACCTGATGGCGATTCTGCTGCAGAGTCTGTCACTGAAACTGGGCATCGCCACGGAGCGCGATCTTGCGCAGGCTTGCAGGGAGAGCAGCGGCCGCGCGATGAGTTTCGTGCTCTGGGTGATGGCGGAGGTGGCGATCGCTGCCTGCGACATGGCGGAAGTGATCGGGTCAGCAATTGCACTGCAACTGCTGTTTCACATTCCGCTATTTTACGGAGTGTTGATTACGGGCACGGATGTGCTTTTGATTTTGCTGCTACAGCGCTGGGGCTTCCGTTATGTTGAGGCGCTGGTGATCGCGCTGATCGGAACCATCGTGGCGCTGTTTGGCATTCAGATGATTCTGTCGCGGCCCGAATATTGGCCGGTGTTTACCAATCTGTTAATTCCGTCGAAGGAAATCGTTTCGAACCCGGGCATGCTTTATATCGCCATCGGCATCCTGGGAGCGACGGTGATGCCGCACAACCTTTACCTGCATTCGTCGATTGTGCAGAGCAGGCGCTACAAACGCACACCGGAAGGGAAGAGAGAGGCCATTCAGATGGCCAGTATCGATTCGGCGCTGGCGCTGACGGTGGCGCTGTTTGTGAATGCCGCAATTCTGATTGTGGCGGCGGCGGTTTTCCATCGCAGCGGGCACTTTGAAGTTGCGGCGATCGAGGATGCCTATAAACTACTGAGTCCGCTGGTAGGTGCGGCGGGGGCGAGCACGCTGTTTGCGATCGCTTTGCTGGCTTCAGGACAGAACTCATCGATCACCGGAACCCTGGCGGGACAGGTAGTGATGGAAGGCTTCATTCACCTGAAGCTTTCTCCGTGGCTGCGCAGGCTTATCACGCGATCTATCGCGATTATTCCTACAATTATTGTGGTGGCCATCAACGGCGAGAGGGGAACGGAAAAACTGCTGCTGCTGAGTCAGGTAATTCTGTCGCTGCAACTGAGTTTTGCCGTAGTTCCGCTGGTGATGTTTACGGGGAATCGCAAAAAGATGGGCGAGTTTGTGAATCCGCCATGGGTCAAGGTTTTGTCATGGGCGGTCGCTTCATTGATTGTCGCGCTGAACGCGTGGTTCCTGGTGCTGATGATCAAAGGTAGTTAGGCAAGATCAAAGCTAATTCACGCCGAAGAAAAGGATCTTTGCTCCAGGCTTTTCGAACTGAGCTTGAATCGTGGCTCGACCGGAGCCGTCGAAGTGAATGGTCACGCCATCGCTGTTCCAATGCTGTGTTACGGCCTTGTGGCTTGTGACGTATTCGTAATCGCCCGGATGCGTGGCGAAGATGACGACCGCGCCTTTGCCGGTGGATGACGAGATTTTTTCATAGATCTCGGGACTGCCGGAGACGAGTCCTGTAACTACCGGATCACTTTCTGTGATGTCGTTGCGGACTTGTTTATATCTTGCGAGTGAGCTTCCGATGAAATCAACCCCATCGTCGGAGACACTCAAAAGGTCTCCCCAGATTCCGTTTTGTCCAAGAATGAGCGATGCGACATTTACTTCCTGCCACTGCCGGGGATCGTCGGGGAAATAGTGTGTGAGGAAGAGGACGGACGGGATCCACTTATCAAAGGTCAAGGGAGAGCGTGTAATCCAGGTTCGCGCCGGACCCTGATTGAAGAACAGATTCCAGTTGGATTTCTCGAGGTCGATCGGAACATCGTAGTTCTGGTAGTACGGTCCGTTGTTGATGAGGAAGAATTTTCCGGAGGAGAGGAAGGCCAGTCCAAATGCGCGGCCGCCCTCAGTAACATCGAAGTCGACAATGGTGCCAGGTACGGCGGCTGCGACCTTTTCGGCAACGTGGCTCATGGATTGAACGAGTTGAAACGCGTAGGAGTCGGCGCTCTCCTGCTGCGTATTGTTTTCGCCGCCGTGATTGTGGTGGGGATCGTTACAACCATACTGGCTGATGGCATCCCACTTGAAATAACTCACGCCCACCTCTTTTGCCAATCGAATGAGTTCGTCGGCGAAATAGTCGGCGTATCCACTCACCATGCACATCTCATAGCTTTTTTCGGTCTCCCATATCTCGCGGGGTTCTCCGATCTTGCCATTCCACGACATGCGCCACTGTGGATGTTCGCGGACGGCCTTGCTGGAGACTGCCGCCGAGGTTGGGCCAAACCAAAGGCCCAGCTTCATCCCATATGCGTCGAGTCTCGCTTTTACATTTTTCAGTTGATTCGGAAAGCGCGCGGTGCTGACGGCCCAATCGCCGGTTTTCTCGTACCAGCCGGTGTCGAGCACAAAGACGTCGATTCCCATTCGGTGTGCCACGTCGATCTCTTTGAGGATGTGGTCTTCGTTCATCGAGGCGAGATAGGGTTTGCCGTTGAGCCATTTGTTTCGTTCCTGAAAGTTCCAGGTGTTGTAGAAGATGTAGGGGTGGCGTGTCGTGGAGTTCTGCGACATGGAATGCAGCACAAAACGCCGGTAGGCTGACGCGAGTTGATCGATTGGTCCATCGACTGCCGCCGACTCCATCCAGAGGGACTCATAACTGTGGGAAGAGTCAATGACCTGGCCAGGAAGATAGTTCCCCTTGACGGCGGTGAGTCGAACTGTGCGATCGGGGGCGAGCTGATATTGCAGGAAGGCGTCGGGGACCTGGGATCCATGCTCGTACGCGATGAGGAAACTGCGGGTTCCGTTGCTGGCGGCAAGGATCGGTCCCATGAATGATGAGCCATCCGCGAAGTATCTTTCACCGATTTTGGTTTCGTTGAGTGTGTAGCTATGCGTCAATTCTGCAAAGTTGGAAAGCGAGACTTCTTCAACCTCGGGGAACTGCGCAAGAGAAGTTTTGAAGTATGTCAGCCGGTCTTTGCCCGAGGCTGCGGTGAGTTTTCTCGCGCGTTCCGTCATGAGGGTGTAGCGAAAACGAATCACGGGCGTTTCTTCGTTCACCTGGAACTGGATTCTCAATTTGAGTTGCGAATCGGAACGGAGCGCGGATTCAAATAAATATTGTGTTACACCGTTCGCGAGCTTGACCGGATTCCCGATCGCAGCAAACGTTCCAGTGTCAGCCGGCGTTTCATTGCCATCGATGGAAAAGGTGGGAGGGGCGAAGGAATAAGAAGCCGTTCCGTTCAGCGTACTGAACTTCCAAAGGCATCCCTGGCCGCAGGCGAGGGCGATCCAAACCTGGCTGTTGCGTATATTGGCGGACGGCGATGTTTGAGCGCAGATGGGCGACGGCGCGGCCGCAAGGGCGAGGGCGCAGGCCGCAAGTGCAAATTTCCCGATTCGTTCGATCATCGCGTGTGTCTCCGTCGGCTTCAGGGTTTGTATTGTCGGCTCAATGACGCAGTTTATCTGACCACGTCGTTTTGTCCATTGATTCCCTGCGGATGGTGTCTGAATTTGTATCGGGGGATGCGGGGTCGAGATCGCAAACCAGGAATCAACCTTCGAAAAGGTGCAATCCCGCTCCAAAGTACTACGTTCGAAAACTGTTCGGATGTTCTAACATTCGTGTGATGAAAGTTTTGTCAGCAACAGAGATGCAGGCATGTGACCGTGCCACGACCGAGCAGTTTGGATTGACGTCGCTGGAATTGATGCGGGCAGCTTCGGCGGCCGTATCGGCGTTCGCGCTTGAGCAATTTCCTAAGGTGCGACGCGTGACGGTGCTTTGCGGCAAGGGCAATAACGGGGGCGACGGAATGATGACGGCGCGCCTGCTTGCCAAAGCGGGGCTCGAAGTGACGACCTTGCTGCTGGGTTCGCACTATGAGTTGAAGGGCGATGCAGCCACCGCGTGGCGTGAGCTCGGTATTTCTTCGCAACGCTTTATCTACGAGGTGGAAAAGCCAGCAGATCTCAGGGGGCACTCCAGCGCACTCGATACAGATCTCATTGTTGATGCGGTGCTGGGCACCGGGTTCAGGCCGCCTTTGAGCGGATTGGCTCTGGCGGCACTGGAGTGGGTGTTGGCCACGTCAGCGCCATTTCTTTCGATTGATCTGCCCTCGGGATGGCCAGCCGACGAGAGCAGTGTCACGATTTCCGAGCCGGTGTTTCCTTCGGATGCCGTCATTACGTTCACTGCTCCGAAGGCGGCGCATGCGTTCGGACATTTGACCCGAAGGCCGAATCAGCCTGTGGTTGTGGCGGCAATTGGATCGCCGGATCAGGCGATTGTTTCCGTCGACAGCCTGACATGGGCCGGGGCTTCGCACACTCTAATCGAGAAGCCTCGTGCGGGGGACTCGAACAAGGGCAAGTTTGGACATGTGCTTGTGCTGGGCGGTTCGCTGGGAAAGACCGGAGCGCCGGCGATGAGTTCGCTAGCAGCGTTGCGGGCGGGCGCAGGCCTGGTCACGGCGGGGGTCCCTGCGACAGTGATCGGGCAGGTGGCAGCAGTTGCGCCGGAATTGATGACGCGACCGCTCAAGGCCACGCCGTCGGGAGAACTCGCAGCGACGGGAATTGCAGGGCCGCAGTTTGCTGAGTTGATCGCCGGGAAGACGGTGATTGCGATCGGTCCGGGACTGGGACAGGGCGCTGGCGCAGTCAAGCTCGTCGAGGCGGTTTTGACAGAAACAGATTTGCCCGTGGTGGTGGATGCCGATGCGTTAAATATCCTGGCGGCAGATGCGGCGCTGTTTGAGAGGCTGGTTGAGCAAGCGCGGGGCGGCCGCACGATTGTACTGACACCGCATCCCGGCGAGATGGCGCGATTGACGGGAATGAGCGTGCCGGAAATTCAGGCCAACCGACTGGCAACAGCGCGAGAGTTTGCTCGCGACCACGGTCTGACGCTGGTGCTCAAGGGTTCACGCACTCTGATCGCTCATCCGGATGGAAGTGTGGCCGTGAATACGACGGGTAATCCCGCGTTGGCAAAGGGAGGGACAGGCGACCTGCTGACGGGAATGATTGCGGGGTTGATGGCGCAGCATCCAAATGATGTTGCGCGTGCAGTCGAGGTTGCGGTGTACCTGCATGGGATGGCTGCGGACTTTGCGGTGCGCGAGTGGGACGAGCATACGTTGCTTGCGACCGACACGCTCAATTACCTTTCGCGGGCGTTCCGGTTTCGGCCTTTCCGCTTTCAAAAAGGCGCCCCGAGAGGGTATGTTTGGTTGCAGGGGCTGCCGGGCCCAGCGGTGCCGGTGACGCGTTCCCCAGAGGCAGCAGAATGACCAAGGAAGCCCCAGTCGCTGAGGGTCGGATTCACGAGTTTGTCACAAAGAGCGGTGCGGACACGATTGAGGTGGGCCGCAAGCTGGCGAGACTGCTGGCTCCGCCGCAGCTCCTTGTGCTTCGGGGCGACCTTGGCACGGGCAAGACAACGCTGGTGAAGGGGATCGCGCAAGCGCTCGACGCAGCGGAACCCGATGAGGTTACCAGTCCCACTTTTACGCTGCTGCATGAGTATGACGGAGCGCTCGATGGAAAGCCGGTGAAGCTTTTTCATCTTGATGTCTACCGCATCGAAGGCGAAAGGCAGTTAGAGACGCTGGGGTTGGATGAACTGCTTACACCTGACGCGCTCGTACTGGTGGAGTGGGGTGAAAAGTTCAAGAGTATTCGCAAGAAGGCGACGGGTGAGATTGCCATTGCTTCAGCGGGCGGAGATGCGCGCAAGATTACTGTGACGCTGAAAGAATAGTCCGCGAAGCCGATAAGATTAGACGAAACAACTGCTGCGATTCCCCAGTCGAATGATTTGAGCGTGGTTGATTCCGCTTTTCGCGCTGGATATACTCCGGCGCACGGAGGCCCATGATGCGTTTCACTAGCTCCGGAACAAGAATTTCGCTGCTTCTGGTGTGCACCGCGCTGTTGGCGGGCCAACTTCCCGGTCAGACTTCGAAAACGGGTGCCAAGGCGATACCGGTGAGACAGCAAACTCCCAATGATTCGAACGCTCAGCGGGAAAATGGCGGCGTCGAAGTGATCAACGGGTCGACACGTTGGATTGAGAGACTGGATGAGCCTGTTACCGGTTCGACGGGAAGAACTCCGTATGTGCCGTCGGTGAACAAGGTGGATGTGATTACGGGATCGTCGAAACAGTCGCAGCTATTTCTCGGGGAACAATCGGGAGAGACGCGGCGGGGTCGGGGTAGCGCCGGGCATCTATCGACGAAAGGCGAGGGCATTGAGCCTGCGCCCCGAGTGGAGATCATCAACGGAACTCAGTTCGAGATGAAGAGTTTCGAAGGAATTGCAGAGGAGCCGTCCTTAGAAGAGAGGGAGCGGCAAAGGCGGCAGCGGGTGGTACTTCACGTTGAATCCGTGGAGTCGGCAAAGAAACTCAAGGATCCAAATCCAGTGGTGACCGCTGTGGTGACCAGCGAGTCGGAGCGTGGGAATGCGACGCCAGTTGTCGTTCTCGTGGCATCGAGCGAGTCAAAGCGGGCGGGGCGGGCCGTCGGAGATGTGCCGCCGGTGGTGTGGGTGACTCCGAACCCACCCAAGAGGCCACCGTACCACCCGGAGACTTCGGTTCCGCAATAGGGTTGGTCAGAATCGGAAGTCAGATCGGAGCCCTGCGTCGTGGTTTCTCACCTGGAAAGCGAAGAGACCTGTTGCGGAGGGTGCGCTGCGAGTCCGGTGCTGCCGCGACAGGTGGCCTGGCTGCAAGGGATCACACTTGCGTGGATGGTGCTGGAGTGTGGCGGATCGCTGTGGGCGGCGGCGCGAGCACATAGCGTAGCTCTGCTGGCGTTCGGTTCGGACAGCCTTATTGAGATGATGTCGGCGACAGTGGTGTTGCTGCAGTTCCTGCCCAGGTTTCCTTTGAAGAAATCGCAGGCCGATCGTGCGGCGGCGATTTTGTTATTTCTGCTTGCCGGCGTGGTGGTGTGTATTGCGGTGCTAGCTTGGAATCTGCGGGTGGAATCGAGCTGGCTTGGCATCGCTGTGACGGCGCTCGCGCTGGTCGTGATGCCGGTATTGGCGTATATGAAGCGACGGCAGGCACGCGCCATGAACAATCGCACGCTGGCAGCCGATGCGACGCAGTCCGCGACATGCGCCTACCTCGCGGGAGTAACCCTGGCGGGGCTGGCTATCAATGCCCGCTGGCATATTTCATGGGTGGATACGGTGGCGGCGCTGGCGGCGGTTCCGATTCTGGTGGTTGAGGGGCGGCGTGCATGGCGAGGTGAAGGCTGCGGGTGCCAGTAGGTCATTGGTCACGAAACTCTTCCTCATTCGTCCCACCACGGAGTACCCTTCAGAAGCATTGGATTCTTGGATAGGAGCTTTTCGATGAAGAGGCTTTTTTTTCTTGCAGCGGTAGTGTTCAGTGTTTGCGGGCCGGTTACAACCCTGGCAGAGCAGCCGCCGATTATTGATCGGGCGCTGTTCTTCGGCGAGATTCAGATTGCCGGTGCGCAGATATCACCAGATGGGCAGTATCTCTCGTTTCTGAAGCCTTACAAGGGTACGCGCAATATCTGGGTGAAGAAAGCGAGCGAGCCATTCAGCGCTGCCCGGCCGATGAGCGCGGAGGCTACGCGGCCGATCCGGCAGTATTTCTGGAGCCGCGACGCGAAATTCATTCTCTATTCGCAGGATGTGGGGGGCGATGAGAATTTTAATGTTTATGCGATCGATCCGACCAAGCCGGCAGACGCGACGACAGGTGTGCCACCGACACGCGCGCTGACAAGCCTTAAGGGCGTACGGACGTTGATTTACGCAGTGCCAAGGGCCAAGCCGGACATTCTCTACATTGGCCTGAATGATCGCGACAAGCAATGGCACGATCTTTATGAGCTGACGATCTCCACCGGCGAGAAGAAACTGCTGCGCAAGAACACAGAGCGGATTTCGGGATGGGATTTTGATCATGACGGGAATCTGCGGATCGCGGAACGTACGAACCAGGTGGGCGATACGGAGATTCTGCGCGTAGATGCGGATGGGTTCAAGCAAATCTACAGCTGTTCAGTGCTTGAGGGCTGCGGGGTGGAGGACTTTGACGCTGCGAACAAGATGGTCTACCTGAATACCAACAAAGGTGAGCTGAATCTGGCCGAACTGGAGATGATGGATCCGGGGACGGGCGCTACGACGAAGTATGAAAGCGACCCGGAAAACCGCGTGGACATCGAAGGGCTGGATCTCTCTACTGTTGACTATCACGTCTATTTCACGCGGTACGAGGATGATCGGTCCCGGCTGTATTTCAAAGACAAAGAATTTGAGAAAGAGTATCACTGGCTCGAGTCGAAGCTGCCAGGCAAAGAAATCAATTTTGGAGCGCGATCGAAGGATGAAAATGTGTGGATCGTCAGCGCCTCGAGCGATAGGGAACCGGGCGAGACGTACTTATGGAATCGCAAGGCCAAGACACTCGATTTGCAGTATCGGATACGCGAGGAGTTGCCGCGGGAGTCGTTGTCGGAGCGGAAGCCGTATCACTTCAAATCGTCGGATGGGCTGGAGATTTCAGCTTATCTGACGTTGCCGAAGGGGCTCCCCGCAAAGAACCTTCCGTTGGTGGTGTTTCCGCATGGTGGGCCGTGGGCTCGCGACAATTTTGGATACGACACGTTTGCGCAGTTTCTGTCGAATCGCGGGTACGCGGTGTTGCAGCCGAATTTTCGCGGGTCAACGGGATACGGCAAGAAGTTCCTGAATGCGGGCAATGGGGAGTGGGGCCGCAAGATGCAGGATGACCTGACATGGGGCGTCAAAGCACTGGTGGCGGACGGGACCGTTGATGTGAAGCGGGTCGGCATTGCGGGCGGATCGTATGGAGGGTACGCGACACTGGCTGGAGTCGCGTTCACTCCGGATGTGTACGCGGGCGCGGTGGCGATTGTGGCGCCGTCGAATCTGATTACGCTGCTGGATGCGATTCCGCCGTACTGGGAGGCGGGGCGGAAACAGATGTATGCGCGCATGGCTGATCCGACGACGCCGGACGGGAAGGCGCTGCTGATTGCGGAGTCTCCGCTGACCCAAGCGAAGGCGATCGTCACGCCTCTGTTGGTGGTGCAGGGGAAGAACGATCCGAGGGTGAATATTCGCGAGAGCAACCAGATTGTGGCGGCGGTGCGCGATAACGGGAAGCCGGTTGAGTATCTCGTCGCGCCAGACGAGGGGCACGGGTTTGCGCGGCCGATCAACAACCTCGCGATGGTGACCGCTATGGAGGGATTCCTGGTGAAGTACCTCGGCGGACGAGATCAGAAGGAAGTTCCGGCGGATGTTGAGGCGAAGTTGAAGGAGATTACGGTTGATCCAAAGACGGTAAGTGGAGATGTGAAGCTGAGTGGGGCGCTGGCTGCACCTGCGAAGTAGGGAAGAAAACCGGAAGGGAGATCGGCGGATTCGGTTAGCTGAATCCGCCGAGTCTTTTTAGAAGCCCATGATGTTGTAGCCGCAGTCTACGTAGAGGATTTCGCCGGTGATGGCGGCGGAGAGGTCGCTGGCGAGGAAGAGGGCGGCGCCGCCGACCTCGAGCTGATCGACGTTGCGGTGGAGTGGAGCGCGTTCGGCATGGGAGCGCATCATTTCGCTCAGGTCGCCGACGCCGCGAGCCGCGAGGGTCTTGATGGGACCGGCGGAGATGGCATTGACGCGGATGTTTTTGGGGCCGAGGTTCCAGGCGAGATAACGCGTCGTGCATTCGAGGCCGGACTTGGCGACGGCCATCACGTTGTAATTAGGGACGACTTTTTCGGCTGCGTAGTAGCTCATGGTCATGATGCTGCCGCCGTCGGTCATGAGCGGAGCAGCGGCGCGCGTTACGGCGATGAGGGAGTATACGCTGACTTCCATGGCGACGCGGAAACCATCGCGGCTGGTGTTGATAAATTCTCCGCGAAGGTCGGCGGCGGGCGCGAACGCGACGGCGTGGACGACGATGTCGAGCTTGGCGTATTTCTCTTTGAGCTTCGCGAAGAGGGTGTCGATTTCTTCATCGACGGAGACGTCACATTGGAAGCCGGAGGCGCCGGGAAGGTCCTTGATGAGGTCTTCGGCTTCGAGCTTCATGCGTTCGTTCTGATAACAGATGGCCAGGGTTGCACCGGCCGCGTGCAGCTTTTGGGCGATGCCCCAGGCGATAGAACGCTTGTTGGCCAACCCGAAGACAACGGCCGTCTTACCTGCCAAATCGATCATGCTTTCCTGTTCCTCCACAGCCCGCGTTCTGTTTGGGAAGATGCCGGGCCCACCAACTCCTAGAATATCAGCGAATACGCGCGGATCAGCCGCCGAGGTCGACGAGCTCGACTTTGCCAACGGGACGGCCGAGGAAACGGGAGCCGAGGCGCTCAAACTTCTCGACGGAGTCGGTAGCGAAGCAATGGATTTCGGTGGATCCGGCTTCGTCGACGCCGCGGGGTTGGGCACGGCCGTTGAAGAGACGTGCAGCGGCCTCGGCGGCGGCCTCGGCGGAGTCGATGACTTTCAACCCATTCGGAACGGCCTGCTCGATGAGCGGCCTCAGCAGAGGGTAGTGGGTGCAGCCGAGGACGAGGGTGTCGGGATTCAGGCCTGCGGCATTCGCATCCGTGGCCAATTCGTCGAGGTAGATGCGGATGACTTCTGCCGTGACGGGGTGGTTGATCCATCCCTCTTCAACCAGCGGAACAAGCAAGGGGCATGCCTTTTCGAGTGCGCGGAGCCCCTGATCCTTGCACGCGGTGGCGTAAGCATGACTTTGGACAGTGGCATCGGTGGCGATGACCAGTACGTCTCCGGTTTTGGACGAGGCACGCGCGGCGGTGGCACCTGGCTCAATCACTCCGAGGACTGGCACGGGCACCGCGTCTTGAATGGCGTCGAGGGCGAGGGCGCTGGCGGTGTTGCAGGCTATGACGAGAGATTCAGCACCCTGTTCGCGAACGAGAAACTGTGCGCTTTCGACGGCGTAGCGTGCGATGGTGCGGCGCGATTTGGAGCCGTAAGGCAGGCGCGCCGTGTCGCCGATGAAAGCGAAGCGTGCACGCGGGAGTCGGGGCAGGAGCGACTGGAGGACTGTGAGGCCGCCGAATCCGGAATCGAAGACGCCGATTGTCGGTGGACCCTTTTCGGGATCGCTCATGGTTTGTTTCCCTCGGTGGGCACAGCTTCGGCAGTCAGGTAGGTTCGGGTCAGGTCGGCATGACCGGCGAGGGTGGGGCGCGGTTGGCCATCGACCAGGAATCGGACTTGCGTGACATTCGGCAGGTTGGCCCGGAGCGTTCCGCAGATGGACAGGACGGTCAGAGTCTCAGTCTCGATGCCGGAGGGGTGGCTGGCTGCGAAGGTGCCTGTCAGATTGACAACTGCCACCTGGGCATTTGGATCTGGGGAGCTTTTGCCTGCAGGCAGGAGGAAGACCTGGGCTACGGATGTTGCTCCGCCGCCGACTGGGTGGACGGCATCAGGAGCGGCGTAGAGATCGAGCAGCCTGCCGAGCAAGGCCCGGGCGCGGGCTCCTGGATCGGCCGGAAGAGGCAGCGAGCGGATTTGCGGTATGAGTGCGTTTTCGGCGTCGTTGGCGGCAACCAATGTGGCTTGTTCGGCCGGGGCAACCTCGGGGGCCTGAGTGGGTGCAGAGGCCTGGCCAGCAAGTAGACGCCGGTGTGCGCGCTGGCGCAGTTGCCACAGAACGACCCCCATGGCAAGGGACGCGATCAGCAGAATGACAAAGAGAATCTTCTGGTAGCGAGGAATCACGGCTGTCGAGCCTCCGAACGCCACTGGACAATCGCTGCGGCAAGCGCCAGGGCCACGCGCGCCTGGTAGTCGGGATTGTCGGGTTCCGAGAGGATCTTGTTGTCATCGCCGCGTTCGGGCGCAATTTCGACCGCGATGGCAGGGCACGTCATGCTATCGACGGCGGGCAGGGCGGTACGACCGAGGGTCACATTGAAACCGGCGTGCGCAAGCGCCGAGTTGAGAATGCCCGCCAGTGCGAGGCTGCGGGTTACGGAGGCGGCCTGCGCGGTCTTCCATGCGGTAAAGCGGGCCGGTTGCGCGGGCGGCAGCGAGGAAGCGAAGAGATGAATGCCGGCACCGCTCTCACTGGCATGGAGGCTCAGGCAGGCTCCTGCCTTGGCGTGATTCGCGATCTCCGCGCGCTTATCGAGGGCCACGGATGAGTCAGATTCGCGGGTGGTGACCACCTGAATGCCGCGGGCTGACAAAAGGGAGCGGAGCCTGACGTTGAGGGTGAGGTTGACGGCCTTTTCTAACTGGCCGCTGTCGAGGTGTGCTCCTGTGTCGTCGCCTCCGTGGGCTGCGTCGAGGACGACGACGAAGCGAGGGGCGGGAGGTGGGGGTGCTGGAGACGGAACGGGCGGCTGTTGTGCGACGCAAGGCAGAGTGAGTGCCAGAGCCGCGGCCAAAAAGGGTGTTTTCCGCCATGCCGAATCCATCGTTGTTAGCCTACATTACTTAGCCGGTAAACTATTCATTGCACGATCGGAGTGCTCAAGCCGCCGCCCGTCGCGCTCGCGTGATGAATGGAGAAAGTCAGCCTCCCATCCTGCGATCCAGCTCTTCCTCTTCGCGATCATATA
>Ga0207706_10004440_pt1 | contig 13184 bp, 12 predicted proteins | sample KBSC53metaG_FD_184318 | JGI IMG/M metagenome (GOLD analysis project Ga0207706, IMG submission 184318) | Corn rhizosphere microbial communities from Kellogg Biological Station, Michigan, USA - KBS C5-3 metaG (SPAdes) (version 2) | ecosystem: Host-associated > Plants > Roots > Rhizosphere > Soil ... | reverse complement strand
GCCGGCTGGATCTGGTTCACGCCGGTCCTGCTGGTCTCGGTCGTCGTGGACTGGGTGATCGCGGCGCGGATCCGCCCGGTCACCATCTGTTATCGCTGCGACGCGGAGTACCGGGAGGTCCCCGTGAATCCGCACCACAAGGGCTACGATCCCCATGTCGCGGAGCGGTACGCGGAGAAGAAGACCGTCCGGCGCATGAGGTAGTCGCCAGCCGTGAAGATCTACGACATCTCGCGCGTGATCTCCGAGGAGACGCCGGCCTGGCCCGGAGACGTTTCCTTTTCCTGGAGAGAGACGGCGCGGCTGGGGCCCGGGGCGCCGTGGGGATCGACCTGCTTCACGATGAGCGCGCACCTGGGCACGCATGCGGACGCGCCCGGCCACCTCTTCGAGGACGGCAAGGCGATCGCCGAGGCGCCCCTCGCGGCCTACCTCGGCCCGGCGCGCGTGGTGGCGCTCCCGGGTGTCGGCGAGGTGGGCCCCGACGCTCTTCCGCCCAAGAGCCTGCGAGCGCCGAGAGTTCTGTTTCGCAGCGGCGCCCGGGCGTTTCTGTCGCCGCTGGCGGCGATCCGCCTGGCCGACGCCGGAGCGATGCTCGTCGGCACCGATGCCGCATCGATCGATCCGGAGGACGCCGAGGACCTCCCCGCCCACCGCGCGCTGCTCTCCCGCGGCGTCGCCCTGCTCGAGGACCTCGACCTCGCCGTCGTGCCCGACGGAGACTACGAGCTCGTGGCCCTGCCGCTGCGTTTCCGGGACCTGGACGCCTCGCCGGTTCGCGCGATCCTGATCGCGACCTGACTAGGGGAAGAGGCCCCGGATGCGCGTCGCCTCTTCGACGCGGCCGACGGCGAGGATCAGCGCCCCCGTCCGCAGGTCCGTATCGTGGCGCCGGGCCGTTTCCGCGACGTCCTCGTAGGCGCGGCGGATCGTCCGCTCGAGGTGGCTGCGGACGAGGTCCGGATCCCAGAAGAAGGAATAGAGGTCCTGGACCCACTCGAAATACGAGACGGTCACGCCGCCGGCGTTCGCGAGGATGTCCGGGATGACCAGGGAGCCGTTCCGGCGCAGGATGTCGTCGGCGTCGGGCGTCGTCGGGCCGTTCGCCGCTTCGGCGACGATCCGGGCCTTCACCCGGGGCGCGTTCTCGCGCGTGATGATGCCTTCGAGCGCGGCCGGAACGAGGATGTCGACCGGCAGCTCCAAGATCTCTTCGTTCGTGATCTTCTCGCCGCGGCTCGCCGTGACGGTGCCCTTCTTCTCCTTCGCGGCATTGACCAGATCGAGCCGCAAGCCCTTCTTGTCGTAGATCCCGCCCCGGGAATCGGATACGGCGACGACCTTGACTCCCGCCTCGTCGAGGAACTTTGCGGCGAAGGCCCCGGCATTGCCGTAGCCCTGCACGGCCGCGGTGGCTCCCTTGAGTTTGAGCCGCATCCGTTTGGCGGCCTCGTCGATGGCGACGAAGCAGCCCTCGGCCGTGGCCTCATTGCGGCCCGCGGAGCCCCCGAGCGGGATCGGTTTTCCGGTCACGACCCCGAGCGTCGAGTAGCCCTGGGTCATCGAAAAGGTGTCCATGATCCAGGCCATGTGCTGGGGCGTCGTGTAGACGTCGGGCGCCGGGATGTCCCGGTCGTGGCCGAGAACGATCGCGATCTCCGAGGTGTAACGGCGCGTCAGCCTCTCGTTCTCGTCGAGCGAAAGCTTTTTGGGGTCGACCGTGACGCCGCCCTTGGCGCCGCCGAACGGGATGTTGACCACGGCGCACTTCCAGGTCATCCACATCGCCAGGGCCTTGACCTCGTCGAGCGTGACGCCCGGGTGGAAACGGATGCCGCCCTTCGAGGGCCCGCGTGCGATGGAGTGCTGCACCCGATAGCCCGTGAAGACCTTGATCTGCTTGTTGTCCATGCGAACCGGAATCGACACGGTGAGCTGCCGCTTCGGATTGCGGAGGATGTCGCGGATTCCGGCGTCGAGGCCCAGCTGATCGGCGGCCCGTTCGAACTGGCGCTGGGCGAACAGGAACGGGTTGAGGTTCTCGGGGGAGAGCGGCGGGGCCGGCTCGGCCGGTTTCCTCGGCGTTGCTTTGGAGCGTCGGGGCTTCCGTGCCATTCGTTTCTCCTTCGCGCCTGGCGCGCTAAACGGTGCTCTTGGAACCGGGGGGATCAGGGCCCGAGAGGCAGAGTCTCGGCGGCATGGCGGGCGAGCCGCCACAGGGTGCCGGGGAAGATGCCGATCGCGAAGATGCCGATTGCGCACAGCGCGAGCGCGAGGCGATCCGCGGGCGCGAGCGCCGGCGGAGGCTCGTCATCGACGGGATCGCGCATGTAGAGAATGTAGACGACCTTCAAATAGTAGCCCACCGACACGAGGGAGTTGGCGATCCCGATGAGGGCCAGGGTATAGAGGCCGCTCTGTAACGCCGCCTTGAAGAGAAAGAACTTGCCGATGAAGCCCGCGGTGGCGGGGATGCCCGCCAGGGAGAAGAGGCACAACGCGAGGACACCGGCGGCGAACGGGGTGCGCCTTCCGTCGCCGGCGAGCATCGCCACCGGATGGGCCTTCGTCTCGTCCCGATAGAGAGCGGAGACCGCGGCGAACGCTCCGGCGTTCGAGACGAGGTAGGCGAAGAAGTAGACGATGACCGCGGCGAGCGCGTCGCGTCCGAACACGACGAGAGCGATCGTGACGTAACCCATGTGGGCGATGCCGGAATAGGCGAGGAGCCGCTTGATGTCCCGCTGTGCCAGCGCGACGACGTTGCCGAGCGTCATGGACACGATCGCGATGGCGGCGATCGCCGTCCGGAACTTGTCGGGCAGGCCCGTGGAGAAGACCTCGGCGAAGACCCGATAGAGAACGATGACGCTCGCGCCCTTGGGCGCCACCGAGAGGTAGAGCACGGCGGGCGTGGGCATGCCCTGGTAGACGTCCGGCGCCCAGGCGTGGAAAGGTGCGAGGGACATCTTGAAGGCGAACCCGACGAAAAGGAGCAGCAGCCCGAAGGCCACGGCGGGGCTGCTGCCCAGGCCCGGCCGCGCCAGGGCTTCGAGCCGCGAGGTCCCGGCCGCTCCGAAGAGCAGCACCACGCCGTAGAGGGTGAACGCGGATCCGAAGGCCCCCGTCAGGAAGTACTTGAGCCCCGCCTCCGAGGAGGCTTCGACTCCGCGGAAGAACGCCGCGAGGACGTAGAACGAAAGAGACAGAGTCTCGAGGCCGATGAAGACGAGGAGCAGGTCGAGGCCCCGCGTCATGAGCGACACGCCGAGGTGCCCCCAGAGAAGCAGGGCGTAGAACTCGCCCTTTTCCTCGCCCGCCCGCTCGAGGTATGGCTTGGCGACGAGGACCGCCAGGGCCGCACACGCGCCGAGGAAGAGGCCGATCAAGAGCGTCAGCGGGGAAGTCTCGAAGCGGCCCCCGAAGGTGGTGCCGTAGGGCGCCTGGACGAGAGCGTAGAGGGCGCCGCCGATGCCGGCGAGGGCGATTGTTGAGAACCATCGCTTCAGGTTCGGGGCGAAAGCCTCGATGAGCAGGATGAGGCAGCCCGCGGCCGCGAGAATGATCTCGGGCAGGATCGCGACGAAGTCGGCGCGGGTGAACTGGACGATTTGCATCTGCTCGGGCGTCATGGTGCTCGATTCGCGATCTGCTTCGAGACGACCGTCTCGCGGAGCGACTCGACGGAGCCGCGGATGCGATCCAGGACGTCGTTCGGCCGGACGCCGATCCAGACCATGAGAACGACGAGGATGGCGGCCGCGACGAACTCGCTCGGCCGGATGTCCCGCAGCGAGCGGTTCTGTTCGTTCCGGAAGGGGTTCCAGAACACGCGCTGCACGAGCCAGAGCATGTAGATGGCCGAAAGGATCACGCCTGTGGCCGCGGCGACCGCCCACCAGCGGTGGGGCGACGACCACGTTCCAACGAGGATCAGGAACTCGCCGACGAAGCCGTTCAAGCCCGGGAGGCCGATCGACGAGAGCGTCGCGATGACGAAGAGCGCGGTCGTGACCGGCACGACCGACGCGATCCCGCCATAGGCCGAGATCTCGCGCGTGTGCGTCCTCTCGTAGAGGACGCCGACCAGGAGGAACAGAGCGCCCGTCGAAAGGCCGTGGTTGATCATCTGGAGGATCGAGCCCTGGAGCGAGATCGTCGTGAACGCGCCCACGCCCATCACGACGAGGCCGAGGTGCGAGACCGACGAGTAGGCCACGAGCCGCTTCATGTCGTGCTGCGGGTAGGCCACGAAAGCGCCGTAGATGACGCCCACGATGCCGAGGGCTCCCAGCCACGGCGCGTACCGGATGGCCGCGTCCGGAAAGAGGGGAAGTGCGAAGCGCAGGTAGCCGTACACACCCAGCTTCAGCAGGACACCGGCCAGGATGATCGAGCCCGCCGTCGGGGCTTCGGTGTGGGCGTCGGGCAGCCAGGTGTGGAGCGGAAAGACGGGGACCTTGATCGCGAAGGCCAGCGCGAAGGCGGCGAAGAGCAGTGTCTCGACCCGCCCGCTGAAGCTCAGCCGGTAGAGATCTTCGAGAGCGAAGGACCAAACCCCCGTTGCGGCCTGGTGGCGGATCGCGATGAAGAGGATGGCCAGGAACATCAGGAGGCTTCCCGCCATCGTGAAAATGAAGAACTTCATGGCCGCGTAGATCCGCCGCGGCCCGCCCCAGATGCCGATGATGAAGTACATCGGCACCAGCATCACTTCCCAGAAGACGTAGAAGAGCGCGAGGTCCAGCGCCACGAGGCTTCCGAGCATGCCGGTCTCGAGGAGCAGGAAGGCGATCGAGTAGCCCTTGATTTCTTTCTCGACGTGCGTGAGAGAGAAGAGCAGGGCGATCGGAGTGAGGATGGTCGTCAGGAGCACGAGAAGCAGCGAGATCCCGTCGATGCCGAGCGAATACGAGATCCCGAGGGCGGGAATCCAGTCGACCTGCTCCCGGAACTGGAAACCTTTCTGCGCCAGGTCGAACCGGGTCCAGAGCGGCAGGGAGATGAGGCAGTCCGCGATCGCGACGAGAAGGGCGAAGACTTTGGCCTCTTTCTCGAGGGAGCGCGGGAACAGCAGGATGAGGGCGGCCCCGAGAGCCGGCAGGAAGACCACGACGGTCAGCAGGTGCTCGGTGAAGAGACTGCCCATCTAGATCGCTCCGATGACGAAGACGAGCAGCGCCACGAGCCCCAGCAGAAACGTCAACGCATAGTTTCGGACGTTGCCGGTCTGGAGGAATCGCAGAAAGTCGCCGGTGAGCTCGACCATGAACGCGGTGGCATTCAGGATGCCGTCGATGATGAGGACGTCCACGACTTTCCAGAGGACGCGCGCCAGCCACTCGAAAGGCCTCACGAAGAGGAAGGCGTACAGCTCGTCCACCCTCCACTTGTCGACGAGGAGAGCGTAGAAGCGCGGGTATGTCGCGGCGAGACGGGCGGGGACGCGGCCCTCGCCCTTGCCCCACCAGACCCATGCCAGATAGAGGCCCGATGCGGCCACGGCGACCGAGACGGCCATCAGGAGCCACTCGACGGCGTGGGGGAGCCCCTCGTGCGCGAGCTCGCGGCCGGCGATCGGGGTGACGATGGGCGAGAGAAAACGGGCGAACAGGTTCGCGTTCTCGCCGAAGACGGCCGGCAGCCCGACCCATCCGCCGACTGTCGCCAGGATGGCCAGGACGATGATGGGCCCGGTCATCGAGCGAGGCGCCTCGTGGAGATGGTGTTCCTGCTCGGAAGTTCCCCGAAACGTCCCGAAGAAGGTGAGGGAGACGATCCGGAACATGTAGAGCGCGGTCAGGCCGGCGGTGAAGAGGCCGATCGCCCAGAAGACCTTGCCCAGAGGCTCGTGCGATTCGAAGGCGCTCGAGAGGATCGCGTCCTTCGAAAAGAACCCGGCGAACGGCGGGATGCCCGAGATCGCGAGAGTGGCGATCAAAAACGTCATGTACGTGATGGGCATCTTCTTCTTGAGGCCGCCCATGTGGTGGACGTTGAGGTCGTCGTGCATGGCGTGCATGACGCAGCCCGCCCCGAGGAAGAGGCAGGCCTTGAAGAACGCGTGCGTCATGACGTGGAACATCCCGACCGTGAAGGCGCCGACGCCGCAGGCCAGGAACATGTAGCCGAGCTGGGAGATCGTCGAATAGGCCAGGACCTTCTTCAGGTCGCTCTGGACGATCGCGATCGTCGCCGCGAAGAGGGCCGTGAAGCAGCCGATGCAGGCCACGAAGAGCATGACCTCGGGCGCCAGTCGGAACAGCACGTTGCAGCGGGCCACCATGTAGACGCCGGCCGTGACCATCGTCGCGGCGTGAATGAGGGCGGAGACGGGAGTCGGGCCGGCCATGGCGTCCGGCAGCCAGACGTACAGCGGGACCTGCGCGCTCTTGCCCATGGCGCCGACGAAGAGGCAGAGACAGATGAGCGAGAGCGCCGGGGCGTACCGGCCGGGGTCGGTCGCCGCTTTCCCGAAGACCTCCGAGAAACTCAGCGATCCGAAGGCCGTGAAGATGCCGAACATACCGAGGAGGAAGCCGTAGTCGCCGATCCGGTTGACGACGAAGGCCTTCGTTCCGGCGGCGGCGGCGTACTCGCGGTCGAAGTAGTACCCGACCAGCAGGTACGAGCAGAGACCCACGCCCTCCCAGCCCACGAACATCAGGACGAAGTTCTCGGCGAGCACGAGGACGAGCATCGCGAACATGAAGAGGTTGAGGTACGCGAAGAAGCGGGCGTAACCGGCGTTCGTCGCCTCGCCGCGCATGTAGCCGATGGCGTAGACGTGGATGAGGAAACCGACGAAGGTCACAAACGACAGCATCAGCGCCGAGAGCGGATCCAGCCGGAACGCCAGATCCAGCGAGAGGTCGCCGACGGCGATCCAGCTCCCGTAGGTCTCGATGAACGTTCCCTGGCCGCCCGAGAGGTACGGAATCAGCCGCGAGTAGGCCGCGACGGTCGCCAGGGCCGCCGCACCGACACCCATCACCGAGACGAAGGACTTGCCGAGGCGGGTCCCCAACAGTCCGTTGACCGCGAAGCCCGCGAGGGGGATGAGGGGGATCAGCCAGAGCGGAGTCATCGCTTTCGCGTCACCATTTCAGGAGGCGGATCTTGTTGACGTCGATCGTTTCGGTGTGCCGGAACAGGGCGACGAAGATCGCCAACCCCACCGAAGCCTCCGCCGCGGCGATCGCGATGACGAAGAACACGATGATCTGGCCCTCGTGGGTGCCCATCGCGGCGCCATAGCCCAGCAGCGCGAGGTTGGCGGCATTCATCATGAGCTCGATGGACAGGAAGATCTGGATGGCGTTGCGACGCAGGAGAACGCCCGCGATGCCGATCGAGAACAGCGCTCCCGAGGCGAGGAGGACGTCGGAAAGGGGAATCGATCCGATCATGGCTGCTTCTCCCGGCGCGCGAGAACGAAAGCTCCGACCAGCGCGGCGAGCAGGAGGACGGAGACCGCCTCGAAATGCAGCAGGTACTTCGAGAAGAGCTCGCGGGACAGGCTGGCCGGATCCGACAGCACCTGCGGCGTCTCGCCCGTCGGGGCCGGGATGCTCGCGCCGGCGCCCCGCAGCGTCCCCAGCAGGAGGGCCGCGAACAGGACGACGCCCAGGCTGCCGAGCAGGGTCTGCAGCGGCCCGCTCCGCTCGGCCGGGATGTGGCCGATGTTCAGCAGCATGAGGACGAAGAGGAACAGGACGAGGATCGCGCCGGCGTACACGATGACCTGGATCGCCGCGATGAACGGGGAAAGCAGCATGACGTAAGTCACGGCGAGGGCGAAAAAGGCCACGACCAGCGTCAGCACGCTGCGCACGGAATTCCGGGTGACGACCATGAGTCCGCCGAAGAGGACCGCGACGGCCGCGGCGGCGTCGAAGACGAAGCGCGCGACGGTCACCCGATCACCTCGCCGCCCGGACCATCTCGAGCGCCGCGGCCCAGAACAGGTTTACGAGCGCCAGCGGCAACAGGACCTTCCAGCCGAGGCGCATGAGCTGGTCGTAGCGAAACCGCGGGAGCGTCCAGCGGACCCACACGAAGACCCAGACGAGTAAGGCGGTCTTCGTCGCGAAGATGAGGATCGACAGGGCGACGCCGAGGATGCTTTCGGGGTGGAAGCCCGGAAGCGACCACCCTCCCAGGTACAGGGTCACCGTGATCGCGCACGCGACGACGACGTTCACGTATTCGGCCATCTGGAACGCGCCGAACCGCATCGCCGAGTACTCCGTGTGATACCCGGCGACCAGCTCGGGCTCCGCCTCCGGAAGATCGAAGGGGAGCCGGTTCGTCTCGGCGAAGGCCGAGACGAGAAAGATGATGAAGCCCAGAGGCTGGATGAAGATGTTCCATTGGGGCACGAAGGCGAGGATCGGCATCGGGCGCTGCTGCGCGGCGATGATGTCGTTCAGCTTGAACGAGCTCGCCACGAGCACGACCCCCGCGGCCGCCGTGGTCATCGCGAGCTCGTAGGAGATGATCTGCGCGCTCGAGCGGATTCCGCCCATCAGCGAGAACTTGTTGTTGGAGGCCCAGCCCGCGAGCACGATCGCATAGACCGAGAGCGAGACGATCGCGAATGAGTACAGGATCCCGATCGAGACGTCCGCACCGATCAACGGGATCTCGCGGCCGTCGATTTTGAGGGTCGCGCCGTAGGGGACGATCGCGAAGGTCGAGAGCGCGGCGAAGGCGGCGATGGCCGGGGCGAGAAGGAAGAGGAGCTTGTCCGCGTTCGCGGGCATCACGGCTTCCTTCGTGAACATCTTCACGGCGTCGGCCACCGCCTGGAAGAGGCCGAAGGGCCCGACGCGGTTGGGCCCGAACCGATCCTGGATGAACGCCGCGCCTCGCCGTTCGACCCAGGTCAGGGGAATCACGAGCGCGGGGAAGATCAGTGCCGGCAGGGCGACGCGCAGGACCACGATCACCCAGTCGACGAGGGTCATAGCGTGCCGTTCCAGGCGAAGTCCCCCTTCTTCAGGAGGCGGCCGCCCTCGAGATCCTTCGGGTCGATGTCGGCGTAGGGCGGGATCTCTTTCGCGATCGCCGCGAGCAGGTCCGCGGGCGTCCAGTTGCGGTCGCCGTAGCCCAGCTCGAGCGCGAGCAGGAGAAGCAGCTCCCAGGTCGCCCGCGATGGAGGCTTCGGGAGGAAGGCGCGCTCGAACCGCTGAACGCGCCCCTCGACGTTCGTGAACGTGCCTTCCTTTTCGGCGAGGGAAGCGGCCGGCAGGACGACGTCGGCCGCGCGCGTGAGGGCGTTCGCGGTGCGGGCGCAGACGGCCAGGAAACGCGCCTTGCGGAGCGCCGCGACCTTCTCCGGATCGTCTGCCGCGGCGGCGAAGTCGGCGTCGGCGACGATGACGACCTCGGGGGAGGCCTTGCCCGAGAGCACGGCCTCGAGGCCGTAGCCGTTCTTACCGGGCGTGAGGCCCATGTCGCGCGCGCCGCGGAAGTTCGCGGCGGCGTCGTCCCCGGAGATCCAGTCGGACTTGCGCTTGATCTTGCGGGCCCGCGACTTGTCGACGGCGACGTCCCGGTTGGCGCACGCGAGGTGGTCCGCCAGCTTCCGGAGGAGGAAGTTCTCTTCGTTCGAGAGGTGCGCCGAGCCCAGAAAGAAAAGCCCGGACGGCCCGGTGCCGTCGACCGTCTGTCGAATCTCGGCTGCCATGCGATGGATCGCGACCGGCACGACCGCGTCCTGCACCGAGTTGCCGTGTCGGAGGGTGGCCTTATGGACGTCGCGGGCGTTCAGGCTCTCGGAGCGCAGCCGTCCGTAGTCGCAGAGCCAGTAGTCGTTGACGTCGGGATTGAACCGCGGCAGGAAGCGGTAGACCACGTCCTCCTTGGACTCGATCGAGACGTTGCAGCCGACGTTGCAGCCCGGGCAGACCGACTTGGTCTTCTGCAGGTACCAGACCCGGCTGCGGAAGCGGAACTCCCGGACCGTGAGCGCGCCGACCGGACAGACGTCGGCGGCGCAGCCGGACCAGTCGTTGTCGAGGGCCTGGCCCTCGTGGGTCCAGACGAGCGTGCGTCCCCCGCGGTCCAGAAACGTCAGCTCGCTCGTCCCGGCGATCTCCTGCGTGAAGCGGATGCAACGCGTGCACTGGATGCACCTCGTCATGTCCGCGATGACGTGCGGACCGATCATCGTTCGATCGAACGTCGGGAACTGCCGCTTGTTCTCGTCGTAGTTGGAGAGCTGTTGCCCGTAGCCGAAGGCGTTGTCCTGGAGCGTGCACTCGCCGGCCTGGTCGCAGATCGGGCAGTCCAGCGGATGGTTGATGAGGAGGAACTCCATCGTCGCGGCGCGGGAGCTGCGGACCTTCTCGGTCGTCGTCTTGACCGAAAGGCCGTCCTTCAGGGGCGTCGTGCAGGCCGCCTGGATTTTGGGGATGCCCTCGATCTCGACGAGGCACATCCGGCACTGGCCTACGACCGAGAGCCGCGGGTGATAGCAGAAGTGGGGGATGTCGATGCCGGCGAGCTTCGCGGCGTCGATGAGGTTCAAATTCTTCGGGACTTCGATGGGCTTGCCGTCGAAGATCACCGTGAAGGTGTCTTTCTGCGGGGGAGGCGGGGCCGCGGGCGCGGAAGGCGCACCGCCTCCGCCCGGAACCATGGGTGGCTTGGGCGCCGCGCTGCTCATACAGCCGCCATCGCCGCTTTCGCTCCGACGCGGCAGCGCTTGTGCTCGACGTGGTGGAGGTACTCGTCGCGGAACTTCGTCACTGACGACAGCGGCGGGGCGATCGCGGCGTCCGAGAAAACGCAGATCGTCATGCCGTTCGCCATCTGATTGCAGATGCGGACCAGGAGGTCCACGTCCTCGACGCGGCCCTCGCCCTCCTCGATGCGCGTGAGCACCTTGTGGAGCCAGGGCGTGCCCTCGCGGCACGGCGTGCACTGGCCGCAGGATTCGTGGGAGAAGAACTTGGACAGGTTCTGCGCGGCGTTGACGATGCAGACGTCCTCGTTCATCACGATGATCGCCGCCGAGCCGAGCATCGAGCCCTTGGCGGCGACCCCGTCGAAATCGAGCGGGCAATCCTCGATCTCAGCGGCCGTGAGCATGTTCGCGGAGGCGCCGCCAGGGATGACGGCCTTGACCTTGCGGCCGCCCTTCATTCCTCGGCCGAAGTCGTCGCCGAAGATGAGCTCCTTGAGCTGCAGACCCATGGGCGCTTCATAAACACCCGGGCGATTGACCTGGCCCGAAAGGCAATAGAGCTTCGGCCCCGTGTTCTTTTCGTTCCTGCCGATCTTGGAGAACCACTCCACGCCGCGGTTGACGATGTGCGGCACGCAGGCGAGCGTCTCGACGTTGTTCACGATCGTCGGGCAGCCGAAGACGCCGTGGACCGCGGGGAAGGGGGGCTTGATGCGTGGCTGGCCCCGCTTACCCTCGAGGCTTTCGATGAGGCCGGTCTCCTCGCCGCAGATGTACGCGCCCGCGCCGCGGTGCACGGTGATGTCCAGGGTCACGTTCGAGCCCATGATGTTCCGGCCCAGAAAGCCCTTGGCATAGGCCTCGGCGAGCGCCCGATCGAGGATGCGCGCGCCGTCGTAGAACTCGCCGCGGATGTAGATGTAGGCCGTCTGGCACTTGATGGCGTATGCCGAGAGCGCCACGCCCTCGATGACCTGGTGCGGGTCTTCCTCCATCAGGAGGCGATCCTTGAAGGTCCCGGGCTCGGACTCGTCCGCGTTGCAGAGCAGGTAGATGGGCTTGCCCTTCGTGTCCTTCGGGAGGAAGCCCCACTTGACGCCGGTCGGGAAGCCCGCGCCGCCGCGGCCGCGGAGCCCGGATTTCTTGACCTCTTCGGTCAGCTGCTCCGGCGTGAACCCCCCGCCGACGACGCGCTTCCACGCTCCGTAGCCGCCGTCGGCGATATAGCCGTCGATCGCCCGCGAATCCTTCTTGCCGACGCGCGCGAGCAGGACGCGTTCCACCTCAGGCCCTCCCCGAGAGCTGGTCGAGGAGGCCGTCGAGCTTCTTCTCGTCCATCGGCTCGTAGTACTTGTCGTTGACCATCATCGACGGGGCGCGATCGCAGCCGGCGATGCACTCGACCTCGATCAGCGTGAACCGGCCGTCCTTGGTGGTCTCCTCTTGGCCGATCCCGAGACGCTTCTTGCAGTGCGCGACCAAGTCGCCCGCTCCCGCGAGGTGGCAGGAGATCGACGTGCAGACCTGCAGCAGGTGCGTCCCGACCGGGTGCAGGTTGTACATCGTGTAGAACGTCAGCACGCCGTCGACGTGCGAGGGAGGCAGCTCCAGGATGCGAGCGACCTCCTCGGCCGACTCCTTCGAGATCCAGCCGAACGTCTCCTGGGCGATCCAGAGGACGGGCAGCAGCGCCGCCTGCTTCGTCGGGTAGCGCTTGAGGGTCTCCTGGATCCGAGTCATCGCCTCGGGAGGAAATGGGCGGGGCTTTCCCGCCGACGCGATGCGATACCGGGTGTGGCTCACCAGTCGAAGGCTCCCTTCTTCCAGATGTAGGCGTAGCCGACGGCCAGGATCGTGAGGAACGCGAACATCTCGACGAAGAGAGGCCAACCCGCGGACCGGAAGACGAGCGCCCACGGGAAAATGAACGCAATTTCGACGTCGAACAGGATGAAGACCATCGCGATGACGAAGAACTTGATCGAGATGCGCTTGTGGGAGGTATCGAGGAGAGGGACGCCGCTCTCGTAGGTCGAGAGCTTGCGGCTCGTCCGCAGTTTCGGACTGAAGAGGACGTTGAGGATCTGGATCGACCCCGCGACCACGGCGGCGAGGGCGAGCAGGACGAGAATCGGAAGGAAACTCTGGGGCATGCGAGCGAGGCGAACTTTTTCACAAGGCCCTACCCGAGTCAACGCATGTCGAAGAGGGCAAAGGGGCTAGAGTCACGCCGCGTTAGGATGCGCCGGTGTCCACGCCGGCCGATTTTCGTCCCGTCGCCCTCGTGCCCGCCTACCAGGCCGAGGCGACGATCGGCACCGTGGTCCGGGGCGCTCGGCCGTTCGTCGAGCGAGTCGTGGTCGTCGACGACGGGTCCGCGGACGCCACGGGCGCGGAGGCGAGGTCCGCCGGAGCGGAAGTCCTGCGCCTCTCCGAGAATCGAGGCAAAGGTGCGGCGCTGCGGGCCGGGCTCGAGCCGGTCCTGGGCGCG
>Ga0207706_10004439_pt1 | contig 13184 bp, 14 predicted proteins | sample KBSC53metaG_FD_184318 | JGI IMG/M metagenome (GOLD analysis project Ga0207706, IMG submission 184318) | Corn rhizosphere microbial communities from Kellogg Biological Station, Michigan, USA - KBS C5-3 metaG (SPAdes) (version 2) | ecosystem: Host-associated > Plants > Roots > Rhizosphere > Soil ... | reverse complement strand
CCGGCGGAACCGGGAATGGCCACGCGCACCGTGCTGGAATCGCGCGACTTCGCGGGGATCCACTTCACGGGTTCGTCCCAGATCTTCAGGTCGTTGTGGCGCCAGATCGGCGAGAACATCGACAACTACCGCGGTCTGCCGCGCATCGTGGGCGAAAACTCCGAATCCGCAGGTGGTCCGGGTGAGCGCGCGGAACCGGTGAGCGCATCGAATCGCGTCGATTTTGACGTGCTGGCCGACTACAATCCGGCAACGCTCGCGGAACGCAAGCAGGCGCAAGCGAAAGCTGCAGGTGAGGCGGCCGCCAGGCAAGAGTCCCACGTGCCACCGTCGTCGATTCACACCACGCCGGCACGCAGACCGTACACAGGCATGCCGACGCCAACATCTCCTCTGCAACCCCGGAGAGGAGCGCCGCCACAATGAGCCCGCAATCCCGCTTTTCCGGAAACGAACAGTTGAAATCGCCTCTTACCTGGCACTATGTCGGCGTGGGCGTATTGATCGTGCTGGTCGCCGGGCTCGCGGCGCGGCTGGCGATGGACTGGTCTGCGACTAACAGCCGCTCAAGCGACGCATTAGCCAACAAGCAGATCGAACTGAAATCGCTCGACATGCAGACAACTCCGCTGCGTGGACTGGATAAGCGCGTCGCCGATTCGCGCCACCAGATGCAGGAGTTCTATGCGAAGCGCATTCCAGCAAACTACTCCTCGATTGCGAGCGAGCTCGGTGAGCTGCAGGTGAAGTCGGGCGTGCGGCTATCCCGCGTGCAATACACCCAGGGTGCCTCAAGCAACGAGTTGACCGAGATATCGATGGACTGCGGCATCAGCGGCGAGTATTCGCAGATCATGCACTTCATCAACGGACTGGAGCGCGATCAGAACTTTTTTGTGATTCGAAGCATGGCTCTGACCGGCCAGCAAGGTGGAATGGTGAACCTGCGGCTGAGAGTCTCAAGCTGGCTGCGGCCTTCAGATGTGCCGGCGGGCCTGCCTCCGACACCCGCCGAGACCGTAACACCCAACGCAGGTGCAGCACCGTCGGAGGGAGAATAGCGATGGCAATCCCTCTTGGAATCGAAAACAAGCGCCAGGTCTACATCGTGATTGCTCTGGCGGCATTTATCGTTTGCATTGGCGGTTGGGAGCTTTACAACTACTCCGCCACTCCTTCTGCGCCTGCGGTTCCGCGCCCGAATGTGTCGCGAGCGGGCGCAACTGGAGCTGGTCGTGCGCCGCAGGCCGCGAGTGCATCCCAGGTTGAAGGCCACGAAGCGCAACATCTCCCTGGAGGAAAGCTTGATCCGGCCCTGCATCTCGACAAGCTGGCTGAGAGCGAAGATGTCGTTTATTCCGGGAAGGGTCGAAACATCTTTTCGGCCGATTCAGTTCCTGTACATATTGAAGAGCCGGTCAAGACCGCGAGGGCCAGCGGACCGGCAGTCATCACTCCACCTGAGCCGCCGAGACCTCCTGCGATCGATCTGAAGTATTTCGGCTACTCCCAAAGCCAGGACAAGTCTCTGCAAGCGTTTCTCATGCATGGCGAGGACATTTTCATGGCGCGACCGGGCGATATCGTCGATCACCGCTACAAGGTGGTCTCCATCATGCCCGGCAGCGTGCAGATCACCGATATGGGATACAACAACACTCAGTCTGTCCCGCTCTCAGCCAATTAACCCATGATCAGACGCTCTCAAAAGCGGCGGCCGCCGCCTTCTGAAGAAGGCTACATGCTTGTCGCGATCATCTTCATGCTTGCAATTCTCATACTGTCGATGGCCGTGGCAATTCCCCGGGTGAGAGACAACATTCGCCGGGATCGTGAAGTCGAGACCATGCAGCGCGGCAAGCAATATATCCGCGCAGTTCAGCTTTATTACCGCAAGTTTGGCGCGTATCCGCCGAACATCGACGCGCTGGTCAAGACCAACAACATACGCTTCCTGCGCAAAAAGTACGTTGACCCGACGACGGGCAAGGACGAGTGGAAGCCTGTCCTGTTTGGCCAGAACAAGACTCCGCAAGCGATGGGATTCTTCGGCCAGCCGCTGGCAGCGTCGTCGCTGGCGGGCACTGGGCCAGGCGGCGGCAACGCAATGCCCGGTGCGATTGGAGCAGGAGGCGCCGGGGTCGCTTCTCCGACGGGCGGAGGTCTTTTCAATTCAACTCCCACATCTGGAAGTTCAACCGATGCGGGGACAACCTCGACTCCGACGACGGGAACCCCGCCGGGAACCACCGGCGGCACGGACGCCAATGGAAACCCTGCAAGTGGCACAGGCACCTCGGGCACTCCCTCGGCTGGCGGTACCAGCGCCACTGGAGGCACCACGACCACGGGCACGACGGGAACCGCCACGACAGGAACCGGCACAACGGGAAGCGGCTCAGGCGGTCAGACCTTTGGCGGCGGAGGCATCATCGGCTTCACACCGCAGAGCCCAAGACAGTCCATCCTGGTTTACAAGAAGAAGAATCACTATAACGAGTGGGAGTTTCTCTACAGCCCGCTGATGGATCAGCAAACCATGAGCGGCGGAAACACCGGCACGGTAGGCCAGCCCGCCGGAAGCGCGACCACTCCGATTGGTGGGACAACACCGACAACTCCGACCCCGCCTGCTACGCCCGCCACTCCTGCGCCCCAGCAATAGGATACGCAGAATCCGCAAAGCCCACCTTGCGCAATCGAATGAATAACAGGCATCATGTTCAAACTGCCCGCACGAGGCTCGCAGGACATTCCGACGAGCAAACATCGTCACAATTCGTCGATAATAAACACGGCCAGCCCGTATCCTGAGCGGCAAAAATCTGCTCTAATAGGACCTCTGATACGAGTTCTCATTCTCGTTTGAGACCTTCCCACCAACGGGGCCCCACACCGAAAGTGGCGAGTGTATGCAAGAGACTATCTATCTGGACTCAATCAGCGTGTTGCTGGCTGGCACGGTCGGAACAATTGCTGTCATGGCAAGTTCCATTGCCGCGGTTACTGTGTCTCGCCATAGCAATGTTCGCCCCACCAAAGCAAGGAAAAGAGGGCATTCGTTTCTAAACGAGCGCGTTTCTATGACTGTCGATGCGCAGAACAAAATGAACGAGCAGTTGATCTTGCGTTTCAAGATCGCCGATCCCGATATCATCTTGTTTCGAATCGAATTGGCGACTCAATTGGACAAGGCCGCGGGAATTATCGATTGTGTGAACGTCGATCCCCAGGTATTTGTCGCAGCCGCGGAACCCAAAGTTGTTCAGCGCTGGTATAACGCCAATCGATATTGGAATGGCGAGACGAAGCAGCTCCCAATTCGTGTGTTCCTCTGCGCTGGCGGTCAGGCAGTATGCCGGACCATCTGGGTCATGATGAGCCCTGGCTCGCCGCAAGGCTCAGGCCCCGCCGACGTCGATGACTTCACATGGGTCCTCGACGGCCCTTGTTAGAATGACCTTCCGTTACACCGACTGTTAACCAGGAGCAAGCGCTATGCCGAGCGTCATGGAGCCTCGGTGTGAGCGCCCGTTTCATTGTGCAAAATTCAAAATCCCATCACGCGACACCACGACCGCCCCCTGTGGTGTGACTTGAGACACTTTCTTTAAAGTCGCATCATGGCACCATCTGTTTCATCCAATGAAATTTCTTGCTCCAACGGACCCCTTCGTTCTTGATCGCAGCAAAAATCGGCTAAGAAAGGGCTGCCGTTACAGAACCCGGCCGCCTGCAGCGCGGGAGTCGCGGTGCCTCTTTCTAGTGCGAGTTGCCCTGATAGACCTTAATTTGCAACGGCTCCGCCTGATGTCTCCGCACACCACTATTACCTCCTGGGGAAGCATATGAGCGGCAAATGCAATTTGGCGGCTTGCCCTCATTGCAAGTCTGATGGCTGCAATCAAATTGCTGCACTGCGCGAGAAACTGGAGAGGCTCGAGAACACAGGAGACAGTAACTCGCCCATGATCGCTAGTCTTAAACACATCATTCTTGAATGGATATCGGAATTTGAGGCCGCAAGAAACAGCAAAGCAGAAACCGCAGAGTAAAGGACGCAAAACGAGCCAGCCATTCCCCCTGCGCGATTGACCAACCCGTTGTGATTCTCGGCACATCACCCGCGCAACTATGGTGGGACCATTGCCAAATCATGCGGAATTCTTCTTCGATCGCCGCTGTTCTGAGCCTGCGAGTCGTCTTCATCGGCAATCAGCGGGCTGAAGCGCCAAATACGAAGACGGACCAGCGTGATATAAGCCGGCTTCTCCTGCACCGCCTCACGGTGTTGGAGGCTGCCCTTCGCCGCCTGGCTGAACTCAGGCTCCGGACAGCCCCTGCACTTGAGCCAAGCCACGCGTGTGAGATGCCGAGCCAGGGCCCTGGTCCTTTTTGAAAGACCTCGCTGCACGGTGATTGCGAGCCCAGTAAAAGATCCATTTCCATCACCGAGGTTGTACCCAATGAGTGTCTCTGCGTCCCGCGCCCTTGCCAACGCCCTTCGTTCCACACTTTGGCTAATTTCGTATTACAGCAATATGAGCGATCCCGGACCAGCGTTGGGAGATCTTAAGCTTGCGATGGGACGTGCAATTGTGGAACTGGAAGCGGAAGAGGCCATCGAACTCAGCGGCAATTCCCAGCTGGAGGAGAGAGAATCCAGCGTTAAGCCCCGTCTGGATAGGTTCGCCTAAGACCGAAAGAGACACGCACAGTACAACCACCGTCGACAAAGGTCGTCTTGTGCCTTGTAGGTTTCCTGCGACAGACCAAGAAAAGCCCCGTCCGCAGTGCGGAAGGGGCTTTTTGATACCGGGAAAATCGGAATTAGACGCTGAACGAGGAACCGCAGCCGCAGGTGCTCTTCACCTGGGGGTTTTCGAACTTGAAGCCAGCGGCTTCGAGCGTCTCCACGTAATCGACAATGCAACCGTTCAGATACATGAGTGAAGTGGCATCAACAAAGACCTTCAGGTCATCAAAACTAAACACTTTATCCATCATGCCACTCTGATTCTCGAAGGCCATCGAGTACTGAAAACCGGAACAGCCTCCGCCGACAACTCCGATCCGAAGTCCCGCGGGAAGCGGATCCTGGGTCGCCATGATCTCACGAACTTTGGCGATTGCCTGGGGGGTCAGCGAAAGAGGTGCTTTCTTTTCAGTTTCCTGCGTCGGTGCGGTGGTTACAGTGGCCATGGTTTCTCCCGGATCTGAAATGTACCGTTAAATCAACTGTACTGCTCCGCGTGACGGGATTCAAGGCCCGTCAACGCCGTCATCCCATTGGATGCCACCGGTGGTCACCAGGTCGCAATTCCAGGGGCTTGTGAACGTGGTTCCGATCGCTTTGTGTCTGGCGACATTCGACGTGAAATAAAAGCCGGATTGGGGCCATAATACCTGTGATATTTGTCACGAAGGCGCTCGAGATTCCGGGGCTATTATTCGAACCGTACGGCCCCCTTCGCGCGAGACCGCGGTAAAGCTTCACGGCCCGCCGATTGCTGGGGCAGCAATCATGCCGGAGGTGAAGTAATGACAATTGTTCCCGTTATGTGGTCTGTGTGGGGAGTCTTCGTTTTCATTTTTGCGGCTCTCTTCTTGTACCGCTCAACCCTGACCAAGAACGAAGAAGATCAGATCTTTCTCGACGACTCCTTCAGCCACGAGAGAACCGCGCAAGCAGCAATCGTCGCGAAGGTCAACAAAATTCAGCCGTTGGTAAAGGGCGCCGCCATGCTCGTGGGCGTAGCGACTCTGTTTGTCGTCGGCTATTACATCATGGACATCATGAGGCAGTTCAAATAGACCGTCCTTTGCCTGCCGGTCTCCCAGGTTGGCGGGCGGCTTGATCGCCGCCTGCCAGCATCTTCTGTCCCGTCCTACTCCACTTCCTGACGGGCGCGATATCCGTCTCGCGCAATGATGTCGTATTTCAGGGGCTTGTGTTTCTCATCCTGCATGCGCAGCGGGTGTCCTTCGTCATCTACCAGTTCAACACGCAATTTGCGATAAGTGCCGTCCTGCTTGGCGTCGGTGGGATGGTAAATGAGTTGGTACTTTGAGCGGATGTTCTTGTTGATGTCGCCGAAGATCTCAGGCATCTCCCCGGCAAAGCGCGGGAAGAACGCCATTCCGCCTGTCATCTTCGCGAAGGTCTTCATCTGATTGTCGGCCTGCAGATAATCGATGTCGCGCATCTGGGCGTCCCAACTGCTGCTCCGGCCCTCCACCATCGCCCTGAGTGCTCCGCCTGTTGACACCGTAAAGATCGTGATGTCCTTGGTGTTCTTGACCTTCTGGTAAATCTTGTCCAGCGTGATCTTAGAGAATGTGTCGCGACCGGAAGCAATGAGAATGATGTATTTGCGACCTTCGATTCGAGTCAGGCGATCCTCCGCCTCATAGAGTGCGTCGAAGACATTCCGCTCGCTGAAACCGGGGATCACCAGGGAGTTGAGCGCGTTATAAAGCTGCCGCTTGTCCTGAGTGAAATCGGTAACGATTTGCGTGCGCATATCGAACGTCATGAGCGCCACGTAGTCCTGAGGCCTCAATTGCTCGGCAAATGACCATGCCGCATTGCGCATGTCGTAGATGAAGTAATAGCTCGTGGAGGCAAATTCGCAGAGCAGGAGCGCCGTAATTGGGGCCTCGACACGCTTGAAGCCTGTCACCTTCTGCTCCACGCCGTTCTCGTAAACGCGGAAGTTCGTGGGCTTCAGGTTGGGAACGAATTGACCGGTCTTCTCGAGCAGGACACCCACATCCACCGAGACCTCGGGAACGTCGACGCGAAGCGAGTAGTCACCTGCTCCCTCGGGGTTCTTGAACTTGGGTGCGGCGGGCGCGGGTGCCGGCGCCTCATCGGTTTTATCTTTCTTCTTCGGCAGCGCGATCGTGCCGGAGTCAGCGCCGGGCCCCCCGGACTCAGGCGAAGCCTGATCTGGCTGTTGCGGGGGCGGCTGCTGGGGTTGATTCTGCGCCCAGCCGAGCGGTGCGGCCAGCAAAATGGCGAGCAAGGGCAACGAAGCCAAGCGACGCAAAGAAGATAAAGAGAACTGAATCGATGACATGACGACCTCTGTGCTGAACAGCATACGGGATCACCCAAAGCAATCGGCAAACGGTATTGCTCAAGAATCGCACCCAACCGCGCGACTCCTGCGTCAAAAAGGAAGCGAACCCTGCATCGGGAACTGCTTTGGACTCCCGAAGAGCCCGCTTCCGGTTTACTCTTATAGACGTGAAACTCCGCCAGAAGGCAATCTCGTTTTTCCCGGTTGTGCTGGGATGGGCCCTGACGCTCCCCCCGTCAAACGCCCTTCTTTGGGCGGAGAGTGCCGCAGCCAGCGCGGGGCCTCCGCGATCGGGCGCAGGCTTCTACCCCGTGAGCCAGGTGCATCGCGGCCAAATCGCCACTGCGTGGACGGTGTTCACAGGAACCACGCCGGAGCCAATGGAAGTGGAGATCCTTGGCGTCCTGCGCGGAGCGCGCGGACCGGGCCATGACATGATCCTTGCGAAACTGCGCGGCACCAAGCCTGAATACACCGGTGTGGTTGCAGGCATGAGTGGCAGCCCCGTGTATATCGGCGACAAACTGCTGGGATCGCTTTCCTATCGCATCGGGCAATTCAGCAAGGATCCCATCGCGGGAATCACTCCGATTGAGCAAATGCTCGAAGTACGGGATCTCCCGGCAGGAACCGCCTGGGCCTCGGGCTCTTCCCCCAATGGCTCTGTGATCAAGACAGACGTTTCAAGAACAGGCCTTTCGAATTCGGAGGGCGGACTTGCTGCGGGTGGCATGAACTTCCAGGCCATGGAAACTCCCACCGTCATGAGCGGCTTTCGACCCGAGGCGGTGCGCTTGTGGCAGCAGCGCATGGCGGGAACGGGTCTTGAGATGGTGGCGGCCGGTGGAGGCAGCGGCTCCTCAAAAATGGAGCCTGACGGGGCCATCGGGGTTATTTCGACCTCTGCCATGGCGAGCGTAGTGCCGGGCTCCGCGGTCAGTGCGCAACTGGTGCGCGGTGACCTTGAGGTTTCGGCAACGTGCACTGTTACTTACGTCGATCCGAAGCAGCTTCTAGCTTGCGGACACCCGATTTTGCAAGCGGGGCCTGTTTCTTTGCCGATGACGACCGCTGAGGTTGTGGCAACGCTGGCCTCGCCGCTAAACGCCTTCAAGATCATCAACACAGGCGATACGATCGGCACCTTTACCGAGGATCGCGATTCGGCAATTCTTGGCGTGCTCGGCGCAAAGCCTCGAATGATTCCTGTGCACATCAATGTCCACGGTGCGGGAGCAGACCGGAAGCTGAACATCGAAGTCGTGGACCTGCCGGGACTCACTCCCCAAGCCGTGCTGGTGTCGCTCTATGACGCTCTGCTTGAGAACAACCAGAGCAGCGCGGAGACCAGTTATCACGTAACGGGAAATGTGAACATCGAGGGATATCCGCCGTCTCCTCTCGATCTGTGGGCGCCGGCCGGAGAGGCAGGGTCGGCGCAGTTGTCCGCCGCCATGCAGGCCGATGAGAGCTTCTCGCGGCTCTATGCCAATGCGGACCGCGAGGGCGCAGTGCGCGCAATCAACCTTGATGTTGAGGCGATACCAAGGCGTGCGCAGGTTGAATTGGAAGCAGTTCGTCTCAACTCGGGCAACATCGTCCACGCGGGGGACACAATCACAATTGAAGCAACGGTTCGACCCTGGCAGCAGCGGGAACGCAATATTCGCATTCCGATCACGCTGCCTGCTCGCTTGAACGCCGGGAGCCTGCGCCTGTTGGTTTCTGATGCAGCAACATTGGATCGTGCCCTGGTGCAGCCGCGTTTGAGCAATCGGAATAACATCGATCTGGAGTCGGCTCTCGCACAGGCGCGCAACCAGCATCCCGCAGACCGCATCTTCGTCAGCGTACTGGTGCCGGAGACGCAGGCCGGCGTGGGTGGTCAAACGCTGTCGACTCTTCCGCTCTCTATGGCGAACGCACTCGAGCCGCTTCGCACTTCACACGACGTAAACCTGAACGGCGAGTCTGCAATTGTTGCCGGGCAAGCACCGGCAGGTGGCGTACTGAATGGATTTCAGATTCTGAATCTGCGCGTAGAAGCGGGCGGCGGTTTAAACTAGCAACTGTGTAGAGCCGCTGAACGTCACACTTCAGGCCGCGCGGCTCTAAATCTCAATCGGCCTTTTTTTTTGCTACCCCAGTGAGGACTGCGAACGATCATGGGTCAAATTCAAGGATTGGCAGTTCACGCGGCGGGAGCCGAACTCTTGCCCTTTCGTTATGACCCGGGAGAACTGGGCATACAGGAAGTGGAAATCGGCATTACCCACTGCGGCATATGTCATAGCGATCTTCACCTGATTTCAAATGACTGGGGCATGAGCCAGTATCCGTTCATCCCGGGCCATGAAATTATCGGCAGCGTCACAGCGGTCGGCCCACAGGTACGTTCTCTGAAGACCGGTCAGCGCGTGGGTCTCGGTTGGCAATCCAATTCGTGCGGCGTGTGCGAGTGGTGCACGCGCGGACTCGAAAATCTCTGCCCCTCCAGCGAAGCGACCTGCGTGCATCGCCACGGCGGATATGCATCGCGCGTACGTGCCAACGCCCGCTTTGTGGTGCCGATTCCCGACGCGTTGCCGAGCGAACAGGCCGCACCGTTGCTATGCGGCGGCATCACTGTCTATAACCCGATGCGTGATAACGGAATCAATCCGACCTCGCGCGTGGGAGTCGTTGGCATCGGCGGCCTCGGACATCTTGCGATCCAGTTTGCGCGTGTGTTCGGTGCGGAAGTAACTGCATTTTCGACCTCCGCCACGAAAGAGGAAGAGGCGCGTGCCCTCGGCGCGCATCATTTCGTGAATACGCGCGAATCGAAGGCGATGAAGGAAGTCGCCGGCACTCATGACTTCATCCTGACGACGGCCAACGCCGATCAGGACTGGGGAGTCTACATTCAATCGCTCAGGCCGACAGGAACGCTCTGTTTTGTAGGCGTGCCGCCTTCTCCAGTCTCTGTCCAAGCCTTTCCGCTGATCGCCGGCATTCGCTCAATTACCGGCAGCCCAATCGGAAGCCCCCACCGGATACGCGAGATGCTCGACGTAGCCGCGCGCCACAATGTCAAAGCGACGACCGAGTCCTTTCCCATGGCCAAGGCAAACGAAGCGATCGAGAAGGTAAAGAAAAACAAAGTCCGTTACAGGGCTGTGCTGGCCAACTAATGAAGAAGGGCACCTCGGCGGGTGCCCTCTTTTCGCAGTCTCTGAAATAGAACAACGTTCCAAGCCAGTCGGATTTATGCCCGGACCGGCGTTTCCTGCTTGTGTCCCCTGAGGTTCTCAGAGACCCGAGTCAGAAGATCCTGCGGATGCAGTGGCTTGTTGAGCAATGTGAAGTGGTGACCATCCTGGCGTGCTGCGGCGAGCAGATCGGCGGTCGACGCCTGTCCGGAGAACAGAATGATTTTGCAATCCGGAAAAATTCGCCTGATCGTGATTGCGAGTTCGATGCCGCTCATGCCGGGCAGGACGACGTCTGTGATGAGCATTTCGGGCGGCATCAACAACGCTGTCTCAAGTGCGCTGTCGCCGTCGTATTCAGCAACACCCGTGTAACCGCTGCGGGTGAGGATCTCCGCAAGCGTGTCTGCAATGACGCTTTCGTCGTCGACTACCAGAACAACCGGCCGGTAAGGATGACTATTCTCGGGAACTGAAAGCGGCACCTCTTTAAGCGAGACAGTGGGGAAATTCTTGCTTTTACTCACGTCTTTATCACCTCTGCATTCACCCTAGCAGGGTTCATTTCATACGGGTAATCTCTTTTCGATACGGGCGCAAATCGTTTGAATCCTTAAGTGTACGACTCATTACAAAGTTGCGAGTTTTGTTGTGGGAAGTGAGATCTTTTTCCTCAGAGAGTGACGAATTTTGCTTGACGTCTTACCGTCTTTTCATGCGAGGATATGTTTACGGTGGTTTAGGCATACGTTAAGAGCACGTCTCCGGCACGACAGTGGAGAAATCACAAATCGTGAGTGGTGACCGAAATGGCTACGAACGCTGAATCCGATGCGCCCACTATGAAATACCAATCCATTCAACAAACCGAAGTCCCAAAAGGCCGGGATGGTAAGCACAAGCGCATTGTCACGCAGTTGCTGAGCGACATCGACCAGTTGGAATCGGGGAGAGCGTTGAAGATTCCACTTGCCGCACTGCCCGACACTAAGGAGAACATTCGCTCCGCTCTGAATCGCGCGACACGACAGAGAGGAATTGAATTGGCAACTTCCAGCGACGCGGAGTTTCTCTACGTCTGGAAGGCCGACCGCGCCTCCTGAGGCGTCCTCACTTCTCTGTGTCTCGATTCGAAAAACACACATCATGAATACTGTTCGCATGGACAAGTGGCTCTGGGCTGCGCGCTTCTTCAAGACGCGGGCCCAGGCTGCCAAAGCTTGCGACATCGGCCGCATTCGATCCAATGAAATCGAATCCAAGCCTGCGCGGGATGTTCGCATCGGAGACATGCTGCGCATTCGAAACGAGGGTGGCGAGTTTCACGTCGAAGTTTTGCAATTGAGCGAGATGCGCGGCCCAGCTGCGGTGGCCCAGACGCTCTATCGCGAGACCGGGGCCAGCAAGGAGCAGCGGCAAAAAGAAGCAGCGGAACGCAAGGCCATGCAGGAATTTGCGCCGCTGCCGGAGTATCGTCCCTCAAAGCGAGACCGCCGCAGGATCATCCAATTCCGTGGCCGCGGTTAGCGAACGCTCTCGAAACCGGGCCGCGAGTTCGCACTCTGAGCCGACTTTAGTAGACTCAACGGCAGAATGCTTGCCGCGAATTCTCACTCCCCTCGCCTCATTTCCGCGTTTTCTTTTGCCCTGCTTGCGGCATTTTTGCCCGGGCTCGTGACGCAGCCCGCTTCCGCACAGGGCACCCATCTTTGGAGCCAGTCGAAGCTCGAGGAATTTGAAAAGGGCACACCTCAGGGTGTAGCAATCGGTAGCAATGGCGATTTGCGTGAAGGGCCAGGGCTGACCGATATGCTCACCACGCCCTCGACCTTCGTGTGGTCGGTAGCGGTCGACAAGAATGGCACTCCCTATCTCGGAACCGGTACGCCGGCAGCGGTGCTTCGCGGAAGTCCGGAGAAAGGCACCAAGGCATTTACGCTGTTTGAAACGAGAGACCTGAACGTCCAGGTGGTACGCGTCGGACCGGATGGGGCGATCTACGCGGCGACCGCGCCGAGCGGCAAGGTTTACCGGCTCAAAGCTGACGCAACTGCAAAGCAGGATGAAGCCGGCGCAACCGTAGTATTCGATGCCGGCAAACTCGATAGCCCTGAAGCGGGAAGTAACCCACCACGTGCAAAGGGCGATGATTCCAAAACTGACGGCGATACCCGCGAAGCAAAATCGCACTACATCTGGGACATGACCTTTGATGCCGCAGGCCGGCTCTACATTGCAACAGGCGGACCGGGGATGGTGTACCGCGTCGATGTTGCAAAGCCGGGGGCGAAGCCCGAGGCGTTTTTCAAAAGCGATGAACAGCACATTCGATCGCTGGCCTGGGATGCAAAGGGAAATTTGATTGCCGGATCGGATGGTTCTGGGCTCGTTTATCGCATCAGCCCTCAAGGCAAGGGATACGTTCTGTTCGAGGCACCACGCCGTGAGATCACGTCTGTCGCAGTGGCTGCCAACGGAACCGTCTACGCAGCAAGCGTGGGAGACAAGAGCCGCAATCCCCTGCCTCCGCTGCCAGTTCAAGGAATCGGCACGGTTACTTTTACCGTCCTGCAGCCGGGTTCACTACAGGCCGTTAATGCCAGCACCTCCGCGCCTGAGGGGACGGAGATTTATGCGCTAAGCGAGGGGCAGGCACCGCGCAAAATCTGGAGCGGCAAGGAAGAAATCGTCTACGCCATGACAGCGCGGCCTGATGGTCTGCTTGCGCTCAGCGGCAATCGCGGACGCGTGTTCCGCATTCAAGAGAACGGTGACTTCGCGGACGTGGCTCACGTGGACGCACAGCAGGGATTGAGCTTTGCCGTCGGCAATGAAACCAAGGGCGGTCTGCTCATCGGTACCGGGAATACGGGCAAGCTTTATTCGCTGAGTGCGATCGATAAGCACG
>Ga0207706_10004437_pt1 | contig 13190 bp, 9 predicted proteins | sample KBSC53metaG_FD_184318 | JGI IMG/M metagenome (GOLD analysis project Ga0207706, IMG submission 184318) | Corn rhizosphere microbial communities from Kellogg Biological Station, Michigan, USA - KBS C5-3 metaG (SPAdes) (version 2) | ecosystem: Host-associated > Plants > Roots > Rhizosphere > Soil ... | reverse complement strand
CGCTGGCCATCCGCAGCACGTGGTGAGTACAAACGAGGCGCGCCGGATCATCCGGGCGCCCCTCGCTATTCGTTTCTCCACAGCCTTCAGCCCGCCTTTTGGATCGGCTCCAGATCGATTTCGGCCTCGTCCACCGGCACGATCTGCTCCAGGTCGGCGTCGGCGGCCTGGAACGCGGCGTAGTAATCGTGCGCGAGTTGCTGGAGAAGCCAGAAACCCGGGCCTTGCCCGAATAGCTTGCCTAGACGCAGTGCCAGTTCCGGCGTCACAGGCACGCGTTCCGCCAGCAGATCCTCGGCGACCTGCCAAGACACCCGCAGCCGTGCCGCAAACTCCTCGGTCGACCATTCAAAGTCAGGAAGGTAGTCTTCCCGCAGTGACTCGCCCGGGTGGGGCGACGGGCCGTGGGTCGGCACCCGCACGAGCAGATCCTGGGGACTGAAGCCGTGCATCCGTAGCGGCTTAGTGGTAGTCCGTGATCTCGACATCTTCGGCTCCCGCATCGGTCCACCAGAAGCACACGCGATACTGGTCATTGATGCGTATCGCGAACTGACCGGCTCGATCCCTCTTTAACAACTCAAGCCGATTGCCATAGGGCAGCTTAAGCTTGTCCAGCGACACCGCGGCATCGATAGCTGCCAGCTTCCGGTGAGCGATGGGCCAAACCAGCGGCGGACACACATTGCGCGCTGCACGAGAGTCCACCTGGTAGAAGATGTCTTCGGTGCCGCGGTTGCGGAAGCTGATGATCACGGGCAGGAAGGATTCGGGCGGCCACCGGATTTCCCATCGCCCGAATCATTTCCGCGCCCGAGCCAAAACGCCAACTATGGACAACTCTCTGCAACCTGGACAGCTCACGCACCCGCGGCGGCCGCCAGCGCCTCCTCGGCCGGCGCGCGGCCGGGGAGCACGTCGAACACCTTGAGGGCGAGGGGGACGCGGCCGAAGGGGGCGCTCACCTGCACGCCCTGGATCATTCCCAGCGCGTCGCGCAGCATCTCGCGGGCGATCTGGGTGCCTTCCTCCGTCCCCTGTTCCTTTCCCTGGGCGCTCGCGCGGCGCATCCGCTCCAGCACCGCGTCGGGCACGATCACGCCGGGGACCTCGTTGGCCAGGAACTCGGCGTTGCGGGCGCTCACCAGCGGCCAGACGCCGGCGATCACCGGGATGCGCAGCCCCTCGCGCTCGATGTGGGCGACGAAGCGCTCCAGCTGGCGCAGGTCGAACACGGGCTGGGTGATGCAGTACTCCGCGCCCGCGTCCACCTTCCAGTAGAAGCGCCGCATCTCGTGCTCGAAATCCTCGGCGCCCGGATTGACGCCCACGCCCAGGACGAACGAGGTGGGCTCGCCCAGCGCGTTGCCGCCGGGGTCCAGGCCGCGGTTCAGCCGCGCGGCCAGGTTGGTCAGCCCGATGCTGTCGATGTCGAACACCGCCGTGGCGTCGGGATACGGGCCCATCTTGGGCGGGTCGCCGGTCACGAACAGCATGTTGCGCAGCCCCAGCGCCTGCGCGCCGAGAAGGTCCGAAAGCATCCCCAGCAGGTTGCGGTCGCGGCAGCAGTAGTGGATCACCGGCTCGATGCCGACGCGCTGGTGGATCAGCACGGCGGTGGCCAGCGCGCCCATGCGGCTCTGCGCGCGCGGGCCGTCGGGCACGTTCACGCCGTCCACGCCCGCCTCCTTCAGCAGCCGCACCCCCTCCAGCATCGGCTCGGGATTGGTGCCGCGCGGCGGGACGATCTCCACCGTGGTGAGGAACTCGCCGCGCGCCAGCTTGCCGCCCCACCCCGACCGCTCCGCCAGCGGCACCGGCTCGCGCGCCTCGCCCTCGCCGTCACCGGCGGACGCGAAGACGCGCGGCTCCTGCGCGGGGGCCAGCATCCGCACCGCGCCGGCGATCTGCGCCACGTGCTCGGGGGTGGTGCCGCAGCAGCCGCCCACGAAGCGGATCCCCTTGCGGATCATCCGCGCGGCGTAGGTGGCCATGTACTCGGGGCTGGCCATGTAGATGGTGCGCCCGTCCACGTCGCGCGGCAGCCCGGCGTTGGGCTGCATCGACACCGGCTTCTGGGTAGCCGAGAGGATGCGGTCAGCCGCGTTCAGCATGGCGCTGGGGCCCACCGAGCAGTTGAGGCCCACCACGTCCGCGCCCCACTCGTCCAGCCGCTCGATCAGGGTGGCCACCTCGGTGCCGAACGGCGTGCGCCCGTCCTCGCGGATCACCATCTGCGCCACCACCGGCAGCGCGGACACGTCGCGCACGGCCAGCAGCGCCTGCTGGATCTCGTCCAGGTCGCTGAAGGTTTCCAGGATGAAGAGGTCGACGCCGCCGGCCGCCAGCGCCGCCGCCTGCTCGCGGAAGAAGCCGCGCGCCTCGCCGGCGCTGGTGGGGCCGTACGGCTCGATGCGCATCCCCAGCGGCCCCATGGCGCCGGCCACGAACGCGCGGTCGCCGGAAGCGGAGCGAGCCACCTGCACGGCCTTGAGGTTGAGCTCCTCGAGCCGGTCTTCCAGGCCGTGGCGGGCCAGCTTGGGGCGGTTGGCGCCGTAGCTGTTGGTCTCCAGGATCTCGGCGCCGGCCTTCACGTAGGCGCGGTGGATGTCGCGCACCAGCTCGGGCTGGCTGGCGCTCAGCTCGTCGTAGCAGCGGTTGATGTAGACGCCCTTGCCGTAGAGCATGGTGCCCATCGCACCGTCGAACAGGTGCGGGCGCCCGTCGGCCAGCAGCTCGCGAAAGTCGCGCATGGTGTGGCGTGCGGTCCAGGTTCACCGCGCGCCACGCTGGGCGCGCTCAGTACGTGATGGATGGGGAGAGGCGGACGTCGCCGTTCCGCGCCGAAGGCTGGATCCAGAGCACCCGTCCGGCCGCGTCGATCCCCACTTCGGTCTCGCCCTGCCCGGGCGTGCAGCCGCCGCGGCCGGGGTACAGCCAGCGCTGCCGGGTGCCGCGGCGCAGCTGGATCATCACCGAGTCGTCTTCCAGGTCGCTCGGCGTGTTCAGCTCGCCCCGCACGTGCTCCATGGCGCCGGCGGGGCAGCGCGTGGGCCGGGCCCCCAGCGTGCGCAGCACCACCGCGCTGTCGGCGCCCACGGGGAGCCGCGCGGCGTGGCGGCGGCGCTGGCGGTCGGGCGCGAACTGCAGCCCCACGAACAGGGCGATCAGCCCCAGCACCAGGATCAGCGCGCTGATCTGGCGCGACCGCGGCTTGTGCGTGTGCAGCGCGCGGTCGATCTGGTCGAGCGGCCTGGCGATGGCGGCCTCCGGGCGGAGGTGGGCGGGTCAGGGCGAACGGCCCGCCCCCGCTGCAGGATCGGCGCCGAACCGCCACGGCCCGCGGCGAAGCCACCCTCGGCGTGCTCCGGCAGCCGGCCCCCTCCCCGGCCCTCCCCCGCGCTTCGCGGGGGGAGGGGAGATCGAATCTCCAGTGTTGCCGCGCGGACGCCTGGATTCCGCACGGCTCTGTCCCGCGGGAGTCCGCGAAGGCGGACTTTGGGCCGTCGTTGCCTCGGGTTTCAACCCGGGGTGCGGGGCCTCGCCACCCTCGAACGATTCCCGGTGCGCTCCTCGGCCTACCCGCCGCTCACCCCACCGAGAAGTATTTCGCCGCCGGGTGGTGGACGACCAGCGCGGCGGTGCTCTGCTCGGGGTCCAGCTGCCAGGCGCTGGTCAGCCCCACGCCGATCGTCTCCTTCACCGGCAGGATGTTGAAGAGCACCTCGTGCTGCTCGATGTCGGGGATCGCGGGGTAGCCCCAGCTGTAGCGCAGCCCGCGCGGCTCCTCGATCCCCAGCTCCTGCCGGACGCGGCGGTTCACGTACTCGGCCGTCCCCTCCGCCGTCTGCACGCTGAAGCCGTGCAGGAAGTAGCCTTCGGTGTAATCCCCGCCCTGGTTGCGCCTGGCGATGAACTCGGCCGCGCGGTCGCCGCTGGTCACCACCTGCAGCGCGATCACGTCCCGGGGCCCGGCGCCGTTCAGCGGGCGGAAGTAGTCGGCCAGCGACAGGCGCTCGCGGTCTTCCTGCCGCGGGAACGAGAAGCGGCCGATCTCCTTCGTCCGCTCCGCCGGGTCGAAGACGATCACGTCGTCGCCGTCGCGGCCCACGGGGAAGTAGCCGTAGATGGCGCGCGGCCGGAGCCACCCCTGCGTGCGGGCCTCCAGCGTGTAGCGCCGGAGCCGCGGCTCGAAGTCGTCGCGCACCAGGCGGTCCCACTCGTCGCCCTTCAGGTTGCGGGCGCCCCACTGCATGCGGTACAGCGTGTTGCGGTCGATGCACTCCACCACGTCGTCCACGGGGATGTGCTCCAGCACCTTCCACCCCCAGAACGGCGGCGCGGGCACGTCGGCCTCGGGCACGGCGGCGCCATCCCTCGAGCCGGGGCGGAGCGAGCCGGCCTTCGCCTTGGCCGCGGCGTACTCGGCGCTGCGGCGGATCATCTCCTCGTTGTGCTCGCGCACCCAGGCGTCGCTGCCCTGGCCCATCAGGTGGTCCATCACCGACAGCCCCTCGAACGCGTCCTTGCAGTAGAACATCCCCGCCGGGTACGGGCTCCCCTCCTCCACCAGCGCCGCGGCGCGGACGAAGCTCGGATTGATCGCCGCGCCGCCCACCAGGAGCGGGTACGTCTTCCCGCGCCGGTGCAGCTCCTGCGCGCAGAGCGGCATCTGCTTGCTCGTCGACACCAGGAGCGCGGAGAGGCCGATGGCGTCGGCGCCCACCTCGTCGGCCTTCTCGATGATGGTGTTCACCGGCACCTGCTTGCCCAGGTCGAACACCGTGTAGCCGTTGTTGGTCAGGATCGTGTTCACCAGCGACTTGCCGATGTCGTGCACGTCGCCGTAGACGGTGGCCAGCACCACCTTCCCCTTGGTCTGCCCTTCCGTCTTCTCCAGGTAGTTCTCCAGCCGCGCGACCGCCTTCTTCATCACCTCGGCGGACTGGAGGACGAAGGGGAGGATCAGCTCGCCCGCGCCGAACTTGTCGCCCACTTCCTTCATCGCCGGGAGGAGGACGTCGTTCAGGACGGGGACGGCGCCCAGCTTCTGTACCGCGCGGTCGATCCACTCCTCCACCCCGTCCTTCTTGCGGTGCAGGATCTTCCAGTGCAGCGCCTCTTCCGGCGTCATGTCGGCCGTGGGGTCCGCCGCGCTCTCCTGCTCCACGCTCGTGTTCTCGAAACGGGCGATGTAGGCGGCGAGCGGGTCGTGCGTCTCGGTGCGCCGGTCGAAGATCAGGTCGTCGGCCAGCCTGCGGTCGTCCGCGTCGATCTCGAAGTACGGCTTGACGTGCGCGGGGTTGATGATGGCCGTGTCGAGCCCCGCCTCCACGCAGTGGTGCAGGAAGACGGAGTTGAGCACCGTGCGCGCGTGCGGCTGCAGGCCGAACGACACGTTCGACACGCCGAGCGTGGTGAGCACCCCCGGCAGCTCGCGCTTGATGGCGCGGATCCCCTCGATCGTTTCGCGGGCGCTGGCGCGGAACTCCTCGTCGCCGGTGGAGAGCGTGAAGGTGAGCGCGTCGAAGATCAGCGCGTCGGGCTGCACGCCGTATTCGTGCACCGCGATGTCGTGGATCTTCCGGGCGACGGCGAGCTTGGTCTCCGCCGTCTTGGTCATCCCCCCCAGCTCCTTGTCGATCGTCAGCGCGATCACCGCGGCGCCGTGGGCGGCCACCAGCGGGAGCACGGCGTCCACGCGCTCGCGGCCGTTCTCCAGGTTGATGGAGTTGACGATCGGGCGCCCGGGGCTCTGCTCCAGCGCCGCCTTCAGCACGTCGGCCTCGGTACTGTCGAAGCAGAGCGGCGCGTCCACGCCCTGGGAGAGGAGCTTCACCACGGTGCGCATCTGCTCGGCCTCGTCCTGCCGCTCGGTGAGGGCCACGCAGACGTCCAGCACGTGCGCGCCGCTCTCCGTCTGCTCGCGGCCGACTTCGAGCACGCCGTCGTAGTCGTCGGCCAGCAGCAGGCGCTTGACCTTGCGGCTCCCCTGCGCGTTCACCCGCTCGCCGATCATGGTGGGCGCGGGGATCTGCACCAGGTCGGTGGCGCGGATGCCGGAGGAGAGGCGCGGCACGTACTCCACCGCGCGCTCCTTGGGCTTCAGCCCGCGCACGGCCTCCACCAGCCGCGTGATGTGCGTGGCGTCCGTCCCGCAGCAGCCGCCGACGACGGAGACGCCGAACTCCTCCACGAACTCGCGCATCTGCGCGGCGAAGGGGCCGGCCTCCAGCGGATAGACCGCGCACCCGCCCTCGTTGTGCGGGATCCCGGCGTTGGGGATGCAGCTGATCGGCAGCCGGCTGTTCTCGCCCAGGAAGCGCACCGCCTGCCGCATGTGCTCGGGGCCGGTGGAGCAGTTCAGCCCGATCACGTCGGCCCGCAGCGCCTCGAGCGTGACCATCGCGGCGCCGATGTCGGTGCCCAGCAGCATGCGGCCCGACGTGTCGAGCGTCACCTGCACCTGCAGCGCCACGGGGCGGTCCGCGGCGGCGATCGCCTGGCGGCAGCCGAAGACGGCGGCCTTCACCTCCAGGATGTCCTGGCTGGTCTCGATCAGCAGCACGTCCACGCCGCCCTCGATCAGCGCCGCCGCCTGCTCGGCGAACACGGGCACCAGCTCGCCGAAGCGGATGTTGCCGAGCGTGGGGTCGCTGGCGGAGGGGAGGAAGCCGCTGGGCCCGATCGAGCCCGCCACGAAGCGCCTGCGCCCGTCCTCGCGCTCGAAGCGGTCGGCCACGCGGCGCGCCAGGCCGGCGGCGGCGAGGTTGATCTCGCGCACCTGCTCCTGCAGCCCGTACTCGCGCAGGGTGATGCGGTTGGAGCGGAAGGTGTCGGTCTCCAGCACGTCGGCGCCGGCCGCCAGGTAGCCCGCGTGGATCTCCTCGATCACGTCGGGGCGGCTGATCACCAGGTAGTCGTTGCACCCCTCCAGCCGCTCGCCGCCAAAGTCGCGCGGGGTGAGGTTGTAGCGCTGGATGGAGGTGCCCATGGCGCCGTCGAACACGAGCACGCGCTCGCGGAGCGCCTGGAGGTACGGAGAGCGAACGTCGGCCATCGTCGTGGTCACAGATGCAAAAAGCCCCCGCGACTCGTTGGGAGTGCGGGGGAAAGGCGTCCGGATGTCGGTTCTTCCGGGCAGATCCCGACTCTTTAGCGTTTTTTTACGAGGTCGCAAGCGGTCGCGCAAATCCATCCTCGGCACGCGGACCAGCCGCGTACGCCGTGGAATGTATACAATCGGTGACGAAATGCAACCCGGGCCACGCACCGATGCGGCGTCATGCGCCCCCCGCCTCGCGCCAGCCTCGAGCGCTTTCGGCACGTTCAACTCCGGCATGCGCGTGCAGTTCTACTTCTGATCGCAGGGACGCAGCCATCATCCCGAACGCAACGAGCCCGGCGGACCCCGCATCCGCCGGGCTCTTCCGCCTCGATGCCACCATCCACCGGCGACTGAAGTCGCAGCAACCACTACGGAAAGCCTCGCAAACTGCGCGAGGCTTCAACAGCCTGGTCTTCGTGTCACCACCTTTCATCCCTGTAGTCGCGCGCAGCGCGGTGGGAGACTCAGGATGGAGATGAGGGGTCCCGGCACGTCCCCTGCGGCGCGCCCGGCGTTGAACCTCAACCCGGAGAGCGAGCGATGAAGAAGCTGACGCTGGACCTGGAGTCGATCGCGGTGGAGACGTTCGAGGCGCAGCCGGAGGGTGACGCCCGCGCGGCGGGTACCGTGCGCGCGCACGACGCCGAGCCCACGCCGCTGATCAAGACGCTGCCGCCGTCGGACTGCTTCTGGTCCGCCTGCGCCACCTGCGGCATCTACGCGAAGCGTCGGGGGACCGGCGACTGAAGTCGCGGCAACAACTACGGGAAGCCTCGCAAACTGCGCGAGGCTTCAACAGCGGGATCGCCTCTTCGAATCCTGCGGTTTCGCTTATCCTGGCGCGCGATTGCGACCACCTGGCTTCGGCGCCGCCAGCGAATCGGCGAATTGCCGCAGCGCCGTCCAGTACCGCGCGCCGGCCACGTCGACCAGGTCGTTGTGGCCGGCGCCATCCACCCACAGCGACTGCCTGCGCCCGCGAACGGCGGCGAAGAGCGCCTGTCCGTTGCCGAACGGGATCACCTCGTCCGCGGTGCCGTGGATCACCAGCACGGGTGCGCGGACCTGCTTGACCCGGCGCAGGGTGCGGAACCAGTCGCAGGGGAAGGCGCGGCCCCACGGCGACACGCCCAGCGCGCTGGTGAAGGTGCTCTCCAGCACCAGCCCGCCCACTGGCTCGCGGCTCGCCAGCCACGCCGACGGCCCGCCCCCCAGCGACCGCCCGTGCACGATCACCCGCCCCGGCGCCACGCCCAGCGTGCGCGTGAGGTACGCGTACGCCGCCGCGACGTCCTGCTCCGCGCCGCGCACGCTCGCCCGGCCGGTGCTGGCGCCATAGCCGCGGTAGTCGTAGGCGAGCACGGCGAACCCCGCGTCGTGCAGCTCGCGCAGCAGCGGCAGGTCGTCTCCGATGTCCTCGGCGTTCCCGTGGCTGTAGAGAACCGTCCAGCGCGCCGCCGGGTTCGGCAGCCACACCGCCGCGATCGTGTCGCCCTCCACCGGGATGCGCACCAGCCCCGGCAGCGACGCGGACGTGTACGAGGCCGGGCGCGGCTGGAAGAGCAGCTTCGGTACGAGGAAGAACACGCCGACCAGCGCCACGCCGTAGACGATTGCGACGATGCGCAGCGCCTTGATCAGCAGCGCGACCCACGCGGCTCGTTCGGGCATTCGGGGAATGGTGACTAGGTGAAGATCGGCGCCGAAGCCGGGTTGCACCGGCGACTGAAGTCGCAGCAACCACGACGGGAAGCCTCGCAAACTACGCGAGGCTGTGAGGCAAACTGCCGTGCTCTATTCCTCCATCCGCTCGAAGCCAGGATGGGTGGTTCCCTCACGATGGTGCTGTTCCTGATTCATAACATAATTGCGGACGGCAGGTACGTGCCGCTTGGAAACGCTGAACACGCCGTAGCCGCCCTGCCACTTGAATGGCTCGGGTGACCCAAGCACGTGTGTCACGAAGTGAGAAGATGCCCCTTTCAGCCGCCGAACGAACTCGGAGATCGATATGGTGGTCGGCATCCGGACGAAGACATGCACGTGGTCCGGCATCCCTCCGATCGCGATCACGTCCGCACCCAGCTCGGCGCAGTGATGAGCCAACGAGGAATAGACGCGCTGCTGCAGGTCAGCCGTGATGAACGGCTGCCTCCGCCAGGTGCTCCACACCAGGTGCAGATACACCTCTGTCCACGGCCTACGCATTGAGGGGAAGGGGTTCGAACGTGCTGTTGAAGCCTCGCGCAGTTTGCGAGGCTTTCCGTTGTTGTTGCTGCGACTTCAGTCGCCGGTGGAACCCTGCCGCCGTGCTCCTCCGTTGGGCCCGCGCCGACCCGAAGCCTCGCGCAGTTTGCGAGGCTTTCCGTCGTTGTTGCTGCGACTTCAGTCGCCGGTGGACCCCGGCTTCAGAGCCCTCTCTGCCGAATCTCGCCGATCGACCGTGGATCCTCTACTCCTCCAGCACCGGCGGCGGTGTGACCGGTGCGGCAGCCGTGGCAGTGGTGCCGGCGTTTGCGGCGGCCGTCAGCTCCGGGAGGATGTACGCCACCTCCGCGCGCCCCAGCGCCACCGTCTCACGCACGGGCTCGCCGGTGCTGGGCGCACGGTCCAGACAGACGCGGAACAGGCGGTAGCCGGGCGACAGCGCCTCGGGGGCGATCTCGGTCAGGCGCACCTCGCGCGGCTCGGCCCACACCTTGTTGACCAGGATCCACCCCTTTGCGGCCGCGGGCGCATCGCTGGCGCGGCGCTCCAGCACCAGGGTGTCTTCATGGATGCCGCGCGGCGCCCGCAGCACGCCCTCGCCGTGCAGCACCGGGTGCGCGCGCTTGAGCTGGTTCACGCGGGCTACGAAGCCGCGCAGGTCCATCGACCGGCGTTCCCACTCGGTCGGCATAGTGCGGACGACGTCCATCCGGCGCCGGAAGCCGAACTCGTAGCCGACCGGCATCATCACCCCGGCGCTGAACGCGGCGGCGAAGGCGTAGCGCTGCCGCTGCACCGCCTCGTCGCCGCCGGTCTCCTCGGCCAGCCGCGCCGTGTCGTGGCTCTCGGGAAAGGCGATGGACGGCGCGATGGGGCGGAACTCCTCGTGCTGGTTCAGCGCCCACGGCTCGCTGAAGTTCCACCACTTGCTGGAGTTGAAGAAGTAGTCGAACCCCGCCCCCGCCAGCCGGGCCACGTCTTCCACCGGCGCGCCCAGCGTCTCGGCGAAGAACACCACGTCCGGATCGACGGATTTCGCCTGCTCGATCAGGAAGCACCAGAGCGCGGGCGGCACCTTGTACGCCGCGTCGCAGCGGAAGCCGCGGAAGCCCAGTTCCACCGCCTCGCGCACCGTCGCCGCCCAGTACTCCCACTGCGCCTCGCGGCCGTGCGGAGGCTCGTTGTTCACGTCCGCCAGGTCGCCCCACACCGTGATCTTGCTCGGGTCGTCGGGATCGCGGACGAAGGGCGAGCGCGGCTCGCCGTTGTCGGCCCAGTGGAACCACTCGGGATGCTGCTGGATCAGCGGCGAGTCCTTCGACGTGTGATTCACCACCAGGTCCATCACCGGCCCGCACCCGAGCTGGGAGATGCGGCCGAGCGCGTCCTTCAGCGGCTGCAGCGAGGCCGGATCCGCGCCCTGGGGGACGAAGAGCGGGTTGAGGCGGTGGTAGTCCTTGATGGCGTACAGGCTGCCGCTGAACCCGGGGTACTGCCACGGGTTGACGTACAGCCAGTCGAACCCCATGGCGGCGGCGCGCGCGGCGTGCTCGGGCCAGCGCGTGGTGGGGCCCACCAGCCGCGGGAACAGGTTGTAGATCAGGGGCGGCGTCACGGCTGGTTCGCCCCCAGCAGCGAAAGGACGCCCTCCAGCGGCACGCGGATCCAGTCGGGACGGTTGTTCATCTCGTATCCCAGCTCGTAGACGGCCTTTTCCAGCTCGAAGACGGAGAGAGCGCGCAGCATCGTGTTCACGTCTCCGGGGACGACGGGGCTCTCGCCCAGCGCCTCGCGGTAGGCGCTCACGAACAGCGAGCGCACCTCGGCGCGCCACGCGTCGGCCCAGCGCTCCACCTGCATCTGCGTGGCCAGCGAGTCGCTCTTCCACTCGCCCAGCGCCATCCGCACCGCGTAGTCGAAGGAGCGCAGCATCCCCGCCACGTCGCGCAGGACGGAGTACTTGGCCTTGCGCTCGTCGATCGGCCGCGCGGGCTCGCCCTCGAAGTCGATCACGTACCACTCGTTGCCGTCGGGCGCGGGGTGCTCGCCGCGCAGCACCTGGCCCAGGTGGTAGTCGCCGTGGATGCGCACCTTGACGCTCCCGGCATCGGCCAGCGCCTCGAGCTCCTCGCCGCGCAGGCGCAGGTCGTTGGCGGCGCGCACCACCTGCTGCAGCCGCGCGTGCTGGTCGCGCGGGAAGAAGCCCGGCATCGAGTCCAGCCGCCGCGACAGGTCTCCGAGCACGCCGTCCACCTGCCGGCGGAAGCCATCGGCCCAGCGGCGCACGTCGTCGTGGCCCACGGGCTCGGCACGGAATGCGGGATCGTCCGTCTCCGTGGCCAGCGCCCGGTGCATCCGCGCGGTGGTCTCGCCCAGCCTGCGGACGGCGGGGAAGAAATCGCCCGCCATCCGGTAGAGCGCGTCGCGCCCCGTCGGCGTCTCGGGGTCCGCGGCGGATCGGCTGGCGGCGCCCAGGAAGCGCTCCATCGCCCGCAGCGCCACGCTCCACGCATCCCCCTTGTTCGCGACGAAGCGGTAGAGCCCCGCGGCGGACGACTTCGACCCATCCGCCCCCTCGAACTCGATGTACCCGGCCAGCGCGGGGACGGAGCGGAAGCCGGCCTGCTCCACCAGGAAGCGGGTGATCTCCAGGTCCGGGTTGGTGCCCGCCTCGAGCTTGCGGAACACCTTCATCACGTACTGGTCGCCGAAGACGACGGAGGTGTTGCTCTGCTCCGCCCCCATCGGCCGCGCGGGGCCGCGGACGGTGCGGTCCCCCGCCTCCCGCGTCGCGCAGCCGCAGTAGCGCCCGCCCGTTCCGCCGATGGTGCGCTCGTTGAGGACCAGGTCCAGGAGCGCGCCGGCCACGCGGCGGTCCAGCAGCGCGTCGTACACGCGCACGTCGCCGCGCTCGGTGGCGTGGCTCAGGATCGGCTCCGACGTCTGCCCCGGCGCGTGGAGCCCGCGCAGCGACATCGGCAGCAGGTAGGTGTCCGGCTCGCCCTCGCGATAGTGCACGCGGATGCGGGCGACCAGCACGTTGGGCGCGCGCTCGGGGCGCATCACCGCGTGGCCGGCCAGCTCCACGCGGCTGATCTCGCGCGCCTTGCCGCGGAACCAGCGCTGGCGCAGCAGCCAGTCGTGCGGCAGCGCGTCCACGATGCCAGAGACGGAGGCGGTGCTCTCCATGACCTCGGCGTCCTGCGCGGCCCACTCGTGCGCCACCTCGGGGTGCAGCTCCAGGTCGTCCTCGCGCCGCGGCGTCCTCAGCGCGAACCAGAAGAAGCCGTACGGCGAGAGCGTCAGCGCGTACGGCGTCTGGTCGATCGGCAGGAACTCGGTCTCGCCCAGCAATTCGACGGGGACGCGGCCGGCGAAGCGGGTGAGGTCGAGCCGCACCGCCTGCGCGGCGCCGGAGAGGTTGTTGACGACCAGGATCGCGTCGTCGTTCCACTCGCGGATGTAGGCCAGGACGTGCGGGTTCTCGGGCTCGAGGAAGGTGATCGAGCCGCGGCCGAAGGCGTGGTGCTGCTTGCGCACGCGGATCAGCCGGCGCGTCCAGTTGAGGAGCGAGAAGGGGCTCTTCTGCTGCGCCTCGACGTTGATGGCCGGGTACCCGTAGACGCTGTCCGCGATCGCGGGGAGATACAGCCGCGCGGCCTCGGCGCGGGAGAATCCGGCGTTGCGGTCGGGCGTCCACTGCATCGGCGTGCGGACGCCGTCGCGGTCGCCGAGCCAGACGTTGTCGCCCATCCCGATCTCGTCGCCGTAGTAGATGATCGGCGACCCCGGCATGGTGAAGAGGATCGAGTTGAGCAGCTCGATCTTGCGCCGGTCGTTGTCCATCAGCGGCGCGAGACGTCTCCGGATGCCC
>Ga0207706_10004435_pt1 | contig 13191 bp, 10 predicted proteins | sample KBSC53metaG_FD_184318 | JGI IMG/M metagenome (GOLD analysis project Ga0207706, IMG submission 184318) | Corn rhizosphere microbial communities from Kellogg Biological Station, Michigan, USA - KBS C5-3 metaG (SPAdes) (version 2) | ecosystem: Host-associated > Plants > Roots > Rhizosphere > Soil ... | reverse complement strand
CCTGGAACGCCTTGAGCGCGAGCCGGCGGACGCGCGGGTCATCGGGCGGCAGCCCGAGGACGTGCCCGAAGTTGGCGTTCGCCCATCGCCGTCTCGAGGGCGTGACGAGGTACGAGCCACGTGTCAGCGTCCCCATCGCACCGTGGGCGAGTCCGACCGGCAGGACGCGCAGCGCCGCGGCGCTCGCCCGATACGCGACGACTCCGACGCGCTCGACGATCCGCGGACGCGCGCCGCCGCGGCGATGGGGCGCCTCGAACCGTCGTTCGCGAGCCGTCACCGTGCGGCGGTGGCCACCTTGGCCCTGCTGCCGGCGACCCGCTTGACGGTGCGCTTCACGGGCGCCTCGGTCCCGACGAGCGTCTCGTCGTCCTCGCCCCGGATGAACGCCTCGACGCGGTTGAACGCGACGTCGTCGTGGATCTGGATCGGCGGGCTCTTCATGAAGTAGCTCGACGGCGCGACGAGCGTGCCCTTCAGGCCCCGGTCCAGGCCGAGCTTGAGGCAGCGGATCGCGTCGGTGATGACACCCGCGCTGTTGGGGCTGTCCCAGACCTCGAGCTTGAGCTCGGCGTTGAGCGGGACGTCACCGTAGGTCGTGCCCTCCATCCGGATGTAGCACCACTTGCGGTCGAGCAGCCACGGCACGTGGTCCGAGGGGCCGACGTGGACGTCGTCCGGGTCGAGCTCGTAGTCGAGCATCGAGGTGACCGCGTTCGTCTTGCTGATCTTCTTGGACTCGAGGCGCTCGCGCTCGAGCATGTTCAGGAAGTCGGTGTTGCCGCCGAAGTTGAGCTGGTAGGTCCGGTCCAAGCGCACGCCACGGTCCATGAACAGCCTGGTCAGCACGCGGTGGCTGATCGTGGCGCCGACCTGGCTCTTGATGTCATCACCGATGACCGGTAGGCCCTCTTCCGCGAAGCGGCGCTGCCAGTACGGCTCGCGACCGATGAACACGGGGATGGCATTGACGAAGCCGACGCCGGCGCGGAGGGCCTGCTCCGCGTACCACTTGGTCGCCTCCTCGCTGCCGACCGGGAGATACGACACCATCACGTCGACCTCGCGCTCCTTGAGGATCCCGACGATGTCGACCGTCGGACCGGGCGCCTTCTCGATCACCTGCGAGAGGTACTTGCCGAGTCCGTCGTGTGTCATCCCGCGCTGCACTTCGACGCCGAGCTTGCCGGTCTGGTGGAAGACGAACGTGTTGTTCGGCTTGGTATAGATCGCCTCGCCGAGGTCCTTGCCGACCTTGTTCTTGTCGATGTCGAAGGCGGCGACGAATTCGATGTCCCGGACGTGATAGCCGCCGAGATTCACGTGCATCAGCCCCGGGACGAAGTCATCGTCGTTCGCGTTCTCGTAGTAGTAGCGACCCTGCACCAGGCTGCTGGCGCAGTTCCCGACGCCAACGATCGCGACGCGGACCTTGCCGTCGCCACGCCGCCCGGCGCCCGCCCAGGTATCCGCCGGCCGGGTGCCGTTCGTCCCGCTTCCGTTGCCGTTCCTGCCGTTGGTGCTCACATCTGCTCCTGTTCGGTCGGTTGCTCCGTGGCTGCCGCGATGGCCTGGCTACGGACGTTGAGGATCCGCTGGATGACGGTGAGGGTCGCGCCGATCGTGATGATGGCGAGCGTGGGTTCGAGTGCCTTGATATTCGGGGAGTCCGCGAAGATCAACCCGAGTGACAGGATCACGAGTCGGATCTCGCGAGGCATCAACCCGACCGCCGCCATGCCCTTGCCGGGCGAGAACCCGAGGCCCTCTGCTCGCGCGCGGACATAGCTGACCATGAATGCGGCGGCCATCGCGCTGGTCGCCAGGATCGGCACACGGGTGTGCTCGTCGACCGCGGCTCCGAAGACGATGCCGATGTAGACGATCGCCTCCCCGCCACGATCGAAGACGGAGTCCAGGAACGCGCCCCAGCGCGACACCCGACCCGTCGCCCGCGCGAGCGTGCCGTCAAACATGTCGAACGCGCCGCCGATGAACACGACGATGCCGCCGATCGTCCAATGCTGGAGCGCGACCAGGATCGCACCCGTCGTCGTGATCGCGAAGCCGATCAGCGTCAGGGCATCGGGCGTGAGCCCGACGCGCCCCATCGCGAGTGCGATCGGCTCGAAGACGGCCTTGATCGCATCGCGTGACCTATTCGAGATCGTCAACTCGCGATCCCCAGGATCTCGCGCTGGCGGGCCGCGACCTCGCCGAAGGCCTCCGGACGAAGCGTGCAGATCGTCTCGCGCCCGACTCGACGGGTCGCGACGAGCCCGGCCACCCGAAGGCGCTTCAGGTGGTGGCTCACGAGCGGCTGGGAGAGCCCGACATGGGCGATGAGCTCAGCCACGCTCGCCTCGCCATCAGCGAGACGTCGAACGATGCGCAGTCGGTTCACGTCAGCGAGGGCCTTGTGGAACGCCCTCAGGTCGCGGAGGTCATCTGGCTGGAGGACGATCGATGCGATCGTCGAGCGGAACCGGGCGGGGGTCGGCACGGGAAGGGGTCGCCTCAGTTGGGGGTCCGGCGCCGCGCCGGATGCATCAACCAATGTTGATATCAACGGATGTTGATGCTAGGAGCGGGCTGGCTGCCTGTCAAGCGACCGCGTCCGACGGTGCGGGGACCGCCCGTAGACTGCCGGGGATGGATGCCCGACGGTCCGTCCTGTTGCTTGTCGCGATCGCCGTCGTGCTCGCGACAGCGCTCCTTGCCGTCCTGCCGCGCCCGCCACGCCTCGCGCTCGCTGATGATCGTCCGGCCGCTACGGCGCCGTCGCCGCCGCGCATGACGCCGGCTGACCTCTACGCGATGTTCATCGATCCGTCATCCGCGCATTCGTTCGAGATGCCGGTCACGCTCGCGGTCGAAGACGCGGGCGTGCTCGTACTTCCGAGCGGCCGGCTCGTGGGGAGTGATGCCTTCTTGCTCGACGAGGTCCCGTACACGCTCGACGTGCCGGCCGGTCTCCACCCCGTCGCCGTCCTACGCTCGGACTTCGACGACGGTGACCGCCGCATCGCCGCGGCGATGGTCCGTTTCGCCACGACCGATCCGATCCGCTGGGAGCTCGCTCTCGTCCCGGGGCAGGATCCTGCGGACCTCGGGCCGGACGAGATCTTCGGCTACGGCGTCGATTCGGGGACCGGTGCGTTCACGAGTCCCGAGGCAGCGGCGCTGGTCGAGGATGAGGCGAGGTACACGGCGTTCAGCGACGCGTTGCTCGCGGCGTTCCGGGGCAAGGAGGTGACGGATCCCCTGACCGCCACCGTCGTGGTCGATGACTCGACGCACGCGAACGTCGTGGCATTCGCCTCGGGTTTCGGCGATGGGGCCTACCCGAGCTACGCCGGATTCGACCGCGACGGGCGGATCGTCGCCGTCCTGACGGACTTCGGGATCCTCGACGCCGCGAAGGGCTGACCGGCCTCGCGACTAGACTCGACGACGATGGATCGCGGGACCCGCCTTGTGCTGCTCGCCGTCTTCGGTGCCGGCGTCTTCCTTGCCGGCCTCGAGCTGATGATCACGGCCGTCGCGCTCCCGTCGATCCTGGCCGACCTCGTCCAGGCCAACGGCACATCGGCCTGGGCCGAGCTCCGCAAGGCCAGTTGGATCATCAATGGGTACCTGCTGATCTACATCTTGATGATGCCGCTGGCCGGCCGCCTCGCCGACTTGTGGGGTGCGCGCCGGCTCTCGATGGTCGCGCTCATCCTCTTCACGCTCGGCTCGTTGCTTGCCGGGATGGCGCAGGACCTCGATCAGCTTATCGGCGCCCGCTTGGTCCAGGCGGTCGGCGGCGGTGTCCTCGTGCCGGTGGGGACGGCAGCCGCCGCGCACCTCTACGGGGCGCACGTACGGCCACGGGCGCTCGGCGTGATCGGTGCGCTGACGTTCCTCGGGATGGCGGCAGGGCCGTTCCTCGGCGCAGCCATCCTCTCGGCGATCCACCCCGATTCCATGCTCGAAGCCGCCGGCCTCACCGGCGGCCCGCTGGAGGCCCTGCTCGTCCCTGCTTGGCGGTGGATCTTCTACGCCAACATCCCGATCGCCATCGGCGCGCTCGTCCTCGCCTGGGCGGCGGCCCCGGGCTGGGAGACGCCGAGGAGACCGGGACGCCTCGATCTCCTGGGCGCGGCGATCTTCGGGGTCGCCCTCGCGAGCGGTCTCGTCGCCCTGACCCTCGTCGGGGCTGCGGGCGATCCCGCGAGTCCGTTCACTCCTGAGCGCGCGTCGCTCGCGCTGGCGGTGGTCGCCATCGCCGCCACGGTCCTTGCGATCGTCCGTGCGGTGCGCGTCGCCGACCCCTTCCTAGACGTCCGTCTGTTCCGGCGACCGGGTTTCAGTGCCGCGACGCTCATCTCGTTGCTCACCGGCTACGCGTTCGCGACCGCGATCATCGGCGGAGCGGTGTTCGTCGACCGCGTGCTCTACGGCGGCCCCGACGAACAGCGCCTCGCGCTCGGGGCCCTGGCCGGTGCGACGGCGATCGGTGCGCTGGCGTCGGGGTTCGCGGTCCGGATCGCGAGCTATCGGCTCGTGACCCTCGTCGGCCTCGCAGGATCGATCGCCGCACTCATCGCGATGTCCCGCTGGTCGCCGGCGACCACCACGGCCGAGGCCGCCGGCGCGCTCGGCCTCTTCGGCCTCGGGTTCGGTCTATCGGTGACACCGCGCTCGACGGCCGCGGTCGAGGCGGCGGGCCAGGCCTCATTCGGTGCAGCGTCGTCGGTGGTGACCGTGGCCCGGATGCTCGGCATGGCCGTCGGGCTGGCCGTCCTCACCGCCTACGGCTCGACGACGATCGATCGCCTGTCGGCCCAGGTCTACGCGACCCCCGACGCGTACCTCGACTACATCCCGGAGAACCTGCGCGATCGCCCGCTCAAGGACCCGCTGGTCGTCGAGGCCCTCGAGTCGTGGGCCTCGCGTGAAGCGGCGTCGATCATGGTCGGTCTGTACCTGGTCGCGGCGATCGTGCTCGTCGTCGCGGTCCCGCCGGCGTTGGCCCTCGGCGGGACGGCGCGGCGTGGGCAGGCCGCGCGTATGCTGCCGAACGATGGCGCTCCAGACCCCGGTCTCATCCTCTGATCCGCCGGTAGAGCCGGCCGGCGAACCCGTCGCTCGCCGGCGGTCGCCGACCAGGTCGGACGGACCGGGTCGCATCAGCGTCACGGGCCGGCTCGATGGGCGGATCGAGGATCTCGACGGCGATGTGGCCCTCGAGGCGCTTCCTCGGATGCTCGCGGAGCCCGAACGATGTTTCTGGGTCGACCTGGCGGGACCCTCGCCGGATCGGGTGGAGGCGGTTGCTCGTGTCCTCGGCCTCCATCCGCTGATCGTCGAGGACGTCCTCGAGGGCAACCAGCGCGCGAAGATCGAGACGACCGACGGGTTGGTCCACATCGTCCTGTTCGCGCTCGATCGCGATTCATCTGCGATCGCCAACGAGATCGACCTCGTCCTCGCCAAGGGTTACCTCTTCACGGTCCACGACGTGAGCTGGGACCCGCGGGCGTCGCACCACCTGCGCGACGGCGTCGAACCCATCCTCGCCTCCGGACCGGACCACCTCCTGTGGGCGATCGGCGACGACATCGTCGATGGCTACTTCCCGTATGCCGACCGGCTCGGTGACGCGATCGATGAGGTGCAGGACGAGGTGATCCGGACCGCGAACCCCGAAACGCTGGAACGGGTGTTCGCGCTCAAGCGCGAGCTGATCCTCGTCCGCCGCGCGGCGAGCCCGACCCGCGAGGTCTTCAACCAACTCACCAACCGCGAGCTGACGCTCATCGATCCGGACGAGATCCTCTACTTCCGTGACATCTACGACCATGTCATCCGGCTGACCGACGAACTCGACAACTACCGCGAGCTCGCGGCATCGACCCTCGACGTGTATCTCACCCAGGTCAACAACAACCTGTCGGTCATCATGAAACGCCTGACCGGGGTCACCGTCATCCTCGCTGGAATAGGTGCGGTCGCCGGCATCTTCGGGATGAGCGAGGCCGGCACGGCCTTGGGCGGCGCGGAGGCTGGCGGGTTCTGGGCGATCACAGCGGTGACCGTCGGCATCGCCGTCGTTGCGGCCGTGTTCCTGCGCCGGATCGGCTGGATCTAGGCCTCAGCCACAGATGACGGGTCGCGCCGTCGGGTGCGCGGCATCGTGGTCGGCCGGTCGCGCATCGATCGGCTTGGCGATGACCTGCGTGTACCCGAAGTCGCGACCCGGGCCCTGCGACGTCTGCAGCCACAGCTGCTCGGTCTTCGCTTTCGATGGGGTGAGCAGGCCGGTGGTGTACGGCTGGTCGCGGCGGACGTTCGCGATCTCATAGCGATACAGCCAGTCGTCGCTCGTCCACACTTCGACGACGAGACCGCGTTGATCGAAAGCTCTGGTGCGGAGCAACGGCAGGAACATGCCCTCGCGGGCGTGCGCGTAGATGTACGTGGCCTTGCCGAAGCCCGGTTGGGATAGCTGTGGCAGGTACATCGCGACGTTGCAGTACGGGTAGCCGTTGTTCGCCTTGACGATGGCCAGGTCGATGCCGAGGTCGCTGATCCGGACGCGGGTCACGACCCGGTTCTTCGGGGGCGGCGTCGGCGACGGCTGCGGCGTGGCGCTCTCGGTCGGACGCGGCGTGCCGATCGGCGGCAGCGTGATGAGCGGGGTCGGCGTGGGGACGAACGCGTCGGATGGATCGGGGGACAGGCCAGGCGCGGAGCTCGGTCCCGCGACGGGGGCCGTATACGTGAGCAGGCCCGCCGAGAGGATCGTCACTCCGAACGCCGTCAGCAGGGCGGGAAGCACGCGAGTACGGAGCTCATCGGTCGGTCGGGCCATCGGAGCCGCATCGTATCGGAGGCTCGCGCGGAGCGCCCCCGGCACGTCGGTACTGGTACCCTCCGCGCCAGCATGTGGCCCCGACTGTCGATCGTCGCCGGTCTGCTGACCGGTATCGCGGCCGCGGCGCTGGTCCTCGGGGGGATCCTCCTCTTCACCCCGGCGCCCGGTGCTGCCCCGACCGCCGTGCCCCAGCCGTCGGGTTCGTTCGCGCTGGAGCCGTCCCCGAGCCCGTCGACGCCGTCGAGCGCGAGTGCGTCTCCGTCGCCGGTCGCGTCGCCACGCGCGTCGGCCTCGCCGTCGCCAAGCGGGAGTGCGTCCGCCTCCCCATCGCCCACCGCGAGTGCGTCTGCGAACCCGAATGCCGTGCCATCGGCCTCGCCGTCCGCGAGTACGGCCGCCGTCCAGCCGTGACACCGGCCGGCGCCGGGACGCCGGAGGGCTCCGCAACATCGTCCGTGCACGCGGTCTCGGCCACCGCCGAGATCGACGCCGCGCTCACCGCTCTCGTTGCGGCCCGACCACCGCTCATGCTCGTGATCGACTTCGACGGGACGCTCGCGGTCGGCTCACGTGACCCCGCCGTCGCGCGGATCGAGCCGCTGGCGCAGCGCGCCCTCCGACGGCTTGCGGCACTCGCGGCGATGTGGCCGGACCGTCTGTCGCTTGTCGTGCTCACCGGGCGCGTCGTCGCAGACGTCGCCGCGCGCGTCAGGGTCGGTGGCGTCGAGTACCTCGGCGACCACGGACTCGAACACGGTCGTCTGCCACGCGGTCAGCGCGCGGAACGGCTGGTCGTCACGACGGATCCTGTCTTCGATGTCCATCGCGACACGGCGGAGACGCTCGCGACGGCGGTCGCCGCCGAGCTCGGTACGCCGCCCTGGTTGTTCGTCGAGCGCAAGGGCCCGTCCGTGGCATTCCACGTACGCCAGGCCGACGATGTCCCGTCCGCCCGCGCGGCCGTCGTCGAGGCGATCGGGACGGTGGAACGGCGGCTCGGCCTCGTGCACGGGCTCGCTCACTACCGGGGCCGGTCGGTCGTCGACCTCCGGCCGCGGGACGCAGGCGGCAAGCGTGAGGCCGTCGAACGGCTGATCACACGGGACCGGCCGGGCGCCGTGGCTGTCCTCGGCGATGAGATGAGCGACATCGATGCCTTCGAGGGCGTCATCGCCGCGCGCTCGGCCGGGGGCATCATCGGGGTCACCCTCGCGGTCCATGGCACCAGTCGACCGGCACCGGCGGAGCTGCTGGCCCTGGCCGACCTGCGCCTGGGCGGCGCCCATGACGTCGGGCGCTGGCTGGCCGCCCTCGCGCGGCGCCTCGAAGTCGAGGCGGACCCTGGCCGTTAGCTCGGTAGAGCCGAGATGGCGGCCGCAGCGCCCTCAGCGACCTGGAGCAGCGGGGTGGGCACGAGGCCGAACAGGATCGTGAGTGCCGTCGCTGCGGCCAGGCCGCCCCACAACAGGGCGCCATGGCTCAGCGGAGGCGCGTCGCTCTCCGGGTCACGCATATACATGTAGACCGCGACCCTCAGGTAATAGAACGCGGCGAGCGCGGCGTTGAGCACGACGAGGACCGCAAGGACCGTAAGCCAGCCGCCGGCCTCGACCGCGGCGAGGATCACGTACGCCTTCGCCCAGAAGCCGGCGAGCGGTGGGATGCCGGTCAGGGACAACAGGAACAGCAGCATCAAGGCGCCGAGGAGCGGTTCGCGCCGGCCCAGCCCTGAGAAGGTCGCCAGCCCGGATGTGACGCCGGTCCGTTTCTGGAGGGCAGCCACCACCGCGAATGCACCGAGGTTCATGAACGTGTACGCCGCGCCATAGAACAGCAAGCCCTGGAGACCAAGGAGCTGTCCGCCGGCGTACGCCGCGAGCCCGACCAGCATGTAGCCGGTGTGGGCGATCGAGCTGTACGCCAGCATCCGCTTCACGTTGTCCTGGGTGAGCGCCACGAGATTCCCGACGGTCATCGTCAACGCCGCCAGGATCATCACGACGGGGAGCCACCAGTCCGCGAGCGGTCCGAGGGCCTCGACGAACAGCCGCAGGATCAGCGCGAACGCGCCGACCTTCGGCCCAACCGACAGATACCCGGTGATCGGGGTCGGCGAGCCCTGGTACGCGTCCGGTGTCCAATAGTGGAACGGGACGGCCGCGATCTTGAACGCGACGCCCGTGGTCAGGAACGCGAGTCCGATCGCCAGGCTGGCCTGGAGCGGCGCTTCGCCGGCCACGATCTGGGCGAGGATCTGGGTGATGCCCGGCCGCGACGGATCATCGCTGCTGATGAGCGTCGTCCCTGTGATGCCCCAGACGAAGGCCAGCCCGAACAGGAAGATCGCCGAGCTGAACGAGCCGAGCAGGAAGTACTTGATCGCCCCCTCCGTCGAGTAGGCGTCCGTCTTGTGGTAGCCGGCGAGCAGATAACCCGGCAGCACCATCAGCTCGAGACCGAGGAACAGCAGCAGCAGGTCGGCCGCGCCCGCGATGAGCATCGCGCCCGTCATCGCGAAGATCAGCACGATCGCGAACTCGGCGATCGGCAGGCCGCGCGGCAGCAGGTAGTCGGGCGCGAACACGATGGTCATCGCGACGATCGTGATGAACAGGACGTCGAGGAAGGTCGTGAGCGCGTCGACCTTGTACGAGCCGTTGAAGGCCGTCGACGTCTCTGCGCCGACCTGGATGGTCACGAACGCCGTGATCGCCAGACCGATGAGCGCCGTCCCGATGGCCGGACCGTCGCGTCCAGGCCAGATGAGGTCGACGATCAGCACGGCCGCCGCGGTAAGGACGGCCGCGATGAGCGGCGCGATCGTGACGAGATCCGCGAACGCCACTAGACGCCTCCGCCCTGCGCTACGACGACCGTGGTCTCGCGCCGACGCCCGAGGGCGACAGCAACGGTACGGGCGACCACGAGGAGCACGATCAGCGCGAGCCCGATGACCACCACGATCGGATCGACCGGTATCGCCTGACCGGTGCGCGCCGACGCGAGGAACTCATCGACCGACCCCTGGATGAGGTTCAGCAGCAGACCCGGCTGGACGCCGAAGACGACGACCAGCGTGGCGAGCGGCACCAGCGTAAGGACCTCGATGGGCGTCATGTCGGTCAGATGGCCGCCAAGGTTCTCGAGGAAGTCCGAGACCTCGCCGAAGATCACACGCTGGTACATGAACAACAGGTAGCCGGCACCGAGGATCATCGCGAACGCCGCGACCGCGGCCGCACCCGGGCTGACCAGGAACGTGCCGACCATGCTCAGGAACTCGCCGACGAATCCCGACAAGCCCGGCAGGCCTGCCGATGCGAAGACGAAGAATCCGAAAACGGCCGCCCACACCGGCATCCGACTGGCGAGTCCGCCCATCTTGGCGATGGTCCTGTCGTGGGTCCGCTCGTAGATCACCCCGACGAGCAGGAACAGGCCGCCGGTGATCAGGCCGTGGTTGACCATCTGCAGGATGGCGCCCTGAGCGCCCTGCTCGGTGAAGACGAACACCCCGAGCGTGACGAACCCCATGTGGCTGACCGACGAGTACGCCACCAGCCGTTTGAGGTCGGGCTGGACCAGCGCGACGATCGCGCCGTAGATGATCGCGATCAGCGACAGCACGATGATCGTCGGGGCGAAGGTCGCCGCCGCGTCCGGGAACAGCGGTACGGCGAACCGAAGGAACCCGTACGCACCGAGCTTGAGGAGGATCCCGGCGAGGATCACCGAGCCGGCCGTCGGTGCATCGGTGTGTGCATCGGGCAGCCACGTGTGGAACGGGAACATCGGCACCTTGATCGCGAATGCGAGGAAGAACGCGAGGAAAGCACCGACCTGGAGGGCCGGTGCGAAGCCGGAGGAGGCCGCGAAATCGCGGAGCGTCACAAAGTCGAAGGCGTTGGCCCACGAGCCAGTGGCGGACTGGTACGCGAACGCGGTCGCAAGGATCGCCACCAGCATCAGCAGCGAGCCGACGAGCGTGTACAGCACGAACTTGATCGTCGAGTAGATCCGGTTCGCGCCGCCCCAGATCCCGATGATGAGGTACATCGGCACGAGAACGACTTCCCAGAAGATGTAGAAGAGGAACAGGTCGAGCGCAAGGAACACGCCGATCATCCCGACCTCGAGCACGAGGAACGAGATCATGTATTCCTTGATGCGGTTCGTGATCGGGACCCACGACGCCAGGATGCAGATCCATGTCAGCGTGGTCGTCAACACGACGAGCGCCGCCGACAGACCGTCGATCCCGAGCTTGTACTGGATGCCGAAGACGGGGATCCAGTCGTAGGCCTCGACGAAGTCGAACCGGTTGCCCGCCGCGCCGGCGTACCCGACGAGCATCAGCAGCGATGCGACCCAGGCCGCGAGGGCGAAAGCGAGTGCCGTCGGGCGGGTCCAGGAGGTCGGCAGGATCGCCACCGCGAGCGCGCCGACGAGCGGCAGGAACGTGACGATCGTGAGGATCCCGATCGGCATGCCGTCGAGGTTCATCCCTGGTTCCCCACGAGCAGCAGGTACGAGCCGGCCATGACGATCAGGCCGATGGCGATGCCGAGCGCGTAGTTCTGGACACGGCCCGTCTGGACGCGCCGGATGTTGCGCCCGGCCGTGACCGTCGAGCTGCCGATGCCGTTGACGGTGCCGTCGACGACCTCCCGGTCGAACCACCAGATGGCGTTCGCTAGCCGGCCACCGATGACGATGAACAGCAGGTCGTTGAGCTCGTCGAACCACCACTTGTTGAGGGACGCCCGATAGAGGAACGACAGACCGGGCCGCGCGCTGATCTCGCGGACGCGCTCGGGCCGGGCAGGCATGTGCAGCCCGACGAGATCGGTGCCGAACAGCCGCCAGGCGAGCACGACGCCGACCGCGGCCACTGCGACGCTGGCGACGATCAGTGCTCCGTCGACGCCGAACAGCTGGAACTGCGCTTCTGTGTGGTGGAGCATCTCGACCGCCGGCTGGAAGACCGGCTCGAGCCACTGGGAGATGAGGCTGGCGCCGAACGGCAATCCGAGGACGAGTCCGAGCAGGGCTGACGGGATCGCGAGAAGGATGAGCGGCGTCGTCATCACGGGCGGCGACTCATGGATGCGGTCCCAGAGCTCCTTCGGCCCGCGGAACGAGCCCCAGAAGGTGAGACCCATCAACCGGAACATGTAGAAGGCCGTGAGTAGGGCCACGAACAGGCCGATCGCCCAGATCCACGGGAAGCCGAGCTTGAAGGCCTCGCCGAGGATCTCGTCCTTCGAGAAGAACCCGGCCAGCGGCGGGATCCCGGCGATCGCGATCGAGCCGATCAGCATCGTCACATAGGTGATCCGGATCTTCTTCGAGAGACCACCCATCCGGCGCATGTCCTGCTCCTCGTGGACGGCGTGGATGACCGAACCCGAGCCGAGGAACAGCAGGCCCTTGAAGAAGCCATGCGTCATCAGATGGAAGATCGCCGCGGTGAACGCGCCGACCCCGAGCGCCGCGAACATGTAGCCGAGCTGCGACAGCGTCGAGTACGCGAGGACGCGCTTGATATCGGTCTGGGTCATCGCGATCGATGCCGCGAGGATCGCGGTGAAGATGCCGATCGAGGCGACGACGACCATCGTCGAGGGGGCCGAGGCGAACAGTGGGTTGGCCCGCGCCACCAGATACACACCGGCGTTGACCATCGTCGCCGCATGGATCAGGGCGGAGACGGGGGTCGGGCCTTCCATGGCGTCCGGCAGCCAAACGTGGAGCGGGAACTGGGCGCTCTTGCCCATCGCGCCGGCGAACACCAGCAGGGCCACGATCGGGACCGGGATCGGGAAGGCGACGAGCGTCGGTGAGAGCAGCGTGTCGAGCGACTGACGGATGTCCAGCGTTCCCGTATTCAGGAAGATGGCCATGATGCCGAGGGCGAACCCGACGTCACCGACACGGTTGACGATGAACGCCTTCTTCGCCGCCAGGGCCGCCGAGCGCTTCCGATACCAGAAGCCGATGAGCAGATAGCTCGACAGGCCGACGAGCTCCCAGGCCACGAACACGACGAGCCACGAGTCCGCGAGGACCAGCAGCAGCATCGAGAACATGAAGAGGTTGAGGTAGGCGAAGAACCGCCAGTAGCCCGGGTCGTGGGCCATGTAGCCGATCGAGTAGATGTGGACGAGCAGGCCGATCGTCGTGACGACGATCAGCAGGCATGCGGTGAGCGGATCGACGAACAGGCCGAGGTGCACCTGGAAGCTGCCCGCCGGGATCCACGTCCACGGCCCCGCGACGTACCCGTGGAGCTCCTCGGAACCCTCGATGAGCGGTGCGCTGCCGGTCAG
>Ga0207706_10004434_pt1 | contig 13192 bp, 13 predicted proteins | sample KBSC53metaG_FD_184318 | JGI IMG/M metagenome (GOLD analysis project Ga0207706, IMG submission 184318) | Corn rhizosphere microbial communities from Kellogg Biological Station, Michigan, USA - KBS C5-3 metaG (SPAdes) (version 2) | ecosystem: Host-associated > Plants > Roots > Rhizosphere > Soil ... | reverse complement strand
TTTGCGCCTTTCAGAATTTTGTCAACGTAGGGCGCTGCACGCCTATATGAGTCCGTAATGCTCGGTCCATACGACATCAGACCTCCGGCTTCGGGATATTCCTTAAACAAAAACGTAGACGGCAAGCGATGCCGGATTGCAAAATCCGCTATGACCTTTCTTTGGGTGAAGAATAAGGGATCGGGGGTGAGAAGAACCGCGCCTGAGCGCTCCTTGTCGATGCTAACAAGCGCCGTATCGAGCTGCGTTGGATCATGGGCCTCGAAGAACTTGAGGCTGATCCCCAGAGCTTGCGCCGCCAACTCGGTTTGTTTCACGAACACACTCGCGACCGGATGAGTCGTATTCCACAGGACTGAATAACTCTTAATGTTTGGCACAATGTCCTTGAGCAACTCCACCCATTTGCCGCTAAAGCCTTCCCCGACCGCCAAAGACGTCCCCGTCACATTGCCGCCGGGTCGGGACAAACTGTCGATGAGACCACGCTCGAAAGGATCGGTGACCGCATTGAAGACGATTGGGATCGTACTCGTCGCCTTCTTCGCAGCCACCGCACCAGTGGCACTACTGACGACGATCATATCGACCTTCAACCGGATCAGTTCATTGATGAGATCGGAGACACGTTCTGCCCAGCCCTCAGCCCAACGTTGCTCGATCGTAATGTTAGCGCCTTCAACATAGCCTAGATCGCGAAGGCCTTGGCGAAATGCTTCGAGGTTTTGGCCGCCCGCTGCGGCAGAAGTCATTGCCACGAATCCGATCCGGGGAACTTTTTTCGGCTGCTGTGCTTCTGCGCTTTGGCAAAACGCAACGAGAATAGCGCAAAGCGCCGCACAAAGTATTGAGTACTGCGCTATGAGTGCTGAGTTTCCGGTCTTTGGCGAGCGTTTCATGTCTCAGTCCGCATCACTCGTTACTCAACACTGTTATTGGATCACCCGATCCGCTCTCGCCAGGACATTGGGCGGAATCGTGAGGCCGATCTGCTTAGCGGCTTTGAGGTTGATCACAAACTCAAACTTTGTGGGCTGCTCTATGGGAAGATCGGCAGGCTTGGCACCTTTCAAAATCTTGTCCACGTAAGTGGCGGCGCGTCGGTCGAGATCGGTCACGTCCACGCCGTAGGACATGAGACCACCAGCTTCCACAACTTGTGGCCCGGTGTAGGTTGCCGGGAGCCGATCCTTAACCATATGCTCGACAATGCGTGTTCGCTGATCATCGAGAATACCGCCCCCAAACACGATGAAAGCTTCAGCACGCTGATCGCTTGCGGCTCGGAATGCAGTCTCGATATCCTTGGGCCCCAGCACGTCCAAAAATTGAAGCTGCACACTCATTGGACCTGCCGCAAGTCCAATTTCTCTTAACTGCAATGCTTGGCCTGGAATGGTCGAACTTCCGAGAACGGCTACACGAGAGAGTTTAGGAAAAATCTCCTTCAGAAGCTGCAGTTGCTTGCCGCTCATCTCCGGGGCAAGAGTTGATAACCCCGTAATGTTTCCACCGGGTCGCGCCAGGCTCGCGACGAACCCGTTGCCCACCGGATCGGGGTCCTGCGTCATAACAATTGGGAGCGTGGCAGTTGCCGCTTTGGCCGCTCGGGTCGACACCGGACCTCGCGCGACAATTACGTTTACGTGGAGACGGACTAATTCCGCTGCAAGCTCATTCAGGTGATCTAGCTTTCCATCAGCACCTCGAAAATCAATAACGATATCTTTCCCCTCCGCGTACCCAACCTGGCGCAGTCCCTGACGGAATGCGTCCAAGCGATTGGTGTTGGTTCTAAGATCGAAACCTAAGTAACCTATCCGTGGAATCTTGTTTTGCTGCTGCGCCTCGGCTCGAAAGCAAACCGTAAAGACTATGGCGGTAAGCACCAAGACGATAACCGCTGGCTGCCGCTTGACCGCTTTCACTTGATCACCCGATCCGCTCTCGCCAGCACATTCGGCGGAATGATAAGACCGATCTGCCTCGCGGTTTTCAGATTGACGACGAGTTCGAACTTGGTCGGCTGTTCGACGGGCAAGTCGGCGGGTTTGGCTCCTTTCAGAATTTTGTCGACGTAGGTCGCAGCACGGCGGAACAAGTCGGCGGAGTTCGCACCATATTGCATCAGGCCGCCAATCTCGACGAATTCACCGCCTTCCCCCATTGACGGAAGACGATTTCCGATTGCGAGTTCTACAATCGCATGTCGATGAGCACCGATTAGTGGGTTAGCTACTAGAATTACTGCATCTGCGCGTCCAGCTTTTGCAGCTTGAAAAGCATTTTCGATGCTCGGTTTTGGTGCTCGTAATTCTAAGGATTGAAAGTGCAGCTTGAGCGCCCGCGCTATGCCTTCATATTCTTGGAACGCAACCCTTGGGCCCGGACCTTCCGGGTCCCAAAGTATAGCCAAGCGGTTCATCCTAGGGATGGTCTCCTTGAGCAACTCTACACGCTTCGCGCTTAAATCGCGGCTGAGTTGCGAGATACCAGTTATATTCCCGCCAGGACGTGAGAGGCTATCCACATGTCCGGCTGTGACCGGATCAACCGAACTGACCATGACAATGGGCATTGTTTTGGTCTTTTCCTTGGCGGCGCGGAGGGCCACCTGATTGTCCAAAAACAGAAGGTCGACTTTTCGCTCCACAAGTTCATTCACAAGATCCGGTATCTGCTCCAATTTGCCCTCGCCAGGCTTAAACTCAATCAAAAGGTTTTGGCCCTCGACATAGCCTAGATCGCGTAGTCCCTGCCGGAAGGCAGAAGAATTAGCTGGCCTGGAAATAACCACCCCAATCCGGTGAACTTTCCCTGACTGCTGCGCCTCGGCGAAAACGCAAAGCGCAAAGAGCATGGCGTAAAGAGCCGGCGCAAAAATCTTTCGATTCATTTTTTTTCTTATGCCTATCGAATGATTTGATTTGCCCGCTCCAGCACGCGGTTTGGAATTGTGAGACCGATTTGTTTTGCGGCCTTCAAGTTGATAACAAATTGAAACTTGGTTGCCTGCTGCACCGGCAGGTCAGCAGGCTTCGCTCCCTTGAGTATCTTGTCCACGTAATACGCGGCCTTACGGTATTCCTCGTCGTAGCCCGATCCGTAGGACATGAGTCCGCCCTCATCGACGTACTCCTTCCGACCGTAAATACCCGGCAACCGATATTTGCCGGCAAGCTCGACGATTTGCTTTCTTGCGGCAAGAAAGTTGCGCGTGGAAGTCGTCATTATCGCTTTGACCTGTTTCTGCTTGGCGGTTTTAAAGGCAGTCTCTAAACTTTGGGGGTCGAACTCAGTCTTGATCTCCTCCAATTTTACCTTCAGCGCCGGAGCTGCAACCCTAAGCTCCTTGAGTTGTTGTTCTACCCCGGGGTTGTATGACGACCCCTGCAGAAGTCCAACTCGGTCGAGCTTGGGGATTGCGTCCTTGAGTATTTCTAGCTTTTTGGTATTTAGCTCGACCGCTAAAGTCGAGACGCCAGTGACATTGCCTCCCGGACGCCCCAAACTGGCAACCAGACCTAAACCCACAGGGTCCCCACTGATTACCATGACGATGGGGATGGTTGAGGTCGCTTTCTTGGCTTCCAATGCCAGCGGGTTCCCTGATGTTACGATCAAATCAACCTTGAGAAGAACCAACTCTGCCGCCAGCTCGGCGATGCGCTCAGGGCCTTTGTTCTCGGCAAACCGATATTCGATGGTGATGTTTTTTCCTTCGATCCAACCAAGCTTGCTCAGCTCTTGCCGGAACACGTCCACGACGACCGCGCTACCAGAAGCATTGCTTGGATCCAGGAAACCGATGCGAAAGACTTTGTCCTTCTGCTGCGCGTGGACGGAACCGCAAAGCACAAAGAGCAAAGCACACAGGGCAAAAGTTGAGCTGGCTGCTGGACAGCGATTATTGAGTAGTTTCACTTAATCACCCGATCTGCTCTCGCCAGCACATTGGGTGGAATCGTGAGGCCAATCTGCTTGGCGGTCTTGAGATTGATGACCAGCTCGAACTTGGTGGGCTGCTCAATCGGCAGGTCAGCGGGTTTAGCACCTTTGAGAATCCTGTCGACGTACAAAGCAGCGCGCTTGTACTCATCAGCCGGGTTGGATGCGTACGACATCAACCCACCGACTTCGACCCAATCGCTTCCCTCACACATCCCTGGTAATCGATTTTTGATGATAAGTTCCAAAATTCTTCCTCTATGAGTTAGAAGGGGACTTGTAGAAACCGTGATTAAAGCTCCGACATGTGCGTCCGTTATATCTTGAGAGAATGTTGTCCAATTTGGATTTTGAACGGGCACAGCGAGCGATCGAACCGTTAGCTTGAGCGTGCGCGCCGCAGGCTCATAATCTCTATAACTCACGCGGTTATTAGCCATAGACCAAATTATTCCCACACGGCTTAATGCCGGAACGGTGTCTTTTAATATCTCCAGCCGTTTTCCACTCAACTCGCGACCGAGGCTGGTAATCCCTGTAATGTTACTGCCTGGGCGCGCTAAACTACCGACCAATCCAAGTTCTACTGGATTGTCAGGAAGCACCATAACGACAGGAATTGTTTTTGTTGCCTGCCTAGCTGCTTCGATTGACGGTCGATTTGTAACGACCAGGACATCGACTTTGAGCCGCACAAGTTCAGCCACAAGCTGTGCAGCGGTGCCCCTGGCTCCGCCCTCAACGTAGCGATACTCGACCGCGAGGTTTTTTCCTTCCTCGTAACCGAGATCGCGTAACGCTTGCCGGAAAGCCTCCACATAAGGCCCAACATTTTGGCTACCTCCACTTCGAGAAACATACCCGATCCGCGGGACTTTCACCGCCTGCTGTGCCTCGGCGACATGGACCCCAGCGACGACCAGGACAACGAGGAGCCAGTGCGAGCCGCTCACTTTATCACCCGATCCGCTCTCGCCAGCACGTTGGGCGGAATAATTAGGCCGATCTGCTTGGCAGTCTTGAGGTTGATCACCAGCTCAAACTTGGTTGGCTGCTCAACGGGAAGATCTGCAGGCTTGGCGCCTTTTAAAATCTTGTCCACGTAAGCGGCAGCACGTCTATACAAATCTGGGAAGTTGGCACCATAGGACATGAGCCCGCCCGTTTCCGCATATTCCTTCGTTGAATAGATTGCCGGCAGTCGATTTTTATTCACAAGATCGAAAATTTTTGTTCGGTGAGTGTTGAACATCCGGTCGCCACAAACCAAAACCCCTCCAGCCAGCTCTTTTTTTATAGTTGAAAAGCTCTTGGGAAGATCTTCCGGTTCCGTCGCTTCTACGGCGACGAGCGTAAGACCTAACCCCGGTCCGGCTGCATTGAGGTCTTTGAGCTGTGCGGAGCACGTAAGGCTCGCAGGGTTCGAGAGCACAGCGACACGTGAGAGTGACGGAATAACATCTTTAAGTAATTCCAGACGTTTTGTTACGAGATCGGCATGAAAATCCGAGAGTCCGGTTATATTTCCGCCAGGCCGCGCAAGACTCGCGATAAGCCCCGTTCCAACCGGATCTGCTACAACCATGACAATCGGAGTCGAGCTTGTGGTCTTTTTGGCGCTGAGAGCTACCGGCGTGCTCGCGGCAAGGATCACGTCCACCTTGAGCGCTATAAGTTCCGCTGCCAAAGCTGGCAGTTGTTCGTAGCGTCCAGCTGCATAGCGTCCTTCGATTAAGACGTTTTTGCCTTCTATGTATCCCAAATCACGCAGGCCTTGCCGAAAAGCATCTATCCAAGGCTTTTCGAGTTCGGCTGATCCACCTCCTAGATAGCCGATCCGCGGAACATGTTGCGCCATCGCGAAGGAGCAAAGCGCATGGAGAATAGCGCACGTCAAGAATACAGTAGTTCTTATATTTCTCATGTGCTGTTCACCTGGGCGAGATAATCTACTTGATCACTCTATCGGCTCTTGCCAGCACATTGGGCGGAATCCATCGCATTTTGGATTTTCGATTTTAAATTTCTGATTGCTGGGTCATCGAATTACTCTGTCAGCTCTAGCCAATACGTTAGGTGGAATAGTTAATCCGATCTGCTTGGCGGTCTTGAGATTGATGACCAACTCGAACTTTGTCGGCTGCTCGACCGGAAGATCTGCGGGTTTTGCACCTTTTAGTATTTTGTCCACAAAGTACGCAGCTCTCCGTGCTAATTCCGTCCCGCTCGGTCCGTAGACCATCAGGGCTCCTGCTTCCGCAAATCGGCTAGTAGGATATATCGCCGGGAGCTTGGTCTTCGTTATTAACTCTACGGCTTTTGTCGGGATCACTGAGCAGTCGTGGACGAAAATCGCATCAGCGCGTCCGGCAGTCGTTGCTCGAAGCGCACGATCGATGTCTTCGGGACCACTCACCTCTATGGGTTGGAGGTGAACTTTTAGAGTTTGTCCAGCGGCTTCTATTTCATTCCACCGAGTTTCGGTCATCGACCTGCCAGAGGCCGGGCAGTACAAGACCGCCACACGTGAGACTCTCGGGAAAGCTTCCTTGAGTATTTCGAGTTGCTTCCCGATCACATCGGTAGAAATGTTGGTCAACCCTGTGACATTCCCGCCCGGCCGCGCGAGGCTGGCGATAAGTCCCTGAGTGACCGCGTCGGCGGAGGTAATCATCACAATAGGGGTAGTATTTGTGACCTTCTTTATAGCCAACGCCGCTGTTCCACTCGTCGTCACAATCGTGTCCAAGTTTAGACGAACCAGTTCATCAGCAAGGGCCGGAAGTCGCTCGGCTCGGTTCTCCCAGTACCTGCGCTCGACTGTAAAGTTCTGCCTTTCGATCCAACGGAGGTGGCGAAGTCCCTGAAAAAAGGCTTTCTCTCGGGGCATAGTGGACGGAGAACGATCCGTTCCAAGAAAGCCGATTTGAGCGATCTTTTCTGATGGCTGCTGCGCCTCGACGCGAGGGCAAAACACAGCGAGCATAATGCAAAGCGCAATGGCTTTGCTGATCACTGATCGACGGAAACGGCCCGATTTCATCGAATGACCCGATCCGCTCTCGCCAGCACATTCGGCGGAATTGTAAGGCCGGCGGCTTTGAGATTGATCACAAGCTCGAATTTCGTCGGCTGCTCTACTGCCAACTCAGCCGGGTTCGCTCCTTTCAGGATTTTATCCACATAAGTTGCGGAACGCCGATCCAGATCGACAACGCTGACTCCGTAGGTGATAAGCCCGCCAACATCTCCAAAATCTCGCCTGTCATATATTGCTGGAAGCCGGCTTTTTACCGCAAGTTCAATCACCCGTGTTCGAGGAGCATTGAAGACGGGGCCCGCCAACACAATCACAGCGTCGGCACGCCCCTTTCTTGCCTCCCGGAATGCAGTCTCAATATCGTCCGGTCTTCGGATGTCCAGGTATTGAAGCTGCACTTTGAACGCCGCTGCGGTAAGTTCGATCTCTCTGAACGCTTGGGCATTACCCGGATTGGCGGAGGTTCCGAAGACAGCAAGACGAGACAAGTTAGGAAGAATTTCCTTCAGAAGCTCCAGCCGTTTTCCGCTTAGCTCAGACCTAAGAGTAGCCAGCCCCGTAATGTTACCGCCGGGCCGCGCCAGACTGATAACGAACCCGTTTCCGACAGGATCATTGTCCTGCGACATGATTATTGGGATCGAACTCGTCGCTTCTTTCGCGGCCCCGGTAGCGGTCGAACCGCCCGAAACGATAAGATCTACCTTGAGACCGACTAGCTCAGCGGCAAGTGTACGTAGACGATCAGGTTTTCCGTCTGCGGATCGCCACTCGATTAAAATGTTTTTGCCCTCCACATATCCAAGTTCGCGCAGACCGTGACGGAATGCCTCGTAGCGCGTCACGTTAGCCGAAGAAGAGACAGCAGATAACCATCCTATTCGAGGGAGTCCTGTAGGCTGCTGCGCCAACGCCGACGAAGAAGGTGCAGAGATTAAAGTGGCAAGCGCCAAGAAAAAAAATATCCGCGCCGTGCTCTGGCTAATTTCTGACTGGAGCCTGTCGTGAATGAAGCCAAAGGGACCGTTGACCTCTGTCATTTGATCACTTGATTCGCTCTCTCCAGCACGCGGTTCGGAATTGTGAGACCAATCTGTTTTGCCGCTTTGAGATTGACGATGAATTCTAACTTCGTTGCCTGCTGCACCGGTAAATCAGCCGGTTTGGCACCTTTCAAGATCTTATCTACATAAACAGCGGCACGCCGATAAAGATCGCTATAGTCCGCCCCGTAAGACATAAGGCCGCCCGCATCAACAAACTCTTTCTGTGGGTAAATAGCGGGCAGGCTGTGTTTAACGGCAAGCTCGACGATCCGCTTTCTTTCGGTGAAAAACGGGTTACCGGTGCTGGTCATAATCGCGCCCACCTGCTTCTCCTTTGCCGTTTGGAAAGCGCTCTCTAAACCTTTGGCATCGAGTTGAGCATCGATCTCCTCCAATTTTATCTTCAGGCTTAGAGCTGCAGGTCTGATCTCTTTCATTGTGGCTTCTCCTGCTGCCGCTTCTCCTGCTACAGCACTGCCTGCTGACGGGCGCAAAAATCCAACTCGGACGAGCTTGGGGACTGCGTCATAGAGTATCTCTAGTCTTTTGCTATTTAACTCGGGCACTAAACTCGAAAGCCCGGTGACATTGCCTCCCGGCCGGCCGAGACTGGCAACCAGACCGAAGGCCACGGGGTCTCCTGCATTCGCCATCACAATGGGAATACTGGTAGTGGCGCTCTTGGCCGCCAACGCCGGTTGTCCTCCCGAAGCCATAATTAGATCAACACGCAAGCGAACCAAATCCGCGGCAAGATCAGGAAGCCGATCAAATTTTCCTTCGGCGAACCGGTACTCGAAGCTGAAATTCCTACCCTCGATCCAGCCGAGCTTGCGCATCTCCTGACGGAACGCTTCCAATAGGACTGCGTTACCAGAAGCAGTGCTGTTGTCCAGGAAACCGATCCGATGGATTTTGCCCGGCTGCTGCGCCGACGCAGATGCGCTAAGCGCAATGAACAAAGCACAAAGCGCAATGGCTTTGGTACTGCCGGTGACAAAGCTCACTTGATCACCTTATCCGCTCTCGCCAGCACATTCGGTGGGATCGTCAGGCCGATCTGTTTGGCGGTTTTGAGATTGATGACCAGCTCGAACTTCGTCGGTTGCTCTATTGGTAAATCCGCTGGCTTTGCACCTTTTAGAATCTTGTCCACGTAGGCAGCAGCTCGTCTCCAGGTATTAGGAATGTTCTGACCGTAAAACATGAGGCCGCCCGCCTCGGCAAACTCAGCTTCTCCCGAAATGGTCGGGAGTCGTGCGTTAGCCCAAGATTCGCGATGTGAGCGCGATGAGTGCCGAATAATGCGCCCTGAGAAATCAGTACGGCGCCGGCCTGCTTTTGGCGCGCAGTTTGAAACGCGCTTTCCAGGTCATCTCGCTGACGCACCTCCAATGCTTGAAGCGTCAGACCCAGGGACTGGGCCGTAACCTTTACGTCTTTCAGCACAACGTCCAGATTTAGGCCGGAATGGATGCCAAATCATCGTAACGCGAGAGAGCTTCGGAAGAGTTTCTTTCATTAGCTCGAGCCGCTTAGGGCCCAACTCAGAACCGTAAAACGCCAATCCGGTAATATTTCCACCCGGCCGCGCTAAGCTTCTCACCAGTCCGGCGGCGACAGGATCGCCACCTGCCGCTCCGATGACAATCGGAATCGTTGTCGTCGCTTGTTTCGCGCCAACCGCCGCTGGTCCATGTCCAGCCAAAATCACATCCACTTTCAGGCGCACAAGCTCAGATGCGAGCTCGGCCCACCGATCGGGCTCTCCTTCATCCCAGCGCAACTCAAGATGAACGTTTTTGCCTTCCACGTACCCTAGATCGCGCAATCCGTGGCGAAAACCTTCGAGCGAGGGGCGCGTCGGCGGTTGGCCCGCCACCAGAACACCGATCCGTGGGATTCTATTTGGTTCTTGAGCATGGGCAAAGAAGCACAGCGCCAAGAGCAGAGTGCAAAATATGCAGGTAACAAGTTTGAATGGCTTCAACTTGCCCTTACACGATGGCTGTTGGATCCAGAGGCGCCAATGTTTTCGGCGGAGCTTTGTTTTTATGCTCATCTGATCACTTTGTCCGCCCGGGCCAACAGATTGGGTGGAATCGTTAGGCCGATCTGTTTGGCTGTTTTCAGATTGATCACCAGCTCGAACTTTGTCGGCTGCTCGACTGGCAAATCGGCTGCCTTTGCGCCCTTCAGAATCTTATCGACGTAAGTGGCCGAGCGGCGATAGAGTTCGTCAAGATTCGGGCCGTAAGACATCAGCCCGCCAATCTCTACAAACTCTTTGTTCTCGTACATACCAGGCAACCGATATATTGCCGATAAATTCACCAGGTCTCGCCGATAAGCGAAAAGGATTGGGGAGGCTAATACGTTAATCCCCTCGGCAGCGTTCTTCTTTGCAGCTGAAAATGCGGCATCGAACTCATTAACTGATTGGATCTCTAAAACGTGGAGCTGTACTTTTAATGGTCGGGAGGCGGTCAGCGTCGCTGCAAGCGATTGCTTTCCGCTCGTCACGTGGCGGAGGACAGCAATTTGCTTGAGCTGCGGTATGGCTTCTTTCAGGAGTTCGAGGCGTTTGGTACTGAGGTCCGGGTCGAGAAAAGAAAGTCCGGTTACGTTTCCGCCGGGTTTAGCCAGGCTATTAATGAACCGATTACCGACCGCATCGCCGATAGCCGCCATGACGATAGGAATTTTATCGGTTATCTTCATGAGGGCTACAACCGCGGGCGAGCCGGATGTAACAAGAACATCAGGCTTGAGCGCGACCAGCTCGCTAGCAAGAGCGGCAAACTGGTCAGTTTTGCCTTCTGCGTAGCGATAATCGATGACGAAGTTCTGGCCTTCCAAATACCCGAGCTCGACCAGGCCCGCACGAAGCGCCGCAAGGCGCGACGCGGAAGAGCCGACAGAACCCGACTGTAAAACACCAATGCGTGGTATTCGATTGGCCTGCTGCGCCTCCGAGGACGGAGCTGATAGAAGAATGCTTGCCAGAACCGAGAGAAAGATATTTCCGATCACTGTTTTTGGCCCGTCTTTTCTGCCGAGGTTGTTACTGACAGGCCTCCGGCCCATTATCTGATCACCCGGTCCGCTCTCGCCAGCACGTTCGGCGGAATCGTGAGACCGATTTGCTTGGCAGTTCTCAGATTGATGACCAACTCGAATTTGGTTGGCTGTTCGACCGGGAGGTCGGCGGGCTTTGCCCCTTGAAGAATATTGTTCACGTAAGTCGCGGCACGCCGGTACAGATCGGCGTCGATAGCTGAATAAGACATCAGACAACCAGCTTCTACGTACTCACTTCCCTCGCACATTAAAGGCAGCCGGTTCTTGGTCGCAAGCTCAACGATAGGATTTCTGTAGCGACCGAGGAGGGGATTCCTAACCGTGATGAGCGGGCCAACTCTTTCCTTGAGCGCAGCCTCAAACGCGCCGTCCAAATTCGGCTCCGGACCTCGTACTTCCAGGGAGCGGAGCTGTATCTTCAAAGCGCGAGCCGCAACCTCATACTCTTTGAAGGAAATGGCCGGCCCCGGCGCATCCGCGTCCCACAGGACTCCAACGCGCGACATCCTCGGGACCACCTCTTTAAGCAATTCAAGCCGTTTTCGGCTTAAGTCTCGCGCAAGCGCAGCGAGCCCTGTGATGTTTCCACCAGGGCGCGCCAAGCTATCGATTATTCCCGTCTCAACCGGATCTGCATAGCTCACCATGACTATGGGGGTCGTCTTGGTGGCGTCCTTGGCTGCGCGAATCCCTACCAAAAACGTGACGACAACTAGATCGACCTTGAGTCGAACGAGCTCCGCCACAAGGCTTGAGGCGCGGTCCAGCTTTCCTTCAACGGAACGATATTCAACCAGGATGTTTTTTCCCTCGATATAACCGAGATCGCGCAATCCTTGGCGGAATGCCACAGCGTTCGGGACCTCGGAACCGGTTCCCGACAAATATCCTATCCTCGGGACTTTCTTCGGCTGCTGCGCTTTCGCAGACGTAAATGTAAACAGTATCGTGCAAAGCGCAAAGTAGAAAACCCGGTTGCTGAAAGCTGACCACTGATTACTGATCACTGTCATTTGATAACCTTATCCGCCCTCGCCAGCACGTTCGGCGGAATAATGAGACCGATCTGCTTTGCGGTTTTGAGATTGATCACCAGCTCAAAATTCGTTGTCTGTTCCACCGGTATTTCACTCGGCTTGGTTCCCTTTAGGACTTTGTCCATTAGAACGGCGGCGCGACGGTATCGCAGGAAAACTGGGACCGTATGATATAAGACCGCCAGCGTCGACCCAGTCGCTATTTTCGAACATCGCCGGCATCCGATGTTGCACGAGGAAATCTATAATCCGCTTCCGGTAAGCATTGAGAACAGGATCCATTAACGCTAGAAACCCATCGGGTCGATCCTTCGTCATCACCGCAAAGACTGTGTCGAGCTCGTTAGGGTCTTTCACCCCTCGATCTTGTAGCGAAAGGGCCAGTGCTTCTGCCAATGCTTGAGTCTTTTTTGCTTCGAGCGCCATACCGGCGTTGCCCTTGTTCCAAAGCATCGCAACGCTTGAGAGCTTCGGAAAGATTTCCTTGAGCAGCTCTAGGCGCTTCGGCCATAGGTCAGAGGCTTGCGCAGTTATGCCCGTGATGTTGCCACCGGGATGAGCGAGACTAGCGACAGCACCGGTTCCAACCGGATCGCTAGTGCCGAAGAAAACAGTGGGGATTGTTTTAGTCGCTCGCTTAACCGCAAAAATGGCCGGCGTTCCTGCAGTGAAGATCGCATCGACTTTCAGTCCGACCAGTTCTATCGCAAGCGCAGGAAGACGATCTTCTTTTCCCTCGGCAAACCGGTAGTCGATGATAGTGTTCTTCCCCTCAATATGGCCGAGTTCCCGCAGCTCCTGAACAAACGCATCCAGGTTGGCGTTGGGAGGTGCACCGAGATATAAAATACCGATCCGTGAAGTCGTTGCTTGTTTCTGCGCTTCGGCCGCCTGCAGTGAGATGAGAATTAGGGCCGCTGAGAACAGTGTGAAGACCGGTTTGATCATTGCAATTCCTCCAGCGAGAAGCCAACTCTTTCACTTATGCGACGCTTTCACTTAATTACTTTATCCGCTCGCGCCAGCACATTCGGCGGAAT
>Ga0207706_10004433_pt1 | contig 13194 bp, 12 predicted proteins | sample KBSC53metaG_FD_184318 | JGI IMG/M metagenome (GOLD analysis project Ga0207706, IMG submission 184318) | Corn rhizosphere microbial communities from Kellogg Biological Station, Michigan, USA - KBS C5-3 metaG (SPAdes) (version 2) | ecosystem: Host-associated > Plants > Roots > Rhizosphere > Soil ... | reverse complement strand
CTCATGTTCAAGATCCTGGTTCTGCAGGCGCTGTATTCGCTGTCTGACGAGGCAACCGAATTGCAGATCAAGGACCGGCTTTCGTTCCAGCGCTTCCTGGGCGTCGGGCTGGAAGGCACCGTTCCCGATGCCACCACGGTCTGGCTGTTCCGCGAACGGTTGGTGAAGGCCAAGGCAATCGACCGTCTGTTCGCGCGCTTCGATGCCGCGCTCAAGGATCGAGGCTATCTGGCTATGGGCGGGCAGATCATCGACGCCACCGTTGTGCTCGCGCTCAAACAGCGCAACACCCAGCAGGAGAAGACCGCCATCAAGGAGGGCCGTATTCCCCAGGAATGGAAGCCCGCCAAGATCCGGCAGAAAGACCGTGATGCGCGCTGGTCGATCAAATATACCAAGGCCAAGGTCAGGGAAGGTGCCGATCCCAAGGCGGCAAAACCGGTCGATCTGGCCATTCCGATGTCTGGCTATAAAAACCATATCGGCATCGATCGGGTCCACGGACTGATCCGCACTTGGGATGCGAGCGCCGCCAATGCCCATGATGGGGCGCGACTGCCCGACCTCATCAGCAAGGAGAACACCGCCTCGGGCGTTTGGGCCGATACCGCCTATCGATCGAAGAAGAACGAGGCGTTCCTCGCCAGGGGCATGTTCACCAGCAACATCCACCAGAAGCGATTGCCCAGGCGACCGCTGCCTGAACGCATAGCCAGGGCCAATGCAAAGCGGTCAAAAGTCCGGGCTGCCGTTGAACATGTTTTTGCCGGGCAAAAGCACCGAATGGGCCTTGTCGTCCGCACCGTCGAGATCGCCCGCGCCAGGATCAAGATCGGCATGGCCAACCTGGTCTATAATTTCCAGCGCCTCGCATGGCTCGAAGGCCGAACTGCGCCTGCTTGATATGGAAACGGTCCACCAAGGAACAGAGCGGCCCGCAAAAACAGGAAAAACAAGCCCGTACGGCGACCCATCAGGCCGTCCCGCGCAAGTGCCTCCATGTCAGCCCAAAATCGTCACGTTTTTCGAGCCGTCCAGCTTTCCCTTTGCAGTATGCTTTGTAGGCGGAGAGGTGATCGGGACGAGCTGGTTTAGGGTATTCGATACCTGGCGCAAGAAGCTAGAAATTGGTTTCACATGGTATGCATTGCCTTACCGCAAGGGTATCGCTAACCTACAAACCAAGTTGCTGCTGATGACTTTTGCATTTGAAAAACTTGGCTGCATCCTCGTCGAATTTCTTGTTCATGAGGCAAATGTCCTTTCCCAGAGGGCCATGGAAGGTTTTGGCGCATGCAGGGATGGCATGCTTCGCCGCGTCATTCCGATGAAGGACGGCTCGTTCGGAGACGTTTTTGTGTTTAGCGTAGCAGACGATGAGTGGCCGACTGTCAGGGCCCTTATCGCCGAAAGGTTGGAGCAGCGTCGATCGCAGGCTGCCTTAGGGTAAGCGAAAGGGCAATATGCTCACTCTGGTTTGATACCCTGCCCTTCCGGGCATCACCCATCTCTGCCATTTGTGCGGTCAGTGCCTACCAATCGCTTTCATGGGATTCGAGTGGCCTGTTTTCTCTAAACCAGCCGGTCTGCAGCGTGCCCATGCACGACCGAACTTGGTCGGTTAGGGCCCAAAGCCACTCCTTCGCATCCTCTTCGGCAAGCGTTTTGCAGATGGCCGATGTGGCCATGGGAGAACGATCATGGAGATGGCTGAAACAGAACTCACCGCCACCAAGCGCCCGGTTTGGAATGCCGGAAGGACCGTGGGTGCAAAGCGGGCTCTGAAACCCAAGCAGATTTGGGAAATCCGTTTCTACCTCAATCAGCGCCGCCGCCTGCGAGATCGGGCGCTGTTCGATCTGGCGATCGACAGCAAGCTTCGGGGCTGCGACCTGGTGCAGATAAAGATTGGCGCCCTTGTCAGCGGCGGGCAGATCCGAACGCGGGCAATCGTAATGCAGCAGAAGACAGGCCGGCCCGTTCAGTTCGAACTGCTGCCAGATGCTCGGGCGAGCTTGCTGGCATGGCTCGAACGCCGGGGGCGGCACGATGGACGATCATGTGTTCCCGAGCCGGGTTGATCACAATGGGCACCTGAGCACACGGCAGTACGCTCGGCTTGTCGACGAATGGGTGACAGGGGTTGGGCTGATGCGAATCGAGTATGGCACCCACTCGCTTCGGCGAACGAAGGCATCGATCATCTACAGGGCGACGGGCAATCTGCGGGCTGTCCAAATCCTTCTCGGCCATAGCAAGATCGAAAATACGGTGCGCTATCTCGGAATCGACGTGGAGGACGCGCTTGCCCTTGCCGAAAACACCGAGATCTGAACCCACTGGCGCCCATTTCCGGTAGAGAGCCGGGCACGGGCGTCTGGGACACTGCCGCCATTCTCGATGGCGGACGCAATGACGGCTAGATTGCCAGTTGCGGTCGTTCGCGGGCGATGCGCTAATAGGAACGAGTAAGCCTTAGCCCGGTATGCTCAGCGGACCGTTAGGTGAGCTTTCCAATGGCTTCCGAGCCAATGCCGCTAGTTTCCCACGTTACCAAACCGCCGCGCTGCCCAATCCATGAATACGCGAACCCGAGGCGAGAGCTGGCGGCTTGGAGGATAGAGCAAGGAGACAGGTACAGAAGGCGGTAGATTGTCGGGCAGGATCTGCACCAGATCGCCTGTGGCAAGGTGCTTCCTGGCGTGGAAGCGCGGAACCTGAAAGATGCCGAAGCCGAGCATTGCCGTCGCCAGATAGCTCTCGGTGCCCGTGACGGAAACGGGTGCCGGCAGGTTGATCGTGCGATATTCGTCATCCACAGCAAACTGGAGCGGTGCAAGCTGCCCGGTCGTCAGCGAGCGCAAGCCGATCATGCGGTGGCCTTCAAGATCGTCGATGCTCGCAGGGCAACCGAACCGTTCCAGATAGGCGGGCGCAGCGCAGGTCATCCGGTCCATCACCATCACCCGGCGTGCGATCATGTCGCTGTCCGCCAGTTGCCCGTAGCGCAGCACGCAGTCGATGCCTTCGCGCACGACATCGACCCAGCGCTCGCCCTCGCTCATAATGATTTCCAGATCGGGGTATTCGGCCAGAAAATCGGGCAGCCCAGGGAGCAGGAAATGGCGGGCGATCGTACCCTGGACCTCGATACACAGGACGCCCTTCGGCTTGGCCCCGCCGAAGGCGCCTTCGGCATTCTCTATTTCGGCTAGAATGGCAACGCAGCGGCGTGCATAGGCTTCTCCGTCCAACGTAGGGCTCACCACGCGGGTAGTCCGCTGAAGGAGTCGGACCCCAAGCCGCTCTTCCAACTGTTTGACCACTTGCGTCACGGTCGACCGGGGAATGCCCATATCCTGCGCCGCGACCGTGAAGCTGCGCCGTTCAACGATCCGTACGAATAGCCGCATGACGTCGATCCGGTCCAAGCGCGTTTCCTCATTGTTTGTAAGGATGGAACAGTGATGCTCATTCTTGGGTGATTATCTTCACCATGTCATTCGCCAAATAGTCTCCATGCCCAGCCAAGCGGCGGGCCAGCAGCCAAGGAGACAGACAATGAGCATTGAACAGAACGGCAAGGTCGCCATCGTCACCGGCGCATCGCGCGGTATTGGCGCAAGCATCGCACAGCGCCTCGGTAATGACGGCTTCACCGTCATCGTCAACTACGCGGGCAGCGCGAGGTCGGCCGAAGAGGTTGTTGCCAAGATCGAAGCCGCAGGCGGCCGTGCCATAACCGCACAGGCTGACGTGAGCGACGCCGCAGCGGTCACCCGCATGTTCGAGAGCGCAGAAGCTGCCTTTGGCGGTGTGGATGTTCTCGTGAATAACGCCGGCATCATGAAGCTAGCCACCATCGCCAACAGCGATGACGCGCTGTTCGACAGCCAGATCGCGATCAATCTCAAGGGCACGTTCAACACGCTGCGCGAAGCCGGTAATCGCCTTCGGGATGGCGGTCGTATCGTCAATTTCTCCACCACCGTCGTCGGTCTGCGCCTCGAAAGCTACGGCGTCTATGTCGCCACCAAGGCTGCGGTCGAAGCCATGACGGCAGTAATGTCGAAGGAACTGCGGGGACGTTCGATCACTGTCAATGCCGTCGCCCCTGGGCCGACCGCGACCGCGCTGTTCCTCGACGGCAAGTCGCCCGAGCTGATCGAGCGCATGTCCAAGATGAACCCGCTCGAACGCCTCGGCACGCCCGACGATATCGCCTCGGCTGTCGCCTTCCTCACCGGTGCCGATGGCGGATGGATCAACGGCCAGGTGCTGCGCGCCAATGGCGGCATGATCTGAACTGCCGCTTCTTCCAATTTCTCTCGTACCACCCTGATATTTGAAGGAATCCATCATGACCAAGCAGATCATCATCGTCACCGGCGCTTCCAGCGGCTTCGGCGCTCTCACTGCTCGCCAGCTCGCGCTGGCCGGCCACACCGTCTTCGCGGGAATGCGCGCTACCACGGGACGAAATGCCCCGCAGGTCGAAGCGGTCGCGGCCTATGCCGCCGAACACGGTGTCGACCTGCGCGCCGTCGAGCTGGACGTTCAGTCCGATGCCTCGGTCGAAGCCGGGATCGCCCAGATCATCGCGGAGTGCGGTCACCTGGATGTCATCATCCACAATGCCGGGCATATGAGCTTCGGCCCGGCTGAAGCCTTCACGCCGGAGCAGTTCGCGGATCTATACGACATCAACGTGCTGTCGACCCAGCGGGTCAACCGCGCCGCGCTTCCGCAACTGCGCAAGCAGCGCAAGGGGCTGGTGCTGTGGGTGTCCTCCAGCAGCGCTCGCGGCGGCACGCCGCCATACCTCTCGCCCTATTTCGCCGCAAAGGCGGCGATGGATAGCCTGGCGGTCAGCTACGCCGGGGAACTGGCTCGGTGGGGCGTGGAAACCTCCATCATCGTGCCGGGTGCGTTCACTAGCGGCACCAACCACTTCACCCACAGCGGTAAGCCCGCGGACGAAGCGCGCTCCGCCGAATACGCCAACGGTCCGGGTGCCGACATCCCCGACACGGCGATGAAGGGGCTGGCCGGGCTGGAGCCTGCCGACGCCGATGTGACTGATGTCGCTCGCGCTATCGTCACCGTGGTGGATACCGCGCACGGCAAGCGGCCGTTCCGCGTCCACATCGATCCGTCCCAGGACGGTGCGGAGATCGTCAACGCCATGTCGGATCGCGTTCGCGCCGAGATGTTCCGCCGCATCGGTCTGGAAGACCTGCTCACCGCACGCGTCGACTGATGTGCATCGAACCGGGCCAGTGAAGCTGGTCCGGTTCCCATCGAAAGGATCGTCGTCATGACCTCATCCTTCAGTTGAATTCTTCGATATCGCCAAAGCGTTCCAGCAGCCGGTCCGCGACGCTCGCGCGAATGGGCTCTCCCGCCAGCAGCTTGAGCCAGGTGTTAAGGCTGATGCCGAGCTGCTCCATGATGTGCTCGGGCTTGCGCGAACATAGACGCGTGCTCAACCGCTGGATGATCTGGGGATCAATGTGACGCTTGGCAGCGGTCGTTTGCGGGCCCGAGCCGTCAGGGCCGCCAGCCCCATGGGTTTGGTGGACGGACGTCATCAGAACACGACGACAGAGCGGATGCTCTCGCCCGCGTGCATGAGGTCGAAGCCTTTGTTGATCTCCTCGAGACTGAGGACGTGGGTGATGATCGGATCGATCTCGATCTTACCGTGCATGTACCAGTCGACGATCCTGGGCACATCGATCCGGCCCTTCGCCTCGCCAAAGGCGCTTCCCTGCCACACCCGGCCCGACATCGCGGACGACACCTGCGCCCTCGTGCCCCAAGATGGTAGGGAAAATCCCCTCACTATCGAAGCCGTCAAGCTATAGGCGTCGGTATGACAGATGCCGGTTGCGATGATTTCGACCAGGACCTACCTGATTTGGGGCCTTCCAGATCAATCTCGACGATTTCGAGCGGCTTTTTCGCTTCAAATGCTACGGCTGCACATGTCTTCACGGCTGATTCCAGATCATCAATGTACGGTCGCTGCCATTGGCGGACCTTCATTCAGCTAGCGGTGGTGGCGACCGAAAGGAGGAGGGAAGACAAAGGCTTCCCTCCCAGTCGCCGTCAGAAGCGCAACGTGGCTTCGACCCCGAAGGTGCGTGGCAGCGCGCGCACGAGGTAGCCCGCGCCGGTGATCCCCTCGTTAGGATAGCCTGCCGGGAAGTAGAGCTTGTCGGAGAGGTTCTTTCCCCAGACAGACAAGGTGTAGCGGTCCGTCACATAGCTGATGCGGCCATTGAACACCCAGTAATCGCCTTCTCCTTGCGTATACCGCCCGCTCGCTAGATTGGGCAGGACACCGCGGCTGTAATCCTTGAAAGTGTCATAGTAGAAACGTCCGGTATATGCGGTGTCGCCATGCACCTTGATCTTGCCCTCGCCGATATCCACCGCGTCCCAGTCGAAGGCGAGGTTGACCGAGGTCTTGGGCGCATAAGGGAAGGGATTGCCGCCGACGCTGACATTGCCGGCTCCCGATTGCACGCAGGACCCGTCCTGTGCAGGGAAAAGGCCGCTTAGACTGAGAGCGACGCAGGCGGCCTGATCATAGCTCTTATATTTGCTGTCGAGGATACCGAGCGACGCGCTCAACGTCAGGCGATTCGTCGCAGCGAACTCAACGTCGAGTTCGAGGCCCTTCATCGTTCCGTCGAGAGTGATGATGTTCGCGGTCACGCTCGGGTCGACGACCTGGCTCTGCTGGTCCTTATAATCATAGTAGAAGAAACTGCCGTTGATCTGCAAGCGGTTGTCGAGGAAGCGGGTCTTGAAGCCGACTTCGAAGGCATTCACCTCCTCGGGCTTGACGAAATAGACCTGCGGCGAGCTGATATAGGCGAGGCCGTTGAAGGTGCCGGCGCGATAGCCGCGGCTGTAGCTGCCATAAAGCATAACACCGTCTACCGGCTTCCAGTCGAGGATCGCGCGGCCCGAGACGCGGCTCGTCTTGCCGCTCTTGTTGATGCCACCAGGATTTGGGGCCGCAGTCGCGGGGATGACCACGTTCCCGCTTTCGTTATAGACAGGCGCCAGGAAATAAGGCGCGCCGTAGGCCGACACGGCCAGCATGCGCGGATTGCCGGCATCGTCATAATAGGTGGTGAGGCCGTCCTTATAGTCGGTCGTGTCGGTGGTATATCGCAGGCCCGCCGTCAGCTTGAGCGTAGGTGTGATCTCGTAGCTGCCCTCGCTATAAACGGCCCAGCTTTCCCGGTTCTGCTTGAAATGCTGCTTGCCGCGAACGCCGGTGGGAACCGAGCCGGCCGACAGTGCCGTCCCGTTGAAGCCGCCCGCGGGATTAAACCAGGTTGCGGGCAGGCCCACGGCTGCACGCACATCGCTCAGCAAATTGAAGATATCGATGTCGTTGTCGGAGGTTACACTGTCCCAGCCATAATAGGCACCGACGATCATCTTGAAAGGCCCGCTGCTATAATCGAGGCGCAGGTCCTGATTGAACGCCTCGAAGGACGAACGATAGCCGTTCGAGCACAGGCGCAGTGGGCCGCTGTCACAATCGGTTGCTGTCTGGAGATAAAGGCCGGAATCATAGCCTGTGATCGAGGTCAGGTTGAGCTTGTCGGCAAGCTCGGTCTTCACGGTCAGGACGACGCCTTCGGCGCGCGTCACTGCGCGGCCAATCGTATCCTGCTCGATCTGCTTGTCGGACAGACCAACCCGGCTATAGCTGCTGGGCAGCAACCCGGCACCATTGTCACCGAGCGCCTGGAATAGAGGTGCCAGGGGGAAAGCTGGGTTCTCATAATTGATCACCCCAGGGTTGGTGCGCGAGGGCCCCGCGCCCAGCGACGCGGCGACGCCGCCGGTCGATTTAGCCGCATAGCCCTTCAAGGTGACATCAAGCGTATCGGACGGCGCGAAGCGCAGTGTTCCGCGGATGCCGTAGCTTTCGTCGCCATTGGGATCACGCCCCGTTGCATAATTGAGACCGGACGCACCGCCGGCAGCCGTGGTGTTGAGCCCGGCGGGCATCAGATTATGGATATAGGGATCGGATTTGACATAGGTGCCCGCGATGCGGATGCCGAGTTGGCCTTCCACGGGCGTCAGCTCGATCGCACCTTCAGCGCTCTTCCGGTCGTAATTGCCGTAGCCGAGCGTAAGGTAGCCGTTGGCGCCCTTCATCTGCGGCTTGCGAGTGATGAAGTTGATCGCCCCGCCGGTCGTGTTGCGGCCATAAAGCGTGCCTTGGGGACCGCGCACCACCTCGACCTGCTCCAGATCGTAGAGCTGCTGCCCCTGGCTCGCCCTGAACGTCTGGTAGACCTCGTCCACGTAAACGCCAACCGGCGAAGCCGCGCTCGCGCTCAGTTCCGTCCCCACACCCACGCCGCGCAGCGTGAAATTGGGCTGCTGCGTGCCATAAGCCGACGACACCTGGAGATTGGGCATCGAGGCATTGAGGTCCGAAGTATCGAATACGCCCTTGGCGGTGAGCGCCGAGGCGGAAATGGCCGATACCGCGACCGGCACATCCTGCAGATTTTCGGAGCGCTTGGTTGCCGTGACGACGATCTCTTCCAGCCCCCCAGATTGCGCCTGCTGCTCGTCGGGCTGCTGGGCGAGCGCTGGCGCGCCAAGGCACGCTGCGATCGCAAAAACGCTTATGGATCCAACCCTTTTCATACGGACCTCCCTGTTCGGACCACTGCATCCCAGTGCATTTCGTGGTCCAGTTTCGCCTGGACGCCGGCTTTTCGAGGGTGGGCGCTTGCCTATGCCCTCGACTCCGTTGTCAAAGGCCAAGGTGCCGGAGAACTGATACTCTCCTTAGAGCCTCTTCCTCGCTGATTGATGGTGCCAGATGATGTGAGCGGGCTTGAGGCACCGGCCTTTGTTCGCGGGCGTGCAATAGCGCGCAGCGCAGGCCGCTCTGCCCCGCTCATCGCTCTATCGCGGCAGTGCGAACGCTTGGGCACACGCTTTGAAGTGCCAGGTCGGACCTGCCGCCTGGCGCACCATCATTCCGGCAGGCTTGCGTTCGCAATCAGCCAGAATTTCTTGGCAAATGGACCCTTTGACGACCAGGACAGCCTCGTGCCGCGTGGCATGGCGAGGACGTCGCCGCCTCGCAGATTGTGGGTCTCGCCGGTATCTTCGTTGACGACATGATAGGCGCCTTCGAGCAGCAGCTCGATCTCGTCGCCCAAGGGAGAGGTGTAGGGAATGGCCGTCGAGCCATCCGGTGCGCAGCCTGCAATGCCGACGCCTGCCCGCCACAGGCCGCAGAGCAGGGTTCCGGTGCTTCCCGTCGAGCGCAGCTTGAACAGTTCGCCGCAAACCATCGAGCCATGGTCGGGCTCGTCCCAGGTGAAGGGTTCCCATGCTTCGGGATTGTCGCTGATATGGCCGACATAGACGTCATCGTCCTTGACCGAGGGCGCCGGCGAATCCCAAAGGATCCAGAATTTCTTGAGGAAGGGCGCATCAATGTCCCAGCTCAGCGCTACGCCCTTGGGATGGCTGATGATCGTACCAGCCTCAAGTCGGTACTGCTTGCCCGTCGCGGCGACCGTGACGGTAGCTGTGCCTTCGAGGATGACCATGGTTTCATCGCCAAGGGGCGCGGAATAGTCGACATGGCATGAACCGTCCTCGTTGCAGCCGGGGATACCCTTACCGGTTCGCCAGAAACCGAGCTGCAGCGACCCGCTGGTGTGGTCGAAGGCCACCGGCGCCACCTCGCCTTTCACCTGAGGGCCGAAATGCGGATCGTCCCAGGTGAAGGGCGCCCACTGCGCGGGATTGTCATTGCGGTTGCCAATGCCCACGGAGCGGGGTGCGGCCGCATGGGAATTGCCCTGGATGTTCGGATCGCTCGCCATAGAAAAACTCCTCGCTCGCTGCTGCCTCCCGGCTCCCCGTCAACGCGGCGCATGTGCGCCCTTGGGGATGGCTGGGAACGACGATCGGAAGCCTATGGACCAGGTGCATCTCGCCCTAGAGCCTGATCGGGCGTTTGCGATGGTGCCAGTGTTCTCAAACGGGCCATGAGGCATCCCGGCACGTCTGCGTGAAGCCCACCACGGGGTTTCCTACAGGGTGCGCAGGATGAAGCGCTGGATCTTGCCGCTGGGTGTCTTGGGCAGTTCGCTTACGAACACGACAAGCCGGGGATAGGCATGAGCCGACAGCCGACTCTTCACGTGACGCTTGAGATTCTCCGCCAGATCTGGCGAGGCTTCATAACCCTGATTGAGAACGATGAACGCCTTGACCAACTCGGTTCGCTCCGGGTCCGGTACCCCGATGACCGCCGTTTCCATCACAGCGGGATGTTCGATCAGGGCGCTTTCCACATCGAAAGGACCGATCCGGTAGCCCGAAGAGGTGATGACATCGTCAGCGCGGCCGATGAAGCTGATGTTGCCGTCGGTTTCCCATTCTACCGTGTCACCGGTTCGGTAATAGCCGTCTGCAATAGCCCGCTTTTCCTGTTGCCAGTAGCCATCGAACCAGAGAAGAGGCGAGCGGGCGATATCGATCGCCAACTCGCCGGGCTGGTTTGGTCCCAGTTCGCAGCCCGTCTCGTCGAGCACTGCGACGCGGTACCCCGGCATGGGGAGGCCTGCCGATCCCATGCGTATGCGGTGGGCCAGCCCATGATGATTATTCACCACCATGCCCATTTCGGTCTGGCCATAATGATCGTGGATAGGAACGGCCAGATGCCTGTCGAACCAGCGAATAATTTCGGGGTTGAGCGGTTCGCCCGCGCTGCTCACCACGCGCAGACTGCCTTTTGCCTGCGCGGCCGCCTCCGGCCCTGCGGCGATCAGCAGCCGGTATGCGGTCGGCGCCCCGGCGAGGTTAGTGATCCCGAGCCGGTCGATCACCTCATAAGCCGCCTTCGCCGTAAACCCGCCATCATAGAGCGTTGTCGCATGACCAAGCAGAAGCGGCCCGGTGATACCGTAATAGAGACCATAGGCCCAGCCCGGGTCGGCGATGTTCCAAAAGCGGTCCTGTGGCCGTAGGTCGACTGCCCAGCGCATATAGGCGCCGATGGCCAGGAGGCCGCGCAGCGGCACCCCGACCCCCTTGGCAAGGCCCGTGGTGCCCGACGTCGACATCATCAGGAAGAGGTCGTCGGGGCTGCGCAGAACCGGTTGGAACATGGCGCTGCGCGCATCGAGTTCGGCGCAGAAGTCAAGATCGCCTTCCCGCAGCATGTCGCCGGGCGCAAGGACGGTCGCGACTTTCGGACAATCGGCTATTTCGTCCAGCTTGAACCGATTGGCGCTGTCCGTGATGATAAGTTTCGCGCCGCTGATGCCCAATCGGTGCTGGATGGCCTTGGGGCCAAAGGCGGTGAAGAGCGGCTGATAAACCGCTCCCGCGCGCCAGACGCCCAAGATGGTCGCAAGAAGTTCCGGAATGCGGGGAAGAAGTCCGGCCACGCAATCGCCGGGGCGGACGCCATGTTCGACCAGCATGTTGGCCATCTGTGCGGACAGATCGCGCATCTGGGCGAAGCCATAGTCTTCCCGTTGCCCATTTGCCGACACCCAGACGAGCGCGGTCCGATCATCGTCGGCATATCGATCGCAACACTCCACACATGCGTTGAAACCCGCCTGGATGCTACCCGAAAGCCGCCCGCATTCGGTCTGGATGGCGAAATTGTCACGCGCAGCCCGATAGGATTGCGGGGTGATGGATGCCGGTGTGCCGGTCATGCCTTCATGGTCCTCTTCCGTGCTCGCGATTCTTGCGCGAAGCGTTGTCTGCTGGTTGAGAGCCGGTCACGGGGCGTTCGGCGATCAACCAAAAAGCGCATCATGACCATGGCGGGTCAGACATGGTCATGATGGATAGGATGGCGAAGCGGCACCTGCTGGAAAACGGCCCGCTCCGCCCGCGTTCGCGTGCCTATTCAGGCAATGTGTCGCGCGTGATGACCCAGAGCTTCTTGCTGAAAGGCCCCTTGGACGTCCACGTGACGTGCATGCCCGAGGAAAGACCTATCACGTCTCCAGCCCTGAAATTATGCACCTTGCCGCTCTCGGTTTCGGTGACCTCGACCTCGCCTTCGAGAAGCAGGATTGTCTCGTCGCCTAGCACCCCGGTATAGGGCGTAGACATGGTGCCCTTGTCGTCCACATCGCTTCCGGCAATGCCCTTGCCAGAGCGCCATACTCCGCTCAGCATCGTGCCGGTCGAACCGCCGGTGCGAATGAAATAGAGTTCACCGGCAACGAGAGGCCCCTCGGCCGGTTCGGTGAAATGATAGTCCTGCCATTCCTCCGGATTGTCGCTCACATGCGTGATGAGCAGATCTTGTGGCGGATTGGCAGTGGGTTCGCTGCCGTTCCAGATACACCAGTATTTCTTGAAGGCAGGACCCTCAATGTCCCATTGGACTTCGAGCCCCTTGGGCGAACTGATGACAGAGCCGGGCCCGACTTGATAGCGCTTGCCGGTGGAAATGACCGTAAGGACAGCGGTTCCGTCGATCACGCAGGCGGTTTCATCGCCGAGCGGCGAAGAATATAGTAGCGTATGCGACCCGTCGGATGCTGCTCCGGGCGCGGTCGGCCCCGTCCGCCACAAACCCGCGGAAAGCGATCCGGAGACGCCCTCGGGCCGGATCACGACATATTTGCCATGCACCTGCGCGCCAAAGCGCGGCTCGATCCATTCGAAGGGAACCCACTTCTCATTGGGTTCATTCTGCACTCCGCCATGTACGGCGCTACGGACGAGAACTTCCGACGTCATCCCCATTTCTCCTTTTCCCTGCCCGTTGCCGCGCCCGCTGGCTGAAGGCAGCTCGGGCGAGACTATCGGCGATATGCTCAAATCTGCGGCAGAACTGTCCCGGTCGCTAGCGCCATTAATCCTCTTTTTGATGGTACCAGATCCCCGTTCGGGTCGCGCCGCTATCGTTTGTTTATGGGATGTCCCTCCTGCGGGACCGCTAACGACGCTCCGCCCACCTTTGCAGCGTTTGAGTGCTGGCACGCCGTTCGTGACCGGACGATCAGGTCGGTGACGGCAAATCCGTCTCAGCGCCTGGTTGCTGCTGAAGCTTGGGCACGTCCTTGAAGACGGCGAAGCTGCTTGGCGTATTGGGCATCACCGGGAAGTGGAATTCGCATTTTGGGCAGGGCTCAGCGAGAACCT